>PVMK01115599.1_pt1 | contig 42380 bp, 41 predicted proteins | sample 1853481 | NCBI WGS metagenome assembly PVMK01 (sample SAMN08533507, study PRJNA380276) | Marine sediment metagenome, whole genome shotgun sequencing project.
TCACCGCCGAGCCGGTCTCCTTCGCCAACAACCGGGGCGCGACGGTGGTCGGCTTCGTCCACTTCTTCGTCATGCTGTTGACGCTCACCATCTTCGCCAACCTGGTGCAGCTGCCGAGGAGCTACCGCAAGGCCGCCGCGGACCTGGGCGCGGGACCGATCCGCAGTTTTATCTACGTGATCCTGCCGTTGACGCTGCCCGGCATCATGGTGGGCGCGTTCCTCACCTTCGTCTTGTGCATCGGCGACTACATCACGCCGCAAATCCTCGGCGGCAACCGCGAGCTCCTGCTGCCCCAGACCCTGATGCTGCAGATCGCCCGGCGCTCCGACTTTCCCATGGCCTCGGCTCTGGCCATCGTCCTCATGCTGGTCGTCAGTCTGGTCTATATGGCTTGCGCCCGCTGGCTGAAGCTGGAAAGGCTCTAGGCGATGGCTGCCCGACTGCCGTGGCCTCTGCGCAATCTGCCGGCCATCGTCTATGTGGTGCTGGTCTACGGTTTCATCTTCCTGCCGGTCGCCGTCCTGGTGCTGTTCTCCTTTCAGGAGTCGCGGGTGCCCATACCGCCGTTCAATGGGCCGTCGCTCAAGTGGTACGCCGCGATGTTCTCCGACAGCCGCATGATGGACGCGCTCACCAACTCGATCCTGGTGGCGCTCGTCTCCTCGCTGGTGTCGGTCGTGCTGGGCTTCCTGGCAGCCTATGCTCTCGCCCGCCAGCGGGTGCCGATGGCCGGCCTCATCCAGGGATTCCTCACGGCGCCGCTGACGGTGAGCTATCTGATCATCGCCATGGGGCTCCTGATCACCTTCAACGCCGTCGGCATGCCGAAGTCGCTCATGACCATCGGCATCGGCCACGTGGTCATCAACCTGCCGCTCTGCTTCGCCATCATCTATAGCCAGATGGGCGAGCATCAGGCGAACATCGAGCGGGCCGCGCGGGATCTCGGCGCGGCCGAATGGCAGGTGTTACTGATGGTCACCGTGCCTCTTCTCTGGCCGGCCCTGTTCGCCAGTTTCTTCCTCTCGGTCACCTTTTCCTGGGACGAGTTCATCATCGCTTTCATGGTCAGCCGCTTCGAGGTCACCCTGCCGGTGGAGATCTGGTCCATGCTGAGGAGCGGCCTCAACCCCAAGACCAATGCCGTCGGCAGCTTCGTGTTCCTGATCTCGATCGCCATCGTGCTGGTGCTCGACCTGATCGTGTTCCGGAGGCGCAAGGCATGAGCACACAGGGAATGAGCGTGACCGCCGTCGAGATCGACCAGGTCACAAAGCGCTTCGAGCAGACCCTGGCGCTCGACGCCATATCCCTGGCGATCGAGGAAGGCAGCTTCGTGGTGCTGCTCGGGCCTTCGGGCAGCGGCAAGACGACGCTGCTTAACATTCTGGGCGGCTTCCTCGAGCCCACCGACGGCCGCGTCCTCATCAAGGGCGCCGACGTGACCAACGTGGCGCCGGCCAAGCGGCCGACCACCACGGTGTTTCAGGCCTACGCCCTGTTCCCCCACATGACCATCGCCGGCAACGTGGGCTTCGGTCTCGCCATGCAGGGCATCGCCAAGCCGGAGCGGCACCTCCGGGTCGAAACCGCCCTCGAAATGGTCGGCCTCGCGCACACTTCGGCACGCAAGGTGCACCAGCTTTCCGGTGGCCAGAAGCAGCGCATCGCGCTTGCCCGCGCGCTGGTCGTGGAACCTGCGGTGCTGCTGCTGGACGAGCCGTTGGGCGCCCTCGACCTCAAGCTGCGGCGTCAGATGCAGGAGGAATTGAAAGCAATCCAGAAAAGAGTCGGCACGACCTTCGTACACGTCACCCACGACCAGGACGAGGCCATGGCCATCGCCGATATCATCGTGGTGATGAACGCAGGCCGCATCGAGGACCAGGGCGCGCCGGAGCGGATCTATCTCCGGCCGAAGACCCGCTTCGCCGCCGACTTCATGGGCGACAGCAATTTCATCGACGGCCGCGTCACCGAGGCCGCAGGGGGCCGGGTGACCGTCGACACCGCCCTCGGCCGCTTCGCCGTGGAGGGCGTGGCAGAGGTGGGCCAGGCCGTGGCCCTCTCGGTCCGGCCCGAGCACGTACAGGCGGTCGAAGGAAGAGGTGTTGCGCAACCCCTGGGCATCGCGCGGGTGCTCGAATCCGGCTTCTTCGGCACGCATCACCAGTGCACCGCGGCACTCGACAAGATCGAGCGGCCGTTCAAGGTGCGCCTGCCTCAAAAAGAGAGCTTCGGCCCCGGCGCCAACCTCGCCCTCTTCGTCGACCCAACCGACTTGGTGCTGCTGACCGGATAGGACGTCCGCCAGGTTCACCCCCAACTCTCATGTTCACAAGTTCGTGATCCCCGGGCGCGGTTCATGCTAGAATGGGCTTCGCCGCTCCGAAACTGCCAAGGAAATGGGCCCGCTGGGCCCGTTGGACCAAGGGATAGCGGTGTGAGCGAAAGAGATTTTGAGACCCTGGACAAACTGGTCGCGGACCGAGCCAACGGGCTAAGCGGCCCCAGGCTTTGGCTAAGGGTCTATCTGACGGGCCTAGCCCTGCTCGCACTCGGGGCTATCGGCACCCTGGGCTACGTCACCGTCAAGCATCCGCCGCCGCCGGGCACCAGTCTGGTCAGCCACTTGGAATTCACCCTCGCCTTGGTGGTACAACAACTCGGCTATGAGAGCCGGGCCTTCGAGATGTTCAAGGCGCTGGCCGAGGAGGGACGCAGCGAGGCGCAGTCCTTCGTCGGCTATATGTACGACACGGGTAGCGGCGGCGTCGAAGACCCCGCGGGAGCCGCCAAGTGGTATCGAATGGCCGCCGATCAGGGCCATCCCGTGGCGCTCAACAACCTGGCGGCGCTCTATCTGGACGGGCGCGGCGTGGGCCAGGATACCGACCGGGCGGTGGCGCTCTATCAAAAGGCGGCGCGCGGCGGCGACCCGGTGGCTCAGACCAATCTGGGCCAGCTTTACATGAACGGTAGGGGCGTGCCGCGTATCCCCGACAAGGCAATCGCCTGGTTCCGCCAGGCAGCCCTAAAGGACCACGGCCCGGCCATGTACTTCCTGGGCTTGATGCAGCTCCGCGGCTGGGGCCTGCCTCAAGATCGAGAGGAAGCGCGAATCTGGTTCACGAAAGCCGCAGCGGCTGGCTCCGAGGCCGCCGAACGCGCCCTTGAAGAGCTGGAGTAATACCAAGTCTCGATAATCATCACCCATCTCACCGGGGTCTCTTGCCCGCTCGCTAGGAGCTGGCGGCGCCGTGGTGTGGGGCGCCACATCGCGCTGCGTGCCGCGCCTACCCGGCGGACCGCCGCGCCCCATGAAATGGGGGATGATTATTGAGACTTGGTATCGGCGCGTCCGCTCGGATCGACGGCGCCTCTCGCGCCCCTCACACTGAGGTGACGCTCTGCACCTGGATCTTCCAGGTATCATCCTCCTGGTGTTTGAGCACCAGCAGCATCCGCCCCATCTCTTTGGCGGTAGCGTAAGACTGGACCGCGTAGCCCAGGTCACCGAAATTCTCGGACTCGAGCGTCTCGATGCTGACTAACTTCACGCCCGCCCGGATGAAATGCTCGTGCAAGACAACGATGTCCTCGCGCCCTTGCACCGAGCCGCCGCGAAACAGGAACGAGGCGTTTTCGGCGAAGTTGGCACCGCAGGCGATCGCATCGCCCCGTTCCAGGGCGTCCATGTAGTGCGCGGACAAATCCTTCAGAACCGTTCTAATCGTCATCGAGACCCGTGTCGCTCCCAAGTGTAGGCGTGCAGCCCCCTCATGCCCCCTTCTCCTCGAGGTAGCCTCGGATCAGCTCACGATAGCGCGAGCCGTCGAAGCTGGGAAAGTGGCCGCCGTGGACGACCCGCACGGGCAGATCGATAACTTGCTTCATTGAGGCGATGTAGGCGGGCACGTCGGAATGATAGGCGTCATCGATCAGCAGTCCATCGTAGACAGTATCGCCGGAGAAGAGAATGCCGCTTGCGGCCTCCCACAACATGATCTCGCCGGGCGAGTGGCCGGGCGTGTGAATCACCTGGAAGTGCCGGTCGCCGAGGTCGATAAGGTCGCCATGGACAATCTCCCGGGTCGCCGGAGCCGCCATCACATTGTAGTCGGGAGAGTTGTACGGCGACGGCGGCAGTCGCGTAAAGATTTCGTCGGTCACGTAAGGATCGGCAAGCGTGTTGGCGCGTGTCGGCCGCGCCATCAAGGCGGCCTCGTCGCGGTGAACCAAACGCTCGTGGAACTCATGATGACCGCCGATGTGGTCGAAGTGGGTGTGGCTCGCCACCGCCAGGCAGGCACGTTCGGTGACCAACGACACCTGTTCGCTGAGACTTACCACGCCCATGCCGCTGTCCACCAGCATGTCCCGGTCGCGTCCGCGCACATGCCAGATGTTGCAGCGGTAGAAGGCCTTGATGAAGGGTTCGTGAATATGAGTGACGCCGTCCTCGAGGGGCGTGGTCTCGTACCAGGTTTCCGGTGCCGCGATTCGCATCCGCCGCTCTCCCTGCCTTACAAGACACTGCCTGCAAAAAATCCGCAAGCTACAGCGAGCCGTCCCGGTTCATACGGCCGCTCGCCTTGCAAGGCACTGGACGGAAACGATAAGGTCTGGCACCGGACGAGGGGCGGAAGTCGCGCGCCCAAGCTGTTGCTCGCACTGCCTCTCGGCCATTCTCGGGTCCCGAAGCGCCACCCATGACCTCCGACATCGACAAGGCTTTGAAGAAGCACCGTGCCGGCCGTCTCGACGAGGCCGAGCGGGATTATCAGGCGATACTGAGGGCTGATCCGAAGTGCGCCGAGGCCTGGCATCTGCTGGGTGTCATTGCCTTGCAGAGCGGCGACCCCGAGGCGGCGGAGCCGCTGCTCGAAAAGGCCCTCAGCCTGTCGCCGGACAACGCAAAATTCCTCAACAACTACGGCGTCGCAGCGGAACGCCAGGGCAAGATGCGTAATGCCGCGGCCCGTTTTGCCAAATCGGCCTTGATCGATCCCAACTTCGCGGAAGCGCACTACAATCATGGTACCGCGCTGCAGGCTCTCGGCCGGCTCGAAGACGCAAAACAGGCCTTCGGACGGGCGCTCGCGCTGGAGCCGGAGCATGCGCGCGCTCATAGCAACCTGGGTGCCGCGCTGAAAGCGAGCGGAGATATCGACGCCTCCATCGGGCACTTTCAGGCGGCGGCCGACCACGACCCGAACTTGTTCGAACCGCTTCGCAATCTCTGTGTGATCTGCAAGGAAGCGGGCCTCGTGGAGCCCCCCCGCCCCTTCTTCGTCCGGGCCCTGGCATTGCAGGACAGCGACGGCCTCAAAATCAACCGGGCGACTCTCCTGCCGGCGATCTACGACAGTCGGGACCACATCGACGAAACGCGCGCGGCCTTCGAAAAGGCCGTCGATGCGCTGTTGCAGGAAAAGCCGAAGATCGCCGATCCACTGCGCGAGGTGGGACTGGCGGCTTTCTACCTGCCATACCAGGGCTATGATGACAGGGCGCTGCAAACGAAACTGGCGCGGCTTTATGCCGAGGCCTGCCCGGCGCTGAGCTTCACCGCGCCCCACGCCGCCACACGCGCCGCCTGGCAGCCGGAGCGGCGCCTGCGCGTCGGCTTCGTCTCGAAATACCTGCGCGACCACACCATCGGGAAACTGAACCGCGGCTTCATCACGGCGCTCGATCGGGATCGTTTTCACGTTACGACCCTGACCCTGGCCGGGCCGGACGACCAAACCGCCAAGGAGATTGCGGCCGCCGCCGACCGACACATCATTCTGCCGATGGATCTCGTGGCGGCTCGGCAGATCGTGGCGAATGCGAAATTGGACATCTTGTTCTTCACCGATATCGGTATGGAGCCCTTCACCTATTTCCTGGCCTTTTCGCGCCTCGCCCCGGTGCAATGCGTCACCTGGGGCCACCCGGTGACCAGCGGCCTGAAGACCGTGGACTACTTCATCTCCAACCCGCACATGGACCCGCCCGGCACGGAAGTTCACTACGCTGAGCGGCTCGTACGGCTACCGCGATTTACCAGCCATTACCGGCGGCCGGACCTGCCGGCGCTCGGTGGCCGCGACAGCCTCGGTCTTAGCGAAACGGCGCGCCTCTATGTTTGCCCCCAGAGCCTGTTCAAGCTGCATCCGGGTTTCGATGAGGTTCTCGCCGGCATTCTACGGCACGATCCCAAGGGTGAAATCGTCCTGCTCGAAGGGCGTCACAAGGAATGGCGGCAGGCCCTGGAGCGGCGCTTCGCGGCGGTGATGCCCGATGTCGCGGGGCGCGTGCGCTTCCTGCCCCGACTGCCCATCGATGCGTTCTTCAATCTCGTCGCGGTCTCGGACGTCATGCTCGACCCGACACCGTTCTGCGGCGGCAACACCACGCTCGAAGCGCTCGCGGTTGGCACTCCGGTGGTGACGCTTCCCGGTGAGTTCCTACGCGGCCGCCTGTCTTATGCCTTATACCGCCAAATGGGAATCTCCACCTGCGTCGCGACAGACCTTCAAGACTACGTCGCCATCGCCACACGACTCGGGATGGACCCGGACGCACGCGGCGCTGCCGTGGCCGCCATCGAAGAGACTCGCGACACGCTGTTCGAGGACCACCAGATCGTCGCCCAGCTCGAATCCTGGTTCATCGACGCTGTGGAGGAAACGCGCGACGCCATGCGCTGAGGCAATGGCTTCGTCACACCACATCCAGTTGACCCAGATGGATCCTGGCTTGGCGAGCGGCTGCCTGTTATCGGGCGCGCACTCCAACACCACTCCGATCGGTACTGCACTGTTGCTCGACTGGCGATGTTCCGTGCCTCCCGCTGACCACATGCAATGACCCTGCGCTCTACAGGACGGGAGGAAGAGAGTTGGGTCGAAAGAGTCTGTGCTCGCTCCACCGCAAGACTTGCAGCAACTCGAAAGGTGATGCGACACCTCCTGTGGAGATTTTGTTCAGGCCGGCATTAGAACGGCTATGCGCGATATGCGCACTCGCATCCTACGTACACCGGTCCACCAACATCCGCTCGTCAAGCATTTCGATTGAGCCATTCGGGATCTATTTAATTGGCAATTGCATGCGATGTTCCTTGACGAGTCGTGCTGCGAGTCGGCATTTTTGTCGCCATCCTCTTGTTGGTTCTCTTGCTGTCGATGGTGATCGTTCGCGTGGTATCTCATCGCTTCAAAGGTTGAGATGTCACACCGTCGGATTTCTTTGCACTTTGGCGCGAATCCAGATAACTAGACTCGGTCCGATTGTGCTAAGATAATCTGTGGTGATTCCTAGCCGGCATGGCAATCGACAGGCTTGGCGAACCTCATGTGCCGCGACATGATGAAATTTTATCCACTCCTGCTCGATGGTCTGCATGACAGGCAAATGGTTTTCGAGTCTGGAATGCGCGGCGTCTTGCTCTCACTCACATACGGGGGGTAGTGCTTATGGCAAAAAAACCCACGACACGGAAATCCAAGACCGCAAAGCCGAAAGCAGCCAAGAAGGCGAAAGTCGCAAAACCCAAGACCGCCAGAGCGAAGGCTGCGAAGCCGAAAGCGCGAAAGGCTGCGGCAAAAGCACCGGCCAGGCGGGTGAAAGCACCGGCAAAAAGGGCGAAAGCGCCAGCCAAGAAGGCTGTTGCCAAGCGCGCGGCACCGAAAGCGGCCGCCCGGATCAGGGCGACACCTTCCGGCTCGTCGGACAAGGATCATCTGATTTCCGTTATCCAATCGGGAACCGGTTCTTCGAAGAAGGCCGCCACAGATACATTGGCTACCATACTCAGCACGATCTCTGCGTCTTTGAAAAAGAACCAAAAAGTCCAACTCGTGGGCTTCGGAAGTTTCGCAGTCGTAAAACGACGCGCACGCAAGGGCCGCAACCCTGCGACGGGCGCATCCATAAGAATCAAGGCATCCAAGGGCGTGCGCTTCAAAGCTGGCTCTAAGCTGAAGGGCGGCATCTAACCCGATCCCGATTGCACGTGACAAACCCTGCGCCCATGAAGGGCGCAGGGTTGTTGGCGTTGTGCGGCTGACCCGGTTTAATCAGTAGGATCGGCAGTTCCGGCATTGGGTGGTCACACCCTTGCCGCCGGGCAAATCGCAACCGGCGATTATCAGCGCCACGGCAAAAGCTCTCCCGGAAAGCATCAAGCGCGCCAGCGGATTCCAGCATGCCTTACCGTTAGGGCGGTCATCCCTTTGCCACGGCTTCATCGACCGTCTTTTGGCAAACACCGGCCGGTGGAGTCCGGACCTTCGCCCTCGCGAGTTGAACGGGGCGGGATTGATTTGCCAATGTGCATAAAATTGGGAGATGTCCCGGAGAACGGCAAACTGGCTTCCAGCGTGCCAGGAGAAAACTCAAACACAGAGGAAAGACGGCATCGGGACCGTCCGTTTCGCCGTAGTCAGTCGCCTCGTTTTAGGTATGCCAGCCGCTACTCACCGTTTTCCGGTCGTGCCGCTTCACGCCCCTGGAGCTGGCTTCAGTTTGGCGCAACATCACTTGGATTTGGGCGAGATGGACTCTCTCAATCCTCATTCGTAACTTCCGTAGACCAAGCGGCTCTGTCAATCGCCATCTCAATCAGGACGGTGTGGAAACCCAGAAGACCAGTGCCTCGTCCTTTTGGGTTGAAATGAAGGCGTGCCCCATGGAGCTGTCCAAATAGACGCAGTCGCCCGGCCCCAGGCGCACCGAAGTATAGTGTTCTGTGTGCACCTCAATCTCCCCTTCGAGGACATAGAGAACCTCCTCACCAGGATGACGCATCAGTGTCCCAAACTGCTCCAGGCTATGCGCCTTTATGCGCGCCACCAGCGGGATCATCCGCTTGTTCGTAATGTCGTTGCACAGTGTTTCGTAAACGTAGTTGTCGGACTCGTGGTTCTCGCCTTCACCCCTGCGAGTGACGGTTCGGCGCGTGCGTTGCTGCGTAGTGTTGGGTGAAGACAAAAGCTCCGAAACATCGATACCCAACCCATCGGCAATCCGCAGAATTGACTCGAAAGTTGGCGATAACTGGCTGTTCTCGATCTTCGACAGCGCCGAGTGAGAAACGCCGCCGCGGCGGGCAAGTTCCTTCTGTGTGAGGCCTCTGTCCGTGCGCAGCTGGCGCACTCGTTGACCAAGGTTCTCGGCGCGTATTCGCTCGGCCTCAACCGGCTTTACCGCGTTTTCTCGCAAGATAGTCCTAACGGTTGAGTCCATTTTCCTATCCGAAAATTCTTGTACTATCAGAAATATATGTCAGCATAAACTAAGTTAGCAATGATAATTGGACGCTATTGCCGCGTGCCGACAGACGGTGATCTGAACCGATCTACGTCGGATTTATGTGGTGATTGGCGTCGGAATGATAAACGAGAGGAGGCAAACCATGCAACCGGTCCTGAATGGAGCAGTGGTAGCACTTGCGCTTTCCACTGCTGTCTTGATGTCACCCGCTGTTGCTGGCGAGGACGCCAAGCGCGGAGGCAGCATTGTCGTTTCCTACAAGGACGACATAGCAACCCTCGACCCGGCAATCGGCTACGATTGGCAAAACCCGTCGATGATGCAGCTGATCGGCGATGGCCTGATGGGGTACAAGATGGGTACGACCGATCTGGTGCCCGATCTGGCTGAAAGCTTCACTATCTCGGAAGACGGGCTGACCTACAGCTTCAATCTGCGCAAGGGCGTCAAGTTTCATAACGGACGCGAGCTCAAATCAGCCGACGTCAAGTATACATTTGAGCGCCTCGTGAACCCGGAAACACAAAGCCCCGGTCAAGGCTATTACGCCGTCATCGAGGGCTTCGATGAAATGGTGTCAGGTGCGGCTGACGGCTTGTCAGGGGTGACCACGCCCGATGATTACTCGGTCGTGATCAAGCTGACCCGGCCGAACGCTGTCTTCTTGAATGTTTTGGCCATGCATTTCTCCTCCGTCGTGCCCAAGGAGGAAGTCGAAAGGTATGGGGAGGATTGGGGAAGAAACCCAGTCGGCACAGGCGCCTACAAGATCACTGAATGGACGCTCGGGCAACGGATCGTGTTCGAGAGGAACCCCGATTACCAGCATGGAACCGGTCCTGAGAACGTCCCTTACCTCGACAAGATCACCTGGGAGGTTGGCCAAGACCCGTCAATAGCACTGTTGCGCCTCAAGAAGGGCGAGGTCGACATTTTGGGCGATGGCATTCCTCCCGCACAGTTTATGGAAGTAGTCAAGAGTCTCGAATTTCAGGACCAAGGGATGATCGTCGAGCATCCCATGATCCAGACCAGCTACATCACCATGAACGTCCGTATTCCGCCATTCGACAACGTGCTGGTGCGCAAGGCCGTCAATATGGCTATCGACAAGGATCGCATCGTACGGCTCATTAACAACCGCGCGGTGCCCGCCACGCAGCCGTTACCGCCGAACATGCCCGGGCATGATGCGAGCTACGAAGGTTACGCCTTCGATCCGGCTAAAGCGAAGGAACTGCTGGCCGAGGCCGGCTATCCTGACGGATTTGAGACCGAGTTGTGGAACATGAACACCGATCCAAATCCGAGAATTGCCCAGGCAATCCAACAAGATCTTGCGCAAGTAGGCATCAAAGCTGAGCTGCATCGGGTGGCCTCTGCGGTCGTGATCGCCGCCGGCGGCGAGGCAGAGCAGGCGCCGATGATCTGGTCGGGTGGTATGGCGTGGATCTCGGACTATCCGGACCCTTCAGGCTTCTATTGGTCGATCCTTGGCTGTGGCGGCGCCGTTCCGGGTGGCTGGAATTGGGCCTGGTACTGCAACGAGGACGTCGAAGCCAAGGCGGCCAAAGCCGATGCCATGGCCGATCCGGCCTTAGCGCAAGAGCGGGTCAATTTGTGGCGCTCGATCTATCTCGAAATCATGGAAGACGCACCCTGGGTTCCTCTAATCCACTCCCGGTACTTCACAATGCGCTCGGCTCGTATGGCTGGCGACGCCATCCTGTACGTATCGCCGACTTATATTCCCATGCACTATGAGTATCTGTACGCGAAGGACGCGCAGTGATCACGGTTCAATATTCTGACATGAGGCATGCACCAACCGGAACATGTCGTCCCTGTTGGTGCATACCATTTCAAGGGCTCCTTCGTTGCCTCCATTGCATCGCCGTTCAATGAGGCGATCGCCTTGTCTTGCGGAGATGGAAGCCTGGGCCGCTCCACCTTCCGGGCGTCACTCCGATTGACCTCTCTCGCGCGGCCGTTAGGATCTCCTGCGGCGGGCGCTTAGTGGTGGCCCGGCCCGGCTCACGCAATTTCACGTAGGGGATCGGTGTTCCATGTCCTATACTTGGCGACGCTTGAGCAGGGACCCGCTTGCGCTGGCCGGCATGGCGACCATTGCGGCCATCTCCATTGCCGCCGTGAGCGCGCCCTGGATCGCACCCTTCGATCCGACTGAGCAGTTCTTCGACGGCATGACCTTCGAAGGCGCGCCGCTGCCGCCTGGCGAGCCGTTCCTCCTCGGCACCGATCTCCTCGGCCGCGACCTCCTCTCGCGGCTGCTCTATGGCGCGCGCACCTCGCTAATCATCGGCGTGGTCGCCAATGGCGCGGCGGTGACGGTGGGGACGCTGCTCGGGGTTGTCGCCGGCTATGTCCAAGGCTGGGTGGGCGCCACCATCATGCGCTTCACCGACCTCATGATGGCCTTTCCGGCACTGCTGCTGGCGATCGCCTTGGCGGCCATCTTCACGCCCTCCTTGTGGATCGTCGCCATGGTGATCGCGCTGGTGAACTGGGTGCAGATCGCCCGGGTCATCTACACCGAGACGACGGCGCTTGCGGCGCGAGAATACATCGAGGCGGCGCACGCCCTGGGCGCCGCCTGGCCGCGCATCCTGTTCCTCCACATCCTGCCGCACCTGATCCCGACAATCCTGGTGTGGGCGACCCTCGGGATCGCGACCACCGTGCTGTTGGAGGCGACCTTGTCGTTCCTCGGCATCGGCGTTCAGCCGCCGACGCCGTCTTGGGGCGGTATTATATTCGAAAGCCAGTCCTATTTTCTCACCGCCCCCTGGCTGGTCTTCTTCCCAGGCATCGCGATCATGGTGATGGCGCTTGCGTTCAATCTGGTGGGGGATGCGCTGCGCGACGCCCTCGACCCGACACAAAGGGGCCGGTGATGCTGCGCTATCTAGCCCGCCGGCTCGCCGCTTCCGCGCTGATCCTGATCGGCGTTTCGGTCATCACCTTCGCCCTCACCTTCCTCATCCCGGCCGATCCGGTGCGCATGATCGCCGGGCGCAGCGCCAGCCCCCAGGCAGTCGAGAACATCCGCCATCAACTCGGGCTCGATAAGCCCATCCCGGTGCAATACGCCAACTACGTCTTCAAGCTGGCGCAGGGCGATCTCGGCCGCTCCTATGTCCAGAAAACGGAGGTGTCACGGCTGATCGAAAGCCGCCTGCCGGCCACCCTGCTGCTCATGGCGGGCGCCATCTTCTTCGAGATCCTGATCGGCCTGCCGGCGGGCATCCTGGCCGCGACGCAACGCGGACGGCTGCTCGACCGGGGGGTAATGATCTTCTCCTTCGCCGGCGTGTCGACGCCGCAGTTCGTGGTCGGCCTGCTGCTGCTCTACGTCTTCGCCAACCTGCTTGGCTGGTTTCCCTTGAGCGGCTTCGGCACGCTGGGCCATTTGGTCCTCCCGGCGCTCACCCTCGGCGTCGCCGGCGGCGGCTGGTACTCGCGCATGATGCGCTCGAGCATGGTGGAGGTGCTGCGCCACGATTATATCCGCACCGCCCGGGCCAAGGGGCTCAGCGGGCCCAAGGTCGTGCTCGTGCATGGTCTGCGCAACGCCATCCTGCCGGTGATCGCCATGGTGGGCCTCGATGTCGGCATCTTCATGAGCGGCGCCGTGGTCGTCGAATCGGTGTTCGGTTGGCCCGGCATCGGTCAATTGGCCTGGCTGGCGATCCAGCGCATCGACATCCCCATCATCATGGGCGTTACCCTGGTGGCCGCCGTGGCCATCGTAATCGGCAACCTCATAGCCGACCTCACGGCTCCGTTGATTGACCCGCGCATCAGATTGCGCTGAAATGGCCCTCATAACAGGGAGGAATCCAATGAAATCGAATGCATTAAGGGGCGCGGTATCCGCGCTCGTTTTGGCTTTCGCGCTGAGCCATGGTGGTTCGGTGCTGGCCCAGGAAGGCGGTTTCGGCGGCCAGATGGTCGTCACCTACAAGGATGACATCAGCACCTTCGACCCGGCGATCGGCTACGACTGGCAGAACTGGTCCATGATCAAGAGCCTGTTCGACGGGCTGATGGACTACAAGCCGGGCACCACGGAACTGAGACCCGACCTCGCCGAAAGCTACACCATTTCCGAGGACGGTCTCGTCTACACCTTCAAGCTCCGACCCGGGATCAAGTTTCACAATGGCCGCGATCTGACCGCGACCGACATCAAGTACTCGATCGAGCGCTCGGTGCATCCGGAGACTCAGAGCCCGGGCCAGGGCTTTTTCTGGCAGATCAAGGGCTTCGACGAGATGGCCTCGGGCGACGCCCAGGAGTTATCGGGCATCACCACGCCCGACGACGGCACCGTGGTCATCGAGCTCTCGCAGCCCGATGCGACCTTCCTTCAGATCGTCGCCATCAACTTCGCCTTCGCGGTGCCGCGCGAGGAGATCGAGAAATACGGCCTCGACTTCGGCCGCAACCCGGTCGGCACCGGCGCCTACAAGATGACCGAGTGGACGCTCGGCCAGCGTGTCGTGTTCGAACGCAACCCGGACTACTTCCGCGACGACGCACCGCACCTCGACAAGATCATCTTCGAAGTGGGGCAGGATCCGAGCGTGTCGCTGCTGCGCCTGAAGCGGGGTGAGGTCGACGTGCTGGGCGATCCGATCCCTTCGGCCAACTTCCTTCAGGAAAAGAACGATCCGGCCAATAAAGACATGATCGTCGAAGGCGAATTGCTGCACACCGGCTATATCACCTTGAACACCAGCGAGCCGCCATTCGACAACAAGCTGGTGCGCCAGGCAGTCAACATGGCGATCAACAAGGAAAAGGTGGTCCGCATCGTTAACGGCCGCGGCGTCGTGGCGAACCAGCCCTTGCCGCCGGCGATGCCGGCCTACGATACGGCGTTCGAGGGCTATCCATATGACCCGGCGAGGGCCAAGGAGCTGCTTGCCGAGGCGGGCTATGCGGACGGCTTCGAGACCGAGCTCTACGCCATGAACACCGATCCCAACCCGCGCATCGCCCAGTCGTTCCAGCAGGATCTGGCGGCGATCGGCATCAAGGCCGAGATCAAGGCCTTGGCGCAGGCCACCGTGATCGACGCCGGCGGCCAGGGCACGGCGCCGATGTTGTGGTCGGGCGGCATGGCGTGGATCGCCGACTATCCGGACCCCTCCAATTTCTACGGTCCGATCCTCGGCTGCGGCGGCGCGGTGCCGGGCGGCTGGAACTGGGCCAAGTACTGCAACGAGGAGATCGACGCCCTGGCGGCCAAGGCCGACGGCATGGCAGGCGACGATCAGGCCGAGGCGCGCCTCAAGCTGTGGAGCGAGATCTACAACAAGATCATGGACGATGCGCCCTGGGTCCCGGTGTTCAACGAAGTACGCTTCGCGATGCATTCGACGCGGATCGGCGGCAAGGACATCTTCTTCGCCGATCCTATCCACATCCCCGTCCACTACGAATATGTGTACGCGAAAGATGCCGAATAACTGCAACCACACGATCCACAGGGAGCACAGCCACTACGGCTGGGATAACTCCTTCGCGCCCCAGTTGACCATCGCTCCCGGCGAAACGGTCGAGTTCGAGACCGTCGATGCTTCGGGCGGTCAACTGGGGCCGGCGTCCACCGTGGAGGACGTGGTCAACCTCGATTTCGGCAAGATCAACCCGGTCACCGGCCCCGTCCTGATCGACGGGGCCGAACCGGGCGACGCGCTGAAGGTCACCCTGCTCGGCTTCGAGCCATCGGGCTGGGGCTGGACCGCCAACATTCCGGGCTTCGGGCTGTTGGCCGATCAGTTCCCGGATCCGGCGCTCAACCTCTGGAAATACGATCCCGACTCCCTCGCCCCGGCAGTTTACGGGCCCGGCGGGCGGGTGCCGCTCAAACCCTTCTGCGGCACTATCGGCGTGGCGCCGGCCGAGACGGGACTGCACAGCATCGTTCCGCCGCGACGGGTCGGCGGCAACATGGACATCCGCGATATTTCGGCGGGCACGGAGCTTTATCTGCCGGTCGAGGTGCCGGGAGCCCTGTTCTCCATCGGCGACACCCACGCGGCTCAGGGCGACGGCGAGGTCTGCGGCACCGCGATCGAAAGCCCGATGAAAATCGCCGCCAAGTTCGAGCTGGTGAAGGACGCCAATCTGGCGTTTCCGCGTTTCACCACGGCGGGGCCGGTCAGCCGCCATTTCGACGAGAAGGGCTACGAGGTTACCACCGGCATCGGGCCCGATCTTTTCGAAGGCGCGCGCAGGGCGCTCTCCGGCATGATCGACCTGCTAACCGCCCGTCACGGCCTGTCGGCGGTCGAGGCCTACATGCTGTGCAGCGTTTCGGCGGATCTGCGCATCAGCGAGATCGTCGATCAGCCGAACTGGGTGGTGTCCATCTATTTCCCGCGCCTCGTGTTCGAATGAGTCCGGCGGATGCGCTGACGCGGCCCGGGCCGGCGGCGGCACCCGCGGAACGCCGGTCTGACGAAAGCGCGCGCCCCCTGTTGCAGGTGGAGAACCTATCGGCCAGCTTCTCCACCGAAGAGGGTCGTGTACGCGTCGTCGAGGAGGTTTCCTTCTCGGTGCACCAGGGCCGTACGGTGGGTCTGGTCGGCGAGTCCGGCTGCGGCAAGAGCGTGACCGCCATGACGCTGTTGCGCCTGCTGCCGTCGCCGCCTAGCCACATCGACGGCGGCCGGATCCTGTTCGACGGCAAGGACCTCGCCCAGCTCGGCGAGAACGAGCTGCGCCGGGTGCGGGGCGACCGCATCGGCATGATCTTCCAGGAGCCGATGACCAGTCTCAATCCGACCTTGAGCATCGGCTTCCAGATCGCCGAAGTCCTGCGCCTGCATCGCGGCCAGAGTAGCCGGAGCGCCCGCCAGGCGGCGGTCGAGATCCTCCGCCAGGTCGGCGTCGGCGCGCCCGAGAGCCGCGTCGATCAATATCCCCACCAACTCTCCGGCGGCTTGCGCCAGCGCGTCATGATCGCCATGGCCCTGGTCTGCCATCCCGCGTTGCTGATCGCCGACGAGCCGACCACCGCACTCGACGTGACCATCCAGGCGCAGATCCTCGATCTGCTGCGCCGGCTGCAGGGCGAGCTTGCCATGGCCATCCTGCTGATCACCCATGATTTCGGCGTGGTCGCCGAGATCTGCGACGAGGTGGTGGTCATGTACGCCGGCCGGATCGTCGAGCAGGCCGGGGTGCGCCAGCTCTTCCGATCACCGCACCACCCTTACACCCGCGGCCTTCTGGAGGCACTGCCAAGGCTCGGCCGCCGCGGTCAAAAGTTGCCCAGCATACCCGGCATGGTGCCGCCACCGGGCTCCCGTGGCGCGGGCTGCGCCTTCGCCGAACGCTGTTCTCGCGCGCTGGCGCGCTGCCACGGGGAAACGCCGCCCCTGGCGGAACAGCAGGACGGCCACCTGGTGGCCTGCTGGAACCCGGTGGCATGACCGGTGGCATGACCGATGACATGACCGCCGCCAGTCCTGGGAACGGGCCACTGCTCGAAATCGAAAACCTCACCAAGCATTTCCGGACCAAGGGCGGCGCGGGCAGCGTTCAGGCGGTGACCGGCGTGAGCCTCCATCTGAAGCGCGGCGAGACCCTGGGCATCGTTGGCGAGTCCGGCTGCGGCAAGTCGACCCTGGCCCGCTTGATTCTGCGCCTCATCGAGCCGACCGCGGGCACGGTACGCTTTGCGGGAGAAGATCTAATGGCCCTGCCGCTTTCGGAGTTGCGGCCCCGGCGGCGCGACATGCAGCTTATCTTCCAAGACCCTTACGCCTCGCTCGATCCGCGCCTGACGGTCGGCGCCATCGTCGGCGAACCGCTTGCCATCCACCGGGTCGGCCGCCGCAAGGACCGGCGCGAGCGGGTGGCCGAACTGCTGAAGACCGTCGGTCTCGACGCCGACGCCATCACCCGCTATCCGCACGAGTTTTCCGGCGGCCAGCGCCAGCGCATCGGCATCGCCCGCGCCATCGCGCTGGAACCCAAGCTGATCATCGCCGACGAACCGGTCTCGGCGCTCGATGTCTCCATCCAGTCGCAGATCCTGGAGCTGCTGCTCGATCTCAAGTCGCGGCTCTCGCTCTCCTACATCTTCATCTCCCACGACCTGGCCGTGGTCGAGCACGTGAGCGACCGGGTGGCGGTCATGTATCTCGGGCGCATCGTCGAGACGACGGATACCGAGAGCCTCTACCGCCAGCCGGCCCATCCTTATACCGAGGCGCTGATCTCCGCGGTGCCGCAACCCGACCCGGAGCGCGACCGGACCCGCATCGTGCTGTCGGGCGACATCCCGAACCCCGAGAGCCCGCCGTCGGGCTGCCCCTTCCACCCGCGCTGCCCGAAGGTTATGGCGACCTGCCCGGACGCGCTGCCGTCCCTGAAGGATATCGGCGACACGGCGCATCCGCACCTGGTCGCCTGTCATCTCTATTGACCGGGGCGGCTCATTGGGGCCGCTCATTGGGGCCGCTTCATCGGGGCGGCCTCAAGCTTGCGGAAACTCTACCAGCAGTGCGGTGGGGCCGCGCTCGGGCGAGTTGATCGTCCAGCCGTCGAGGGCCAGATCGAAGGGGCAGGCCGAGACCACGCAGATCACGTCCATCAGCGCCTCGAGCTCGACATAGGCGCCGGCGGCGACCGGGTTGGGCGGCGAGTTGAAGGCGCCGTCGGCCTCGACCACCGTGTGGGTGAAGAAGTTGATCGGCTGCGGCACCACGTCGATCGAATAGCCCAGCCGGCGCATGGCGAGCGCCAGGTTCTCGGCGCAGCTCGCGTGGGGCCCCTTGTGGCCGAGCTGCTCGTAGCGGATCTGATCGCAGGCCGGGATCATCATGTCGTGCACGCCCTCCGCACCGTCCTCGGCCAGGCGCAGCATGGGGCGGCGGAAGCGGCTCTGAAACTCGTCGCCGGCCTTGAGCCGCACCCGGCGGTTCCTGATCCAGGTGTGGTTGGCCGAGAGCCACTCGCCGACATTGCGGGCGTTGAAGGCGAAAAAGTCCGCCGCTTGCTGGCCCTCGGACGTGACGATGCGAAAGCGCCCGCCCTTCGCGACCTCGAAGCCGCGTCCCTCGCGCGCCGGGACCGTCAGTGTCGTCATGCCCGCCTCCCTCTTCTCCTCGAGAGCGGGATGATAGCCGCAAACGCGGGGCACAGGGGAGTCCGGCTGCCGCTACCCTATGACACCTGCCGGCGCTTTTCCTTCCACCAGAGCCGGAAGGCGAGCCAGCGGGCCTTGACCCAGGGCACGTCGAAAAAGATCACCACCAGGCCGAGCGGGATCATCCAGACGCCGAGCACGGGCAGGAAGCCGAAGATTCCGCCAATCACCAGCCCCGCGCCGATGAGGATTCGCGTCACCCTCGGCGCGGTGCGAACTTTGCGATAGTAGGGGTTGGGTTTGTCCAAGAGGAAATAGGCGTCCGGTTGCGCGACACCGGCGGTCGGCGCGAGGCCGGTCTCGCCACCAGATTGGGTCGTTTACCCTCCGGCGCAAGGGGTTCGGGCGGGGGCCCGCAAGGCCCGAGAGGTTATGTCTCGCGCAGCCTGCCGGTGATCATGCTCACCCGTTTGAAGATATCCTGGACCGCGCCACTCTCCACGACGCCGGCCGGACCGGGGCCTAGGTCCTTCATTTCGCCGTCCTCGGCGATCATTCGGGTCAGTTCCAGGGGCGGGCCGTCTTCGTCCCCCGCCACCTCGTCCGGGACGGGCTCCCACTCAGAATCCCCGGTCCCCTCTTCCCGCAGCGCCTCGGCGTCCAACGAACCGTTGCCGGACAGGCTCGATTTCCGCTCAGCCTTTTTCGAGGACTCCACCGCACCGTTCATGGAGACGGCCTGGTCGTGGAGGCGGTCGACGCGGGCCTCCAGATCGCACAGCACGATCCTTTCGCCTGGCCCGTCGACTTTTTCGGCCATGGCGAGAAGAGTCTCCAGAAGGGCGAGAATCTGCGCGTTCCCTTCTCTGGCTTCGGCCAGCGCCTGCTTCAGCCGGTCGATCTCATGCCGGCCCCGGACGACACCTTTCTCCACCTGATCCAGCAGGCTCGCCAACCGCTCGCCACGCCGACGGCTATCCTCGGCAACCTCGCCGAAACGCGAGCCCGCGGCCTCGACCCGCTGCCGCAGCTCGGAAAACTCAGATCCCTGCCCCATCGCCACTTCCTCCCTCGTCTCCTCGCGCGAGACCGGACCCCGCCACCTTCTCGCACCACTCCCCAACTAAGAAACATTCAACAGGCTGGGGCGTTCCCTCGCATCCCCAGATTGTGCATAGGGGGCCTACGGGAACCGGCGAGCAGGCAGGTTTTGCGACAGGAAGACGGGCCGGTCAACCGGTTAGGCGAAAGCGGCCGGAAATCTGCGGCATGACCTCATGGGCCAGGCGTTCGATCGACTCCAAGGTGTCTTCGTGGCTGGCGCCGATGCACATGTTGAGGTTGATTTCGTCGACGCCCAGCTCGGCATAGAGACTGAACTTCTCGACCAGCTCCTCGGGCGTGCCGATGAACAGCGCCTCGGCCAGATCCTCGCGGGTCGTCTCGATTTCGATCGGCACGATGCGCCCGCCGGCCACCTGGCCCGTGGACTTGAACACGTTGTCGAAGCGCCGGTAGTACCCGTAAGCCTGCTCGATCATGGCCTTGGTGTGGGCCGCGTCGCGGGTCACGAAGCCGACGCGCAAGAGCGACAGGCGCGGCCGCGGCTCGCGCCCGGAGGCCTCGGCCCCCTCGAGGAAGCTGTCGACCTGCTGGCGGGCGAGATCGAGCGAGCCTTGCAGCGGGGTCGTCTGGATGTTCCAGCCCCGCTTGGCGCAGTGGTAGAGGGCGACCGGCGCCATCGCCGCGATCCAGATCGGCGGGTGGGGCCGCTGCACCGGCCGCGGCATGATGGTCATGGGCTCGAACTTGTAATGGTCGCCGTCCCAGGACACCTCTTCGCCGCTCATGAGCGCGATCAGCACCTCCAGGGACTCGTCGAAGATCTCGCGGCTCTTGGCAAAATCCACGCCATAGCGCTCGAACTCGTAAGGGAAGGCGCCACGGCCGACGCCGATTTCGAGGCGCCCACCGGTCAGGACGTCGGCCAAGGCCGCTTCGCCGGCCATGCGCCGCATATCGTTGAGCGGCAGCACCGCCACCGCCGTGGTAATGCGAATGCGCTCGGTCACCGAGGCGACCTTCACCGCCAGCATGAAGGGATTGGGGTTCATCAGGATGTTGATGAAGTGATGCTCGGGCACCGTCAGGCCACAGTAACCCAGCCGCTCGGCCCCCTGCGCCATCTCCAGCATTTCGGCGTAAACCTGCGCCGTCGAGGCTTTGCTCTCCGGGCAATAGCACGAAAGAAACAGGCTGAACTCCATCTTATCCTCCTGATGACCGGCCCAACGCTGCCGATGAACCGCCCTAACTCCAAGCGCCAGCATGGCTCAGGCTGGTTATTTTAGAAAACGAATTATTCTGAATAGATAATTCGTATTTCTTGAAGCGTTCGGCAGGATCAAGCGCCGGGAAACGGGCGGGTCTCCAAGTCCAGATCCGCAAATCGGTCGCCCAACGTCTTGAGCACCGCCACCGCGGCCTCGAACCAGCCGGCCTTGGCCACGTCGCTCGCCATATAGGGCGAACGGGCAAGGAAGGCCGGGCGGGCGAACTCCGGGGCCTGCGGCACCAAATGGAGCCGGCCGGCGTCCAGATGCCCGCGCACCGAGCGCAACGGCAGATGGCCCGAGCCGCCGCGCGCCAGGATGTGTTGCAGGGCGAAGGCGCCGTCGCCGAAGCTGATCGGCGAGGTCTCGCTCGCCGGATAGGCGAGCGCATGGTTGCGCCGGAATGTCTCGCCCCAATCGACGTAGATGTAGCCCGGGTCCCAATCCCTAAGCGGCCGCTTCTCCCGCGAGACCAGCACCAAGCGGTCCGAGAACAGGGGCTCGCTCTTGAACTCGCCCTTCAGCGCATCGCCGAAGGTGACGGCGCAATCGATCAGGCCGCTCGCCAGCCAGCGGTTCAGCGCCTCGCCGTCGCCGGCCCAGACCTGCAGCGCGATCTCCGGCCGTTCGCTGGCGAACCAGGCGAGCCAGTCGTCGACGCCGCCATCCCAGAAATCGACCTCGTAGCCGATGTTCAGCGTGCCTTCGAAGGGTTCGGGCAGCGCGATTTCCTGCTGCGCCTGGTGCCAGATCCGCACCAGCATCTCGGCATAGCGGCGGAACTTGAAGCCGGCGTTGGTGAGGCCGACGCCGGACTTGCTGCGCACCAGGAGGCGCCGGCCGAGCTGCTCCTCCAGCGTGTTGATGCGCATGGTCACCGTCGATTGGGTGACGTTCAACCGCTCGGCGGCCTTGTTCAGGTTGCCGGCCTCGAGCACCTCGAGGAAGGTGCGCGCCAGTTGGATGTTCATGAAGCCCCCCAGCCGTAATTCAGCAGAACTGAATTTAGCAGGGAGAGTCTTCCGAGTCTTCGAACCTTGTTCCGCCGGATCGGGGCGGGACGGCGATCAGGTCTCCAGCTTCGCCAGGAACGCAGCTATCCGCTCGGCCACCAGGGCCGGCGCTTCCAGAAGCACGGCGTGGCGCAGCTCCGGGAAGACCTCCACCTCGGCGCCGGGGACGCGCTCGGCCATGGCCCGGGCGATGCGCGGGTTGGAGCCGACGTCGTTCTCGCCGGTGAGGATCAGCGTCGGCGCGGCGTAATCCGGTGCAGCTCGTCGCCCAGCTCGCTTTCGGCATAGATGCGGAAGGCGTTGGCGAAGGACTCCGGGTCGGTCTCCAGCACCCGCGCCTTGCGCCGCGCGATCACCTCCGGATGGGCCGCCTGGAAGGCGGCCGTGAACCAGCGCTCCATGGCCCGTTCCATAATGAAGGCGGCACCCTCGCGCTCGACCGTGCGTGCCAAGCCGAGGATCGCCTCGCGCTCGTCGGCCGTGCGGCAGGCCGCGGTGCTGACCAGGATGGCGCTTTTGGTCCGCTCGGGATACTTGAGCGCGAAGGCTTGCGCGATCACCCCACCGAGGGAATGGCCGGCCAGATGGCACGCGGAGATGCCGCGGGCGTCCATGAGCGCCGCCAGGTCGTCGACATAGGCCTCGAGCTCATAGCGGCCCGGCGCCACCTCGCTTAACCCATGGCCGCGCAGGTCGTAGCTGAGGCAGGCAAAACGGTCGGCAAGCAGCGGCACCAGACCGGCCCAAGACTCGGTCGAGGCGCCGATGCCGTGGATCATGGTGATCAGTGGCCCCTCGCCCTCCAGCTGGGCGTGGGTGCGGAGGGATGCCGAGGATCCGCTCATGTGCACGGCCTCACCCGTCCACCGCGACCGGATCGCCGATGCGGATCTCGGCGTCGTTGAGCACCCGGCAGGCGACGCCGCCGCGCCAGTCGGGCTTCAGGGCCGCGGTCAGGCCCGCATGCTGCTCGTCCATGCGATCGCAGGGCGCGGTTTCCATGCCGACCCGCAGTTCGAGCGCGCCGATGGTGAGCCGCGCGCCCTCGCGCCGGGGCAGCGCGACGCCGCGCACCAGCAGGTTGGCGCGCCGCGTGGTCCAGGCGATCTCGCCCCCCAGCTCGGCGCAGACTTCGGCCCAAACCTCGGCAGAAATCACGGTCACCTGCCGATTCTTCGGCCGTCGGCCGCAGTGATCACCCGCGATGCCGTCCTCTTGCGTCACCCGCACGCTGTCGATCTCTTCCATCGGCGCGCGGCTTTCGCCTTTTCGCGCAATCGCCACCAACTCGCCCACCAACTCGCCCATTGCCTGATCCCCGGCCTGTCCGTTTCGAGCGAGCAGTCTAGCTTCTGAATCCGGGATTCGCCCACAAAATTGAGCCCCCGACGCAGGCGACACGCGACGTTGCTCCGCCGCACGGGCGAGTCCAGGCTCCGCGCTCATAGACGGCATTCTTGATCGGCTAAGGGGAGTAATGGGAATCCGGTTGAAATATCGTGATATTGGCTAAACGTCATGGTCTTATGGGCGATCAGGGAGGGAAGCTGTTGGAAAGACGCACGAAAATCGTCATCGCCACGCTTTCCGTCCCGGCGTTCATGATCGGAACCGACTTCACCGGCGCACTGTTGCTGGTCATTCCGATCGAGCAGGAGTTTTCCACCGACATCACGACGACCCAGTGGGTCCTGAATGTCTACGCGCTGACGCTCGCTCTGACGCTGGTCGCCGGCGGGCGCCTGGGCGACCTGTTTGGGCGACGGCGTGTGCTGCTGATTGGTCTCGCCATTTTTTTCGCGGCATCGCTGGCCTGCACGGCCGCACCCTCGATCGCCTGGTTGATCGGCGCGCGCGCCGTGCAGGGCATTGGTGCGGCCCTCACCTGGCCGTGCGTGCTAGCGATCGTGATGACATCGGTCGAGAAAAAGGAGCGCGGCACCGTCATGGCACTGACCATCGGCGCGGTCTCGATCGGCAATGTCGTCGCGCCGTTTTTGGCGGGCATCGTCGGCGGACTGGGGGAATGGCGGCTGTTCTTCTTCGTCAACGTGATCCTGGCTGCGGTATCGGCTTTTCTGGTCTGGCGATTCCTGGCCAAGGATACGACCGAGCGGGTGGACGAGCGGATCGACTATGCCGGCATGATCGTTCTATCGCTCGCGGTGTTCAGTCTGCTCTACGGATTGGATGTCGGCGCGGACTGGGGCTGGACCTCGCCGCGGTTGGTCGCGCTGTTCGTCGTCTGCGTGGTGCTGCTCGTCGCCTTCCGTTGGTCGAAAAGCGCGTCGCCGAACCCATGGTACCGCTGTCGATGATGCGCAACCGCCAATTCATGCGGGCCTTGGCGACCAATGGCCTGGTGACGCCGGCCTTGTTCCTGTTGTTTCTCTATATGCCGCAGTATCTGCACAAAGTGTTGGGCTGGTCGGTGCTGTGGGCGTCGATCGGGACCTTGCCCCTGTTGCTCTCGCTGTGCGCGTTCAACCTGACGGCCGGAAGGTTCTACAACAGCGTCGGGCCGCGGTGGCTCTTATCGATCGGCCATGCTTTGGTGGTACTGGGCGCGATCTGGCTCATCCTGCTGTCGCCATCCTGGGGCTATGCCGGCGTCGTGCCGCCCATGCTGCTGATCGGCGTCGGTTGCGGCCTGATCTTCGGGCCGGCCGGCACGGCTGCGGTCAACGCCGCCGACCCGTCGCGCGCCGGTCTGGCAGGCGGCCTTTCCTTCATGTTCCACTTGGGCCTTGGCGCCATCGGGGTCGGCAGTGCGACGGCGCTGATGTTCGGCACCAGCCTGGCATCGCTCAAGCAAGGACTGGACGGGATCGGCGTCGCCATGCCGGCTGCCGACCAGTTGGCCCTGAACGCCGGCACAGCCAAGGCTCAGGCGGCGCAGCAGGTTCTGGATCGCTACGGCCCCGATGTCGCGGCCAAGATCGTGCCGCTGGTCGGGGATGCCTTTACCGCCGGGCTTCATCAGGCCTACTGGCTGGCACTGGCCTTCGCCGTCGTGGGTCTGATCTTCTCCCTGAGGCTCGACGAGGCGAAGCTGCGCGGCGTGGACGGCGAGGACCTGGCCGCCTGACCAGCTTTGTCCGAGCCGCCGCCTGGCCAATCCGTTTGGAGAGCGCAGTCTCGCTCCGGGGGCCGCGATTCGCCCGCGAATAACAGCGCTCCACCGGCCGGCAACAATTTCGCATGACTTCGCAGCCCGGGCGTTGCTAGGCTCCACTGGATAACATCTTGAGCCTGGAGGGTTTTGTCATGACGGCTGCGCCCTTTTCGATCGATCCTCTGACGCCCACCATCGGGGCGGAAATCTCCGGCCTCGATCTCTCCGAACCCCTGGGCCCCGAGACCCTCGACGCGGTCTATCAGGCGCTGATCGACCATCTCGTGATCTTTTTCCGCGGCCAGGACCTGCCGCCGGCGGCGCACCTGGCGTTCGCCGAGAGTTTCGGCGAGATCGACAAACCGCATCCGGTCTACCCCCATGCCGAGGGCCATCCGAACGTGGTGCTGTTGAAGCACGGGCCCGATCACAAGCCCGACACGAATGAATGGCACACGGACCTGACCTATTACGAGGCGCCGCCCTTCTCCTCGATCCTCTACGCCGTGGAGGTGCCGGCAAGCGGCGGCGATACGCTCTGGGCCAATATGTATGCCGCTTACGACGCCCTGCCGCCGGAGATTAAGAGTCACATCGACGGCCTCGAGGCGATCCACGACCTGGGCGACTTCCGCAACGACTTCCTGGCGGCCGGCGGGCTCGAGGGCCTCAACCAGGCGATGGCGCGCGAGGGCTCGGCGGTGCATCGCGTGGCGCCGCGCCACCCCGTGACCGGCCGGCGCTTTCTCTACGTCAATCAGCCTTTCACCCGGCTGATCACCACCATGAACATGCGCGAAAGCGACCGGCTGCTGCGCTATCTCTTCGACCACATCGCCCGGCCGGAATTCCAGGTGCGCTTCCGCTGGCGCCCGGGCTCGCTCGCCATGTGGGACAACCGGGTGACCCAGCACTATGCGGTCGACGACTACCGCCCCCATGGCCGCACCATGCACCGGGTGACGGTGGTGCACGACCGCCGCGCCCGCGAGGGCTGGCGACCGGCGGCGCGCCTGGCCGGGTGAGCCGCCCGCTTCGGCCCAGGAGGGCCGCCGAAATACTTTCAATTGCCGACCGGCCGCGCGACCCTCGACTCAACAAGGGAGCGGGAGGCCATGGGAGCAGACACTTTCGGGAATTTCATCGGCGGCCGGTGGCAAGCGGGCGCCTCGGAAATCGAGAACCGCAACCCCTCTGACCTGTCGGATCTGATCGGCAGCTATGCCCAGGCCGACCGGGCGCAGGCCGAGGCCGCAATCGCGGCGGCGCGCGAGGCGGCGGAGACCTGGGCGGCGTCCGGCCTGGAGACCCGCTACAAGGTCTTGATGGCGATCGGCGAAGAGCTGATCGCCCGTTCCGCCGAACTGGGCGAACTGCTGTCACGCGAGGAGGGCAAGCCGCGCGCCGAGGGGGTCGGCGAGATCGCCCGCTCCGGTCAGTTCTTCACCTATTACGCCGCCGAGGCGCTGCGCCAGATCGGCGATACCGCCGACTCCGTGCGTCCGGGCATCGAAATCGACGTGCGCCGCGAGCCGCTGGGAGTGGTCGCCGTGATCTCGCCGTGGAACTTCCCCACCGCGACGGCGGCCTGGAAGATCGCGCCGGCGCTCGCCTTCGGCAACGCGGTCATCTGGAAACCCGCCAACGTGACCCCGGCGAGCGCCTGGGCGCTGAGCGAGGTCATCAGCCGTCAGGAAGACCTGCCGGCCGGCGCCTTCAACCTGGTGATGGGCTCGGGCGGCGCGGTCGGCCAGAGCCTGATCGAGAGCCCCGACATCGACGCCGTCACCTTTACCGGCTCGCTCGGCGTCGGCCGCCGCATCGCCCAGGCCTGCGCCCAAAACCTCACCAAGTTCCAGCTCGAAATGGGCTCCAAGAACGCGCTGGTGGTGATGGACGACGGCGATCTCGACGTGGCCACCGCCGCCGCCCTCAACGGCGCCTTCGGCGGCACCGGCCAGAAATGCACGGCATCGAGCCGCTTGATCGTCCACCGGGCCGTCCACGACGCCTTCGTCGAGAAGGTGCGCGCGGGCCTGCAGGCGCTCAAGGTGGGGCACGCGCTGGCCGAGGGCACCCAGATGGGTCCGGTGGTCGACGCCGGCCAGCTCGACGGCAACCTGGCCTATCTCGATCTCGCCCGCAGCGAAGGCTGCACCCATATCTGGGGCGGCGAGCGCCTCGCGCGAGAGACCGAGGGCTATTACCTCTCTCCCGCCCTCTTCACCGATACCAAGAACGACATGCGGGTCAACCGGGAAGAGATGTTCGCGCCGATCGCCTGCGTGATCGAGGCCGGGGACTACGACGAGGCGCTGGCGATCGCCAACGACACCGAGTTCGGCCTGACCGCCGGCATCGTCACCAATTCCCTCGCCCGCGCCACCCACTTCCGCCGCAACGTGAAGACCGGCTGCGTGATGGTCAATCTACCGACCGCGGGCACCGACTATCACGTGCCCTTCGGCGGCCGCGGTAACTCCAGCTTCGGCAGCCGCGAGCAGGGCCGTTACGCCGTCGAGTTCTATACCCAGGTGAAGACCGCCTACATCGCGGCAGGCGCGCCATGACCGCTATGACAAGCGGGACCGGCGGGACCGGCGGGACCGGCGGCACAGGCGAACTTCCCCTCATCGTCGACGGCCTGCAATACTGCGACTGGTCGCCGGAGATCTTCGAGGAGATGCGCGCGGGCGGCGTTTCCTGCGTACACGTGACCATCTGCTATTGGGAAAACCTGCGCGAGACCATCGCCAACGTCAGCGCTTGGCGCCGGCGCTTCGAACGCCATGGCGACCGGCTCCTGCACGTGCGCACAGGCGACGACGTGCGCCGCGCCCAGGCGGAGGGCAAGACCGGCATCGTCTTCGGGGCGCAGAACTGCTCGCCCATCGAGGACGACATCGGGCTGGTCCAGATCGTGCACGACTTGGGACTGCGCTTCATGCAGCTCAGCTACAACAACCAGAGCCTGCTGGCGACCGGCTGCTACGAAGCCGAGGACCCGGGCCTGACGCGCATGGGGCGCCAGGTGGTGAAGGAGATGAACCGGGTCGGCCTGGTGGTCGACATGTCCCACTCAGCCGAGCGCTCGACCCTCGAGGCCATCGACTGCTCCGAGCGGCCGATCGCCATCACCCATGCCAATCCGGCCTTCTGGCAACCGGCCCTGCGCAACAAGTCGGACGAGGTGTTGAAGACCCTGGCCGAGAGCGGCGGCATGCTGGGTCTCAGCCTTTATCCCCATCACCTGAAGGACAAGGGCGACTGCACGCTGGAGAGCTTCTGCGCCATGGCGGCGCGCACCGCCGAGCTGATGGGGGTGGATCGCATCGGCCTCGGTTCGGACTTGTGCCAGAATCAGCCCGACAGCGTCGTCGTCTGGATGCGCAACGGCCGCTGGACCAAGGATCTGGACTACGGCGAAGGCAGCGCCCAGGCGGCCGGTTTCCCAAAGCAGCCAGATTGGTTCGCCTGCAACCGCGACTTCGGCAACGTTGCCGAGGGACTCCAGGCCGCCGGTTTCTCCACCGACGAGGTGGCCAAGATCATGGGCGGCAACTGGCTCGCCTTCTTCGAGCGGTCCTTCGGGCCGGCGGCGGGCTAATACCAAGGAGCGCTGATAATGACCCATAGAGACGGCTTCCCAAGGCTTTCGGACGGCGTCGCGCGCGCCTTGCGATGTCCCGCATCGCCACGCCGCGCGCGCCTAGCCGAAAACCTTGGGAAGCCGCCGTTCCGGTCGCCTGGGCGAACCGCCAGAGGGCACCGGAAAGCCTTGCCGATGTCCCACATCGCCAGCGGCTTGCCTACTACCCGGCGGATCGCTCACGCGATCTCTATGGGTCATTATCAGCGCTCCTTGGTATAACATGGCAAAGGCCACGGCATCGGTCGAACAGGATGCGACGCTCGACCTTCGCCCGCCCGACACCGTCATGCGTCTCGCGCGCATGGGATCTTTCCACCAGACCCGTATCAGCTTCATGCGCAGCCTGCTGCGCCGCATCGCCGCCGAGAATTGGCGTTTGACGCGGGCGCGCTTCGACCTCGACGGCGACGGCTACGGCACCGCGGTCTACCGAATCGACCTGCCCGCCGGCTGTTGCAGCCTGGTCGCCTTCTCCGACGAGCTCAACCCCGACGAACGCACCGACCGGGTGATCGCCGAGAAATGGGACGCGACCTTCGCCTTGGTCGACGGCGAGCCGAGCGATGAAGACATCGCGCGTCTCCGCGCCAACGTGCCGAAACAAGAGGCCGGACACGTGAGTGCTCGGGAATTGGTGCTCAGCCGCGCCAACAAGAGCGTGCGCCTGTTCGACCATGTGATCGATTGCCTGGCCCACGGCTGGCAACCGGCGATGGACGATATCGTACGGGTCGGCTATCTCATGCGCACCACGGCGGTCTACGGCAACGGCAAATTCGGTCTCTCGGACCTCGACCGCACCTTCGCCGGCGGCCTGTTCAGCCGGCCCTTCGAGGCCGAGTTGTTCACGGTCTATCTCATTCGCGAGTTCACCCTCGACCTGGTCGAGCACATCGCGGCCGCCCGCAAGCCGGACCGGGCAGCGCGCCTTGCGCCGGATCGGCGCCGGGCCTTGGGCATCGGCAACTCCACGGGTCTCGGCATGGCGCCATTCCTGACCTTTCATCCGGCGCTCATCCACCGCTGGATGTTGGCGCGCGAGACCGCCATCGCCCGGGTGCTGGCGCTGGCCGAGGCGGCGCCCGAAAAGCGCGACGCGTTCCTGGCGCTGCTCGCCCGGGCGATCGACCACGTGCGCGAATGGTCCACCCAAGACGCCCGCCAGGCGGCCCGCACGGCGAAGCTGCATGGCGAACTGCAGGGCCTCCATGCGGAACTGACCGACGGCGCGGTGGACCTCTTGACCGGGCCTCATCCCTGGCGACGTCTCTTGGACAAGGTCGAGGCCGAAGGGTCCCTGGAGCTGCAAGAACTGGCCTTGAGCCTCATGATGGAGCCCTATGGCGAGCTGGTGGACGACCTGGCCGACCGAATGACCGACCCGGAACGCGGGCGCCTAGATCCCGCCATGACTTTGGCGGCGCTCAAATCCGCCATCGCGCAGAATTACCGCTGGGCGCTCGACATCGATTTCAGCGCGCCCCCGGCCCAACACTACTTCTGGTACCGCTCGGCCGAGAAAGAGGAGCCGCGGCTCGGCGAGCGCTTGCGAGAGCCGGGCGCGGAGCTGGAGACCCGCCTGGGTGTCGCCCGGGACGCCGCGGCGCTGCACCGCGTGCTCTCCTCGGGCGCGTGGGAGGATGACGAGAGCGTCGCCGCCTTCTTGCTGTGCGAGCCCCAGTGGCGGCACATGATCAAGCGGTTCCAATTGGCGGAGATGACGCCCTACGGGGAAATCCGCGACAACCTGCTGGGCGAAGACTGCCTGCCGATCGACATCCTGCGCTGCAAGCTGTCGTTATTCGGCGCCATCAAGTTCGACCCCAAATCGGACCGCTGGACCCGCATCACCATGTACCAGGGCGCCCCAGGCTTCGACGAGTTGGACCGGGGCAACGCGGATAGCTGGGCCTTTCCGGTCTTCACGGAGGCCGGAGATTTGCACCCATGATTCGTTCGTTGAACGAGGTTGAGCGGATCTGCCAGAAAGCGGCCGAGGGCGCTGGCGCGCCGGCCGGCCTGGATGGTGACGCGGCCCATGGCGCGGCTTGGCTGCTGGCGCACGATCTACCGGCGCTTCCCGACCTTGCAGAGGATCTCACCCGCTTTCCCGACCTGGCGACGGCCTGCCGCTTCGAACGCGGCGGCTTCGGCGACCGCGACCAAGTTGTGAGAGCCGGCGACAAGGCCGGGGCCGTGATCGCACCCATGCTGGTGGATCTGCTGGTGGCCCGGGCCGCGCTCGACGGCGAACCCGGCCGGCTTCGGGTCTCAGGCCTCACCGCACCCCTGTTCCTGCTGCCGCCGGCCGTGGGCTACGGCGCCGAGGGCTGGCGCTTCCGCCTGTCGCTCGCCGCCGGAACGGAGCGGCGTTTCACGCTCCGTGTCGCCGCCGGAGGTCAGGCGGGAATCCTGGGCACCGGAGGCGCCGATATCGCCGCCCTGTTCGCAGCCCGGGAAACCTGGACCCTCGAAGCCGTTTGTGCCCGCGCCCCGGATCACTTGGACACCCGCAACCCAACTGAATTCAACCTCGGCCTCGATGCGGAGCGGCTCGCCGCCGCCGCGGCGCGCAGCCTGGCGGGCGGTGTTTCGCCGGATCCTGAATCCTGGGCGCGGCTGCAGGCGCTCGCCGCCAAGGTCCTGGTGCCGGCCACGGAGCAGTCGCACCGTATGGGCGCCGGCGCGCTTGCCAGCGACAACGAATGAGCGTGGCCGCCCAAGGCAGTGAAGAGGAGCGGTGGCGATGAATAGCGACATCCAGGACTGGTGGGACAAAAATTCGGAGGACTACCAGGACCATTGCCAGATCCCCGTCGATATTCATTACGGCCCGAGCAGCCCCAACGAGGACGAACTCAACCTGCTGGGCGACCTCGCGGGCAAGCAGGTGCTCGAGCTCGGCTGCGGCGGCGGCCAATGCTCGGTCGCCTTCGCGCTCAGGGGCGCCCGGGTCACCGGCATCGATTTCGCCGAGGGGCAACTCGCCTTCGCCCGGAAGCTGGTGGCCGAGCACGGCGTCGAGGCCGAATTCCTGCAGCACGACGTGAAGGACCTCTCGCCGTTCGCCGAGGCCAGCCTGGACATCGTCTTCTCCGCCTTCACCCTCATGTACCTGGACGACCGGCCCCGGGTCTTCCGCGAGGTGCGCCGGGTGCTGAAGCCGGGCGGCATCTTCGCTTTCTCGCTCGACCACCCGCTCTTCCGCAAGGTCGACCTGGACAAGCTGACGATCGTCGAGAGCTACAACGAGACCGGCCCGGCCGTCGACGACCTCGGCGCGCTGGGCGCCACCACCATGTACCGCTACCGGGTCAGCGACCTGCACAACGCCCTGGTCGACGCCGGGCTGGTGGTCGAGCGTGTGATCGAGCCCGATTCCCGCAAGCGCTACGACTACGATCCCTGGTTCGGCCGCTGGGGCCTCTACCTGCCCAAGGTTCTCGACCTGGTGCCGCCAACCCTGATCTTCAAAGCGGTGAAGCCGGCGGGTTGACTGCGACTTGCAGGGGTTCCGGATCTGATACCAACCTGCGCAGATAGACACTCATTTCACCGCGCTAGGCGGCCCCTCAAATGGGATTGCCCATCATTCGGCGTCCAATTCCTTCCGGGAGTTCGTGGTGCGGCACAGGCACATCGTGCCGGCTTGCGCAGCGATCAGAAGCGCCAAGAGATAGTAGCCCACCTGCGGGTGCACCATCTCGCCAAGCCATCCAACCGCCAGCGGGCCGAGGAAATATCCGAGTCCCCACGACAGGTAGTAGCTTCCGGAAATCGTCGCATTCAACGACTCGGGGACGCATTCGTTCAAGTAGGCCATCGACGACACACAGAATACGCCGAGCCCGAAACTTGCGAGCGTAAGCGGAACATAGGTCCAGGGATAAGGGAACCACACGAACGTAGCAAAACCGATCGCTGCCACTATGAAACCGGAAATCATGTAGGCGTGCCGTCCGTGCCTGTCCGAAAGCGGCCCGACAATGAGTTGCGACACGCTGATGGCGACATAAAACAGCGCAAAGAACACGCCGATGGAAAGGTTGTCGAAACCCTTCGACAACATCAGAGAGGCAGGAAGCACAGAGATGAAAATGCCATAGCCCGCACCGTACAAGAGTACGCCGGCCAGCGTGAGTAGGGAGCCAGGTGTCTTGAGCAGCTTTGCCATTTGCCGCAGTGTTGGCGTCTGGCCGCCGACGGGTCTGGAGGTGGCCGGCGCGCGCGGGAGAAACAGCAGCACCGTCACTCCACCTGACAAGCACAGCGCTGCAAAGAGCACGAAGGGCAAGTTCCCGGCTCCCGTTGGAAAAAGCAAAATCCCAAGCAGGGGACCAATCGTCAGTCCGGTGTGGATTGACGCGTTGTAGATGCCGATGACCTTTCCTTTGGCGTGCGGATAGGCAAGCGAGAGCAGCGCAGGACCCAAAGCCCAAACCGGGGCTTCGCCGGCACCTTGGATAAACCGTCCGAGGAATATGCTCTCCGACGAGCCGGCGAAGAAGAACACGATCCCTGAGACACAGCAGAGAGCGTAACCGAGCACCAGGAAGGGTTTGGCTCCGAGCCGATCAGCAAGTATGCCTATCGGCACTTGGACAATGAGGTAGGACAGCGCGAAGACGGAAGCCACATAACCGACGTTCGTCAACGATCCGGAGAAATCCAAGATCCGCTGCGGAAGCAGAGCGACGATCATCCCCACGCCAACCATCAACAAAGATGCGGCGAGGCTCATGACAAAGAGAAACCTTGGCCCAGACATAAGTAGATATCCTCATACTGGCGAGAGTGCCGATTGCCGAACGGGATCGCCCGAGGCCGGGCGTTTTGGCACGGCACATCGCCGCAACAGCGCGCCTGAAGCCGCCGCAAGGGCAACGAAGGCGTGGTTGCGAAATAGCTGTGGAGAGAGCGTGAGGAGAGGAGCGCGCGGGCGATGCCCGATCACGCGTCACACAAGCTGCCCGCGTCAGTCAAGCGACGCGAGAGACCTCGTGAAAGACTCCCCGAAGTTGCCCCTCGGCACGGTATCCCGTTGACGGATCGAACTCGTCCGCCCGAGATACCCTAGATGTCGAGAAAGGGAGGCGGGGAGGTAAGGCGCAGTACGGTTTTGTCTGTCTGACCCATTATCTGGCGATGCCTTGGGTTGCGGTTTAGCCCTCGTTCGCGGAGGTCAAACCTTATACATGTACAGAGGAAGAGTCCGCAAGACCGGCCGATCGGGGCGTTTGCGTTACTCTGATAAACTGTGAGCCGATCTTGCTTTCGAAAGGGTCTGAGGCATGCCGGAGAGATTCAACCAACCTTTGAGCGGATATATCGTTCCCCGTTTCGGCGGCATTCCCACCTTCATGCGATTGCCCCATACGGCGGACCCGTCGGGGGTCGATATCGCCCTCATCGGGGTGCCCTGGGACGGCGGCACGACGAACCGGGCCGGCGCGCGCCACGGACCGCGGGAGATCCGCAATCAGTCCTCCTTCATGCGGAGCGTGCATCCCGAGACCATGGAGTCGCCCTACGATGTCTGCAACGTCGCCGACCTCGGAGATACCGGCGTCAATCCCATCGACCTGATGGACACCCTGCAGCGTGTGGAAGATTTCTATGCCCAGATTCACGCCGCCGGCACGGTGCCGCTGACGGCGGGCGGCGACCATCTCGTCACCCTGCCGATCATGCGCGCCATTGCCAAGGATCGGCCGGTCGGCATGGTGCATTTCGATGCCCATACCGACACCAACGACCGTTACTTCGGCGAGGCCAAATACACCCACGGCACGCCCTTTCGCCGCGCCGTCGAGGAAGGCCTGCTCGACCCGAAACGCACCGTGCAGATCGGCATTCGCGGCTCGCTCTACACCAAGAAAGACTACGACTACGGCCGCGAGGTCGGCATTCGCACGGTCGTCATCGAAGAGTACTTCAGAATGGGCGTCGATGCGGTAATCGAGGAGGCCCGGCGAATCGTCGGCGACGGCCCCACCTATGTCAGCTTCGACGTGGACGGGCTCGATCCGGTCTTTGCCCCCGGCACGGGCACGCCCGAGATCGGCGGCTTCTCGACCTTCGACGCGCAAAAGATGATTCGCGGCCTGCGCGGCCTCGACCTCATCGGCGGCGATGTGGTCGAGGTGGCGCCGCCCTTCGACCCCTCGGGCAACACGGCGCTGGTCGGCGCCACCCTCATGTTCGAGATCCTCTGCGTCCTCGCCGAGGCGCTCGCCCGGCGCGGTGGGCGCGACTGAAGCGGGTCGACGGGACCGGAAGGCGGGTCTCGGCCCTAGCTAAAGCAAACCCGCCGCCTTGAGTCCGGCGAGCGACTTGTCGACGGGGTCCTGAGAGCCGCCGGCCAGGATGCGGATCTGATCGGCCAGGTGCTGCGGCGTGAGCGCCGGATTGGCGCGCAGCGCCCGGTCCATGGCCGCGCGCGCCTCGTCGAGCCGGCCGAGCTGGCCCAGGGCGTTGGCCAGGGTGATCCAGGCGCCGGCATAGCCCGGCTGGGCGTCGACGCTCTTCCGGGCGAAGCGCACGGCGTCCTCGTAGCGCGCCTCTCGCAGGCAGGCGTTGGCCTTGAAGTAAAGCCAATAGGGCACCATGGGGTGGTTGGGCGCGCTCGCCAGGATGCGGTCGAGCACGGCATGGCCCTCGCTCAGCTCGTCCTCGCCGCCGCCGTAGGCCAAGGTGCGTCCGAGCCGGCCCCAGCTGTGAAAGTCGAACGGCGCGATCTCGACCGCGCGCCGCAGCGCCTGCAGCGCCTTGGCGTGCTCGCCGCAGTTGCTCCAGACGTTGCCCATGGTGCGCAACACCACGGGATCCTCGGGCGCCAGCTCGGCGGCGCGCTCGACCGCGGCCAGGGCGGCGGCCCGGTCGTCCTCCGGCTGCTCGCTGAAGCCATTGATCACCCGCTGCATCAGGATCGAGGCGAGCGAGGCGTGGCCGCCGGCATAGCCCGGGTCCAGCTCGACCGCCTTCTGGGCCCACCCCAGGGCCTCCCCGGTCGCCGCCCGGTTGACCGGCAGGTTCTGAGACCTGGCCTTCTGCACCAGGCCCCAGGCATCCATATTGCCGGTCGGCCGGTGCCGGGCCCGGCGCCATTCGGCCCGCAGGTATTCGCCACCGAACGCGATCACGATCGCCTCGGCGATCTCGTCCTGGACCGCGAATAGGTCGGCCAGCTGGCGCTCGTAGGTGTGCGACCAGAGCTGGCTGCGCTCGGCGGTCTCGGTCAGCTCGGCGGTCACCCGGATGCGCTCGCCGGCCCGGCGCACGCTGCCGGTCAGCACGTAGCGCAGCTGCAGCTCGCGCACGATCTCCCAGATATCCGCCGGGCGGTCGCGATAGGGCAAGGTGGCCGGGCGCGAGGCGACCCGAAGGTCGGGCACCCGCGACAGCAAGGAGATGATCTCGGTCGCGATACCGTCGGCCAGATAGGTGTCCCCCACGTCCGGCGACAGGCTGTCGAACGGGAAGACCGCGATCGAGCCACGCGCCTCCTCCAGCCGGGGCGGCTTGGCCCGGGCCGCGCCCTCCGCGTTCGCCGCGTTCGCCGCGTTCGGCGCGTTCGCCGGGGCCCGCCCCTTGAGGAGCTGATAGGCATGGATCGGCTGGATGATGTTTTTCACCGTCAGCTCGCCCAGGTCCTCGTAGTCCATCTCGACCGGTTGCGGACCTGCTCGAAGACCGCGCGCGACGCGCAGATCCCGCCGGGCTCGGCCTTGGCCTCGAGTCGGGCGGCGACGTTCACGCCGTCGCCATAGATGTCCTCGCCCACGACGATCACGTCGCCCAGATTGATGCCGATGCGAAAGCGCAAGGCGTCCTCCTCGGCCGTCCCCGCGCCGCGTTCGTCGACGCCGGCCTGCCAGGCGAGCGCGCAGGTGACGGCGTCGACCACGCTGGCGAACTCGAGCAGCAGGCCGTCGCCCATCAGCTTGACGATGCGCCCGGCGTGCTCGGCGATCAGGGGTTCGAGGAAGTCCTGGCGAAGGCCTGTGAGGCGCGCCAGGGTGCCCGCTTCGTCCCGGCCCATGAGGCGGGAGTAGCCGACCACATCGGCCACCAGTATCGCGGCGAGTCTGCGTTCCATCGAGCGGTTCCAAGCGAGGCGGTCTCGGCCAACGCTATCCCAGCCGGCGGCGGAATCCCAGGCCGTCACACGGCCTCGAGTCTCGCGGACTGTTTTGGACGAATAATACCAAAGCGCGTGGCGACCAGTGGCGACCAGTGGCGACCCGCTCGCTGGATGACGGCAACTTACCTCGTTCGGGCGTTGGGTCGCGCGCCCATTGGCCTGTTTCAACCCGAGTCGGTTGCGGCTGCTCGATGTTCGCCCGGCGCCAACCCCCAGGACGTGTTGGCTCGCTTTTTCTCATTCCCCGTCTCGAACGAGATTGGGTTACCAGGCCAGCTTTCGTATACTCATGGCATGTCCGGCAAGATGAGCATAGAGAGGTAAGGATCATGAGCACGGCCGAAGCCCCCGAAGCTGGGAACGAGTTCGTCGATTTCTGGAACGAGATCCTCGCCCCCAAATTCATCAAGTACCGCCACATCCTCGTGGACGGTCTCACTCACCACAGCGCCAAGATCTTCCCGTCCCTCGAGGTCGGCGAAGGCGATAAGGTGGTGGACGTCGGCTGCGGCTTCGGCGACACGGCCATTCAGCTCGCCCAGCGTGTCGGCCCGTCCGGATCGGTGCTGGGCATCGACTGCTGCAACGCGTTTCTCGAAATGGGCCGCGCCGACGCCGAGGCCGCCGGGGTGAAAAACGTCACCTTCGTCGAGGGTGACGCCCAGAGTTATGCCTTCGAGCCCGTCCACGACTTCTGCTTCGCGCGCTTCGGCACGCAGTTCTTCGAGAACCCGGTCGTGGGCCTCAAGAACATGCGGGCCTCGCTCAGGCCCGGGGGCGTCATGACCATGATCGTCTGGCGTGCCATCGACGACAATCCCTGGCTCGGCCTGCCGAAGGAGATCGTGCTGCAGTACCTGCCGCCGCCGGGCGACGACGCGAGAACCTGCGGTCCGGGCCCGTTTTCCATGGCCAATCAGGAGATGGTCACCAAGCAACTCGAGATCGCGGGCTACACGGGCATCGAATTCGAACGCGTCGACGCGCCGCTGGTGGTCGGCCGCTCGCCGGAAGACGCCATCGGCTTCCAAATCGCCCTCGGGCCCGCCGGCGAGGTTTATCGCGAGGCCGGCGAAGAGGCCGAGCGGCGTCAGGACGAAATCGCGGCGGCGCTCACGGCCGAGTTGAGCCGCTACGAGACGCCCGAAGGCATCGTCATGGAGTCGAGTTCCTGGAAGATCAGCGCCCGCAATCCCGGATAGGGCGCAGCCTATGTGGCTCGAAGCGGTGTCATGCACGACCGTAACCGGTTATGAAAAACCGATTCCGCCGGGCCTCGCGAGACACGCCTCCTAGAATGGCGTGAACACCCGGAACGGATCGCTGCGGGCCTGGAAAATCGCCGCATAATCGCAATAAACATTCTCTTCGTATTGTCGCCACTCAGGAGTGGGAATGGTACAGGACCTCTTTGAACAGTTCGTCACACTTTGGGTCGTTATCGATCCCATCGGGACCATACCCGTCTTCGTCGCCGTTACGGCGGGGATCGAGGCGGCAAAGCGTTCAAGGGTGGCCCTTCACGCCGCACTCGTCGCGGCTGGCGTGTTGATATTCTTCCTGGTCGCCGGGCAGTTCCTTATCGACGCCTTGCGAATCAGTCTTCCAGCCTTCCAGATCGCGGGCGGTCTCATCCTTTTCCTCTTCGCGCTCACGATGATATTCGGAGATTCAAAACCCCAGGCGGAGGCAAAAGACCTCGAAAATGATTCGCAGCAAGGCTCGCCGGCAGTCTTTCCCCTGGCCGTCCCCTCGCTCGCGTCTCCAGGCGCGATGCTGGCCGTGGTGCTGCTAACGGACAACAACCGGTTCAGCATAGCCGAGCAAGCTGTCACGGCGGGCTTAATGCTATCTGTAATCGCCATCGCTTTTCTTTTGATGCTTGCGGCCGGACCGATCTTGAAGGTCATCAGAGTGAGTGGTGCGGCCGTTGTCAGCCGGGTGATGGGGATGATCCTGGCAGCCGTCGCGGTCGACAATGTCATAATGGCTATCATCGAGCTGATCGAAACCACCAAATTTTGATGCCGGGCACACCGGCAACCTCAGGCCTCCGTCCCACGCGCCGGCGCGGTGCGGTAGGGGATTCGTTCGTAAGGCATCCCGTCGAAGCCGGGAGCGGCAAGGCCGCGCGCGCTCCTGAAGCTAGCGCGGACGTGACGGCTGACCCCGAAGGGATATCGGCCTCGGGGCTGGGGCCGTCACTCAACGAACGTGAAATCGATGTCTTCCAAGCCATCGCAGTTGAGGGTCCACAGGACACTCAGGATGTCATCACCGGTATTCTCGAAGGAGTGCACCACTTCACTTGGCACAAAAACGGCATCTCCCGGACCGATCGGCAAAGTCTCATCGCCAATCTGTCCCGTTCCTCTGCCTGACAGCACGTAGTAAGTCTCGACCGGTGTGTGCCAGTGAGCCAGACTGCAAGCTCCCGGTGGATATTCCAGAATTCCCTGTACCAGACCGCTCGTTGGCGTATCGCCCCTGGCAAAGAATGTCTTATATCGGGGCTGGCAAGCCTGCTCGGCGCCGGTGCTCCAGGCTTGCCATTTCGCCTCCGCCTCACGGACGACGAGCCCGACATCGCGCTGCCGCGATGGCGTGTCGGCCGCCATACTGTCGTCCGTCCTGGCGGGTGTGTTGGGATAATAGGCGATCCGCTCGTAGAGCATGCCATCGTCGGTGGTTTTCGTGAGCGCCGAGCCTTGGATGCTGGTGCCGGTGAAACGCCACCATTTCCAACGCAGGAGGACCCCGTCCTGGTCCTGAACGACCTCGTGTGAATTCTCGTACCTCCAGGCGCCGCTCAAGGCCTTCGTCTTGTCCTCCCAAGACGACATGTAACCCGCCATCGTTGCTTTCGTAACAGGTTCGGGCAACGCCGGATCGTCGAACGCGAACCCCTCGGCGAGGACGGAGAGGACGAGTTCGACATTCATGGAGCGCCACCCTTCGATATAGGTGTTCAAATAATCGCGTCTCTTGGACATGATGTCGTTACGTCCTCTCCCTTTCCTGCGCACGCGCGGCCAGGGGCCAATTCACTTGCAGTCGCCGCGGCCGCGGCTCGCGGCCGTCACTTCGGCAAGGATGTGTAATAGGCCATCCGCTCTTCGATAACACCCTCATCCGCCACCTTGATCAGGGCGCTACCGGCCAGGGCCGTCCCGGGAATCGTGAACCAGGCCCAAATCAAGACAGGCGTTTCGTCGTCCTTGATGACGATCTCGCTCATGTCCATCAGCTTGTCATGGGCCTCGCCGGCGCGCAGCTCGGCGACGGCATTCTTCAATCCGGCGATGTAGTCGGGCAGGGCATCATGGTTGATCTTACCGACATTGGGATCATCCAGCACGATGTCGGGCGATACGGCGCTCATGATTTTTTCGCTGTCGCCCAAAGTCCAACCTTCGGCATAGGCCGCGATGGTGTCTTGAATACTCATGATTTGGTGCTCCCGTCGTTAGTACCATGTGAAAACCACGACGAGTATGAAGCCGGCCGGTCATCGAAGCGTCGCCGGTGGCGTCGCACCAGCGTCAAATCTGGGTCAAGGGGGCGGCGCTTTCGGTCGTCATGCGGGGACGCCAGCCCGGACAAGCGCCTCTGCTTCGCGTTTGCGTCGGGACGGATCGCGAAATGGATGGTTAGCGCACCACGCGCGAGCGGAGAATCGTGGCTCGAGGGCCAGCAGCTTTTTCACGACCGGCTCGGCTTCGGCCAAGCGGCCCGTCTCACCAAAGATCGTTGCGAGGTTGGCGTAAGGAATGGCCACATCCGGATCGCGGCGGATTGACTCTTCCAGAAACGCCACTGCCGTCTCCACGTCGCCGTTGACCCAATGGCCGCGGCCAAGCGTGTTCAGATACCATGGCGGATGGGATGGGCTCAGGCGAACCGCGCGACGCATCTCCTCAATGGCCACGGCGGGGTCGCCAGCATAGCTATGGGTGTAGCCGCTCAGTGCGGCGACATGGGCGTGGTTTGGCAGGGCGAGACGGGCCCGCTCGAACGTGGCCAAGGCTTCGTCGACGTGCCCAAGATGAAGCTCGGCCACTCCCAGAAGCGTAAGCCCATCGGGCAAATAGGGGTCCATGGCCAGTGAGCGATGGGCCAGATCTAGGGCCTTGCGGAAGGAGTCGCCCTTGGCCCCGGACCAGTTCCAGCGGCCGTCGACCCAGTGGGTCCAACCCAGAACGGCCCAGGCCGCCGGATAGTCCGGGTCGAGCCGGGTCGCCTCGACCGCCAGCTCGCGCGCTTTGGGGAGCTCGTCGCGGTGGTGGGAATGATACTTCGCCGTCGCGCGAACGACGTTCTCCCAGGCCTTGAGATCGTTTGTTCCGCGCGCCCAGACGCGCGCCTGTTCGCCATCGGTCAGTTGAACCTGAAGGGCCGAGACCACTTCTCTGGTGATCTCGTCCTGTAGGCCGAAAAAATCGCCGCGTGAGCGGTCGTAGCGGTCGGCCCAGATTTGGTGCCCCGTCGCGGCATCGATCAACTGGGCCGTCACCCGCACACGGTCGGCGTCGCTCTGCACCGCACCGTTCAGGACATGACGTACGCCTTGATCCCGGCTGACCTGCTGCGGGCTGATGTCCTTGTTCTTGTACTGCTTTGTGGAGGCGCGCGCGATCACCAGGATCTCCGACATCTTGGAGAGAGCCGTCACGATGTCCTCGGCCAGGCCCTCGGCAATGGTGTCTTCCGTCTGGGTGCCGGAAATGGCGGTGAAGGGCATGACGGCGATCGAGGGACCGTCGGGAATTGTCGGACGACCCAGCTCGGTCGCGGCGGCGCCCTTCTCGTCCGGCATGCTGTCGGTCCCACGAATCTTCGCCACGAGGTCTCGGGTGACGGATTCGGGCGCCACCCCGAGCTGATCCTGCAGGTGGGTCTTGAGAGTCTCGTATTGCCGAAGGGCCTCGGTTCTTCGGCCGGCAGCCGCAAAGCAGCGGATCAAGACCCGATGGGCCGCCTCGTTGAGATCGTCCTGCGCCAAGGCATGCCGGGCAAAGCCGAGGGCCGCCTGCGGCTGATCGGACGCCAACGCCGCCTCCGCCGCCGCAAGCATCGCGGCGACCGCTTGTTCCTTTACGCGGCGGCGCTCCTGCTCCAGCCAGGTTTCATAAGCGTCCTCTTGGCTGGCGAGCCCGGCAAGCAGCTCGCCGACGTAAAGACGGCACGCCGCTTCGACTTCGCTAGGCCGCCCTGACGCCGCGCAGGTCTCGAATTGGCCGACATCGCTCTCTATCCGTCGGGGATCGACCGACACCTCCTTATCGTTGGTGATGAAAACCTCGCTGCCCAAGAGCTTACGCAGGCGATAGAGCGCCTGGCGCAGGCTCTGGCGACCCTGCGCCTCGAAACGCGAGGCCCAAAGCAGCTCCCGCAAGGCCTCTCGCTGATGAACTTTGGGATGGGTGACGACCAGGTAGGCCAGGAGGGCCCTTTCCTTGGCGCCCGGTACAATGATCTCGCCCTCGGCGCCCAACAGGTGAAACCCGCCTAGCACTTGGAGACGGTATGTCGCCTGCGCCGAACCGGCGCCATCGGGGCTCTCCGTCGTCACGTTGCCGATCCTCCCAACGCCCCCAACGCCGAGTGGGTTTGGAGGGTCCCATGATGGTTCGCTCGAGGTGTCACGAGGCCAACGCGCCTCCTATTGGGATCGGGGCAGTTCACCGGCTGGTTTGGGAATCATACCAAATCTCGATGATAATCACCCAA
>PVMK01162686.1_pt1 | contig 42365 bp, 36 predicted proteins | sample 1853481 | NCBI WGS metagenome assembly PVMK01 (sample SAMN08533507, study PRJNA380276) | Marine sediment metagenome, whole genome shotgun sequencing project.
TATCCCTCTCTTTTTCATCGATCAGATACTCAACGGCAATCTCCCCATCTAAAGTGGCCGGCAGCGGCAGACCGTTTTTATTTCGGATAACCGTCGTATCCGGGCTCAGTGGATGCGGGTGAGCGTAAGGCAACCCGAATATACGCCACGGCAGACGATTGTTCATCCGGTGGGATCTTTCAGACACCACTTCATTATCCGTATTGACCAGCAGACTGACATGGCAGACGGCACAGGTGGGTGCGGTAAAATCCTTGCCGATGGTCCAGGGTACTGAGTTAAAATCCCATGACGTGCTCATCGCTGAAAAAATGTTGCCGTGTTTGCTGGCCGCATAGACTTTAAACGCCGGCACATCGGGGCCGACGTGGCACTTTTTGCAGGTGTACGGTTTACGCGCCATTTCAATTGAAAAGGCATGGCGGGTATGGCAGGCAGCGCAGGAACCCAGGCTGCCGTCCAGATTCACACGGCCGACGCCCTGATTGGGCCAGCCTTCAATGACGGGAAATTCCAGCTCACCGGCGGCTTCCGTATCCCGGATTTCAGATCCGATTACCTTGAGCTTTGTCCCATGACAATAATAGCAAGTCTCTGCCTTGGTGGCTGGATCTGCCGCCTCATAGACGATTTTGTCCTTATTTCTTTTTTTGGATCCGATGATACTGCGCTCAAGCTTCTGATACAATGTGTTTGCAGCCAGATTATCGTAAGCATGCGACATAAGGTTTTGGGAATATTGCTCTGCCTCCTGGGCATGACATCTGCTGCAATCTATAGGGCTTACCACCACATGAATATCATACCCATTGTGCTCGAAGGTATCAGCATGGGTTTTGGGGTTGGCCGTATGGCATTCGGCGCAGCCGACCACGGAGTTCTTTAGATTTTCAGGCACGTTTTTACTTGATATTTTGCGCGCCGGCCCATCTATTTTCAGGGCATCTTGCGGGGTAATTTTCGCATGGCGACTATCTTGCCAGTCGTCAACGATGCCGGGATGAACCGATGCGTGACAGTCAATACATTCGGCGGTCGCCTCGCTGACCGGCAAATCTGCACCCGTTGCAATTCCGTTTTGTAAAATGAAAATCCCCAGGCAAAGCAATATTCCAACTCTTATCATGACATTCTCCTGCTGTAGCTATTAAGATCGCCCTATTTCCCACAGCATTTTTTATACTTCTTCCCGCTTCCACAGGGGCAGGGATCATTCCGTCCAACTTTCTTTTCGGCTACTATTGTTTTTGGCGGATTCAATAAAATTTCCAAATCGGTAATGTCCTCAGGCTTTTCCGCCTCTAATCCGATTGTAAATTTCCAACCATTTTTTTCAAATATCGAGGCGACTTCTTTCATTCGCTTTTCTGTTTGGACATGGACAATGGCAGGGTTTTTCTCAGTACCTAATTTTCCCGTCTTTTTTCCATCAAATATCTTGGCCATTTCTTCACCTTCCGATATCGTTTATTGGGTGATTAGTTGATTGGTTAAGTGGTTAAGTGGTTATAAATATGGATTTATCCCACATTTACAAAATAAAAATGAGCTGTTTTCATAGTAAATTATGAGGTCTGCCTTTAAGCAAAAGTTATTGGTTTTTTTCTAATTTGACCCAGGAGGACCCTTAAGTATCGTATGCTCGAAAGTAGAAGCGCCAGACCGATACCTATATATAAAATCGACAAATAAGGTTTTGGTATCGGGGAATGCCGCAACAATGCTCCCATTGCCACCATCACGGCTACGACTACATAACTCTTCCAGGTTATAAAGGAAAAAACACACTTCGTCCCCTCCATAGGCAATATTCGTCCTAAATTTTTATCTACGATTTTCAAAAACCCAAAGTGGTGTACGACCAATGCTATAATAACGCCTATTCCGCCAAACAGGAAAGAACCGTGAGCTCGAAATGCATGAAGCCAGGAAAATGATAGAAACAAAAGCATTGTTCCGACACTCAGCCACATGAATCCGGCCAGAAACAGCAGCACCCGCTTGTTTACTGCAGGTTTGATTTTAGCTATCTTTCTCCCACATTTACAAAATAAAAATGAGCTGTTTTCATAGTAAATTATGAGGTCTGCCTTTAAGCAAAAGTTATTGGTTTTTTTCTAATTTGACCCAGGAGGACCCTTAAGTATCGTATGCTCGAAAGTAGAAGCGCCAGACCGATACCTATATATAAAATCGACAAATAAGGTTTTGGTATCGGGGAATGCCGCAACAATGCTCCCATTGCCACCATCACGGCTACGACTACATAACTCTTCCAGGTTATAAAGGAAAAAACACACTTCGTCCCCTCCATAGGCAATATTCGTCCTAAATTTTTATCTACGATTTTCAAAAACCCAAAGTGGTGTACGACCAATGCTATAATAACGCCTATTCCGCCAAACAGGAAAGAACCGTGAGCTCGAAATGCATGAAGCCAGGAAAATGATAGAAACAAAAGCATTGTTCCGACACTCAGCCACATGAATCCGGCCAGAAACAGCAGCACCCGCTTGTTTACTGCAGGTTTGATTTTAGCTATCTTTCGATTCATTGTTCATCATGGCCTGTTATGCAAAGAATTACTTCCAATAATACAGAGGAATATCGGCCGAAACCGCGGCTGCTCAGGCAACCGCCATGGAGACACCCAGAATTGCATTGGCGCCAAGATTCGATTTGTTTGGCGTACCATCCAGTTCAATCATGGCGCGGTCAATTAAGGACTGCTGATACGCATCCATGCCGCTCAAGGATGGACCAAGTTTCTCATTCACATTGGACACCGCCCGGAGCACGCCCTTGCCGGCATACCGAGCCGCATCACCGTCACGCAACTCGATTGCCTCATTCTCGCCGGTGCTTGCTCCGGATGGGACGGACGCAACAGAGCTCGTTCCGTCGCTGAGTTCCACGAATACGCGTACTGTGGTTTTGTTCGACCAAAAAAATAGTGACGCCGTTTTTGTTTATTTACAAAATAGTTTCAAATATCTTTTCCACCAGTTTGGGTGCCAAACCCAGCGAAGGCTCATCCAGCAGCAATAATTCCGGTTTTGACATCAACGTCTCGGAATTTCTACAACTTATTGGAATTATAGTTATTTTTGTGGCCATATTCTTTTGTAAGCCACATGGAATGATGGAATACTGGGTATGGAAAGCGGAAAATAACGCTTTCTACAAAAAATGTTGAGTCTACATTTTTTGATGAAACTCATCAGGCAGCTATTTTCTGCTTTTGCCACGCAAAATACTACATCAGAACAAGGAAATCAATGCAAAAATATGCGCTTTGAATTCCGTTTTCTTTAAACCCATCATTCTCTCCGAGGCGTAGGCGCGGGCGATACGGGAATTGTCCAGTCTCCGAACCCCGATAATGATGAAAATAGCAATCACTATAATGAGATAATACAAGGCCGGTAAGGATTTAAGATAATAGATCAGGCAGGTAATAGCCACATCGATCATATAGCGGTTTGCCAACAGGGGATAAATAACGGCCAGAGCAATCAACCTGCCTATGGTGTAGATTTTAGGAAATCGGTTGATTTGTTCGCCAATTCGTTCGGTGAAAGGTACTTTCTGCACATCCGAGGGTTTGCGGCGGCCTCGAATCATTTTTACGATAAAATTAATTTTTATTGACAATCTATTTATTTGACTTTAAACAATAATCTTGAAAAAATCATCGGCAGAGCTGAATATGCTTAATGCGGCGGAGTAAAAACCGATAAACTCTCAAAGCAAAGGAGGTGTTTTAAGGAATAGGGAAAATTAAAGAAAGTGCAGTGAAACGGGATAACTTGAACAAAAGGAGGAACGCCATGACTGAACAAAAAAACGAGAAAGGAATGACACGTCGTGAATTTGTGAAAACTGTTGGCGCTGCCGCGGTTGTGGGAAGTGCCCTGACCGCCGGTCTTCCAAAAGAGGCTCATGCAGCCAAAACACTGAAGGTCGGTTTTATGGGTCCTTTCACGGGACCTGCCAGCCGGACGGGGGATCAGTTCAAAAAAGGCATCAAGATGGCTCTGGAAGACGCCAAAGCGGCCGGGGAGATCCCCGTAAAGGTTGACGGCAAAACCATGGATATCGAACCTTTATGGGTGGACAGCCAGTCGAGCCCTGAAAAAGCGGTCAAGGCCGTAACACACGCTGTTAATCGAGGGGTAAAATTAATGGTCAGCGGCTGGCATTCTTCCGTGGCCATGGCCTGCATGGATGCAGAGTCTCCTCTCAAGATCGTTCACATAGGCCATCAGGGAGAGTCTCAGTACATTAATTTCAAGATCAATGACCATCCCGAAAAATACCAGGGATGGTTCAAGGGATGGGCATCTCCCCCGGTATTTGCGGGACTCTATGGCCCTCCGCTGGTGCATTTCATGGAAAAAGGCTTGTGGAAGCCGGCCAACAAAAAGGCAGCCGTCATCGTCGAGGATACCGATTACGGCCGCGGGTGGGGAGAAGCTTTGGTAGTCAGCCTGAGATCCGCCGGCTTTGATGTGATGCCCTATGATGTAAACGCCATTGATGAAACCGAATTCACGCCCATCATCACCAAGTACAAAGCCGCCAAAGTTTCGGTGGTGGCTGTTACGCAAACCGGTGGAGTCCCGATGTATAACTTCGTCAAACAGGTCAATGCGATGGGACTCAAGGCTCTACTGCTTGCCCACGGACTCACCTGGACCGGGGAATGGTATCAAAACACCGGAAAGCCTTCAGACTTCGCGCTTTGTATGGACTCCCCCTATCCCATTTCGCCGGAACAGAAAGAATGGATGAAACGGTTTAAGGATAAATATGACATTGACGCAGGAATAGCGCCCTGCGGCCAACCCTATGACCATACACGCCTGGCCGTCAAAGTCCTCAATGACGTGGGAACCCTTAAATTCGAAAAGCTGGTGGAACATATCCGGGAGAAAGTAAAATATAAGGGCGTCTGGCAGCTGTATGACTTTGCCACCTACAACGACTTCTGGAAAGACTTCTCTGAGGAAGCAACCCTGCATCAGCTCTCCAGAAATGACGTCCGAACGGGTAATTTTATGGAGGGATTCTTTTTTCCAATGGCCCAGATGTTCGGTGGCAAGCCCAAAATCGTCTGGCCACTTGATCTTGCGGAGGCCCAGTTCAAGGCCCCACCGTGGGTATAGGCCCCGTTGCTGATTCTCACTGGAAAAAATGCCGCTCACCCTTTTGTTTCCGCAAGCCCATTAAGGGGGGCTTGCGGATTTATTAAGATGCACGATGGAATTTCTGGAAGTCGATCAGGTACATAAACATTTTGGCGGCATACCTGCCCTGCAAGGGGTCTCGCTGAAAGTGGAAAAGGGGAAGATCCATGGGGTCATCGGACCCAACGGGGCCGGCAAGACCACCATGTTTAATGTGATCAACGGGGTTTACACTCCCAACGAGGGCCGAGTCATTTTCAAAGACCGCGAGATCACCGGGCTCAAACCCAATAAAATCGCTTCCCTGGGTATTGGCCGAACCTTTCAGGTCGCCCGGGTCTTCAATGAAATGACCCTGATGGAGAACATGATGGTTCCCCTTATTCCCAGGAGGGTGTCGAAGAAAGAGGGCGAAAAAAAAGCCTCGGAGCTTCTGGAGATGGCCGAACTCATCCATCTTGGCGATCAACTGGCCGTGGAAATCTCCGGGGGACAAAAAAAGCTGCTGGAGTTCATGCGAACGATGATGGCCGATCCTGAGGTGATTTTGTTGGACGAGCCTTTTGCCGGGGTCAATCCGGCCCTGATCGAGCGACTGATCGAGATCACTTTTGAGTTGAATCGAACCCGCGGAAAGACTTTTCTTCTGATCAGCCATGACATTCCATCTGTGATGAAGCTGTGCAAGAATCTAACCGTCCTTTCGGCCGGGACGACCATTGCCGAAGGAGAATCTGAAAAGATTCGTCACGACCCTGCGGTCATCGATGCTTACCTGGGGCATTGATCATGACTCTTGAGGCTAAAAACATTACTTCGGGTTACATAAAAGGGGTCCCTGTTCTGACGAATGTTAGTGTTGTTGCTAATGAAGGGACCCTCACGGGCATCATCGGGCCCAACGGAGCGGGCAAGTCGACTCTTCTTAAAACCATTTATGGGTATCTCCACCCCAGCCAGGGTGATGTTCTTCATGATGGACAATCGATCAAGGGACTCAAACCCGATCAGATGCTGGGCCAGGGCATTGCGCATCTCATCCAGGGGCACAGTGTTTTCCCGGCCATGACGGTGGAGGAGAACCTGGAACTGGGGGGTTGGATCATCAAACACGATCGCAAGGCTCTTGACGCGGCTCTGGACGAGGTTTATCAACGCTACCCCCTTCTTAAGGCTAAGCGCAGAATGGTGGCTGGCGCCCTTTCCGGGGGTGAGCAGCGCACCCTTGAGATTGCCCGCCTCACCATGACCCGGCCCCGAACCATTCTGATCGATGAACCCTCGGTGGGGTTGATGCCTATCCTGGTGGACACGGTCTATGAGGAAATCGTCAAACTGAAAGAATTGGGGTACACCATCTTGATCGTGGATCAGAAGGTTCACAAGGCCTTGGATGTGGTCGACTATATTTACGTCCTTCGTCTGGGCCGGAACAGCCACCACGGGCCTAAAGAAGAGTTTGTCGACACCATTGAGGACATCATCAGGGAATGGATCTGAGATGGCTTCCAGCTGAAAAAGGGCACAGAAGATGGAATTGAGTATTTTTGTTCAACTTATTGTTCTCGGTTTGGTGAGGGGATCGATGTACGCGCTGATGGGGGTGGGCCTCTCCCTGATCTTCGGGATCATGGCAATTGTCAACTTTGCCCACGGTGAACTGTTCATGATAGGCTGCTACATCATGTATTTCGTAACCGCAATGCTGGGCCTACCTTTTCCGCTGGGTATATTGGCCTCCGGGGTCGGGCTTTTGATCGTGGGGGTCATCCTTGAAAAGGGCCTCATCTCCACCCTGCGTAAAAAGGCAGGCCGGGAGTGGCTCATGGATTCCTTTGTTCTGACCATCGGCCTGATGGTGATCTTTCAGAACCTGGCTCTGATCATCTTCGGATCTATTCAGCGCGGAATCCCCAATCTGGTGCCCGGCCAGATCGTCCTCGGCGATGTCGTCTTTATCTACGACCATCTGGTGATCCTGGGCTTGGCTCTTTTGACAGTGGGACTGCTCTGGTATTTCATCAAATATACCAGCATGGGCAAGGCCATCCGGGCCACGTCCCAGCATTCGGAGGCCGCCCAGACTCTGGGCATCGATGTCAACCGCATTTATGCCATCGCCTTTGGCATCAGTGCCGCCCTGGCGGGGATCTCCGGAGCCCTTTTGATCACCCTTTTTCCCGCCAATCCCCATGCAGGAACGGCACCGGTTCTCAAGAGTTTTGTGGTGGTCATTCTGGGAGGCCTTGGCAATATTAAGGGGGCCGTTGCGGCAGGCATCCTGGTGGGACTTCTGGAGACCTATGCCCTGTTCTTTCTGGCAGGGGGCTGGCAGAATGTGATTGTCTTTTCCATTGTCATCGCCGTCCTCGTCTTCAAACCGGCGGGACTCTTCGCCCCTGCAGGAGATCGGCCATGAGTTTTCTTGGAAGCCCCCGGAAAGGAATGAATGCCTCCCGTTACATCAAGGTAGCCCTGGTTCTGGCCTTTCTGATCGCCATTCCCTGGATACAGAAAGACAATCGGTTCATTACCACTATCTTTATTTCTGCCTTGATGTTCGGCATCTGGGGGGTCATGTATGATCTTCAGATCGGCTACGGCGGTCTCATCAATTTCGGATTTGCCGGATTTATCTGTGCCGGAGCCTATGGATCTGCTCTGGCAGCCCTCCATTATGAGATAAATCCCTGGTTCGGCATGCTCATCGGGGGAGCGGCTGCCGGGGTTTTGGGATTTCTAACCGGCGTGGTCACGCTCAGATTGAGGGGAATCTTTGTGGGTCTGGCCACCTGGTTTGTGGCCGAGGTGTTACGGCTGACCATCTCCAATACCCCCGGATACACCCGCGGCATGCTGGGGTTGGCCGTCAAGCCCCTGCCGGACGTGTTTGGACTGGATTTTTCCCGAGCCGAGCTGCTGCCCTATTATTATCTGCTCTTAATATTGTCGATCGCTATCTATACAATAGCCGCATTGATGGTCAACTCCAGGATCGGCCTTTCCTTCAAAGCCATCCGGGAAGACCAATTGGCCACGGAGACCCTGGGCCTCAGTGCTACCAAATACAAGCTCATCAATTTTACCACGGCCTGCTTTTTCACCGGTGTGATCGGAGCCTTCTACGCCCACTACATCGGTATTCTGACGCCGGACACCACCGAGTTTGGTGTTCCCAGAACCGTGGAGGTTCTGACGGTGGCTTACGTGGGGGGTAGGGGAACGCTGTGGGGCTCAATTCTTGCGGGCTTTGTTCTCATCGGGTTTCAGGAATACTTCCGGGAGTTGGAAGCATGGCGCCTGGTCATGTACGGTGCGCTTTTGATCGCAGTCATGCTCTATGCGCCAAAAGGTCTATCTTCCGTTAAAAAATATATTTGGTAAACGGAACTTTCTCACATAAAACCATGGTATGGACGCTGCACTACTGCAGAATGAATCCAGTTAATCATCGTGATAAAGTCAAAAACAGGAAGCCCGGTAACGTTTTGAACCGCCCATGAGAAAGGAGGCATATCGCTGCACTCCAGTAAGATGGCACCTACTTCCGGGTTTTCAGTGCTTAGTTTCATTGCTAATTCCGTGAGTTCCCGCTCAAGCTGCGCCGGATTAAAGTGGCAAGTGCAATTTAGGATATTTTTGAACTCAGGCAGATCCTGAGCGCCAACGATAACCAGATCGGATGGGTCGTCAACGCCGCAAGCGCTAAGTGTCTCTTTTGACAACGATTCATAAACTGCGCAGATTACACCTACTTTCTGGTCAGATTTCAGCGTCTGCCTGATAATCGATATCTGCAACAAGCTGGAAAGAAAAACAGGAACATCCAAGACCGCCGCTGCCTCTTTCTGGTAATACCCGAAATATCCGCATGCCCCCACGATTGCGCGGGCACCATCCTTTTCCAGCGCCCTGCCGCCCTCGATGATCATGTCCAACAAGGATTTATCATGATTCATAATTTGCGGTATCGAGCTTCCTTTTAAAATGTTAAAACGAACCGGAAATTTGTAGGTGCACGCGTTGGCTACATTTCCGGGCAGATAGGGATATCCGAGATCTAATACCAGTATTCCTATGGATGTGCCTGAAATTGCTCTGCCCGCTGGAATCTTGACATCTGCATCAATTTGGCTGGGGGAATACATATAACCATGTATTGGCGCATCTTTGGTCATATCATGTACCTCCTTTAATTTGGTATTTGGTATAGGTTTCAGGTTTCAGTATTTAGCACCCCCCCGCCCTGACACCTCGTATGAAACATGGAATGACGAATGATGATTGATCCGCCTTCGACGGAACGAATTGTGGATGTCGCTTCGCTTTGCTCTTTTTTTAACAAATAAAATAGAAAGAATTCCTTCCTTCGACATTCGTCAATCGACATTTGTCATGCTGGAGTTTCTCTTTCGATTAAACTGGCCGCTTTTCAGGCCAGCGGCGGGGCTTATCCGCGGAACACCTTCAGTTCCTTTACAACATGTTGTCAGAAAACCCCGCTAAGGGCCTAACTACACAAGTCCTCCTTCGCTCAGGGGTTTGTTTTCCAGAATTCTATCAGGTGCAAAAATCGACAGATCTAAAGATAAAGCAAGCCCTAAAATCAACTCGGACAGGTAACGACCCACGGCCGGTGCCTGCTGCAGGCCGTGACCGGAAAAGCCGTTGGCCAGAAATAAACCTTTGATCTCCGGCCATTCACCGACAATGGCGTTACCGTCCAGGTGTTGACCGCATAAAGTCCGGCCCAGCCTCTGACCAGTTTGAGTCTGTCAAAAGCCGGAACAAACTCGGCCAGTTCCGGCCAGAGAATCTCCATAAAACGTTTATCATCCCAGGTGAATTGGTATCCGATGGGATCCTCCTCCATGGATTTTCCCAGCAGGATGATCCCACCGGTTTCGGTTCTAAAATACAACCCCGAGGGCAAAACGGTCAACGGAAGCGGACCTTGGGGTTTGACGGCCGTGTCCAGGATAAAAACCTGACGTTTGACCGGCACCACCGGCAGGTTCGCGCCAGCTGTTTCGGCCACTTGAGCCGCCCAGGCACCGGCACAGTTGATGACATAACCGGCTGTCAGCGTCGAGCCTTGAACTGTCTGAACGCCGGCGATCCTGCCATGCTTCCGCTGGATTTTTTCAACTTCGTCTTTGATGTATGTTGCGCCCAGCGATTTCGCTTTGGCCTTATAGGCCATCAGAACGGCATAGGCATCAAAGTGGCCGTCATCCGACCCGAAAGTGCCGCCGACCCAATCCCCCGGGTCATAAAGAGGGTAATATCGCTTAATTTTTTCAGGAGACCACCAATCGACTCGGCATCCCAGGCTCTGCTGCAGTGCCAGGGCTTCTTGGGCCCCCCGGCGACCGGCTTCGTCCACCAGGAAAAGATTGCCTTCACGGCGGTAGTAGATTTTTGGTTTTTCTCCCCTAACGGCCATTTCATCTTCGAATTGGTCAAGGGCTTTTAGTGCATATTGTGAGATTTCGATGTTTTGCTTAAGGCTGAACTGGATGCGGGCATTGGTCATGGAAAGCGTCGTCGAAGCTCTGGCATAAGTAGGGTCCCGCTCAACAACGGCCACCTTGAGCGTATTGTCCGTTTTCATCAGGCAGTAGGCTGCAGCGCTGCCCATGATACCGCCACCAATAATAATTACGTCGTAGGTCTTAATAGTCATAATTTTTGTGCTTATCTAAATATTCTTTCGTTAGATCATAATCCATTGCTTTAAAATCGACGTGTCAGTTGTTAGTGGTCCGTTGTAGGTTCTGCACAGATGCTCTTTTACGAACCAATTCGGACTACTTTTTTATCGATCGAACTAATGTAGGAACTTAACTTGGGAGTTAATTCCTCCCCCAATTTTTTTTTCAACTAACCACAGACAACTAACAACTGACAGCGCCTATTTGACATTTTCTATTTAAAGATCCAGCCAAGTTCCGATACCCTTGTCCTTTGCTTTCCGGTAAATTAAAGGCGCAACCGCCATATCATTCAGGGCCAGACCCAGGTTGGCGGTCATGGTACGCTCTTCAGGTGTCTGACGGCCTGGTTTTTGCCCGGTGACCAGTTCTCCCAGGTCGGCATGCAATTTGGGGATATCATTAAAATAACCTGCTTGTTGAGCCATGCGAAACTGGTTGATATCGTCCGTGCAAAACCTGGCGGCTTCATGCATGGCCGCCGGCTGCCAGTAAGCGTCGTAATCTACCAGCGACGCGAAGGCGCCTTCATCCATCCATCCGGCCGGGATGGTGCCATGGGGTTTCTTCATCATCGGGCCGGCCGTGACCACGATATCACAGCCGCTCACAGCTTGCCGGGGGGTTTCCACCGGAATAACTTCCAAATCGAAATTATTGCTGATTTCCCCGACAAATTGTAATTGGACATTCGGGTTCAGGTCGTAAGCCATGACTTTTTTCAGTGGGAAAAGAACATTCATCGCTTCCACATGGCTACGCCCCTGAAGGCCGCAACCCAACATCCCCATCACAGCAGATTCCGGTCGGGCGAGATGGCGGGCGGAAATCGCACTGGCAGCGCCGGTGCGTTTGGCGGTGATCCAAACGCAGTCCATGACTGCAAGGGGCAGACCGGTATCCACGTCATTGAAAATCAGCAGCCCTGAAATATAGGGCAGTCCCTTTTCAGGATTCTTCGGAAAGCCGCTGACCCACTTGATACCCGCAGATTTCAGATCCGGGATGTAGGCCGGCATGGCGTGGATGAAATTGTCACCGCCGCCGGGATGAATGCCCGGCTTGGGGGGCATCTCGGTTCTCCCTTCCCCCTTTGCGCGAAACATCATTTCCATGGAATCGATAATTTCGGCCATCGTAAGCGCCACCCTGGTCACATCGGCGTAAGACAAATACAGCAGCCGGCTGGTTTTGGTTTGCATGGTACCTCCTAACCCGGACAAGCCGGATCCAAGCAGGCTTATGAGTTTTTCATTTCCTGCTTGTCCAGAAATTCGATATTCGATATTCGGATTTTGTTATCTCAATGAGTTGTCTGTCTTGATAAATTGTTTGCCACAAAATGCACAAAAATAATAATGCCCAAATTAGTGATGGGATGTCAAGGACAATGGCGGGCAGGCAGCAATTCTAATTATGATCCCAACCCGGCAAAGCCGGAATTGAATATTGAAGATTGAAGATTTGTTGATGTCGCTTCGCTCCGTCCTTTTTAAAATCGAAAGAATACCTTAAATATTCAATATTCAATCGAAAATATTCAATAGTTACAAAATAGCGAAAATATTTTGTTAGACAAATCCTTCGCAAACATGATGTGATTTCAATAAATAGGTACTAATCTAAGCATCAGATAATTTTTATGCTAATTACTTTGAGCTTTCATCCAAAATTGCAATGTACGACACACCTATATAAAATTTTTCAAGAAAAAATTCCAAACCTAGAATTACCGGCGGGCAGGTCCTATGAATCGTCTTATTTTTTCAATAAGTTGCTTGACATAAATTCAATATCAATATATTCTTTATAATTACAGTGTGTTCGAGGATATTGGCGTTGATCGATGTCCCTACATGTCCCCACAATGAATAATCGCGGCAAATTAGGACACAGATTTCCACAGATTTCCATAGACATTTGGTTTTTGTAGCTTTTAATATCCTGGTAATCCGTGTTCATCCGTGTCCCCAAAATGGAAATTCCGATACTTTCAAGTTAGGGGCTTCGCCCCAATTGGCGTAGGCCCCGGAGGGGATGTTGGATTTTTGCAATACCATTTTAGAGGGAGAAACCTGAATGAAGGATAGAGAAGATTTGAAGTTGAAAGATGAACTTGATGAAATTATGAAAGGCGTTGATGTTATAATGAAAAAAGTTGAAACAGTTATGCCGTCCAAAGAGGATGAAACCCAGCCGGAAAACGAATAATTCTTTTGGAGGATGAACTATGGCTTTGACCAAAAGCGAGATCGTTGCATCAGTTCACAACCTTGGTTTGACAAAGAAAAAATCAGTGGAAGTTATTGAAAGCTTGCTTGAAATCATCAAACGCGCTCTGGAATCAAGTGAGGATGTCCTGATCTCAGGATTTGGTAAATTCTGTGTCAAGAATAAGGCCACACGCAGAGGTCGGAACCCTGCCACCGGAGAGGACATGATCCTCAGAGGACGACGAGTCGTAACCTTTAAATGTTCCGGCAAGCTTAGAAACAAAATCGACGGATTGGGATACTAGCTATAAATCTATTCCATAGGCTTTTATTTTGGTGAGCAACGAGGGATGGCTGATTTCCAGAAGTCTGGCTGCCCGGGTGCGATTGCCTCCGGTTTCCTCGAGTGCCTGGGTGATAAGCTTTTTTTCCACAACTTTCTGCGCATCTTTTAAGGATAATCCTTCAAAGACGATGTCCTTCTGGGTGTGCCTGTCATTGGTTATCAATTCTGCAGCGAAATGTTCGGGCAGCAGCAGTGAATCATCGGCAATCACCATGGCTCTTTCGATAACATTTTCCAACTGTCGAACGTTGCCGGGCCAATGATATTCAAGCAGCCGTGCCATGGCATCCGGAGCCAAACCGGATATATCTTTATCCAGAATTTCATTAAAGCGACCGATAAAATGCTTACACAAGAGCGGAATGTCTCCGGTTCGTTCGCGCAAGGGTGGAATTTTTACGGTTATGACATTCAGTCGATAGTAGAGATCTTCGCGAAAACTGCCCTTTTTGACTTCTTCTTCGATCTTTTTGGATGTTGCGGCAATTATACGGACATCAATCTGCAGCGATTTTGAATCGCCCACCGGCCGAACCTCACTCTCCTGTAACACCCGTAAAAGTTTCACCTGCAACGATAATGGTAATTCTCCAATTTCATCCAGGAATAGGGTACCTCCCTCAGCCTCTTGAAACAGGCCTTTTTTGTTGCGATCCGCACCGGTAAAAGCCCCCTTTTTATAACCGAAAAGTTCGCTTTCAAGCAGAGAATCTGGAATACCGCCGCAGTTTACGGGAACAAGGGGCCCTGCCGCCCTCACACCACCGTAATGGATGCCTCGTGCGATCAACTCTTTGCCGGTTCCGCTGTCGCCGAGTATCAGTACGGTTGTCTTGTACTGCGCGGCTTTGTTCGCCAATTGAAATACGGACTGCATGACCTTGCTCTTGGCCACCATTGTGCCGAAATTATAATCTCCCTCAATCTTTTGAATACGTTCTTTTAGCAACCGATTTTCTGCTTTCAAACTCTCCCGTTCTTCAGCCTTCTTCAGTGTCAGATAGACTTCATCGGTTTTAAAAGGCTTTGATATATAATCATAAGCGCCCGATTTCATGGCCTCAATAGCCGTATCGATACTTCCGTAAGCGGACATCATGATGACGGTGGCGGCACCGATCCGGTTCCGGGACAATTTTAAAAATTCCATTCCGTTCATTTTAGGCATTTTAATGTCACAGAGAATAAAATCGTACGGCACCTGTTGAATCATATCCAGGCCTTCGGCTCCGTCAGCAGCTGTTTCCACGTTATAGCCGGCCTTTTTCAGGACCGTAGAAAGCATGTGACGCATGTTTGCTTCGTCATCGATGATCAACAGTCGCTTTTTAATATTCTTGGCGGTCATTGTGATAGATTGCATCCTAACCCGGATAAACCGGAAAAATGAGCTGAAATGAAGTAAAATATAAATCGACTAAAATATTGATAAAATACCATAGTTTCAGATATCGTTGATTGGTTGATTAGTTGATTGGTTGATTGGTTGATTGGTTGTAAATATGGATTTATGCCATATTTGCAAAATAATTGGACACTTCATGTTTCAACAATCGTAACATTCTAAAATTATGACTATAATTTACCTAATCAACCATTCAACCAGTAAACTATTCAACGAGGTCCGTGATAAAGTGGCAACGATATTTTCATCGTCGTTCCCCTGCCCGTTTCACTCGTCACGGTCATCGTACCGCCCAGACTTTCTACAATCATGAAACTGACTGAAAGGCCCAGCCCCGTTCCCCTGCCGGGGTCTTTAGTGGTAAAAAAGGGATCGAAAATATTGGCAAGGTTTTCCTCGGCGATACCCGCTCCGTCATCGATAAACATGATTTTTAACCGGGCGGCGGGGTTCTTTGCATCAGGGTCGGCATCCGTCTCAAGCGCTGTGGTTATTTCCAGCTTACCGCCGGTGACTTCACCTTCGGCTGAGATGGCATCGGCGGCATTGATAATCAGGTTTAAAAATACCTGCCGTAGCTGGTTGGAATCGGCCAGCACAGTGTCGTCTTCAGCAGCCAGTTTAAGCGATAATTTAATGTTTGACATTAGCGGTTGAACCCGCAAAACACCGGCCGTATCATGGATTAATTCGTGGACGGAAACCGCCGTAGGATCCGAACTGGCAGGCCGCGACACTTCCAGAAGTTGCCGAATAATGGTGTTGATGCGCTCGATTTCCGCCTCTGTGCGGTGTATATATTCGTCTCGCTCCTCTCCGGTAACATCCTCTTGTTTGAGCAACTCCAGATAACCGATGACGATGCCGATGGGATTTCCGATTTCATGGGCGATACCGGCCGACAATCTGCCCACGGAAGCCAATTTTTCGGCTTGAATGATTTCCTTTTGTACCTTTTTTAACTCCAGGTTTGCTTTTTCAAGGGACAGAACAGTGGACCGTAACTTTTCCTTGTCGGCTGAAATGCGCTTGAGCATGATGTTCAGCGCTTTGGACAGTCGGTTGAGCTCATTGTCTTCCTTGCGAACCGAAAATATGATGTCATCATCTTCCTTATAGTCTTCCGCCAGTTTGGCCAATCTGCTGAGCGGCAAGAGGTAAAGCTTGGAGATGCGGTGAATTCCAATATACGTGAGAATGGCTAAATTAATGGAAATATAAATGAATATGATTTGTTGCGAGTGCCTGAGTGCATTGTAAACTCTCTCGAGCGACAAAACGATACTGACACCGCCGACGGTCACATGGTTGTTTAACAAAGGTGCGGAAAGTATCAATTTTGCCTTTTGTTTCCAGAATATACCCCAGGTGGTACCGAAAAAATGATTTGTCTTTTTCCCGCTCGACACGGCCTGTTTTGTATACGCGACAAGTTCGTTTTCTGTAATTTCCGATTGCCGGCCCAGATAAACCTTTTCACCGCTTGCCCTCACGATCAGTGCATTTTCGATCTGTGAGTCGTTTATCATTTTAATCAACAACGACTCGGGTTCCAAACCGACCGTCCCCGTAGTCCCGCCAGAGGTGTTTGGCAGGGCATCCTTGAGAAAGGCCAAAAGCAGGTCGGCCTTTGAAACCTCCGAATGAATTAACTCGCGCCTGACGGTCACCATCGAAACCAAATCGATCAGTACCATCGCCAACAGCAACAGCATCACGAGGTTAATCGCAATTTTAGTTCTCAGCCTCCGAACAAACATTTTTTGCTTTGTATCTTAATTGTAATTTTTTTCATTTTATGAGGAGAATTTTTATCCCGAAAACGCGAAAGTTTGAAAACATGAAAAATTTCTTGGTTTGTTTTCGTGCTTTCGTGCTTTCGTGATTGATCTTTTTTGGTTCCCCGATAAAGCAGAATTTACGGTTTCGCTTCAACCCCGCGAGCGGGATCACGGCTGCGCCGCGACCGCCTAAGCTTGTCCGGGTTAGTTAATGAGCTATTTCTGTCCTCCGGGCGACTTTAGGACTACCTCCGGAGTCAGATCTACGGCATTTTGTGCTTTTGCTTTCACAGTTTAAAGCATTTGAGCATTAGAATTTTATATTTTGATGCAATTTTTGTGCCTAAAGCTGCGAAATTTCTACTTTCTCTGATTGATCCGATAAAGTCACTTTTCGATGTTTTTGCGCATCAGCATCACTCATCCGTAATTCACTTCAACTGCGTTTCTCCTTCGGTCTAGTCCATTCAGGCCCTCAATGCAGCTAAAAAAAACCGGCTACAATATCAATAAACGCTCATGACCCATCAACACAAAACCGGATGAAAAAGTCCGAATTTATTTGTTCAGTGTCAAATATGTAACGATTTAACCAGTCAAGGCATCAACCCCTCAACGACATTTGTATCTGAATTCAATCTATCCAAATCAGGGGTTCGTTCTAATTTTGGCCATTAGGAATTTACTCAATTATTCACATTTACCCTTCCTCTCGCAGAGCCCGCAGAGATCACAGAGTTTTTCTGATGTTTCTCTGCGTACTCTGTGGGCTCTGTGAGAGATTAAATGGCCCAAGTTAAGGCCATGTGCCCTCAAATCACATTCATATAGGCTGGCGCAGCAACCCAAACACCACCCGATTCATCCATGAAAACAGGTGATTCACCTTCCTTGACAATTTTGAATTTACACTCATTATATGTACAAAACTTATAGCTGATATCGTAAAAAACAGGAGGTAATCGTAAAAATGACTGTGAGAACCGAAACCCATGAATTTAAAACCGAAATCAAACAGCTGCTGAGCCTGATCATCAACTCATTGTATTCCAACAAGGAAATCTTTTTGCGGGAGCTGATTTCTAACTCCTCGGACGCGATCGACAGACTGCGTTTCAAAGCACAGACCGACGAGGGCATCCTCGGCGTCGACGGGGAATTTAAGATCAAAATCACACGGGATGCTGTCAAAAACACACTGACGGTTGAGGACAACGGTATCGGTATGACCTACGATGAAGTGCTGGAAAATATCGGTACCATCGCCAAAAGCGGAACCAATGATTTTCTGGAAGCCATGAAGCTGCTCAACAAGGAGGCCACACTCACCCCGGAATTGATTGGCCAGTTTGGTGTCGGCTTTTACAGCTCATTTATTGTGGCTGAAAAGATTACACTGCTGACGAAAACCGCCAACGGAGACCCTGCTGTGCGTTGGGAATCCCATGGTGATGGTGAATTCACCATCACCGAGGCCGAGAAAGACAGGCGAGGTACGGTCGTTACATTGGAGTTGAAAAAAAAGGAAGAAGACGGCCTGGATTTCACCGACGAATGGACGATTCGCAACATCGTCAAGCAGCATTCAGATTTCGTGGCCTATCCCATCGTCATGGACGTTGAGAAAGACGAACCGATCCCCGAAAATGAACAACTCAAGGATAAGGACGGCAGCCCATCGGGGAGACGACCCGCAAGGTGGTCAAAGAAGAAACCCTCAACTCCATGAAAGCTATCTGGTCCAGGAACAAAACCGATGTCACCGATCAGGAATACGAAGAGTTCTATCAGCACATCAGCCATGACTGGAATCCGCCGCTGGAAAAGCTCCACCTTAAGCTGGAGGGCACCACCGAATATACCGCCCTTTTGTACCTGCCGTCCAAAGCACCGTTGGACATTTTCAATCCGGAATCCAAGCACGGTGTGCATCTTTACTGCAAGCGCATCTTCATCATGGACGACTGCAAAGAGCTGATGCCGGAATACTTCCGCTTTGTGAAAGGCGTTGTGGATTCGCCGGACCTCAATCTCAACGTCAGCCGGGAAATACTCCAGCAGGATCATCTGGTTCGCAACATGCGCCGCAACCTGGTGAAAAAGCTTTTTGACCTGCTCAAAAACATGGAACCTGAGAAATATGAAAAATTCTGGGAAGAATTCGGCACCGTGCTCAAGGTCGGTGTCCACACCGATTTTGAAAACAAAAACAAGATCGCCGACCTTCTGCGCTACAAAACCACCAAATCCGACGACAAGTGGAAGTCGCTTCAACAATACGTCGAGGGCATGCCGCCGGACCAAAAGGAAATCTATTACATCACCGGTGAAAATATGTCGGCATTGATCAACAGCCCCCTGCTCGAACAGCTCAAATCAAAGGACTTCGAGGTCCTGCTGATGACCGACCCGATTGACGAATGGGTAACCCAGGCACTCAATGAATACGACGGCAAAAAGCTAAGGAGCGCAGAAAAAGGTGATCTCGATATCGATAAGGTCGACGAAGAGAAAAAGGGCCAGTATGAAACCCTGTTCAAGCACATTCGGGTACAGCTGGAAGACACCATCAAAGAGGTCCGCCCCTCCACCCGGCTGACCGACTCCGTGGCCTGTCTGTCCAGCGACACGTATGACATGAGCGGTTATATGGAGAAGATCCTTAAGTCCGCCGGCCAGCAGGTACCGGAAAGCAAACGCGCCCTGGAACTCAATATGGTGCATCCGGTTATGGAAAAAATCCTCGGTATGTTTGAAGCGGACAAAGACGATCCGAAACTCAACGACTACATCCATCTGCTGCGCGATCTCGCCGTCATCGGCGAAGGCGGTAAAGTGGATGACCCTTCCAAATTCTCAAAAAAAGTTGGTAATTTAATGGCGGGGGTGTAAAACCATGGTGATGAAAATCAGGCATAATCTGACGCTTGAATTTCATCCCATTCTTATTCCGTTAAATCAGATTGTTGAGACAATTTTAGATTTTGAATTTTTGATTGTGGATTAATTGTATCGCTTCGCTTTATCATTCTATATTAATTGACAGAGCGTAGCGATTCCACAAATCCAAAATCCGCAATCCAAATTGCCAAATATCAGCGGTGACGCCATAGAAAAGAAAACGGGATCACTTCGTAAAAGTGGATCCAGCATTTTTTCACCATCCCTCCTGAAACCTATTAATTGCGACATCAACTTATCAACGTGATTTCCGCTTTTCTGGGTCCGCTTTTTCCGAGCGTGATCTCGGAAAACGCATAGTTCATTAGTGGCTGAACTTTTACGATAAAACTAAAATCTCCCAACGATATGGAAAGGATTGATAGAATCCACAAACGGTATTATATTAAAATATAGGTTGAGCGGTTCAACGTTCACTTTAGGGAAAATCATGACAATGCCAGCAAACGAAACGACCCAATCAGGATCACACGAGGGGAAAGTGCCGCACCGCCGACGCCGTTGGTTCGTAAATATAGTGATTTCAATTGCGCTGATAACTGCCGGAATTGCCGGTGCCAACTATATCAGCAAAACAGCGCCCAAAGCTCGCAAGCGTCCACCCGTTAAAATCCTCCCCCTGGTCCAGGTAATCAACGTGCATCCCGCGGAAGAACGGATACTGGTACCGGCCATGGGCACCGTGATTCCGGCGCGGGAGATCGTTCTCGAGTCCCGCGTAGCCGGAGAAATCGTATCCATTCATCCCTGAATTCATCGTTGGCGGCTATTTAAAAAAAGGATCGGAAGTTCTGCAGATCGACCCGCAGGATTACCAATTGGACCCTCACCCTGGCAAAGGCCATGGTTAAAGAAGCGGAGAGTAAATTAAAGATCCTCCAGGCGGAGGCTGCGGCTGCTAAGGATGAGTGGCGTGAACTCTACCGTAATCGCGCTGGAAAAAATAATGAACCGTCGCCGCTGTTGATCAAAAAACCGCAGTTGACCGCTGCCCATGCCATGCTGGTCGCTGAAAAAGCCGATGTGAAAAAGGCCCGGCTGAATCTGGCAAGAACAAAAATTTCGGCACCCTTTAACGCTATCGTCCGGGCAAAACATGTGGATATCGGGTCCCAGGTATCCGGTCAGGAGCGGTTGGCAGAACTGGTTGGAACCGATGAATATTGGATTCAGGCATCCATGCCTGTGGATCGTCTGAACTGGATTATGATTCCACGCATTTCCGGGGAACCGGGTTCCAAAGTCCGAATTGTTTACCGCAACGGGATTGAGCTCACCGGTACCGTCATTAAACTGCTGGGAGAGCTGGAAGCAGAGGGCCGCATGGCCCGCGTACTCGTCGAAATCAAGGATCCCCTGGGATTGAATTTTTCGGAAAAAAAACACCCGCCGCTTTTGATCGGCGAGTATGTGCGCATGGAGATAGAAGGCCGGCAGTTGAAAAATGTCTACCGAATCCCCCGCACTGCTCTGCGCGACAACACCCATATCTGGCTGGTCTCAAATGACGGCAAACTTGAAATCCGCAGCGTTGAAATCTTGTGGCGCGATGCACAAACGGTCCTGTTAACCGACGGCCTCCAGCCGGCCGAGCAATTGATTGTTTCGGATCTCGCCAAACCGGTCAATGGCATGCAGTTGCAGGTAGCTCCATAAGCGCTAGGGTGTGAATCAAGACTGTTGGTTATTGGAATATCCGTGGCAATTTGTGTTATGGTGACATGTAAAGTGTAGGAGTGCTGGAGTAATGGAGTAATGGAGTACTGGAGTGTTGGGTTTAAAAGCGGAAATAGATCTGATTTTTACGCTTTTACCTTTGGTTATGCGAGATCCAAACATGGTTTATATTTTTCCATTATATCAACCATTCAGCAATCCATTACTCTCTCCGAGCCGTAGGCTCTACGAGCCGGAGGCCAGCACTCCAATACTCCAGGTACGATTAACCTCCTCCTTTGATAAAGAGCGGATGACTGCCGTTTACCAACGGCGGTGATTTACACCCCAGGCGGATCAATTATAAAAAACGATCATAAAAATGACTGAACGAAGCGACATCCACAAATCATCAATCGTCAATTCCGGCTTGTCCGGATTAGTACCTATTTATTGAAATCACATCATGTTTGCGAAGGATTTATGCGATAGCCATAGTGGGCAGAATAACTCGTTCTTTTAATTACAGACCTGCTACAAGTATTTTTTCCCCTCCAGGCGGATCAATTATAAAAAACGATCATAAAAATGACTGAGCGAAGCGACATCCACAAATCGTCAATCATCAATCGTCAATCGTCAATTCCGGCTTTGCCGGGTTGGGTGTTAGTCAGCTATGGATTTAAATACACCCCGGCCGAATCACAATGAAATCTCATTTGAATAAAAATTTAAATCGAGGCCCCATCGCCTGGATGGCCGGCCATTCCGTGACGGCCAACCTGCTCATGGCTGTGTTTCTGATTGGCGGGTTGATCTGGGGAAGCAGCATCAAACAGGAAGTATTCCCTGATTTTGAGCTCGATATCGTGAGAATCACCGTGCCCTATCCCGGTGCCAGTCCGGAGGAGGTGGAACGCGGCATCGTCCTGGCCGTCGAGGAGGCCGTTCAGGGCCTGGAGGGAATCAAGGAGATGAGTGCCTCTGCCCGGGAAGGCGTCGGCACAGCGACTGTCGAAATGTTGGCGGGGGAAAACATCCAACGCCTGGCTCAGGAAATCCAGAATGAAGTGGATCGAATTTCGTCCTTTCCGGAAGAAGCCGAAGAGCCGGTGGTGGTTATCGCCCAGCGCAAACGCTATGTGGTTTCCCTGGCACTTCATGGCGATCAAAGCGAGTGGGTTCTGCGCGAAACGGCCGAAGATATCCGGGACCGGTTGATCCAGGACCCTGAAATCACCCAGGTGGAGCTGGAAGGGGTTCGCAATTATGAAATCAGCATCGAAATCTCCCAGGCAACTTTGCGGGCCTACAACCTGACCCTTGAAGAGGTTGCCCGAAGGATCGGGCGGGCATCGGTGGAATTGCCCGGTGGCGCCATCAAAACCGAGGGTGGCGACATCCTGGTACGTATAAAGGAACGGCGGGATTACGGACATGAATTCGGCAAAATCCCCATCATTACAGCCAATGACGGCACCGAGGTGCTGCTTGAAAATATCGCTGTTATCAAAGACGGATTTGAAGAAACAGACAATTTTGCCACCTATAACGGCAAACCGGCGGTGATGATCACGGTCTATCGGGTGGGCGATCAGACGCCCATCTCCGTTTCGGATGCGGTCCGGCGGCAGGTTGAAGCCATCAACCCGAAGCTGCCGCCCGGACTGGCACTGGATGCCCGTAATGATCGATCGGAAATCTACCGGCAGCGCATGAACCTCATGATGCGCAACGGTTATATAGGACTGGGTCTGGTGTTCGTTCTACTGGCCATTTTTCTGGAAGCCCGGCTGGCGTTCTGGGTCAGCCTTGGGATTCCGATCTCAATACTCGGGTCTTTCCTTTTTCTGCCTGTCATGGGTATCAGCATCAACTTGATTTCCATGTTCGCCTTTATCGTTACCCTGGGTATTGTGGTGGACGATGCCATTGTAGCCGGTGAAAATATCTATCATTATCGCCAAAGCGGACTTTCCTGGTTTGAAGCCGCCGTGCGCGGGGCCCGGGAAATTGCGATGCCCGTCACATTCAGCGTGCTGACCAACATGGTTGCCTTCATGCCCATGATGTTCGTCCCCGGCTTTATGGGCAAGGTCTTCAGGCAGATTCCGCTGGTGGTAATCTGCGTATTCGGCGTATCGCTCATCGAGAGTCTGTTTATTCTTCCGGCCCATCTCGGCCACCGCAGGCCTGAAAATCCCTCCGGGCTATTCGGATGGATACACAGACAGCAACAGCGCTTCAGCGACTTCTTCATCCGTATGGTACGAACAAAATACGGTCCGTTTCTGAATTTGACGCTGCGGTATCGATATTTGACACTGTCCGCCGGTATTTTCGTTTTGTTGATAACGGTGGCCTATGTAAAAAGCGGCCGGATGGGGTTTGAGCTGTTTCCCAAGGTGGAATCCGACTATGCCAAGGTGACGGCCAAACTCCCGTTCGGCACGGCGGTCAAAAAAACCGAGCAGGTACAGCAGATCCTGGTCAGAGCGGCCCAGCAGATTGCACGTGAAAACGGAGACGATAATCTGGTAGAGGGCATCTATGCCGTCATTAACGGTAACGAAACCAGGGTGCGTGTTTATCTGACGCCGCCGGAGGTGCGACCCATCCCAACCGCCAGGCTGACCGAACTGTGGCGGGAAAGCGTCGGCACCCTTCCCGGTCTCGAGTTTCTCAAATTTGAATCGGATGCCGGTGGACCGGGCTCGGGCGCTGCAATTTCCGTTGAATTGAGTCATCGCCGAATAGACGTTCTGGAAAAGGCCAGCGCGGAGCTGGCCGAGGCCCTGGGGTTTTTCCCCAATGTCAAGGATATTGACGACGGCTTTGCACCGGGCAAGCAGCAGATCGATTTACAAATCAAACCGGAGGGACGCAGTCTGGGGCTGCGATCCCGCGAAGTGGCCCGGCAGATTCGCCATGCCTATTACGGCGCGGAGGTGTTGCGTCAGCAGCGTGGCCGTAACGAGGTCAAAGTCATGGTGCGGCTGCCCGCAGAAGAACGAGCATCCGAATACAACCTGGAGCAAATGATTTTGCGGACCCCCGGCGGCATAGAAATACCTTTGCGCGAGGCGGTGGATCTGAAGCGCGGCCGGGCGTACACCACCATAGATCGTCGTAACGGCCGGCGGGTGGTCACCGTTTCAGCAGATGTCCGGCCCCGGAGTAAAGCCGATCAGATAACCCAGTCTCTGGAAGCCGACACATTGCCGGTATTACAGCAGAAATATCCCGCTCTGACTTACGGCTTTGAAGGCAGGCAGGCGGACCGGCGAGAAAGCATGCAAAGTCTGATGACGGGTCTGTTGATAGCCATGGGGGTCATCTATGCCATGCTGGCCGTTCCCTTTAACAGTTTTGTTCAGCCCATGATCATTATGATATCCATTCCCTTCGGTATTGTGGGTGCGGTGACAGGCCATCTGATCATGGGGTACAGCCTGAGCATTATGAGTATGTTCGGCGTGGTGGCGTTATCCGGGGTCGTGATCAACGACTCCCTTTTGCTCATCGATTTCGCCAATCGCGGGCAGAGATCTGAAATGAATGCCCATGATGCCATTTACAGCGCCGGAATCCAGCGCTTCCGGCCGGTCCTGCTGACCACCCTGACCACCTTTGGCGGTCTCGCGCCCATGATTTTCGAAACGTCCAGACAAGCCAGGTTTCTTATTCCAATGGCCGTTTCCTTAGGATTCGGGATTGTGTTTGCAACCCTGATCACCCTGGTGTTGGTCCCCTCTCTTTACATGATCGTGGAAGATCTGAAGCATTTGATCGGTACCCGGGAAATGATTCATTTAGATAGCCCAACGAAGGCGGAGTAAGATTAAAACAATTAAATAACACCATTGTAGGTCAAAAAATTCCAAATTCCAATACCCAAATTACAAACAATATCCAAATTCGAAAATCCAATGACCTAAACATTCTGGTGGCTTATCTACTGTTTGCTGGCTGTTTTACTTGTTTTGAATTTTGAGTTTTGGTCATTGGTATTTGTTTGATATTTGGCTTTTGGTGCTTGGAGTTTCCCTGATCTTAAATAAGAAAATAATCTTTGTAAACCCAATTGGATATCTTCTTAAATGACATGACCCTGAAGTAAGCCCTACCTTATTTCAATCACCACCGGCAATTTCATCTCGACCATGTCCCCAACGCCAATCCCATGTTCAGCGAACCAGCCCTGATTTACTTCAAGTGCGTACCTTACCGGCTGTAGGGAGCGATACCGCTCATCGGTCTGCATAGGCGTCATATGTTGTATGCGCAATATCTGCCCGGAATCACCGAGAGCTATAGACAGGGGGATATGGGTATCCTTCATCCAAAATGTCCTGGGTCCAGGGTCGGATAGATGAATAACATGCCATGATTTTCAGGCAATTTAACACGATTGGACAATCCACAACCGCGCGCCTTGGGCGTGGTGGCCAACTCCACTGCCAGCGTATGACCTTTTATGGAAACTGTGGCGACAGGCAATTGAAAAGGACAAGCCAAAGCCTTTGTGGATACTAAAATCAAAATGAAAAACAGCGCAATACAAGTCCCGCTGGACCTGATGAGTTCGGAAATTTTATTTAATGAGAAGAGCATGTAGCTATCCGGATATATTTGGAATTTGTTTCAACTTTGAATCAACATTGATCATTATGTCGACGGTTCAGGTAATGCGAATGTTCACTCTTCCTTACAATTTATTTGAATAGTTATTAAAATTTTTTATTAATATCAATAAAAACTTGTTGACATGTATGAAATAATTATTTAGGAGGGTTGGAAACAGTCGATTTATCGATCTTATCTTTTTGCTGACGGGAGCTGACGATTAAAATGAATGAAAAGGAATTCATTTTAAATATACTTAAACAGGTGGCAGATGCCGTCGTTAAAACATTTGGTCGCAATTGCGAAGTGGCCGTCCATGATCTGTCCAATCTTGGTAAATCTCTGATTCACATTGCTGGAGACGTTACAAAAAGAAAACCCGGAGCTCCAATTACCGATATGGCCTTAAAGGCTCTACACCGGGAAGGCCACGAGATAGAAGATAAATATGATTATAAAACGCTTACCAATGATGGCCGGGAACTCAAGTCGACAACGATATTTATTCGTGATCGTGAGGGCGATGCTGTCGCGGCGTTTTGCATTAATTTTGATTCCACCGATTTTCTAAATATAATTCGTTCCCTCGAGGTGTTTACCAAAACCAGAGATTCGAAGCAACTGCCGGATTTTAGCGAAACCTTCGCTTTGTCAATTAATGATACGGTGGACGCGCTGTTTGAGCAGGCTGTTTCCGAGATTGGAAAACAGCCGGCGACAATGTCCACGGACGAGAAGATGAGAGTCGTTAATACGCTGGAAAGAGAAGGAACTTTTAAAATAAAAGGAGCTGTTAATCAGGCGGCCTTGAAGCTGGGCGTTTCCAATTTTACGGTTTACAATTATTTAAAGAAGATCCGGGCGGTCCATGCAATTAACGAAGCCAATGCGATTGTTCAGTGATTTTTCCGAGACTGCGCTCGGAAAAAGTGGCCCCTGCGGGGCAGTAAAGGCGTCGACAACGATTTAGCAAATAGTAGATTTCAGTGCTCAGGTTTCAGTATTCAGCACTTCCACGCCCTGACACCTCGTATGAAACTACACCAAAATGGCACGGTTTTCTTGATGATTAAACTGGCCGCTTCGATGGCCGGGCCTGGATTAAACAGCAAACAGATTGAACGTCGAACATCGAACGTCCAACATCGAACGTCGAATATTGATGACGCTACGCTTTATCTAATTTTAAAACAAGCGAATCACGCTGAAGACGTGATCTAAAGACCGCAGCTTGCAACGAGCCCTTCGGCAAGCTCAGGGCTTGGGCACGTCGAAAACAACCGAATCGAATTTCGAAGGGAAGCTTCGCTCGTGCAGCGCTTCCAGCCCGTAGGCTTCTATCCCGTAAGCTTACAGGCCGGAGGCACAGGCGCTTGCGCCAGGTGTTGCTCAGTTCTTTTAATAAAATTGACAGAATTCATTATTCGATGTTGGACGTTCAATGTTCGACGTTCATCAGTTTCTTTTTCGATTTGACCGGCCGTTTTTTTGGCCGACGGCGGGGCTGATCCGCCTTCGGCGGAACACCTTCGGTTTCTTGCAACATATTGTCAGATAAAGGCCGCTAAGGGCCTAACCCGGACAAACTTAGCCGGTCGTAGCGGAGATCCCGCCTTATCGGGGAATTGACTATTGAAAAGGGAAGGTTCCTATGGAAATTAGAGAAATTACCAGCCAAAATTTCAAGTATCTGATCCAGACGCCCCCCGGGCGCGACCTTCCCGCGACGCTTTCACCCGCCAGGGCCTTGGGGGTGAGGGCCTTCCATCGTCAACTGCCGGGTTACAAACCCACACCACTGGTCCGGCTGGAACGTCTTGTCCGGGCCTGGGGCTTTGCCGATATCTTCGTCAAGGATGAAGCGCCTCGCTTCGGGCTCAAAGCCTTCAAGGTGCTGGGAGGCAGCTACGCCGTGGCCCGGCTGGTATGCCAAAAGCTGGGCCGGCCCTTGAGCGAGGTGCCCTATGCCCAGCTGGTAAGCGATGATGTACGGCAACGCATCGGGCAGATCACCCTGACTACGGCCACCGACGGTAACCACGGCCGGGGGGTCGCCTGGGCTGCGGAGCGACTGGGTCAAAAGGTGGTGATCTACATGCCCAAGGGGGTCTGTACCCGCCCGGGTGGCCGCCATCCGCTCCCATGGAGCCACCGTAGAGGTTACCGATCTAAACTACGACGACGCCGTCCGCCTGGCCTGCCGCATGGCCGAAGAAAACGGCTGGTACGTGGTTCAGGATACGGCCTGGGAAGGATACACCGAGGTGCCCCTATGGATCATGCAGGGGTATCTGACCATGTGTTCGGAGACGGTCGATCAGTTGCGGGCCGAAGATGCCTATCCGACTCATATCTTTGTGCAGGCCGGCGTGGGCGCCCTGGCCGGAGCCGTGGTGGGCTACCTGGCCCAGGTATTTCAGGAACCGCGTCCCAGGTTCATCATCATGGAACCAAACAACGCGGCCTGTATCTTCGCTTCGGCCGCCGCCGGCGACGGCCGGCCCCATGCGGTCACAGGCGACCTGGACACGATCATGGTAGGGCTGGCCTGCGGGGTGCCCAACCCGCTTTCCTGGGAAATTTTACGCGATATTCCCAGTGCATATGTGGGCTGCGACAACTGCGTGGCCGCCAACGGCATGCGGATCCTGGCCAATCCGGTGGGCGGGGACGCTTCGGTGGAAGCGGGGGAATCCGGCGCCGTGGGCATCGGTTTGATGGATCTTCTGGCAAACCATACCGATTTTGAGGTCCTGAAAAACGACCTGGAGATCGGTCCTGATTCCACGCTGCTTTGCTTCAACACCGAAGGTGCCACCGATCCGGTCAACTATCAGGAAATTATCTGGCACGGCAAATATCCGTCTATTGCTTAGTGAAATTGAGTAACCGTTCACAGGTTCAGCCTGCCCTGGCCTCCGGCTCGTAGCCTATGCCTGGCAGCCTACGCCTCGGAGAGTGCAACTTATGAGATCATATTACGGCCCGTGTCAGGCTTCCAGATATGAATCTAAATAATTGCCTATTTGGCTGCTATTTTTGTAATAGTTCACCGCAGAGTTCGCAGCCTCCGGCCCATAGGGCCTACCATATGGCCTACGCCCCGGCGGGAGAACGCTGAGAAAGTAATAATACAATTAAAAAGAGAATTTTAAGAGAATCTCCGGATAAATTATAAGAAAAGTTGGGGATGGTTCAATCTTCGGCCATTTTGTTGGGTTTCGCTGATAGAACAAAAATGGCTGGATAGTAGGTTGGGTAGAGGAACGAAACCCAACAAAAGATATGCAGTCCAGGGACGAGAATGCAACCCCTGGCCCAGACCTGGCATGTCAAGATGTGGTGATGGAAAGCCAAGTCCATAAAATGTGAAAGCAAGTTCATAGCCACATCACGTCGCACCAGGGCAGACTTGAACCCCTGAACCCCTGGCCCAGACCGATCATCGGCACTATACATGCGAAAAGTACAGTCTAAGCCAACTCAAGCAGGGGTTTGGAATCATGCCACGAGTCGCACTCTCCGAGGCGTAGGCTGGAAGCTACGAGCCGGAGGCCAAGGCGGGCTTTGAACCCGTGAACGCTTACAAGCAATTCTACCTGTCGATAGCTTCCCTTCGAGAGCCTCGGGGTCGAACGATCGATTTTAATAGAAAAGACAGAGTGAAGCGATACCACAAATCTTCAATCTTCAATCGTCAATATTCAATCCCGGCTTGTCCGGGTTAGGAGGATTTGAACCCATGCCACAACTAGACTTTGCAAAGATTAAGGAACTGGCCGAGAGTTACCAGCCTGAGATGACCCGGTTTTTGCGCGACATGATCCGTCTGCCAAGCGAAAGCTGCAGGGAAAAGGCGGTTGTCGAGCGGATCAAAGAAGAGATGGAGAAGGTGGGATTCGATAAAGTGGAAATCGATCCCATGGGCAACGTCCTGGGCACCATCGGAAACGGCAAGCATATGATTGCCATGGACGCTCACATAGACACCGTGGGTGTGGGCAACAAGGACAACTGGGAATTCGACCCCTACGAAGGCTACGAGGACGATGAGGTGATCGGCGGCCGCGGCGCCTCAGACCAGGAGGGCGGTATGGCTTCCATGGTTTATGCGGGCAAGATTATCAAGGATCTGGGGCTTGAAGGCGACTACACCCTGGTGGTGGTCGGCACCGTTCAGGAGGAAGATTGCGACGGTTTGTGCTGGCAGTACATCGTTAAGGAATCAGGCTTGAAGCCGGAGTTCGTAGTCTCCACCGAGCCCACCGACGGCGGCATATACAGGGGCCAGCGCGGCCGCATGGAGATCAAGGTGGAGGTCAAGGGCGTCAGCTCCCACGGCTCTGCTCCCGAGCGCGGCGACAACGCCATTTTCAAGATGGGCCATATCCTGCGTGAGCTGGAAGAGCTGCACGGCCGCCTGAAGACCGATGACTTTCTGGGCAAGGGCTCCCTGACCGTCTCGGAAATCTTCTACACGTCGCCTTCCCGCTGTGCGGTGGCCGATGGCTGCACCATTTCCATCGACCGTCGTCTGACCACGGGTGAGGACAAGGAACTCGCGCTGCAGCAAATCAGGGAACTACCGGCGGCTAAAGCCGCCAATGCCAACGTAACCATGTACACCTACGATAAACCGTCTTACACAGGTCTGGTTTATCCCACCGACTGTTATTTTCCCACCTGGGTGATTGCCCAGGACCACACGGCGACCCAATCGGCGGTGGCGGCCTACAAATCCTTGTTCGACGAGGAGCCCCGGGTGGACAAATGGACCTTTTCCACCAACGGCGTCTCCATCATGGGCATGTTTGGCATCCCCTGCATCGGCTTCGGCCCGGGCAAAGAGTCCGAAGCCCATGCCCCCAACGAAAAGACCTGGAAAGCCGATCTGGTGCGTTGTGCTGCTTTCTACGCCGCGCTGCCGCTCATTTACCTCGAAAAAAAGTAACCGTTCAGGGGGTCAGATATCGTTGATTGGTTGATAAGTTGATTGGTCAAGTGGTTGTAAATATGGATTTACCCATATTTGCAAAATAGCCGGAGGAAAACCAAATGAACACAAGGCTGGCAGTTATCGCCATCGGAGGTAATTCACTAATTAAGGATAAAAAACATCAGCGTGTTGAAGATCAATATGACGCTATTTGTGAAACAGTTGAATGTATCGTAGATATTATTCAAAAAGGTTATGAAGTCGTATTAACCCATGGCAATGGACCTCAAGTTGGTTTTATTTTGAGGAGATCCGAGATTGCATACAAACATGAAGGCCTGCATTTTGTACCTCTGGTAAGTTGTGTGGCAGATACACAAGGTGCCCTCGGTTACCAAATACAGCAGGCCTTGGGAAACGAGTTTAAGAAGAGAAAAATTGCCAAAAAAGCGGTAACGATCATAACCCGGGTAGAAGTAGACCGCGATGATCCCTCATTTTTCAACCCAGCCAAACCGATCGGTTCCTTTTACAGCGAAGAACAGGCCCAAAACCTTCAAAAAGATCATCCGGATTGGGTTCTGATCCACGATGCCGGCCGAGGGTACCGGCGCGCCGTACCATCCCCGATGCCAATAAAAATCATCGAGCTGGAAGCCATTGAAACATTAATCAATCAAGGTTTTTGTGTCGTTTCCGTCGGGGGTGGGGGGATACCCGTTACCCGGAGACCGGATGCAGTCCTCGAAGGCGTTGATGCGGTAATTGATAAAGATTTTGCCACCAGCCTGCTGGCATCCAACCTCCAAGCCCCGCTGTTTATCATCTCCACAGCCGTGGAACAGGTTGCGCTTAACTTCGGCACCCCCTCGGAAAAACCGCTTGGCACCGTGACAGCCGCCGAGATGGAGCAGTATCTCGATGAGGGCCAATTCGCTCCCGGCAGCATGGCCCCGAAGGTCCAGGCCGCCATCGATTTTCTGAAGCACGGCGGCAGTGAAGTGATCATCACCAACCCTGAAAACATCGGTGAAGCCGTCATGAATGACAAGGGAACGCACATCGTTCCCTAATCACCCCCAAGGAGAAAAGAAAATGGACAAAGCTCGCATCAAAGAACTTATCGATGATCTCAGCCGCCTGGATTTCAAGGGTATGCACATGAACGATTTTTTACTGACCTGGGAAAAATCCGAGGACGAAATCATGGCTACCTTTGCCGTAGCCGAAATCCTGCGAGGCCTGCGGGAACATAATTGTTCCCCCCGTATTTTCGACAGCGGTCTGGCCGTATCGCTGTTCCGCGATCAATCCACCCGTACCCGTTTCAGCTTTGCCAGCGCCGCCAACCTGCTCGGTCTGGTGGTCCAGGACCTGGACGAGGGCAAGTCCCAGGTTGCCCACGGCGAGACCGTTCGCGAAACTGCCAATATGATTTCCTTCATGGCCGATATTATCGGCATTCGCGACGACATGTTCATCGGCAAGGGCAACGCTTACATGCGCGAAGTGGCCGCGTCCGTCCAGGCCGGTTTCGACGAGGGTGTTCTGGAGCAGCGCCCCACCCTGGTAAACCTGCAGTGCGACATCGACCACCCCACCCAGTCCATGTCCGACATGTTGCACCTGATCAACACCTTTGGCGGGGTGGAGAATCTCAACGGCAAGAAGATCGCCATGACCTGGGCCTACAGTCCTTCTTACGGCAAGCCTCTCTCCGTGCCCCAGGGAGTTATCGGATTAATGACCCGCTTCGGCATGGAGGTGGTGCTGGCTCATCCCGCAGGATACGAGGTCATGCCCGCTGTGGAGGAGGTGGCCCGCCGCAACGCGGCCCGGGGCGGTGGCAGTTTTATCAAGACCAACTCCATGGCCGAAGCCTTTGAGGACGCCCATATCGTTTATCCCAAGAGCTGGGCCCCCTTCGCCGCCATGGAGAAACGCACCGACCTGTACGGTGAGGGAGACCACGACGGCATCAGCGCTTTGGAAAAGGAATTGCTTGCTCAGAATGCCGACCACAAGGATTGGGAGTGCACCGAGAAATTGATGACCGCCACCCACGAGGGCGGCGCGCTGTACATGCACTGCCTGCCCGCCGACATCACCGGCGTAAGCTGTACCCAGGGCGAGGTGGAGGCCGGCGTGTTCGATCGCTACCGCGTGCCTATGTATATGGAAGCCAGCTACAAGCCTTACATTATTGCAGCCATGATGTTTCTGTCCAAAGTCAGGGACTCCGCCGACAAGCTGGGTGATCTTCTTGGGGTCGGCCTTCCTCGTATGCGTTGACATAATGAATCAAACCCAAAAACCCAATGAACTCAATAAACCCAACAAACATAAAAAAAGGAGGAAATCCCATGTCCAAGAAAGTATCGGTAGTATTAATTTTAGTGGCAATCCTGCTGGTTTCGGCGCCTGTGCTGCATGCCGCCGCCAAGGTGATAAAACTGGCCCATTTGAACCCTCAAACCCCCTTTGATGTCGCCACCGCGGCGGTTGCCGCTGTATTTAAAAATGAATTGGAAGCCCGAACGGGCGGAGCGATCAACGTCGAAATTTATCCAAGTGGAACCCTGGGTAATGAACGGGAAACGATGGAGCAGGTTAAAGCCGGCATCACTCAAAGCTATATCGCCTCCGTCGGCGGTATCGCGTCGTTTTATCCCCTGATCGACATTACCAGTCTGCCATTTGCCTACAGCTCCTATGAAATCGGCTGTGAACTCTATGACGGCCCCTTTGGGCGGGATCTGGCGAAAGACATTCAAAACAAGACCGGAATACGTGTCTTGGGCTTTATTCCCCAAGGATTTTTTCAGTTCACCAATTCCAAACGCCCGATCAAAACACCCGCCGACATGCAAGGGTTGAAAATGCGGACGATGAACAATCCCCTGCACATGGAATTCATGAATTCCTTGGGCGCGGCAGCCACTCCCGTGGCCTGGGCCGAAATCTACACCGCTCTTCAAACGGGTGTTGTCGATGGTCAACATAACCCGATCACGGTCATCAACTTAGGAAAAATCTATGAAGTACAGAAGTACCTGACCCTTTCAAACCATATGGCGGGTTTGTATGTTTGGGTCATCAACGACCGGTGGTTTAATGCCCTAAATCCTGCAGAAAAAGCGGCGGTGCAGGGCGCTGCCGATGCAGCCGTGATCGCCGGCCGGGGAATTGACCGGTTGGTTACGGCAACCGAAAAGGGCCTGCCGGCCCTGGCCGCCAAAATGGAAATATATACCCCGGCTCCGCAAGAGTTGGCAGAATTTAGAAAAATCGCAATTCCGGCGGCAAAGAAATTCTTCGCACAAACCCTTGGCCAAGATGGAACCCGGTGGGTCGATAAATATCTGAACGCCATAGAGGAAATCAAAAAAGCGTCAATGCCAAGTCAGTAAGCGACAACGTGGACAATTCGTTATATCTTTACCGTAGGGGCCGCAGAAAAGCAAAACGCGTGGCACCTCATGCGTGTTCCTAAACCTTCTTTTTGCAGGTTGTCAATAAAATGCAAACTCGATCAATCGGCTCTCTTGCCCTCAAACTGAGTTTATTTATTGAGCGGCTGGCAGCCTATCCCTGCATCGTTGCAACCGGGGCGATGACGGTTGTGGTGCTCCTGGGAGTGTTGTTCCGCTATGTCTTGCAATCGCCGCTTTCCTGGTCCGAGGAAGTCGCCCGTTATCTCATGATCTGGGCTGCTTCCCTGGCGATAAGCATCGGTATTATGCGCCGGGAGCACCTGGGGATTACATTTGTCACCAGCCGCATCCCTGCCTCGGCTCAAAAATCCGTGGCGATTTTAGTCAATTTGGCTGTGTTGTGGTTTTTGTGGGTCTTAACCAAATTTGGGTTTTACATGGCCCTGGAAGGTCAAGCCCAGTTATCCCCCGTCCTGGCCAAATATAAAATCACCATGATGTGGTCGCTCTCAGCTATCCCGGTAGCCGGTGCTTTAGCAATGATCCAAACGGTCTTGCAGATAGTGGTGGATCTTTATAGAAGAAAAGAAGACTTTGATGTATAGCCAAACATATTTGAAATTCCTTTCAACTTTGAATCAGCGTTGATCATTTTTTCGACGCCTCAGGTAATGCGAGTGTTCGGGGGTTCAGTGTTCAGCGCCGCCGAAGCGGCCAGTTTGATCGAAAAAGAAACTTTGGCAATGAAGTTTCACACGAGCGCCGCCTCTGGCCAAAAAAAACGGCCAGTCTGATCAAGAAAGAAACTCTGAAAAAGCGAATATCGAATATCGAATAATGAATGTCGAATGTCGAAGTAATGTATTCTGTCTATTCTAAAAAAAGACTGAGCAAAGCGATTCCACCCTTCGACATTCTGCGGTTCGCTGTTCTAACTATGTTTAGTTTCATATAAGGGGTTAAGAAAAAAATAAACATCGAACATTGAACATTGAACGTCCAACATCGAATAATGTATTCTATCAATTTTAAAAAAAGGCTGAGCAAAGCGAATCTAACCCTCGAAATTCTGTCCGCCGGCGGATTATTCTGCGGTTCGCTAGTTTTAAAATAGATACAGCGTAGCGTCATCAATATTCGACGTTCGCGCTGTTCCGGCCAGGCGGAGTTTCATACGAGCGTCACCGCTGGCATGAGAAGCGGCCAGTTTAATCATCAAGAAACCGTGCCGTTTTGGTGTAGTTTCATATAAGTTCAGGAGGGATGGACAGGTAACGGTCAGTTAAAATGGTGAAATGAGACAAATTAAAATTGCTTAGGGGTTTTTATCCATGCTATTATTTATCAGCCTCGTTTTCTTTGGTCTGCTTTTATTGGGAACGCCTATCGGCTTTGCTCTTGGGATCACAGCGGTTTTATCTTTGGCGAAGATGTCAGGGGTAGACCAGCTTATGATCCTGCTCAATCCGGGGTCGGATGTCTTCATTTTCAAAATGGTCTCACAGCGCTTTTATGCCGGACTCGATATGTTCACTTTGATGGCCATGCCTTTTTTCATTTTCGCCGGCGCCATCATGAATAAAAGCGGAATCACGCATCGATTGGTGAAATTTTCAAATACGCTGGTCGGTCATCTGCGAGGCGGATTGGCCCATGCCAACATTGTTGCCAGTATTTTTTTTTCCGGGATGACCGGGGCGGCCGTTTCCGATACGGCTGCCATTGGAACCATGCTAATTCCAGCCATGGTAGAAGACGGGTATGACAAAGATTTCAGTGCGGCGATCACGGCAGCTTCCTCTATCATCGGTCCCACAATTCCACCAAGCAATATGATGGTTATTTACGGGTCGTTGATGAGCGTGTCGATTGCCGGTTTGTTTGCGGCCGGTTTAGTGCCCGGCCTTTTAATTGCATTCTTCCTCATGATCCTCTCCGGATTCATCGCCAAAAAACGCGGCTATCCGAAAAGTGCCCGCAGCAGTCTGAAACAGATACTTCTTGCGACCAAAGAAGCAGTCCTTCCCTTGTTGATGCCGATCATTATCCTGGGGGGTATTCTGACCGGAATTTTTACGCCGACCGAAGCCGCCGCCGTCGCGGTGGGGTATGCGTTCATCATTGGGTTTTTTGTACTGCGAACGTTAAAATTACGGGATATTCCCGATCTTCTGTATCAAACCGGCAAAACGACCGGCGTGGTGTTTCTGATTATCGGATCAGCCTCGATTCTCGGTTGGATCCTAACCATGGAGCGGGTTCCCGAATCGGTTGCCGCAGGCTTTTTGAGTGTCAGCAACAATCCGCATATCATTTTACTTCTCATTCTCGTCCTCATGCTGATTGTCGGTATGTTTATGGATATTGCTGCGGCTTTGATTATCCTGGGCCCAATCCTCCATCCGATCGCAGTCAACAATTTAGGGATCGACCCAATCCATTTTGGAATTATCATGGTGCTTTCCCTTAATCTGGCGTTGATGACGCCCCCGGTTGGGGCGTGTCTGTTCGTGGCCTGTAACATCAGCAATCTCTCGCTTGAAGCGTTGACCAAAGCGATCTGGCCTTTTATTGTCGTTGAGGTGATCGCCCTGTTTATCATTGCTTACTGGAGTGACCTCGTTTTATTTTTTCCCCGACTGGTGGGGGTGGGCTGACGAAATATTGAATATTGAAGATTGCAGAATGAATATTTAAGGAATTTTGGGCATTCTTCATTTACCGGTTTACGTTTTTTTGCCCTGTTTTTAATTTTGAGCGTCGTAGTTGTAGGTTGGGTTAAGCGGCTTTAATGTTGGGTAGTGCTATTGCAGAAAAATTACGTTAGATAGCAGCTATGTTGTTATTTAGTTGAACTAAGCTTTACCCGACGTTTACGCCCGCACAACCCAACCTACGATAAAAAGTGTAAACTACTTTTGACGTCATATGAAGGATGCCGAATTTTGTCTAATTTATTTTGTTCTTCATCATTTATTGAGTTATAAAAACAGTAGGATACCACAAATATTCAATATTCAATTGAAGATTGAAAGTGATGCTATGATTACGTTTGCCTTAAACGGTCAGAAGACGGAATTTACCGGCGATGAGAAGACATCTCTTTTAACATTCCTGCGCGAAGAGAAAGACATTACGTCCGCCAAAGACGGTTGCTCCGGTCAGGCCGCCTGCGGTGCCTGTCTGGTGGAGGTGGACGGCAAAGCTGCTCTGGCCTGCTCCACGCCTATGCGCAAGATCGAGGGCAAGGAAGTGATCACCCTGGAAGGACTGCCTGAGAGCCTGCTGCGCACCCTGGGGCGTGCCTTTGTCTCCAAGGGGGCTGTGCAGTGTGGCTTTTGTACTCCGGGTTTTTTGACCCGGACCAGGATCCTGCTGGAAAAAAATCCCGACCCGACCCGCCAGGAGGTTGTCAAAGCCATGCGTTTTCACCTTTGCCGCTGCACGGGTTACGTTAAGATCGTGGACGCCGTGCTCGAAGCGGCCGCCGCCCTGGGTGAAGGGCGGGAGATTCACTTTGAAGATGGAGCCGGAATCGGTGTCTCCAGCCCCAAATACAGGGCCTTCGAACGCGCCATCGGCCGAAAACCCTTTATCGACGACCTGCGCTTTGACGGCATGGTCCACGGCGCCCTGCGTTTCAGCGACCACCCGCGCGCCAGGGTCCTTTCCATCGACGTGGATGAAGCCGGCAAGGCCCCCGGCGTTATCCGGATATTCACCGCCGAGGACATCCCCGGTAAGCGCAGCGTGGGCCCGATCGTTCAGGATTGGCCGGTCATGATCAAGGTCGGCGAAACCACCCGTTACATCGGCGACGTGCTCGCCGGTGTGGTGGCCGAAACCGAAGACCAGGCCCGGGAGGCTGTAAAACTGATTCACGTCGACTACCAAGTCCTTGAGCCACTGACGAACATGACCAAAGCCGAAACCAGTCCGGTCAAAATCCATACGGACGGCAACTTGCTGTTCGCCCAGACCATCCGCCGGGGCGAGCCTGTGGAAAAAGTGCTGGCCGGGTCCGCCCATGTGGCCAGGGGTGTTCTTGAGACTCAGATGGTGGACCACGGCTTCCTCGAATCCGAGTCCTCCGTGGCGGTACCCTTTAACGCCGGGGTGCAGGTTTATTCCCAGAGCCAGGGCATCTATGCAGAGCACCACGAAATTGCTTCTCTTCTTGGATATCCGCCGGAAAAGGTGGTGGTGACCCTGGTGGACTGCGGTGGCGCCTTCGGTGGCAAAGAAGATTTGACCGTGCAGGGCCACGCCGCGCTGTACTGCCATCATACGGGCAGGCCTGTGAAAGTCCGTCTATCCCGGCCCGAATCCATCCGCATGCATCCCAAACGCCACCCCATGCAGCTGGACTACGCCCTGGGGTGCGACGAGAACGGCAAGCTTACCGCTTTTAAAGCCGTCATTCTCGCCGACACCGGTGCCTATGCCTCCGTGGGCGGTCCGGTGCTGGGACGCGCCGTCACCCACGCCGCCGGCGCATACTATGTACCCAGTGTGAATATCGAGGGCAAAGCCGTTTACACCAATAACATCCCCTGTGGCGCCATGCGCGGCTTCGGCGTCAATCAGGTCACCTTCGCCATGGAAACTATGGTCGAGGAACTGTGCCAGATGGGCGGCTTCGATTCCTGGCAGTTTCCGCTACGACAATGCACTGGACACCGGTCTGATGACCACCACCGGCCAGGTACTCGGAAAGGGCGTGGGGCTCAGGCGAACATTGCTGGCCGTCAAGGATGCCTATGAAAAGGCCGAGGTCAAAGGCCTTTCTCTCGCGATTAAAAACTGCGGCATGGGCAACGGTATGGTGGAAGTCAGCGAGGTCAAAATTGAGGTCCTGCCGGACGGAAAGTTGATCTTACATCACGGCTGGACCGAGATGGGCCAGGGCATCCATACCGTGGCCCGGCAGATCCTGTGCAAAGCAGTGGGGTTGGGCGATTGCGAGTTGATCGACATCAAGGTGACCACCGCTTCGGCGGCTGTCGGCGGTGTAACCACCGCCAGTCGCGGCACCATGCTCCTTGGCCGTTCCATCATCGATGCGGCCCTGAAACTGAAAAAGGACCTCGAAAGTAATTCTCTCGAAGAGCTGGCGGGCCGCATTTATGAGGGTAGCTTTATCTGCGACTACACCCATGCCGAGGGCGAACCCGGCAAGATTATTTCTCACATCGCTTACGGTTTTGCGACTCACCTGGCGATTCTGGACGAAAAGGGCGGCGTGGATACCATCTATGCGGCCCACGACTCGGGCCGGGTCATCAACCCGCTGCTTTTTGAGGGGCAGATCGAGGGCGGCGTGGTCATGGGCCTCGGTTATGCCTTGAGCGAAAAAGTGCCCCTGGAGGATGGTCGCCTGACCTCTGAAAAATATATTTCTCTCGGCATTCCCAAGTTGGCCAAGGTGCCGCACATTGTGCCCATTGCCGTGGAGGAAGATGATCCCGAGGGCGCCTTCGGCGCCAAAGGCGTCGGTGAGATTGTATGCATCCCGACTGCGCCGGCCATTGCCAACGCTTTTTTCAGGTACGACGGCGTCAGGCGGTACACGCTGCCTTTGAAGCCTCCCGGTAAGTCGGGGTAATGCCATCGAATGCTGAATGCTGAATGTCGAATGTTGAATGTTGAATGTTGAATGTTGAATGTTGAATGTTGAAGGAAGGAATTCTATCGATTTTATAAAATAGATCGAGCGCAGCGATTCCACCCTTCGACATTCGATATTCTGCGGTTCGCTGTTCCGGCCGGCTGCCAAAGCGGCCAGTTTAATCATCAAGAAAACTGTGCCATTTTGGTGTAGTTTCATATGAACTACATGGTATAAGGTGTCAGGAATTCCGAATTCGTTAGCCTCTGTCTTCTGCACTCTGAAACCTCGCGTGGAACTTCATAAGAAGTCTATAAGTTCCTAAATTAATTAATAATAACCTAACTGCGGCAGAGTGGTCGGCCACGGCGGCTTAACATAGACAGAATACATTCAATCGACAATATCCAAATCTCAAATAAGATCAAAAACCAATTGTTTGGAATTTTGAATTTCGGTCATTGTGATTTGTTTGGTATTTGTGATTTGTTATTTGATATTTTTTAAATGCTGACACCTGACACCTTACGTTCCTTACAACATGTTGTCAGATAAAACCCGATAAAGGCCTAAGGGGGGACTTAAATGACTCTATATTTGAAGGACGCCAACTATCTCGACGCCAAGACTCTGCAACTCCGCAAAACCCATCTGGTGGTTGAGCCGGGCCCCACGGGCGGCTTGACCTTCCGTGATTCCACTCCCTCCGACAGTGAACTGTCGGCCCAGGACAGGCGGGTGGACTGCCGGGGCCGCCTCGTGACCCGGTCTTTTGCCTGTGGCCATCATCACATCTATTCCACTCTTGCCCGCGGCATGCCGGCTCCACCGCGGATCCCTGCCAATTTTCTCGAGGTTCTGGAATACATCTGGTGGCGGGTGGACAAGCGCCTCGACCGCGACATGATCGAAGCCAGCGCCCTGGCCGCGGCCCTGCACATGGCCAAACACGGCGTCACCTTCTGCGTTGATCATCATTCCTCCCCCCACGCCATCGAGGGGTCCCTGGAAATCATCGCCCGGGCTTTTGAAAAGATAGGTCTCGGCCACCTGCTGTGCTACGAAATTTCCTGCCGCGACGGCCAGGGTCCTGTGGAAGCAGGCCTTGCCGAAACCGATGCATACCTCTCTTCAGGCCGCAAGGGCCACGTGGGGCTGCATGCCTCGTTCACGGTCGACGACGACCTGCTTGAAAAATCCGTTGCGCTTGCGCGAAAACACGGCACCGGGTTGCATGTGCATGTGGCCGAAGACCTGGCCGACCAGGAACACTGTCTGAAGACCTACGGAAAGCGCGTGGTTCAGCGTCTGCACGAGTTCGGTGCCCTGGAAAGTCCCCACACCATCCTGGGCCATTGTGTGTTCCTCGACGACAATGAAAAAAAAACTCTTGGGCGAGTCTCCGGCGTGCGTCGCTCAGGACGTGGAGAGCAACCAGAACAACAACGTGGGCGCCACCGGCTACACCGGACTGACCGGCAATGTCATGCTCGGCACCGACGGCATGCACAGCGACATGCTGCGCAGCGCCAAAGCCGCCTATCTTGTGGGGCAACACACCGAGGGCATTTCGCCGGATCAGATGTATGAGCGCTTCCGCAACGTGCATCGTTTCATCAAGACCATGGGCGCCGAAGGTGACGGCGATAACAACCTGGTCATTCTGGACTACGACACCCCCACGGAAATAACCTCCGGCAACTTCACCGGTCACTTCATCTACGGCCTCGAATCCAACCATGTCCTGAGCGTCATCGCCCAGGGAAAAGTGATCGTCGAGGAACGCAGGATCACCAGCGTCGACGAGGCTGAAATTCTAGCCTACGCCCGCCAACAGGGCCTTAGGCTCTGGCAGAAGCTGGCAGAAGCATAGGCGTTCAGAGGTTCAGGGGTCTATAGGTTCAGGGTTCAAAGGTTCAAGGTTCACGGGTTCAGAGTTCAGAGGTTCAACGTTCCGGGGTTCATGATTTGAAGGTTCTGGGTTCGCGTCAAATCGGAGACAAACCCGGAGTTTATTCGTTTTCTTCGCTATGCAAAGCGGTTTTGCACCGAAGTCCAAAGTGAGCTTTCGTACATCGGGCGGGCTATCCTACGAACAAGATCAACAAAAGAAAAACAACCTTGAACCTTTGAACCCTGAACCCGTGAACGGTTACAAAATATTTAACTATCGAATGTTGGATATTGAATGATGAATTCAGATATGGTTGATTAGTTGATTAGTTGATTAGTTGATTGGTTGATTGGTTGATTGGTTGAAAACATGGATTTATGCCATATTTGCTAAATAATTGGACACTTCAGGTTTCAAAAGAAAGGACAATTGGGACACAGATGAACACGGATGAACACGGATTAAAAAAGAAAGCTTGTTTCGCCTTCGGCGAGAAAGGACACATAGCAAGTAGGCCCCTTTGTATATCTGGCAAAGATTCCGCGCCAGGCGGTTTGTACTAATCTGCGTTTATCTGTGCAAATCTGTGTCCCATAAGGTGT
>PVMK01129809.1_pt1 | contig 42363 bp, 34 predicted proteins | sample 1853481 | NCBI WGS metagenome assembly PVMK01 (sample SAMN08533507, study PRJNA380276) | Marine sediment metagenome, whole genome shotgun sequencing project.
CCGGATATCCGCATTGGCAGGGCCGGCCGGACGTCCTTTTGGCTTTCCGACTGAAGCAGTTGTCAAAACCATTCCTCCAAGAATCATAAATTAATATTAATTAAACAACTAATTAAATAAAAAGTCAAGCAACCCGAACAGGCTTTGCGTGCCGATTTTTAGCTGCCGATTTTTCAGGATTGGTGTATGCTCCGACCGGTACCAAAAAATACCGGATGAGGAGAATTCATGACGTGCAGCTTAACAATGACCCTGATATCGGAACACCAGGAGGGCGAGTGCGGTGAAGACTGGAAATATGATGTGAGTGTGAAGGTTTTCAACCAAGGCCTGAAGGGTGAAGGAGTAATCTCTGTACCGAAACATACACTCGAAGTCGGCGTGGTGGAGAAGCCGCACGGCCTGCCCGAGCCGTTGATTGTCTTTACCGGTGAATGCACTGAATTGCTGGTGAATATGAACCTCACGGCGACGGAAGTCGATTTGTTCATGAACGACGTTGGAAAAGCCAGCATGGAGTTCAAGTTGGCGTGTCCCGGGCCCGCTGGCGGTTCGGTCATCAAGGAAGTCGAAATCTCCGCCGGTGTGCGCGAGGCTCCGGCTTTTCTCAACCGGGATTCGGTATTTACCGTTCAAGTCCGGTTCGATCTGGTCTGCGAATGAGACAAGCCGCAGCTACTGTCCGATAAAGCGTATTTTAAGAGCCGGTTCAGCAGCTACAATGGCCGCATGATTATTAGGAATATTCTTAAGAATCAGCGGCGGCTGTTCTGGGTGCTGCACTTGGGCGGCTGGCTTGCGTGGGGCCTGATAGTAAAATACGCTTTCACCCGGGCGATGCTTGACGATATTGCACCCGGCTACTTTGTGTATGTGATGGTGATCACCGTTATCGGCATGGTGTTCTCGTTTGGTCTGCGCCTGGTTTACCGCTACTTGTGGAACCGGCCGGCATGGGTACAGGCTATCGGTTTCCTGGGAGGTTGTGGAACGGCCGGATACCTGTGGCTGGCGTCCCGCTCATCCATTTATTCTCACTGGTTTGAAAGCACCAAGGACATGGAAGCCTGGCTTGAGAAAATGGGGGCCGCTGCGGAGTTGTACCAGAAGGTTTCCTACATGGATACCTACCTGTCCAGTTGCACCATCATGGTGGCCTGGAGCGTATTGTATTTCGCCATCAAGTATTACCAGGTATTCCAGGAAGTCCAGAAAAGCGCCCTGAGATCCGCCGCGATGGCGCATGAAGCACAGTTGAAAATGCTTCGCTACCAGCTTAACCCGCACTTCCTGTTCAATACGCTGAACGCGATCTCGACCCTCGTACTCGAGCAACAGACCGAATTGGCCAACCGCATGGTCACCAGCTTATCCAGCTTCCTGCGTTTTTCGCTGGACAACGACCCGATGCAGAAAATCACACTCGAACAGGAGTTGGCCGCGCTCATGCTGTACCTGGACATTGAAAAAGTTCGTTTTGAGGAACGGTTGAGACTGGAACTGGACATCGCGGACGAGTCACGAGAGGCACTCATCCCGAGCCTGTTGTTGCAACCCCTGGTCGAGAACGCCATAAAATATGGAATAGCACGGTCAGAACAGGGCGCGCGTCTGCGTATAGCGGCCCGGGTATTTGCCGGCGAACTACTGCTGGAACTCAGCGATGATGGCCCCGGGGTTGAACTGGTGGACGGCCAGATACCCGATGCCAACGGTGTGGGTCTGCGCAACACCCGTGAGCGCCTGGTGGAATTGTATGGCCATCAACATTCATTCCGTCTAAGCAATACAGAGCCGCACGGACTGACTGTGAACATTCGCATTCCCTTCGAAACGAAATAGTTGATCTAGTACTCCTTCAAGGTGGTAATTGCGCGCTCAGAAAATATTCTCATCCCCCCCCCTGTTGAGTATTGTTCGATAAGGCTAGAATAAGAAGATCAATTCGCACACATGGAATAATGATGTCCAATACTACTTTGAAACCCGGTGTCGTCACCGGCGATGCTTATGTAACTCTGGTTAATGCGGCCAAGACAGGCGGGTACGCGCTGCCTGCGGTCAACGTAACCGGCACCAATACGATCAATGCCGTTATGGAAGCGGCAGCGAACGCGAACTCGGACATCATCATCCAGCTTTCAAACAGCGGCGCCCAGTTCTATGCCGGCAGGGGCATAGTCGATGGTTTTAAGGCCAAGGTGATGGGTGCAGTGGCGGCTGCGCAGCACGCTCATCTATTGGCTGAGTACTATGGTATCTGCGTGGTCATGCATACGGACCATGCGAACCGGGCGCTGATTCCCTGGATCGAGGCGTTGCTCGATGAAGGTGAAAAACATTACGAACAGCACGGCAAACCGCTTTACAGTTCACACATGCTGGATCTTTCAGCCGATCCGATTGATTTCAACCTCAGCGAAAGTGCCCGGATTCTCGAACGCATGTCGAAAATTGACATGTCACTGGAAATTGAACTGGGTGTAACGGGTGGTGAGGAAGACGGCATTGGCAGTGATTTCGATGAAGCTGCAGACAACTCGAAATTGTATACACAACCCGCAGACGTTCTGCAGGCCTACCAACTGCTCAACCCGATTGGCCATTTTTCCGTGGCGGCATCCTTCGGTAATGTTCACGGTGTCTATAAACCCGGCAACGTCAAGCTGCGTCCGGAGATTCTGAAAAATTCCCAGACCCTGGTACAACAGACAGAGAACACCGGCAACAACCCCCTGCACCTGGTGTTCCATGGGGGGTCTGGTTCTGAGAAATCGAAAATTGCGGAAGCCGTGACTTATGGTGTGTTCAAAATGAACATCGACACCGACACCCAGTTCGCTTTCTCGCGACCGGTCGGCCGCTTTGTTGAAGAAAATGAAAAGGCGTTTAAATACCAGGTGGATCCGGAAGACGGCACACCGTACAAGAAATTCTACGATCCCAGGAAATACCTGAGGCTGGGCGAAGAAGGCATCGTCGCCCGCCTGCAGGAAGCCTGCGATGACCTGGGATCCAAAGGCAGGTCCATCGCCATCGCCTGAAGCCCGTCCGGTATCCCGCTGGTTTGCGGATTTGCGCTATTGGGGGGCATGGAACCTTGCGGTGCCGGTAGTCCGCCAGGGCGGTGCTGTATTTTCGTTCAGGATGCGCCGTAAACCCTTCCCTGGGGGCTTGAATGAAACGTTCTGTTTCATACAGTCCTGAAGGAAGATACGACACCCCCTTGGCTAGCTCATTGCGGACCTGAGCACAGAATATCGCTGATGTTGTCTGGTCCTCTGGCCGGTACAGCCCCTCGCCAGATTACGAGGGACTGCAGTGGGTCAGGGTTCCATTTAAGCTGATTGCGGTTAAACTTCAGTCATGCCATTGGTTGAACATTCGAAACTGCCTACTTTTTCCCGCCTGCGTGCGCATGGCCACGAGGTATTGTCCCTCGACCGGGCCATACATCAGAATATCCGTGAGTTGCATATCGGGTTTCTGAACATGATGCCCGATGCCGCGCTGGTGGCCACCGAACGCCAGTTTATCCGGCTGGTGGGCGGCTGCAACCGGATTGCACAATTCTTCGTTTACCCTTTTTCCCTGCCGGGCCTTGTTCGTGGAAAAGATGCGCTGGACTACATCGATGAGTATTACAGTAAATTCAGTGAGCTGAAGGAGAAAGGCCTGGATGCGCTGATCATCACCGGCGCCAATGTCGCCAACCCGTCGCTGGAAGATGAGCCATTCTGGGATCCACTGGTAGAGGTGGTTTCCTGGGCCCATGAGAACGTGGCTTCCGTGCTTTGTTCCTGCCTGGCTACGCATGCCATGCTGAAGTATTTTCATGGCATTGAAAGACAGCCGATGCGGGCAAAACGCTGGGGTGTTTACAGTCACCGGGTGTGTGCGCCCGGACATCCCTTGTTGCGCGAAATCAATACACGCTTCGATGTACCGCATTCGCGCCACAATGACATTTCGCGGGCGGCGCTTGAACAGGCGGGCCTCACGGTACTGGCTGAAAGCGAAGACGGTGGCGTTCACATGGCCGTTAGCCAGGACCAGTTCCGGATGATCTATTTCCAGGGACACCCGGAATACGACATCAACAGCCTGCTCAAGGAATACAAGCGGGAAATTCTGCGTTATGTAAGCGGTGAGATGGATGAACCACCGCCGGTTCCCGAGAACTACCTGCCCGCGGGGCAGCGCCCTTGTGGTGGAAAAATTCATGGTGCAGGCTATGCAAGCAATTTCCAGGGGGGAGCCCTGTGCCCGGGCATACTGGAAAATGAATTGGGAGCCCGTGCTGGACAACACCTGGGGCGATACCGCCAAAGCTATTGTCAACAATTGGCTGGGCCTGGTGTATCAACTCACCAACCTTGACCGTCACCAGCAATTCATGTCCGGCATCGACCCGGATGATCCCCTGGCCCTGAAGAGCTGACAGCCAAAGCCAGGCCAGGCGCAGGGCGGTGGCATGATCAAAAGAGATATCGGCCGGGGCTGGTCGTACGCCGGACAACTTGCTAGGATGACCACCCCCAATACACTGAATTACACGGAAATGGTCATGTTTGAAAAGCACAAGAGTAACAGCAGGGTAGCCCTCAGATTAAAGAGTCCATCTCGATGCAGGAAAAAATTTCTTCTTCAGTTGCACAGCCGCCTGCTCCTTCGACAAAGCCCGCTGTCATTGGTCCGGGCATTGAGATCTCCGGTGACGTGACGGCCAGCGCGAACCTCGATATCAACGGAAAGATAATGGGCAATATCGTTCAGAGTTCCCATGACGTGGATATTGGCGAGTCCGGCAAAGTCAGGGCCAATATCTCCGCAAAAATGGTTAAAGTTGCCGGTGAAGTCGAGGGCGATATTGTCGGCAGTGAAAAGGTTCTGATTTCAAAAACCGGAAGAGTCCGTGGAAATATTGTTGCACCCCGCGTGCAATTGGAAGACGGCGCTCTGTTCAGGGGCAGTATCGACATGGATCCCGGCAGGGCCGCCAAGCCAAAAACAGCTGCTGTTGCGAAAAAGGCAGCGGGCATTTCCCAGGCGGGTTCCACCACCGGGAGTTCCGCCAGGGCTTCTGGAAACGGAGCCACACCAGCGTCTGCCAAAGAAGCGGGCAGAAAAGAACCTGGACTGAATCTGTAAAACGGTTGATTACCACCCCGTGACCCTGCTGGTGAATAATGAGGCGTAGGTGAAAAACCTGGCTGTGAGTACAGTTGCGACAGATATTGGCGTGGATAAACCGGCCTCTTCCCCTTTTGCGAGGTCCGGTTAAACAGCCCAGCAAGCTGTTCCCTTCGCTGGTCCACTCCCTCGATCCCAAAGAGCACCTGACTATCCTCGAGGTCGGCTCGGCATTGCCTGAAACGGTCGATTTTTTCTCACACTTCAAATGCAGAATTCATTTCGTCAATCTGTTTTCAGATCCGGTGGTGCGGGAATTGCAACAGGTCAACAATCCGCAAGATCTGCAACAGCGTTTCGAAGAAATATTGAAGTTCCCGGATGGCACCAGGCTGGATATCTGCCTGTTATGGGATTTCCTTTGTTACCTGGACGATCCGGCATTGCGCGCCTTCAACAACGCCCTGCGCCCCTACATATATCATGGAACCCGGGCGCATGGTTTCGGGATTCATCACCTCGCGATCCGGCTTGAAAACAAGCAATTCGGAGTTCTTGAAGAAGACTGCTTCAGTGTGAGGCGGCGCCAGACAAATCAACCTCACACCTACCCTCACTCTCAAGTCGAAATGCACGAGATGTTTTCCTGTTTCGATTTTGAGCGCGGGCTTCTGCTGCCTGACGGCAAGCTCGAACTACTGCTCAAAGCCAGAGACGACATCCTGGAATCCTGATGGAAAAATCGACTCTTCTGTTGCCTGACAGGGCGCTGGATCAGTTGCGTAATGTCATTAATGTCATTAAATTACGCTTGTGGACTTGAAAAATAGTTCAAAATCATTTATTAAGGGGATACTTATGAACCTACCAGTCATGAGTATTTGATGCGAACTTCGCATTATCTTCGGAAACGGAATGTCCGGGGATGTTTGTCAGGGATGATTTTTAGTACCGCTCTACCAAGAAAGCGGGCTGATCATTGGGCAAAAAATGGATTCATCCAGGAGATATCTTCTTCAGGCTGAGATCGAATACTGGCACGAAATGGTTCGTCTCAATCGCCGTGTCGTATCACAATCAGCTTTAGAAGAAATGAGATCCTACCTGAAGAAAGCAGTTCGGGATCTGCACTCACCACAATTTGCGGAGCAACGAATCGCAGCCTGAGCCGGGGACTCAGATTTTGACTTCCGGGCAGCAGTCCCGGAACGGTTGCTTTGACGCTGCCCCCTGCAAGAAAAAAATGGATTGTGAGCGGGTTCGTTGTTATCGTTCGAAGCCCTTCCCAAATCATTTTCACGGGTTACTGCTATGTATAAATTGTCAGTAGTGTGCTGGCCTTTTCTTGTCGCTTTGATCTTCTGCCTGTTTGTGGTTCCGGGCCAGTCATGGTCTGCACCGCTCGACGCAAGCAGTTACCCACGGACATTCAACAGCGCGAGCGGCAAGGTGCTTGTCCATCACCCGGTGATAACGGGCTGGAAAGACTTTAAGGTTTTGTCCGGAAGGACAGCACTGGAAGTGACTCCTGCCGGGAGTACCACCTGGATCGGCTCATTTTCATTTGAAGTCAATACCGCGATTCATTTTGATGGCCGCCTGGTGAGCCTGCACAATCCGCGGATATATGATGTAAAAGGGGACAGTGGACCACCTCCAGCCAGGGTGCTTGACCTGGTTCACAAAGCTGTGAAGAGTGGGGCAGAAAACGTATCTCTGGATTATTTGCTGAGAGCCCTGCCGGATGATTTCCAGATTCCGGGAGCGGCAAAAGCGCCACCCCGGCTCAACTTTTCACCACCCCGCATCGTAGTCTCCCACCACCCGGTGGAGCTAATGCTGATCGACGGCCCTCCCTCGATGGTCCCGATTGAAAGTACGCAACTGGAATTCGTGGTGAACACCGACTGGAATATCTTCCATCAAAAGGAGACTGACACCTGGTATGTACTGGACCAGGGCAGCTGGTTGTCCAACAATATGCTATCCAGCGGGGATTGGTTCAGCACCACTGAGTTACCCCGGGACTTCCTGAACCTGCAGTATAATTCCGAGTGGTCACAGGTGGTGAAAGCCATGCCCCCGCACACGCCCCAAAAGCCGCCGGCGCCGTTTATCATCAGTTACGAGCCAACTGAGCTGATCCTGGTCGATGGCGCAATGGTGGTTGAAGAAATTCCGGGAACTGTCCTGCGTTTTGTCCAGAACACCAGCAGCGATGTATTCCTTTTTGGCGGTCGTTTTTACTTGCTTGTCTCCGGCCGCTGGTTTTCCACCAAAGACCTGAAACGGCAATGGTCGGCGGTTAAAAAGCTGCCTGAAGTGTTCGCGCAGATTCCAGCAGATCATGCAAAGTCCCATGTTCTGGCTTCTGTGCCGGGAACACGGGAGGCGCGGTTGGCGATAATCGAAGCGGCCATTCCCCGCATCACCGAGTACAGTATGGACGCCGGAGATGGTCTGGAAGTGCCCTATGCAGGTGAGCCCAGCTTCGTGGCAATCCAGGGCACTGATTTGCGCCGGGCGGAGAACACGCCCTTCCAGGTCATCATGCATAATAATTTCTACTACCTGTGTCACGATGGCGCCTGGTATTCATCGACCCGGGCGCAAGGTCCCTGGAAATTCGCCACTGAATTGCCGGAAGCCATTTACACCATCCCGCCAACGGATCCGGCCTATAACGTAACCTTCGTGCGACTGGACTCCTTTGATGACAGCAGCAATAAGGTGGCCTACTCACAAACCAGCGGTTACCGACGGACGTATTCGACGGGTTATTCCGTAGTCTATGGAACCGGCTGGAATTATCCCGGCCTGGTCCTGGAAAATGCTCATGGTTACCCCAGTTACTGGCGTTATCCCCACAGTTATGGCTACGGCGCCAGGTACAATCCAGTGTATGGTGGGTACGGCTATCGTGGCTACTACGGGCATAGCTACCCTTATAGCTATAATTACTCGGCAACTTACCGGGTGGATAAGCAGGAAACGGACTGGGAGTGGGGTCTGGATGGCAGCAAGCGGCGGGTCAACGATTATGGGCCCCGCAATTACGTGGGTTCAGGCCGGTACGTGATGCCCGACGGGAGCCGGTATGGGGCGGAAGACAGGAAGGGCTCTGCAAAGCCGGCCGCCCCGGCATCTTCTCGTGATGGCTCCGGTGATCTTTACACGGACCCGGAGGGTGGGGTCTTCCGGAAAACCGCCGAAGGATGGCAACAATACAGGGACGGCGCCTGGAATCACCTTGAACGCCGGGACCAGGAATACGTGGAGCGGCAATACCAGGCGAGAGAGGACGGATACCGGAATTACGACGCTTACCAGCGGCAGAAAAACCAGTAGATGCCTTAATGTAAGATGATGAAGACAAGCCGGTTTGTTGCAGCAACCGGCCTCATTTGCGGTGCCCGCATGCCGGACGGTTATTGGTGGCGCATTGAGATCAGGAGAATTGTTCAGTGCCGTATATTCTAAATGACTACTATCGCCATGCTCTCTTTTCAATTTTCGCCGGGAGCTTGCTGGTAATGAGCCTTACGGCTTGCGGTCCGGATGGCAAATCCACGGTGCAAGCCCCGGCACTGGAAGTATTGGTAACGCAAGCCATGCGCCGGGACGTGCCCCTGACCCTGGACATGGTGGGCACCACCATGGGCATACAGGATGTGCCTATCAGGGCGCGTGTCGAGGGATTTCTTGAATCCATGGAATTCCAGGAAGGCACTTTTGTGAAAAAAGGTGACCAGCTTTACACCATTGATCCTCAGCCGTTCCAGGCCAAGCTGGTTGAAGCACAAAGCCAGTTGGCGGCGGCCCAAACGGCCCTGGCCAAGTCGAAATCCGACCTGGAGCGTATCCGCCCGCTGGCTGAAATGAAAGCGGTCAGTGAACAGGACCTGGACAGCGCAGTGGCCCAGGAAGCAGCAGCGCGTGCCGGAGTTCGCGCCGGTGAAGCCGTAGTAGACCTGGCCGAGATCGAATTGAGCTATACCCACATCATGGCGCCGATCAACGGCCTGATCGGCCTGACCAAGGCCAGGCCCGGTGAATTCGTGGGGCGGGATCCCAATCCGGTGGTACTCAACACCTTGTCTGATATAGACCCCATCCGTGTCCGTTTTTCGATTTCTGAACATGAATACCTGATCATGGCCCGGACTTACATGGCCAATAGCGCCACGGGAGACCGCAAAAAACGTTCTGGCCGGGAACGCGACCTGGTTTTGATCCTTGCCGACGGTAGCGAGCATCCGCAGAAGGGCAAGGTGATTGCAGCGGCTCAGTCGATCGATTTTGAGACCGGAACCTACACCATGGAAGCTGCTTTTCCAAATCCCACCAGTCTGTTGTTGCCCGGACAGTTCGCCCGGGTGAGGGCCTTGTACCAGGTGCTGTCCGGCGTGGTGGTCATTCCCCGCCAGGCCGTATCGGAGCTTCAGGGCCTGTTTCGCGTCTACGTGGTCAACAGCAATAACGTGGTCGAAGTGAAAACCGTGGAACTGGGGCCGGAAACCGGTAATGACATTGTGATTGAAGCCGGGCTCGATGCCGGTGAGTCGGTGATAGTCGAGGGCCTGCAGAAAGTTCGTCCGGGTGTCACGGTCAGACCGGAACAGATTGGCGCGGCCGGGCAGTAGCGCGCCATAGGAGAGGCCAGTTATCAAGAATGGACCAGCTTCAAACTTGGTGTACCGGACAAGACGCGATATAGCGTTTATTTTACCTATACTCTAAAATCACCAGGGGAACTGCCATCGACCTGAGAAGAAGAGAGAGCTGCAGATGCGGGCACTTGCGGACAGGAAGCCCTTTTGTCAATCGAGGGATGTCGTTGGCCGCAGGGAGCGCCGACTGCGCTGTGCTGTGCTGCTTTCTCTGGCACTCGGTGCTTGCTGGCCCTCAGCCGGACAGCTTGCGGAACTGCCCCTGGAAGAAATCATTGTCACTGCCAGCCAGGTGGAGGAGCCGATTTTTCTCACCCCCTATTCGGTGGACAGCATCAGCGCCCGGCGCATTCACATGGCGAATTTCCGTTCCACACCGGACATTTTCCGCGAGATCCCCGGCGCCCTGGTACAGAAGACCGCCCACGGTCAGGGCTCACCTTATATCCGCGGCTTTACCGGTTATCGCAACCTGTTCATGATCGATGGCATCCGCCTCAACAATGCGGTATTTCGCGATGGCCCCAACCAGTACTGGGCCACCGTGGATTCCGGCGCCATCCGCCGGCTGGAAGTTGTGCGTGGCCCGAAATCCGTGCTTTACGGCTCCGACGCCATCGGTGGAACCGTCAACGTATTCACCCGGGGGCCCACGGGCTACAGAAATAACGTATCACTCGACGGCGGCCTGCACTACCGCTATGGCCACGGCGAGGATTCCCATATTCTTGGTGGGTACGTAGACAAGGCACTGGGGCAGGAGGGCGGCTTCTTGCTCGGCGGTACGATAAAGAATTTTGGCGATATCGAGTCCGGCGGCGGTGAACTGCCCAACACCGGTTACCGGGAGTGGACCCTGGACAGCAAACTGATCTACGAGCTGAACGCTGCCCTGACCCTGACTGCCGCCCACTCCCAGGTACACCAGGACGCCGTGCCACGCACCCACAAGACCATTTTTTCCCAAATTTTCGCCGGCACCAGCGTGGGCAGTGAACTCAGGCACGATACGGATCAGGATCGCATGCTGAGCTATGTCAGGCTGCAGGCGGATCAGGCCCTGGGATGGGAAAACTGGAATTTCACCCTGTTCCATCATCGCCAGGAGGAGGAGCGGGATCGCCTGCGCAGCGGTGATCGCCAGGACGTGCAGGGTGTGAAGGTCAATACCCTGGGGTTCAACCTGGTAAGCAGCCTGGCCACCGGGAAATTCGGCGAGTTCACTGCCGGCGCCGACTGGGCCCACGATGAGGTAGACAGTTGGTCCAGCAGCAACCCGATACAGGGCCCGGTGGCGGACGACTCAAGCTACGACTGGGTGGGTGTATTCCTGCAAAACCGCTACGCCATTAGCGCCGCTGTCGACATTACGTTGGGGCTTCGCCTGGCCTACTTCAAGGTGGACGCCGGCCACATCAGTGACCCGGTGGATGGCTCGGAGCTCTCCTACCGGCAGGACTGGTTTGAGCCGGTGGGCAACCTGCGCCTGGGCTGGACACCAGTGCCGGACCAGTGGCGCGTTTACGCTGGTATTTCCCAGGGCTTTCGCGCCCCCAACCTGTCGGACCTGACCCGCTTCGACTCGGCCCGCAGCAACGAATTCGAGATTCCTGCCACCGGCCTGGACCCGGAGCGCTACACCCAGTACGAACTGGGCGCCCGCTTTCGCACTGAGAAGCTGGCCCTGGAGGGCGCAATCTATTACACCGATATCAGGAACCAGATCCAGCGCCTGTTGACCGGCAATGTAAACCAGGATGGCGAAGAGGAGGTCACCAAGGCCAATGTGGGCGACGGCGAGATTTACGGTGTGGAACTGAAAGCCAACTGGCTGTTCGCCGAACAGTGGCTGGCCTACGGTCACTTCGCCTGGCTGGCCGGCGAAATCAGCACCGAGACGCAGGCGGGTTCGCCCCTCGTGGACGACTACCACAGCCGCATGATGCCTACTAACTACCGGCTGGGCCTGCGCTATCACAGCAAGGGCGCGCGCAACTGGTGGGCAGAATCGGAAGTGGTTCGAGTGGAAGAAGCCGACCGGCTGTCACTGCGCGACGAGAGCGATACCCAGCGCATTCCGCCGGGCGGCACCCCGGGTTACACTCTGTGGCATATTCGCGGTGGTATTGACCTGACTGATAAACTGCTGCTTAACCTGGCTCTGGAAAACCTGCTGGACGAGAACTACCGGGTGCACGGCTCAGGTCAGAACGAGCCGGGCCGGAATTTTGTCATCGCGGTGGATTACAAGTTCTGAAGCAGCCCCCTGAGGGGCGCTCTGGCCGGGCGCCGCTGTGAAAAACGTTATGCTCAAGGATAAACAGATCGATCCGGAATCCTTGAACGTCACGAAGGCCGGCTACGCCTTCAAATTTGCGGATCTGGATTTTCATAGTTCGAAGCGGGACAAGAAGATGCGTGCCTGGATGGACGCTGGCGTTGGAGTCGAGATGATGACATCGATCGACATGAAAAAATCGGAGCGTGTGGTGCTGCTCGATGAACAGGGGCAGGCGATCGGGAGCGCCCTCAAGGAAAGTGTTCACACGGCGGATACTCCACTGCACAGTGCGCTCTCTATTTTCCTTTTTGACGGAATGGGCAGTATGCTGGTGCAACGCAGGGCATTGTTGAAGACGACCTGGCCCGGCGTTTGGTCAAATGCGTGTTGCGGGCATCCTGCGCCTGGCGAAGATCTGATGACGGCCGCGTCGCGTCGTTTACAGCAGGAACTCGGGCTTGAGGGGATTTCGCTTCAGGTCGCGCTGCCGCATTTTCGTTATCAGGCGAAATGGGAGGGGCTGCTCGAAAACGAGATGTGTCCTGTCCTGATTGGGACTTGCCCGTCTGGCAACTCGATTCATTTCAATACCGATGAGGTGCTCGAAGTCGATTGGATCCCATGGCAGCCTTTTGCGGCAGCGAGCGTGGCTCGTGGGAAAAATGCATACGATCATTTCTCGCCATGGTCTTTGATGGAGGCCCGGCAGTTGCGGGAATCCTCAGCTTTGCAGGCCCTGCTTGGTCCTGTATCTTGAACCCGGGATGCAACGGATACTCAAAATACTGCTTCTGGCCGCGATTGTGCTTCTTATACCGATCGTGCCTTTTGTCGTCATCGGTGAACTGCCTGGCGAGCGGTGGTTATCGGCAACTGACGGCAACGCGCTGGTGTTTGCCCTTACAGGTAGCGGCTTGCTCACGTTGGATGTCGTCCTGCCAATTCCCTCGAGCATTGTAATTGCCCTGCTGGGTGGGCGGTTGGGATTCTACGGGGGCTGGCTCAGCGCCTGGATCGGGTTGACCGCCGGTAGCCTGATCGGCTATGGGATCGGCCGGCTCTGGCCGCAAAAGATGGCGCCCGACATCTCGGAATCACCAACGCTGATCTTGCTGATCCTGAGCCGCCCGGTACCGATTCTTGCCGAGGCCATGGCGATCGCAGCAGGCGCTACGCGGACTCCTGTCATGCACATGATTACCGCCTGTGCGGCAGGCAATGCAGTCTATGCAGGCATACTGGCGGCAAATGGCGCAGCCTTTCTGGCGGCTGACTGGACGGGTCTTGGCATTATCTTGCCGTTGCTTGTGCCCGTGGCCGGATGGGTCCTTTGGCGCTGGTCAAGGTTGCGTGGTATCGTAGGTCAATGATGGGGATATGAGCATTAGGGGTTATTAGCAATTGAATGATTACACACCTCATATGTACCGCGTGAAACAACAGTTTAAGGTCACGTACAGTTACCCGGTGTTGTTTACTTCGCACGCCTTTGATGTGGCCAATCCCGTGCTGTCACAAGTGCTGCGTGACTCCGGCTGTATCGATAGCCGAATTTTCCCGGTCATCGATGAAAACGTCGATAAACACCATCCCGACTGGTGGCGGAACCTGAGCAAATACCTTGGCCACTACGGCGCAGGGGAGTTGTTACCCCCCCTGACCTTTCCCGGCGGGGAAGCGGCAAAACAGTCCGGCGAGCTGATCGAGCAGATCTATCAAATTGTAGCGGATCGCCGTATTGACCGGCACAGTATCGTATTGGCTATCGGCGGTGGCGCTGTGCTGGACGCTGTTGGCTTTGCGGCGGCTACCGCACACCGCGGCATTCGATTGATTCGCATGCCGACCACGGTGCTGGCCCAGAATGATGCAGGCATCGGGGTGAAGAATGGCATCAATTTCAAGGGCCGCAAGAACTTCGTGGGTTGTTTTGCCCCCCCAGTGGCAGTGATCAACGATAATTCATTTCTTGATTCACTGCTTCCCCGCGACAAGCGGTCAGGGATGGCCGAGGCCGTGAAAGTCGCCCTGATCCGTGATGAGGGGTTCTTTCACTACCTGCAGTCACAACGAAAAGAACTGGCTCGCTTTGAAGCCAGGCCCATGCAGGAGATGATTCGCCGCTGCGCGGAACAGCACCTGCAGCACATCGCCACATCTGGTGATCCCTTTGAAATGGGCTCCGTGCGCCCTCTGGACTATGGCCATTGGTCTGCCCATAAGCTGGAAGAACTGTCCCGGCACGGTTTAAGGCACGGTGAAGCAGTAGCTATTGGCATAGCCCTGGATGCGATCTACAGCCAACGTATGGGCATGCTGGGCGAATCAGGGCTTAACAGTATCATCGGTCTGCTGATGGATTTGGGTTTCAAACTCGATGAACCCGTCCTGGGGGATCTTGATGTCGAGCAGGCCCTGGCTGAATTCCGGGAGCACCTGGGTGGGGAATTGTGCATCACCCTGTTGACCGGGATCGGCTACTCGGTTGAAGTCAATCAGATAGATGTGCCCTTGATGCAGGCTTGCCTCGATGCCCTCCACGAGGGGAACTTCATGCAGAGCCGAGCCCGGGTCATTGGGTGACTGTTCTGCGCGGCTATGCGCAGCTGATGCGCTTACCCGCCATGTTCACCGTGTGCAGCAATGTAATTGCTGCATATTGCGTGGCCGTGGCCTATTGGGCGGCTGCTGACAGCGATATCTGCGCAATCCTGACCCTTCCATTTCTGCTGACTTTGCTCGCAAGCCTCTGCCTGTACCATGCCGGGATGGTATTGAACGACTGCTTCGACCTGGAAATCGATCGCCAGGAACGCCCGCAACGCCCGCTACCTGCCGGCGCAGTGGGGATCACAGCAGCATGGTATCTGGGCTGGGGTCTGCTGGGGGCGGGACTCATTCTGGCGTCCCTGGTTACTATCCAGACCTTGATCATTGCAGCCGCGCTTGCGCTTGCCATACTCGCTTACAACAGTGGTCCGCGACGAGGGTGGTTTGCGGCGATCAATATGGGACTGTGCCGCTACCTCAACTGGATCATGGCGATCTCAGCAGTGGGCCTGGACTGGAAGCTGGCCTTGCTGCCAATCCCGGTCTTTTTCTACATAGCCGCACTTACCCGGATCAGCCAGGAGGAGGCCGATGCGGCTGACCGTAGTGTTCTGGTGATAGCTGCCGCAGCACTGGCTGCCGGCGTGCTGTGCTGGATGCTCTGGTATTTGATCGGTCTGTTTAGCGATATTGTAGGAGCAGTTGCTCTTGTGCTGGCATTCGCCTTCTTGATCTGGCGCTTTGTTTTGTTATACCGTGAATTCAACACAGAGTCTGTACAGGCAATGGTAGGCGCCCTGGTGTTTGGTATTATTCCGCTGGACGCGTTGTTCCTGGCTTCAACGGGGCAATCCCTGGCAGCGCTTTTGCTGTTGGTGTTATTGTTGCCAGGCAGATGGCTGGGACGCTTCCTGTACGTTAGCTGACAGTGAGCGATCTGATGGCGAATTCAGCACGCACTTGATTAGGAGCAAGTCAAAAGCTATGGATCATTACACGACGCTTCACAGTGCTCTGTTGCAGCAGTGTCCGAAGAGCTCCGTGCAGTGGCTGATTCAGGTGCTGAAGTCGATTGAATCGGCATCAAATCCCTCGGCGGAGCATCGGATAGCTTCGGCCATGGCCCGGCGCAAAGTGGGCGATGGTCCATTCAACGTGACCCTGGTCTCAGAGGAAGAGGCGTCCACGGAGATAAGTCACTGGTTGTGCTCGGATGCTGCGAGGGTTCTGTTGACACTGGCGCTCGTCAGAGTCACTGAGCAGGCTCTCCCTTCGCTCTTGAGTGAGGTTTACGCCCATGGCGATGAGCGGGAAAGAGCGGCACTGCTGATGGGCTTGAGTTTGCTCGATCCGGATGGACAATGGTCGAACGAAGCTGAAGACTGCTGTCGTACCAACAGTTTGATCCTGCTGGCTGCGATCGGGATGATGAATCCTTACCCGGCCGGGCACTTCTCCTCCCTGGGGTTCAACCAACTGGTGTTAAAGTCGCTATTCCAGGGACTTAACATCGCCAATTTTCAGGGGCTGAGAGGTCGACGCAACGGTAAGCTCAGCACGATGTGCGCCGGTTACATCGATGAACGTGTTGCCGCAGGCCGGGATTATCCCATCTCTATCTGGCTGGCTATTCGCCTGGCGGACTGCGCACCGGATACCTATCCGCACATGGCCGCTTGCCTTGTTTCTGATGATGCGAATCGCCGCTATTACGCAGCCGCATCTCTGCTGCATCAAGAGAGCATCCCTGCGGCAATCGGGGAAAAGATTCACCAACAACTCGAGATGGAAGCGGATGAAAGGATACGAGGTGTTTTCCAGAAACTTACTGATTCCAGAGGGATATGAATATGAAGTACTTTGATCCGCATGTACATATGGTTTCCCGCACCACTGATGATTATGAAAACATGGCGGCCGCGGGAATCAGGGGCGTGGTCGAACCTGCCTTCTGGCAGGGCCAGCCCCGGACCAGCCTGGGCAGCTTTATTGACTATTTTGATCTGCTGTTGGGCTGGGAGCGTTTTCGCGCCAGCCAGTTCGGCGTGCTCCACTTCTGCACCATGGGAATGAATCCCAAGGAAGCAAACAACCGCAGTTTGGCCAGGGAAGTTCTGGATATCCTGCCCGGCTATCTGGCAAAGGATGGTGTGCTGGCTGTCGGTGAAATCGGCTACGACGACATTACGCCTGAGGAAGACGAGGCCCTGCTGGAACAAATGGCAATGGCCAGTAACTTTGACTTGCCCATTTTGATTCACACGCCTCACCGGGATAAGGTCGGTGGCACCAAACGTACTCTCGATATGATCCGTGACTCGGGAACGGCGCCAGAGATGGTGCTTGTAGACCACCTTAACGAGATGACTCTGCCGCTGGTGCTGGACAGCGGCGTGTGGCGCGGCCACTCGATTTACCCCAAGACGAAAATGTCGGAGAGTCGCATGGTCGAACTCCTCAAGCAGTATGGGACCGAACGGATGGTAGTGAACAGCGCGGCCGACTGGGGGCAGAGCGACCCGCTCAAAGTGCCCAAGGTAGGCCAGGCGATGCGGGAGTCCGGTTTTTCCGAAGCAGAGGTGCGCAAAGTTCTGTTCGAGAATCCGATCGAGTTTTATGCCCAAAGTGGCCGTATTACTTTGGAGGAAGTGGACCGTCCCGAAATTGACCAGACACAGCAGTGGATGGACAATTCAGTTCTGCGCGGGCAAGCGCCGATTGTAGAAGGTTAACATTGAACCGGTTCAAGTGAGGAAGACAGCCCGTGGCAGTCTGGTCATCCGAGGAACTTTTTTACTGCAGTAACGTCCACCCCGGCGATAGCCTGAGAGAAGTAGAGGACAATGTCCGGCGCTTTATCTCGCCGGTGAGAGTACTTCGTGGGTTGGAACAACTGCAGGCGGGCCTGTGGTTGAGCAATGCTGCAGCCAATGAACTGATCGCGTCAGAGTCCAGATTGGAGGCATTTTCCACATTACTGAATGCCGAGGGGATTCTCCTTACATCGCTCAATGGCTTTCCTTATGCCAATTTCCACCAAAGCGTGGTGAAGGAAAAGGTCTATTCTCCCCACTGGGGGCAGAGAGCGCGACTGGATTACACCTTGAAGCTGGCCAGACTGTTGTCTGAATTGATGCCTGAGAGTTGTGTCGAGGCTACTGTTTCTACCTTGCCGTTGGCATTTGCCCGAGGCTGGTCTGTCGCAGAACAGCAAGAGTCAGAGAAACATCTTTGCGAGCTGCTGCTCGCGCTCACGGAGCTTGAGCAATCCAGCGGCAAACGCATCCGTATATGCCTGGAAATGGAACCCGGCTGCGTCCTCGAAACCACTCCCCAGCTCATTCGGTTCTTTACTGAAACCCTGCCGGCGGCACTCGGTGATTACGGCCTGCCGGCAGGTGGCATCGAGCGATACCTGGGCGTTTGCTTCGACATCTGCCATCAGGCGGTGATGTTTGAAGATATAGAGCAGTCGCTGGCGGCCATTCATCGGGCAGGTATCGTGATTGGCAAGATACAGGTCTCCAGCGCCATGCGGGTGCCTGATGCTGCATCGGCAAGGGATCTTCTGGTGCACTATGCCGAGCCCCGGTACCTGCATCAGGTGAGTACGCTGGACAGGCATGGGGACCAGCAATTCTGCCTGGATCTGGCTGATGCGCTGGCTAACGGGCAATTGCCTCGGGATGCGGAATGGCGAATTCACTTTCATGTCCCGATCCAGTCGGAACACCTGGATTCACCGTTGCTGAGCACCACTCGAGAGTCGATCGTGGATACCTGCAGGTTCCTGGCCGCACACCCGATGCTCAAGCCCCATTTGGAGGTGGAAACGTATACCTGGGCTGTGCTGCCCGAGGCTTTGACACCCGCCAATGACAGGCAGTTGATCAATGCTGTCGCTGAGGAGTTGAATTGGCTGCAAGCTACCCTGGGTGGTTTTGCCCTGATGAGCACATAGGAAATATGTCGAAAAGAGTACCTCTGGTTGTCATTAATATCGTGGGCCTGACCCAGTCTCTGTTGGGCCGGCACACCCCTCACCTGAATCGCTTGATCGAAGACGGATCGATGACGACCGCGGCCGGGGTCTTTCCAGCCGTCACCACTACGGCACAGTCCAGCATGGTAACGGGAAGGCCACCGTCGGAGCACGGTGTGGTCGGTAATGGCTGGTACTTCAGGGAGTTGGCGGAGGTGATGTTCTGGAAGCAGTCCAATCATCTTGTTCACGGCAGTAAGGTCTGGGATCGTCTGAAGCAGGCACACAGCGACTTCCGCGTATCGAAGCTGTTCTGGTGGTACAACATGTACGCCAATGTGGATTATTCCATTACGCCGCGCCCGCACTATGCTGCAGACGGGCGCAAGGTGATGGACCTGTATTCCCGGCCCAAGGGCTTACATCAGTCCATCGAAGCGGAAATCGGCAAGTTTCCGTTCTTCAACTTCTGGGGACCAAGAGCAGGCATTGAATCCAGTGAGTGGATCGGCAGAGCTGCCGAACTGGAGTTTGATCGTCACAAACCGGATCTGCAACTCGTCTACTTGCCGCACCTCGACTATAACCTGCAGCGCCTCGGGCCCGATGATGTGCACATCTGGCAGGATGTGGCTGAGATCGATGCGGTTGCAGGGCGGCTGATCGAGCATGTTAAGAGCGAAGGCGCTGAGGTGATGGTGGTTTCCGACTACGGCATTGAATCTGTGGACACACCGGTGGGCATCAATCAGGTATTGCGCGAGCACGGATACATCGAAGTTCGTGAATCTCTCGGTTGGGAGATGCTGGACGCGGGCGCCTCACGGGCTTTCGCGGTGGCGGATCACCAGATCGCGCACATCTATGTCAAGGAAGCCAGGGACGTTTCCACAGTAAAGCGCTTGCTGGAGAAAGTTGCGGGAGTGGAAAGAGTTCTCGATGAACCCGGCAAACGTGAGTTTGGCATCGACCACCCAAATGCCGGCGAGCTCATTGCCATTGCCGATCAGAGAGCTTGGTTCAACTATTACTACTGGCTGGATGAGAATAAAGCCCCGGACTTCGCGCGCACGGTGGACATCCACCGCAAACCCGGTTACGACCCGGTTGATTTGTTTGTCGATCCGGATATCACTTTTCCCGCATTCAGGATAGGCCGCAGGGTGCTGCAAAAGCTCCTGGGTTTTCGCATGCTGATGGATGTCATTGCGCTTAAGCCGGAGTTGGTCAAGGGCAGTCATGGCAGGCTGTTAAACCATTCAGAAAGGGGGCCCATGCTCATTCTTCCCAAATCGCTGGCTTGTGATCAGTGCTCGCTACTGGATGTTGCTGATTTAATTGAACGCTATTTCCAGTGATCAGGGTTTGGGGCTGAAGACATACAGTCTCTTGTGCCAGTTTTGGAAGACGTATGCGTGCTTCGAGAGCAAGATGCCGAGATACAAGAGAGCCGCCAGTGCGATGAAGAGCGACCGCGTCGGTCGGTCGGTGACGGTGCCCAGGGTCTGCATCGAATCCCCAGCGGGCCAGGGCCGGACGAGCTCTTTTGCCAACCAGTCCCTTATGGTCCAATCCGCGAGCGCAGCAGCACCGAGTTCAGCTGGTGCTTCGTGGAAGAAGTCATGGGTCTTTGAGACACTACCCACCTGCACGGACACCCGGTGGCGCCCAGTATGCCGGAGCGGCAGCTCAACCCGGTACTTTCCCGGGGCGGTGGCTTGCGCGTTCAGTATCGTGATACGCCCGAACGGGTCGCTCAGACGTACGCTGGCTGTGTCCCTGATTTCCCAGTCACCATCGGTCGACAGTGCATCGATTTCGAGCTGCGGACGACCGTGCTCCTCGTTGATTCGAATGTAGACACGATCATCGCCGAAACGGTTGCCGGCCCACTCCACCAATCCTCCTGTAAATGGAGCCCATGCAGGCCAATCGGGCCAGCTGGGTGCATAGGCGCCCAGGCCGCCAGGCAACACGACAACGCGTCCAAGACCGAAGTCATGGTCTGCCAGCAGGGGATCGCCGCGTTCTGATCTGAGGTATACCCGGGCATTCGAACGTTCCTTCGTCACCATGTATCCATGTAACTCTGGCCAGGCCCTGTCATTGCCGGCGAAAAAGGGCAGTTGGCGTTCCTGTCGCGGTCGGGTGACACTGGAATCGTAGGTCAATCGACGGCTGCCCACCGCTTCGCTCACCAGGCGCGGCAGCATGGCAACATCGGATACGCGCAGCAGCAGGCCATCGTTTCTCGACGTCAGTTCTTCCAGGACATCGAGCGCGGGTTCGTCACCGATTGCCAGTGCGATGACGTCGATTTCGTGCTCATCGATCTTCGCCAGCACATCAGAGTAGTCGTCTTCGACGGCGAAGCCGTCCGTGACCAGCAAGAGCAGGCGCTGGTCCACGCTGGCGCGCCCCAATTGCTCTGCGGCTGCCATAAGCGCGGGCGCAATGCGGGTTCCTCCGGAAGGGGCATCCCGCCAGGCGTGCATTACCGATGCCGGCGGGTCGTCACGGTCTGCGAGGGGCAGCCACGTCTCCGGTTCGATGTCGAAAGCGATAATGCCACTGTGATCATGCTCACCGAGCAGCCTGGTGGCAGCCAGAACGGCCGTCTTTGCGAGTCCGAACGGGGTGGCGTCCCCGGGCCCGCGACCCATACTTCCGGACTTGTCGACGACGAACAGAACGGCAGCCCGGGACATGGGCCCCCCCGCCTCGGAAGTCACCGGCAGCGCCGTTTCCAGAGTCGAGTTAAGATAGCCGCCGGCGCCGAACGATCGCTGGCCACCGAGGACAATCAAGCCTGTCCCGCGGGTGCGAACCGACTCCGTGAGGGCCATCCACGCGGGCTCGGGCATGTCGCCTATGGCCACATCATCCAGGACGACCGTAGCTGGGCTCTGCAGTAACGGAAGAATCTGCGGAAAGTGCCCTGGTCGAATGATATTGAGATCCCAGCCACCAGCGAGAAGACTTTCTGCAACAGCGGTGCCTGGCTTGACCGTGACGTAGAGAATGGTCGTGGGCCCTTCCACGTTCACGATGGCGCGACGCCGGTTGTTGGCGGGGTTGATATCCCCGGGCATGGAAACGGAGAACTCCAATTCCTGGAATCCCGGGGAATCGAATGCCAACGGGACGCGTACGCGGGACACCTGGTCCTTTACCAGATCCACTCCAATCGTCGTTGTGAGCCCTGGGGCCTGCCGCACCTGAATCCCGGCTGGCCCGTCGCGGGTGCTGCTTACGTTGAGTACAACCGTGATTTCCGCCCCGAAGGGGACTTGAGATGGTGCATCGACCGCGTTGATGGCGGCGTCCGGGCCGGATATACCGGGGGTATCAAGGAGCAGGAAAGGGACCGGGAATCCCATTGCCTGAAAACGGGCCAGCAAAGCTGTCGCATCGCCGGTAGTCTCACCACCGTCAGTGATCAATACCATCAGCGTTGATTTTTCGCCGTCCAGGTGTCGTCCGGCCAGCCTCAGCGCCGATTCGATGTCGGTGCCGGTTGCATCCAGGGTGGCTTTGCGCGGCCGTGCCGGCTGTCCGGCCAGTTCCATGGTTGGCCGGTCAGCCGCTTCGAGCACCGGTTCGGCACCGAATCGGATCAGGCTGTAACGGCTGCCGGGCGGCAGTCCGGTGAGGCCTGTTGCGGTTACCTGCCATGCTGACGTGGGGCGGTCGGCGCCCATGCTCAGGGATTCGTCCAACACGATGACGGCGTTCACCGGCGGGAAGGTGGAGCGCCAGCCTGGATTCCACAGCGCCAGTCCAAGCAGGATCGCGACACCGAGGCGGCTCACCAGGGGTGACCATGGCATCAGACTACCGGTGCTCAAGCGGCGCCCCGTGATGCCCTTCCGCGGAGCGTACCCGCCGGCAAGGAGATAAGGACGTCCGCCAGCAGCAGCAGCGTGGCCAGGAAGAGCAGATACGGCGTCATGTCGGTCCTGGTGTGCATTACGGGGGCCGGTGAGGCGATGATGCCTGCTTCCGGCTGCCGGGCGATACGGCTTTCGGCAAGGTTCCTCGTAGCGTGAACGACGGGGTCCAGCACCGGGCGCGCCAGCGCAAGTTCGACCAGCGCGTTGACCAACAGGGGATACTCGAGACGCTCGACAATGGGCGCGGATTCAAAATCCAGAAAGACATCAATCACGCCCGCTTGCGCGTCGATGAGCGAGAGTCCCATGTCAGGGGAACTCAGGAGAGTCAGGTCCGACGGTGGCCGGGCTGAGTCTGAGTTAATCAGCAACCCTGCCGGGTCCAGAGATATGCCATTCAATCCTGGTACGGGTCGATGCCATTGCACGGGACCCGTGACCGTTCGGTAATCGATAGTAGTGTGCAAAGAGATCGAAGGAGCTCTTGATGGCCCGGGTGACGGCGCACACCGCACGGTGAGCGCCGTCTCTCGTTCCGTTCCTGCGCGGAGTTCCAATCCAGGGTTAGCATTCAGGGCGCCGCCGAGGCGTGATCCACACCGGCTGTCGAAGTCCACCACAACGGGTCGTAGCCCATTCAGCGCAATCTCCAATGTGTCGTCCAGGGCGAGCGCATCACCGGGCAGGAGCCTCGCGGCCACCAGTGCTGTGTCCGCCGGTACGTTAAAACTGCGATAGACTGCGCCGCCCGGGGTGATCTCTATGTCTTCATTGAGAATCACCCGGCCATCGGCACGAACGGTAAGGCTGCGTTTACTGTCGGCTGCCCCCAGGTTGTGGACACGCACCGAACCGTGATGCAGTTTGGTTTGCTGCAGCGAGCGTCTCGCCATGATCGCTGTAATTGCAGCGTTTTCAGTCTCAGATCCCACGGCGATCGCGCGCGAGAACGCCGCGTCATCCATCCAGGCGTTGACTTGGCGATCGGCGCTATCCGATACCAGCCAGTTCTCCGTTTCTGCTGGCAGGGTGAATGGTATCTGAGGCCTGCCCGGTCTGTGTGAATCAACCCAACGGACTATCGCGGCGGCGCGCGGTTCACCTGCGAGTGCTGATGCGTCGAACTGCTTTCGGTGATCGCTGAGTAAACGTATCTGGACCTTCGCCGGCTCAGCATCATCGAGCGCGGCACCCAGTTTCTGCGCGGCGATCACGGTCCGCGGTCCTTCATCTTCGTGTGCGTGCATGCTGATGGAGTCGTCAAACCAGATGGTGATGTGACGTTCCGGATCCAGGGTCAAAGTCAACCGTGCAAGCGCCAGCACAAGCAGGCTGAGTAGTGTTGCCCGCAAGATCCACAGCGGGTTCGCTCGCGGGAGTGCATGGCTGGTTTTCGTCTCGTCAGCATGGGTATGAAACAGGAAAGCCGCCGAGACCGGGGCTGCAACGTCCGGATCTCCCAGGCGGTGGAGCCACCAGATGAGGGGAATGACAGCGAGGCCGGCCAGCCAGATTGGGGCCGCGAGGCTAAGCATTGGTGACGACGGCGATATGCCGTAGCATCACATCCTGCCACCGGTCCGTTGCTGAGCAGGATGACAGTCGAATGCCGTTCCGGGCGCTGAAGGTTTTGAGTTCGCGTTGCCAGCGGCGTAGCTCGGAAAGCGCAGCGCGGCTCGCGCCGGAACTGACGGCGACCTGCTCGCCGGATTCGACGTCCTTCACCGACCTGGCCTCAGGATCGCTCACCTCCGTCTCTGACGGCGAGAGGATCTGGACGGCGTGGATCTTGCGGCCGGGACTCCTCAACTTCTCGAGGTCCGCCTGCATGGCGTCCGGCTGCAGAAAGTCGCTCAGTATGACCAGGTGTGTGCCGGGCCGCAGGACCGTGGTCGTGGCCGAAAGGACCGAGCCACCGCCGGAGCTGTCGGCTTCGCTGTCACGAAGCTGATCCGCGATGCGCACGTACTGGAGCCTGCCACGCCCGAGCGGACACAGGTCGTCGACGCGGTTGCTGAACTGCACCAGTCCGACACGGTTGCCGACGTGAAGCAGCAAATAAGCAAAGGCCGCGGCAAGCTGCACGGCAAGCGTCCACTTGCCGCCGTCGGGTGTGCCCATGGACGCGCTGCGGTCCAGGCACAACTGCCAGTCGGCCGAAACCTCGTCGTGATAGGTGCGAACGTAGGGCCGGCCCCGCCGTGCGCTGACCCGCCAGTCGAGACATCGTATGTTCTCCCCGGGACGATAGCTGCGGAAATCGAGGAACTCGGTACCTTGACCGGAATGCGTGCGATGCGGGCGCATTCCGGTTCCGAAAGCCGGTTGCCCAATGTCAAGCAGGTGAGCGGCACGGGCCAACTTTCCAAGATCGGCCTGGCCCACCGACGAGAGGGCGGCCGCCGCGTTCAATCGCTCAGGCATTCGGCGGTCATCTCCATCAGCAACTGGTCCGGCGTCATGCCGTTGACCTCGCTCTCGAAGCGCAGCAGCAGCCGATGACGCAAAGCCGGCAGTGCGGTTCGGCGCAGGTCTTCGAGAGCGACATGGGCTCGTCCCTCGAGCAGGGCGGCTACTCGCGCACCCCGCAGCAGCGCTTGCAGGCCCCGGGGACTGGCTCCGTAGCGAACATGCGCGCTGGCCAGTGGATGGGCTTCCGGCCGCGTCGGGTGCGTTGCGATGATGAGATCCACAGCGGCGCGCTTCAGTGCAGGCGAGATGATGATGTCCCGGGTCAGGGCCAGTATCTCATCGACCTCGCCTGGCGACAGCAATGGCCTTAAGTGATCTGACGGCTCGTCGTCGAGGGAGATTTCGGTGATTGCCAGCAATGTGTCTGCGTCCGGGTAGGGAACATGGACCTTCAGCAGGAAACGGTCCAACTGGGCTTCGGGCAGGGGATAGGTCCCTTCCAACTCGATCGGATTCTGGGTTGCCAGCACCCGGAATAGCTTCGGCAGCGCATGGGTCTTGCCCATATGGGTCACATGACCTTCCTGCATCGCCTCGAGGAATGCGGCCTGGGTCCTGGGCGTGGCCCGGTTGATCTCATCGACGAGCACGATGGGTGCGAACAGTGGCCCCGGGCGGAAGTCGAGCACCCGGAGATCGGACCGGGCGCTTGCGAGCGTTTCGCGCCCGATGATGTCTGCCGGCATGAGATCAGGTGTGCACTGAATTCGTGACATTTCGTATCCGAGGGTCTTGGCCAGCGCTTTGGCAAGGTGGGTCTTACCGAGTCCTGGAGGTCCTTCCAGCAGAACGTGGCCTCGCGCGAAGAAGCCGATCAATAACTCCGTAACCAGCTGTTTCTGGCCAATTATCGTGGCGTCGAGGGCCTCACGGATCCGCAGCAGATTACTGCGGATGGACTCGAAGTCCTCGTGTCCTGGAAGTTCAGTTGCCATGCGCAGTTTCCTCGAAATAGCGGGCCTGAAGCGCCCTGTAGGCGGGCCCGACACTGGGTGAAAATGGTTCTTTCGCCGCCCGGGCGGCGGGCACGCCCTGTGCCGCGGCATCGAGTTGTCCGGGGCCGCTTGCAAATGGAATCAGCTCGACACTAACTGCGCGATCGATGGCCACGGCCTCGCCGGCAGGCTTGCGTTGCACGGCGACGAGTTCGAGGCCGGCGAGGGCGGCAGTGCCGTCGGAGGCCTCACGACTCGTTACGGGCCGGGGGGACTCCTTCGATGCGACCCGGCCGGCTCCGGCTCCTTGCGTTGCCTGCAGAGCGTTGGAGCGCGTATTTGAGCCGGGTTCACCTTGCTCGCGTTCTTCTGCGGCCGGTGAGGCCTGGCGTGTTGATCCGTTCGATGACCCGATGGACTTACTGGATGGTTCTCGCATGGATTGTGCGCCCTCGAAGACTGGAGATGCGTCAGGCAGACCGGGATCGAACACTGACAACCAGTAGTCTTCTGCTGTTTGGTCCCGGACCCGGGATTCGTCGAGCACCGGGGCCGGGGTTCTGCCGAATGGCGCAGCACCCTGGAGGGACAGGAAGAACAAGCTCGTGGCAGCGACAGCGACGGTAATGGCTGTGGGCAGCGGGTGCCGGGATTTGCGCAGATGGGGCAGGCTTCGCGAAGTATCGGCGGCAACCTGATCCGCCTGGCCCAGTACAACGAGAGATGCGGTAGACGTATAGCGAGGAGCCTGCGACCTGATATACCATGCGGCGGTAAGCAGATCGTGGGTGTTGAGCCAGCGATCGGCAGCCCGCGCCGACGCCTCCAGTGAGGGGCGATTGAAGACAGCGGCGACTGTGGCCACTGCAAGCGGTAGCAATGCCGCTGGTCCCCACCAGGTCATTGTCACAGTCATATGGAAAGTATGCAGAACTGCGGCCAGGCCAAGAATGCCCGACGCCAACATCAAGCCGAGCCATCCACGATCGATCAGGCCCTGCAGCCATAGACGCCGTCGCACCGTGTTCAGCAGATTTCCCAAGGTGTCGTTTCGCATGATCAGCCCGTGAACCAGGGGATCCAGGCTTTGCGCCCTGCCCAGAGTGCAGTGGCAGGCGCCAGTTGCAGAACGGTCAGCGCGATGGTTCTCAACTGGCCCTCGCGCAGGATGCGCTGGAGACCACGTGCGCTGAAGTAGCTGAGGATGATTATTCCCCCGGCCCAGATTTGGCTTGCCACCATGGTAATCGTCGAAATACCGGAAATTACGATCACCAATAGTAACAGCGGCCAGGGGGTAGTGACCAATGGCGCGAGGCCTGTCAGTACCCCTGGTTTCGCATCACATGCCAGCCAGGGTGTGATGACAGTGGACGCGATGCACTGGGTGATCAGCAATGCGCCGGCAGCAATGAGGCCGGTCGACTGCGCCACATCACCCAGGGCAAGACTTCCTATGGTCCAGATCGCGAGGGCCGTGGTGTAGGCCACGGCAACCAGCAATGCCGGGCGCATCATGGCCGCACCATCAGGTAGCTGCGTGTAGCATCGGCCTGACTCTGACTGCTGGACGGATATTCCAAGAGCAGTGCCGTGGTATCGTGCATTGCACGTTGCCGGAACAGTTGCTCGGCGCGGCTCGTTCCCCAGGGTTCGTGCTCGGATGACGGTCGCCATTCCTCATCGGGTGTCAGTGGTGGAACAGAATACTTAAGGCCGTTCCATGCGAGTAGTGCCGGTGGCGACTTGCCAGTGCCGGTATTGGTGATGCGAGGCACATCGCCGGAGTGTTCCACAATGAGCGGTACCGGCATTGTGGTGACTCCGGATGCAACGAATTCATGTTGTGAGAAGAGTCGTGTGTCGAAGCTCACATTGGCGGCACCGTCGCCGTTGTGACCCGACACAAACATCAGATTCATAGGCTGCAGCGCCTGGAGAGGGCCGGCGTTAACCGGGATGTCGATAGTTACCCTGTCGCCATTGCCGACAACCCTCAGGATCGACGAGAATCGTGCCACACCGGCGCGGTTTTCCATCTCTGTCCATGTCACCCGGTCGATGTATTCAGGGCTCATTGTCCAGGCGACCAGCCCGATCAAGGTTGCCGCTGTGGAGGCGCTGATGAAGTATACCGGGGCGCGTTGGCTTCTCACTGCAATCAAGAGGACACACAGGTAGATCGTGAAGAACACTACCAACGGCGGGATCTGGCGCGCCATACCGTTGGTGTCGAGCAAAGCGTGCAGACTACCTGGGGACGGTAGCTGCGGCACCGGAGCCTCGAGCAGGCTTGCGACGCGCGTGTCGAGATTGGCTACTGTTTCGGCGGCGACGAGAAAGCGTCCACCACATCCTGCAAAGTCCGCGAACCTGGCCATGGCGGCGGGCGGAAAGCCGACAATGACGATTCGCCCACACTGCACGGCATGTTGCTGGAGTGCGAACAGCTGCTGCCGCGCCAACCCTTTCAGCGAGTCCCGGTGGATCAAAATGAGGTCCATTGCAGCAAAGCTCGAGCCGTGAAAGGGCAGGGAATCGCCTGCCACGTGAATGGTCGTTGCCTGGACGCCGTCCAGCGGGATGGGTTGGTCTGCCACGACAGCCACCAACGGTGAGGGTGCAAGGTGGCGACGAAATGTGATCTCCTGTTCGATGCCCGGTTCTTCATCCAGTTGTGCACGAAGCTGCAATGGCTCCTCGGAAGGAGGAGACAGGTGAACCCGCCAAACGAATTCGACGTTGGGCTCGAGATTCGTCTGATGCGTATAGCTGATGGATCGATCAGTCAGCGTGAGCGTCAGCAGTCCACCGCGATCGCCAACGACTCGAATCGCGACCTCTGTCGGCATATCCGCCCGCACCCAGCCGCTCCACGCGGGCTGCGTACTCACGAGCAACGCCCTGGCAGAAGAAGCGCCGAACGCTATCACCATAAATACGGCGATCAGGATTGTTCGTTGGACCATTGGTCAATGTACTACTACGGACTAAGAGCTTGGTTCAAGGCGATAACGGCACGGGACGTGCACAGATCGGGATTTCCTTCCCACCAGCGCGGCGATTCATCGTTGACCCAGGAACCATCGTCGCGTTGGATACTGATGAGCTTGGTGGCGAGATCGTTACGCCAGTTATGCTCGATACCATTGGTATCCGTGACGATTGGGTCGCCGAACGCTGACATGCTCTTCGCGAACGCGTTGTAGTAGAAGAACAATCCCTGGTTGTTTGGCGCTCCGGGATTCTCATCAAGGGTATAATTTCCCCTGATCCAGTCATAAGCGCCCTGGACCCTCGGGTCCGTTTTGTCTACGCCTGCGAACAGCAAGCTGATTAAACCGGCATGGGTGATTCCGCCGTAGGACTCCGTGTCGCCATGTGGGCTGAACCCGGGTGCGTAGATGAACCCGCCGTCGTTGCCGGCCCACTCCTGGTCGTTACTCTCGCTGCGGTTCTGGGAACGGCTGATGAAGATTCGCGCTTTGGCCCAAACCGGGTCGTCACTGGAAAGCTGGCTTTTGCTGAGCGCTTCGAGTGCGAGATACTGATTGGACATGTCAGGGCGCTCGTCGCCGCCGTAGCCGATGCCGCCGTAGTATTTGTGTTCCGGTTCATAGCCTTCACCACCGTCGACCTGCAACTGCTTGAGAAAGTTCTGGGCGTCGGTGATGACCTCTTTGTAAGCCGGATTCCCGGTAGCTTGTAGTGCTACTACGGCGACCGCAGTGTTGTAACTGCGGTTCTGATTCGTCTCGCTGATCGAGCCATCGTCGTTGACATGGTCCAGGATGAACTTCACCGGGCGGGTGATGAACGCCCCGTCGCCTTCGTTGTAGCCGCGCGGACTTTCGAGGTAACCGCGTAGTGCAAGGGCTGTGATACCGACGGAATTCGACCAGGACCCATCTTCTGATTGCGCGAGTCTGAGATAGTGCAATCCGGCGTCGACCGCCCGTCCCGTCTTCTCGTGCAGCACCGCATCCATTTTTTCAGCCACCTCCGCGGCGAAGGTTAATGGAGCGACGAGTATGGATAATGATAATACTAGTACTGAGATCAATGTTTTCATTGTTATGGCGTCCTTGGTTCCGGTCTGTTTTTGAGGATGGTCGCGCCCGCCAACACTAAAGTGGTGATGACGTAGCAAACAGTCATTACGCCGGCGGCGGGATAATTGAAACGTAATCCACCGAACGGCATGTTTTGGTAAAACCAGCTGTTGCGCAGGTAATCATAGTCCGCGATTCCCGCCAGATAGCTTACCGGGCTTGCGGCTATGATGGAATCAACAACGAGCATTTGCTGTGAATTTGCTTCGGCCACCACGCTCAGATACAAAGGGGCCGCGAAGAAGGCGCCTGCGATCAGGGTGAACAGCGTCATGGAGGTCGCATGGCTCGAGGTGTGAACTCGAATCAACGACTGCATCGCACTGAATAGCAAAACGAGGATCAGCACACCCCCGGCGAGTTGGAAGCTGCGACTTCCTTGCTCGAAATAAAGGGGCGATGATGAGAGTGTAAGAAATCCGGCTGCTGCCATGGAAGCCCACAGCATCACGACTCTCGCTTGTGTCTTGCGGTCGGAATTGACCGGGAGCAGCAGGACGGCCAGCCAGCTGAAACACAGGGCCAAAGTAATCTGCATTGCGCTCGTGTCTACGTCCGGTGCCGCGAAGTGCACACCCTCAGCGGCGAACATCGACAACGCCAGAAGCGCCACCCAGTTTCCCAGCCACTTGAGTGTGATTTGCAGATTCACCATCCCTTCACTCCCCCGACCCAACGCCTGGCGCCGGCTGATTCGATGATAACCTGACAACAGTGCCAATGTGGGCTATGATCTGTCAAGAAATTTCTCTGGATCTTGCCTTGACCGCAAACGCGGCTGGATTGGCGGTACCGGGCCCAAAGGGGGCGCAGAACTCAGGGCACATTTTGTACTTGTTGCGCGTGCTGTCAGCTTACCCATCAGCTGGGAACATGCAGGAGAGAAACGACATTCCAAAATCAGCCAATATTGGAAACGCCAGGCGATGCTGAGTTCACTGGACCCGGTATCGAAGTTCAAGCTCGACCTGATGTTCGAAGGTATCCGGTACACAGAAGCCCTCGGCAAGGCGGCCAGGCACTCATTCCCGAATTTCTACCCCTATCGTTTCCAACCCGGCGAGCACAACCCGACAGGCAAAAGCACGGCCGAAATTCCCTATCTGCTCACGACCGGCGACGGTACTCTGGTCCGGGTGAAGGGGGCAGGCGACTCATTGTGGAACGTAAGCGGCTCGCGAACCGAAGGTTACCGCCTCACCCGGGATGGGTCGGAGAGTCTGGACGTCGAATTCGAGCCACTCCCTCAATGGATGCAAGACCGGACCTCAGATGGGTTTCCAATGGCGAAGGCCGGCCTGAGCCTGCACGGCGACATGGGCGTCATCAACATTGCGCCGGGCTGCGAGTACTTCCTCGAGAAGAATGACAAGGTCTCCATGCGCTGCACGTTTTGCGCGTATGGAGCGCCGGACAAGCGAACCCAGGATCTCGGGCAAGTCACAGGTACGACGCCGCTCCCGGCCCGCACCTACCAGCGCGTTCAGGAGACACTGCGCGCCGCACTGGCCGAGTCGGGTTTGCACCACATCTATCTCGTTGGCGGGTCCATGACGGACTGGCGCGAAGAAGGCAAACGCTTCATCGGGATTGCGCGTGCAATCCAGGCGGTGAATCCCGATCGCGTTCCCGTTACTTGTGGCTCCGGGGCGCTCCCCGACGACGTGCTCGACGAATTGCATGACGGGGATCTCGTGGATGCAGTTTGCTTTAACCTTGAAGTCTGGTCAAAGGCGCTGTTCGAGAAGATCTGCCCCGGCAAGAACCGCTTCGTAGGTTACGAGCGATGGATCGAGTCGCTCGAAGGCGCTGTCAGGCGCTGGGGCCGCGGAAGGGTTTACACGGCCATGGTTGCGGGAATCGAGCTCGAGCCGGAGCATGGACTGAGCTGGGACGTTGCTGCCGACCTTGCCATTGAAGGTGCGGAGGATCTGTGCGCGCGGGGCATCATCCCCATCTACTCGTTGTACTGGCCCGTGGGTGGTCGCGAACATCGCGACTACATGAGCCGGTTGCGGTCCTACTTCGAACGGCTTTCACTGGGATACCAGGCACTGCGCGATAAGTACCAGCTACACGTCTGGGATGGCTTCATGTGCCGGCGCTGCGCCTATATGCAGTTGGAATGCGATATGGACCGTGAATCTTCCCTACAGGACCAGTCGAATTGAACCGCACGATACCCGATGCAAGTTCCATTATGGCGCTATCGACTGCGTTCTGGGATGCCCAGGTATTGCTCACAGCCAATCGCATCGGCGTGTTCGACGCACTGGCGGAGGGACCGAAAAAGATCGAGGCGATGTGCAAGGTGCTGAACACCCAACCGCGTCCGACGCGGCTGTTGCTCAAGGCATGCATCGCACTGGGCCTTCTGCGCGAGACGGACGCGGGCTATGCCACCAGCGAGGAGGCTGATGCCTACCTCGTGCCTGGAAAGCCTGCATATCTCGGAAATGCGATTCGTTACAGTGATAATCTTTACGCAACCTGGGGGCGCCTGGAGCATGCACTTCGGGAAGATCGGCCGCAGATGCCGAGCACCACCTATCTTGGTGAGAACGCCGGGATAACCCGGGATTTCGTCTACGGGATGCACAATCGCGCCCTGGGTGTCGGCAGGGTATTGGTCGAGCTGGTAGACCTCGCGGGATGCACCATGTTACTCGACGTGGGCGGCGGTCCCGGCACCTATTCCGCGCTCCTCGCTGAGCGCTACCCGGACCTCCATTGCCGGGTTTTCGATCTGCCCGGGATTGTTGCCCATGCGGCAGACATCATCGCATCCATGGGAGTCGCAAACCGGGTCGAGACCTGCGCAGGGGATTACACCGAGACAGCATTTCCCGGGAACAACGACGTGGTGCTGATTTCAGGCGTTTTCCATCGCGAAACCGGGGACGGGTGCCGGCAGTTGATTGACAAGGCGTCGAAGAGCCTGGCCCCGGGAGGTATGCTTATCATTTGTGATGTCTTCACCGATGCGGACGGCGCCGGACCGGCGTTTGCAACCCTGTTCGGGCTCAACATGCTGCTGACGGCAAGCGATGGCGGCGTGCATGCCGACGCCGACGTCGTTGCGTGGATGGAACAGGCCGGCTTCAGAACTGAACCGGTTGTCGACTTTCCGGGTCCCATGCCACACCGGGTGATCATAGGGAGAAAGCAATGAATGCCAGCATGACACGAGTACTGAGGGCGTTTTTCGTCCTGGCGGTATTCAGCACACCGGCCGCAGGCGATGAAAAAGAATCCGCAGTTGAGGATCTTGGCAACGGCCGCTATCGCATCGGCGCCATCGAGATCGACAAGGATGCGCAGCGCTTCACGGTCCCGGGCACCACCATAGAGCTTGCCGAAGATACGCCCATCGAGTTCCTCGTCATCGCAAAAGGTGGTCATAAGAGCTACGAGGCGCTCGTTGAACTGGACGTGAGTGCAGTGGAGTTCAACCTGGCGTGCATCCTGATCGGGCTCGACACAGCAAACGCATCACACCCCAAGTACCATTTCGATCAAACCAGGGTTACCGGTGACGTCGTGGACGTGCGTGTGAGCTGGGTGCGCGACGGTCGCGAACAGGCGTTTGAGATCGAGCGACTGCTTCGAGGCACGGCTGAACCCGGGGATCATGTTTGGGTGTATACCGGGTCCTTTTTCACCCCGGACGGTGCCTACATGGCGGCCTCGTCGGGAACTTTGATTGGTGTGGTACACGATCCGGAGAGCATCATCCAGCACCAGAACGGTTTGGGTCTCGGGAATTACGGAGCGGTCACCTATGATCCGGATTTTATGCCGCCGGCCGGCACGCGGGTGACTGTTTCAGTCTTCAGGAATCCCGAATAGCGCCCACTGCGCACCCACAGTCTTCAATCGGAGGCGCATTTCAACGCTTTCCCCAGCCCTTTACTCGTGCGACAGGCACGACTTCCATGTCGACATAAGAACGGAATGGCTCCTGGATCTGTTCAACCAGAGCTGAATCATCAGCTTCCAGAAGGGCGAAAGTACGGGATCCATCGGTGGCAGCCCAGTCTCCGTGAAGCGTGATCCCGGACGGCATCTTCTCGTAGAAGTCGCTGGCAAGCCGGCCGAGTTCAGACATTTCCTCCTGGCGGAGATCTTTGCGTGTCAGGTTTACAATCATGAAGAGCATTCGTCTATCTCCCTTGAAAACGGTCGTGATCAGCGGATTCCAGGACTCAGGACGAAACAAGTCGCCCGGCGACTGAAACTGAGAGTGAGGAGAAAGTCTAGAGCAATAAACGATTACTTGCTACTCGCTGGAATGGCTGACACAGCCATTGCCCCGGATGCATAAGGATTCAGGATCCTGTGACTTGCTATACTCTGGAGCAGAAACACATAACGACCAACAATGATGGACGCATGGAAGTGGGTCCAGGATGAGGTTTCCCGCATTGCGAATCCGCGACAAGGTTACGATCCCATTCATTCTTCTCGCGTTTGCCGGCATCGCGACGACTGCACTGCTGTCGGTGAATTTGATCTCCGACGTGCTGGAGCAGCGTTTCGATAGGCAACTCATCGTTGCCTCAGAGTTGCTCTCACGGGCCAACTTCGCGCGAAACCCGATAATTCTCGAGCGGGTCAAAGCGATTATCGACGCCGACGTTCTGACCTTGGAGGGTGGCGAGGTGGTCGCCAGCACTTTGAACGCGTTCGCCGAGCTGGAGTGGGTGACGCTTCTCGAGAGGCAGGGAAGGTCCGAGTCGGGCGCTGTGCTGGAGGAACCGGTCATCAGGCATGTCGAGCTCCGCAGCCGGCCGTATACCCTTGCCTTTCGACCGCTGCTGGACGGCTCGGATGCGGTGCTGGTCGTCCTGAAGGAAACCTCCGACGTTGCACAGGCCAAGCGAGCCGTCACCAAGCCGATCGTGATGATCGGAATCGTGCTGGCTGTCCTGATCTCGCTGATCAGTCATCTGGTGACGCGCAGCATCACCTCACCGCTCCAGAAGCTGGCCCTGGCTTCGAAGAAGCTGGCGGCGGGAGACTGGAACGCGATGGTGGAGATTGAGACGAGCGACGAGGTGGGTGAGCTCGCCACGGCTCTGAACGAGATGGCGCGCGAGCTTCGCCGCGGCGAGGAGAAACTGCTGCGCTCCGAAAAGCTCTCGATGACCGGGTATCTGGCGGCTCGGGTGGCGCACGACATCCGTAATCCGCTTTTCTCGATCAAGATGCGCGCCCAGATGATCTGCGAGCGGCTGCCGGCGGGTTCCGCCGATCGGACCTCTCTGGAGCCCATCCTGAAGGACATCGAACAGGTCGAGTGGGTCGTCCAGGGGTTGCTCGACCTGGCCAGCCCGGTGAAGCTCAATCTGGAGGATGCCAGCGTCAATGAGGTGGTCGAAGATGTTCTGGCCTCGCTCTCGGATCATCTCGAGCATTCCAGGATCAAGGTCGAGTGGAAGCCCGACCCGGATCTGCCCAGGATTCGGATTGATCCGGGGCGCCTCAAGCAGGCTTTGCTGAATCTGGTGCTCAATGCCGCCGAAGCCATGCCCGAAGGGGGTATACTGGGCGCGAGGACTGGCTTCGTGGACGACCGCGAGTCAGTGGTCATTGAAATTTTGGATATCGGCATGGGGATCGACGAGAGAGAAAGGGACAGGCTTTTTGATCCGTTCTTCACTACCAAGCGAGACGGAGTCGGTCTGGGCCTGGTCAACGCCAGGAGCCTGGTCGAAAGTCACCGCGGTTCGCTCGATCTGCTACCGCGCGACGGCCGTGGCACACGGGCCGTGGTCCGTCTGCCCATCCAGTATGATGCGCGAGCGCCCGAAGGAGTAGTAGTAGAGTGATGGCCCGCATTCTGGTGGTCGACGACGACGAGCGGATCTGCAAGGTATTCGTCGAATTCCTCTCCGGGGAAGGGCACGAGCCGGAGATCGCCAGCAATGCCACTGAGGCGCTCGAATGCGTCCGCGCCCGCCGCCCCGATCTCGTGTTGATGGATGTCCGCATGCCCGGCACCAGCGGGCTCGAGGCGCTGGAGATGATTCGCCAGGTCGACCCCGACATCCACGTGATAATCATGACCGCCTACGGCACCAGCCAGACGTCAATCGAGGCGATGCGCCTGGGCGCTTACGACTACCTGATCAAGCCACTCGACCTGCACGAGTTGAAGAAGGTGATCGACTCGGCGCTCGAGACCAGTGTCCTGAGCCGCGAGATTGAGGACGAGGACGAGGAGTCCGGGGAGTGGGGTACTTACTCGATGGTCAACCTCGCCGGCTCGACCCCTGAGATGCAGGAGGCGTACAAGCTTATCGGGATGCTCGCGACCAACACCGTACCGGCTCTGCTGGTGGGCGAGCGTGGTGTCGGCAAGCATCTGGTCGCCCGGACCATTCATGCCAATAGCGATCGCCGGGAGGGTCCGTTCGCCGCCGTCCACTGCCAGAGTCTTCTGGCCGTGGACCTGGAGTTCGAAATCTTCGGCCGTGAGGAGCGCGATCCACTGACCGGCCGGATTACTCGAACCCCCGGACAACTGGAAACCACCAGCGGTGGAACCCTGTTTCTCGACGATATCGAAGCCATGCCGATGAACCTCCAGGCCAGGCTGCTGAGATTCCTGGCCAGTCAGGGCCTCAACCAGCGCGGGGTGTCGGGCGAGCCGCTGCCGGACACCCGCGTGATCGCCGCCACGGATGTCAAGGTGGGGCTGGGCGATCAGGTTCGTGAGGGCAGCTTCAACCAGGAGCTGTTCCAGCGCCTGCGGACGCTGTCGATCCACTTGCCGCCGTTGCGGAAGCGGCTCGACGATCTACCCGACCTGGTCACGCACTTCATCCGTCGCTGCAACAGCGAGTTGGGTAAGTCGCTGCGCGGCGTCGACGACCGGGTCATGGAGCGCCTGCGGGCCTATTCCTGGCCGGGCAATGTCGGAGAGCTCGAGAGCGCTATCAAGCGCGCCGCGGTCCTCGCCCGGGGCGATGTCATTACCCTCGCCGAGCTCGGTGAGCAATGGGGAGAGTCATCATTCGTGCAGCGGGAGGATGCCGAGGTGACGCTCGAACTGGCGGTGCGTCGGTGTTTCCGGCACTGTCTGAGCGAGCAGAAGGACGAGGGGGCGAACCTTCACTTTCGCGACATCGTCCAACAGGTCGAGACGATTCTGGTAAACGAAGCGCTCGCGGAGGCCTCTGGGAATCAGGTGCGCGCTGCAGCTCTTCTGGGGCTCAACCGCACGACGCTGCGCAAGAAGATGGGGCTCTAGCTGCCAGACCTGTCAGCGCCTGGCGGGAACACCAATAAGCAATTGTTCTTACTGGATGGTGTCCATGTCGCCGCAACCGCTGGGCTACACGAGATCAACTTTCACAACAATCTGTAGAGAATGTATACAGCAATGTTAAGCCTGGCGCTCATTTTTACCCATATCACAGTCCTCAAATTTCGGTTACCTGTAATATGAGTCAACGATGCTGCGTCACTTCTCCGTAGCGTTACATTTAATTTGAGTCAATTCGTGCAGCCCAGGATACGCGGATGGTCGAAAGAATTGGTTTATACTTCCTGTCCACGTTTAATTTTAATGCGGGGGCTCCTCATGAACATACTGCAACGATTAGGTACAAAATCGCCAAATTTCATACCGGTTCTGGCAGTAGTGTTGTTTTCGTTGGCGTTGCCGCAGGAAGCATCGGCCCAAACGATATTCGCTTCGGACTGTAGTCTCGGCTTCAAGAACGTCTATTTCGACAATGAGCCGGTTTGTGCGGTCGTGCAGGCCGCTGGGTCGGTCCTGGGTGGGCCGGCTTTGGTATGCGTCGTGCCGCCCGGCGGCCAACCGGCCGATGATGTCACGCCGGGCGGTTGTAACGCGGTGGGAATATTCCTTGATGAGCCGTTCCTGTGGCTGCCGCCGACGGTTCCTGGAAACTACACCGTACTCGTCGTTAACAACCAGGGTGGAACTGCTTCCGACAATATTGTCATCCAGTCCAGTGGCGGCGAGCCACCGACGGTCGATGTCGCTGCGATAAAAGCGGCAGCTGCCGCAGCGGGAGAGCCGTGGCAATTACTAGCGGACTGGGGCGAGTATCTCGATGAGTTCGCCTCGGCGATCTCCATAGCCTGGGCGGTATCCACCGGTGATTGGTTGAGCGCAGCGGTGGGTGTTGCCGGTGTCGTTACGGGTCAGCCAACCGACTACAACGGCGCGGTGTTGGATCAAGGCGGCCAGATTATCGCGGCGCTGGCACGGACGCAGGCAGCGAGGTACGCCTCGCTCGCGGCCGATCCACCAGACCCCGTGTTCACCGAAATCGTCGCGATGGACCTTGCTGCGATCAATTCGGACCTTGCCGTAATGGCGCCATTGAAACCGGGTGTGCCATTGCAATATCCGTTTGCCAATCAGATACAGGATCCGACGCATCTTGCAAGTACTGCGCTGGCAAATACTATGGCCGAGGAAGCGGCGCTGGTCTTTGCATTGATGCGAACGCTTGAAAAGTTTCAGGGCGCCGAAGACGCCAGCGATGATGAATTCACGCTGCTGCAGGCGCGTACCTTGAAGAAATATGCGGATCAACTGGGTACGCAGTTAGCGACGACTCGCCAGGACGTTCTGGATTACGAAGCTCAGTTGGCAGCTAATGGTCTGGCTGACATTATGTATGACGGCGCTGATGTCGACGCACTCTTTACTCGTCTGTTAGCCTCCGGTCTGACACCTGAGGAAGAGCAAGACCTGCGTGACGCTGGCTTTGCCGACGCCGATATACAACTTCTGTTCGATCGCATCAATGCCTTTCCGGCACCGTCCGGAATATTTTCACGCGGCGCGGGACTCGATTCTATCGTGTCCGCGATCGATGGGATGCTGCCAGCCGTGCAGGATCTCGGTAATCAGGCACAGGTGGTGGTCGATCACTTTACGCCCCTAGTTACGGTGCAGCACCCCAGTGCCGATGCCGGTGGACTCTACGCCGGCAACGAGGGCACCGCAGTCAACTTCGACGGCTCCGGCTCATCGGATCCACAAGCTCAGGCGTTGACCTATGAATGGGATTTCGATCTGGACGGGCTGTTCGATAACGCGGCGGGCGCGATGGTCAGCAATACCTACAATGCGCCGATCACAACGCAGGTTGGTCTCAGAGTGACCGATACAGACGGCAATATGGATATCGCCTATGCGGCAGTTTCCATCGATGAAGTAAATTTCCCACCGCAAATAACGTCTTTCATTCCTGTTGATTTGGCACCGACCGCAAGCAACCAGAACCCGCTGGATTTTAGTGCTACGGCAACCGATCCTGATTCAGATGCCGTCAATTTCGAATGGCGGGTGGACGGAGACGTGGTCAGTACGGATTCAGGCTTTACGTATACACCAGCCATCGGTGAAACCGGTACACGTACAGTTCGGCTAACCGTGAGTGATCTCAATCCGCTCAGTGAGGACACTTTTGAGACACGTCTCGTGCATCTCGAACAAGTGCTGATCTTCGCCGACGGGTTCGAATAGGGGACGCCTGAAGCCGGTACCGCGCACCATGAGCAAATTGACAAATTACGATTGTTTCACACATTCATTTTCTACCCACGTGAGCCGCCCATTTATCGGCGTTGTCATGTGTGTTCCATGCCAAAGAACCGCAAAGGAAATAGAATGAAACATCAGCCCATATCAAAATTTGCTAAACGTTGCCGCAACGTATGAAATGCGTTACCAGGTCCGCCAGATCGTCGAGCCACTTCCGCAGCGGCGGCAAGTGGCTCGGAAGCGTTTGCAGGCTCGGGACCATCTCCTGGTTGAAGTTTTCCTCACGAACCTGGTCGTCCCAATCCCACCTTGATAACCGTGGCGGTGTCAGTGGTCACCGCCACGGTGTGTTTCAGTCCCTGCGAAGAACCAGCACGCCAACCAGTCCCAGAGCCGCAAAGAGTAACAGCAGCGCCCAGAGGCCGGTCGCGGGGATAGGAATCGTGTCGAGCGGACCCGTGTCCAAACCCCAGTTAACTTCGACTATATTGGATTCGAGCGCGCCGATAGTCGCCTGAATCGTATCGGTGCTACCAACAACAAGCCCCGTGTCCGTATAGGTAAAGGTCGCGTCACCGTTGGCATCGGTTACGTCGCTGCCGGACGCTCCTGCGTTCGGCCCGGTCAGAACCAGGAAATTCACCGTCGCACCCGGCACAGGTGTGCCGCCGGTACTTTCGGCGTTCGCAGTAACCGTGGCCGATTGGCCGACAGCACGGTTTTGGGTAGGTGGTTGCAGGCCGACAGCCGCGAAGATGTCCTCGTCCGGCAGCACCAGCGCCACCGGCGACAGAATCAACTCGGCGATCGCCGACGTAAAGGCGTGTCTGCCGTCCAAGATAGCGGACAGGCGCATCCCGTCCCACGAGCCGCCGCCTACCGTGGTCGGTGCAGCCTGGTTCGCGACTAGCCAGTCCTTGTAGTCCTCATGCCAGTCATTTGCCGGAATTGCGCCCGGGCCTGCAGCTCGCCCCACATTGGGGAGCGTCTGGATGCCTTGCAACTTCAGCCCCTTGAAGTTGTTGAACATTGAGTAGCCGCATCCCTTATTGCCACTCGCACCTCGGCAACCCCAACCGTCGCCACCGATGCCACCAGCACCTGTCCACCAGCTATCAACGACGTTGATAATCGCCGCACGGCGGGCTCCGGCGATCTCCCCGCTGAAGAACAGCGCCTGCAGGCCGATACCATTCTTTGATGGTCCAACGCCGGAGTTGGAGGCGGGATTACTATCTGACTGATAATCGAGTGTGCCGTCATTGTTGACGCTGGCGTCAACGGCAAAGGCATGCTCGGTCTTGACCCATGCAGGTACAATCGCCCCGGCGGCTTCGGCGTCGAACAGGCCCAGCAGAACCCACCCGATCGTCGAACCGTCGCTACTGCCACTGAAGCCGACGGCGTTGAAGTTGTAAAACCAACCACCGCGGCCTCCGGCAGGGTCGTCGATCTGCCCCCACGACAGGGAATTGGCCATCCGCTGCAGGATCTCGCCATAGGTCTTGCCTACGACATAGTCAGCGCTCAAATTGCCTGGCACGTCGGCCAATGCGACGACCTTGGTGAGTGCCCCGCTCGTCGCCAGCGACGGAATCGCGACACCCGTGGTATACGCCTGGTGAAAATCATCCTGCCGTCCGTCATACAGTCCGGTGCACAGGTCCCCGGCCGGGGTGCCCACGCAAGGGTCATCGCCCTGTGGCGTTGTGCCCAGAGCTATCGTTTTCAGACTCGAAATGACGTAATTTATACCACGCTGCACGATGTACTTCTCGTACAGCCCGGTCGGAGGGCTGCCATCACTCGGTATCCGGTAGCCCTGGTTCTGGAACGCCGATGTGACCAAAGACGCCCCTGAAGAAGTCCAGCCGCCCGACCAGAACGTGGTCGAACTTGCGGGGAAGTTTGCGGCGCGTGATACCTGATTGGTCCACAGGAACCGCAGGCCATCCTCGATGGTCATGTTAACCCCAAGATTTCGGTCTTCCTCAGTCGTCAGCGCTGCGGCGTCGAACACCTGTATATCTACCGTGTTGGATTCCGCATCCACGGTAAGTGTCGCCGTTTTGAGCCCCTGGGTCGGGTAGTTGCAGACCAGCGTGATGTAAGAGCGATCACCCACATTGCCTGCAAAATTCTGTGTTCCCGCCGTATCGCCACAGTCGAGCGTGTATGCCGTGCCGTCGGCCAGCGTTGTTACACCCCACACCACGGTGTCCGTGCCCATGCGCGTATCGCGATCCGGCATCATCAGGGTTTCTGCCGACGCGGTTGAGACAGAGACCGCCAGCAGTAGGGCAGCACCGGCCACCAGCCGGAACGCGCGCGTACAAATTGAGTTCATCATGGTTCGGTTTTTCATCATCGTATTTTCCCTCTAGCTACAGCAGCACCTACCTGGTGTGAATTTATGTCAATATTATACACAGTGGTGACACTAAATCACGCAGTGTGGAGTATAGATAAAACAAACACTATATTGCAAGAATTTTCCGGATAGTGCAGATCCCGATCTCAACTGGTCAAGGTGGCGCCGGCCCAGTTCATGCCGGGCGGCCCACTCCTCCACCTGTTCGCCCACGCCATTAGCACCTGGCTGCGGTGCAAGGACCAGAGGCGTTCCGCAATGATCGTCAACGCCAGTATGGAACACAGGATAATCGGCGCCCTCAACCACCCGCCGGCAGTAATGATTTCAAGCACGCTGTATCACCCCATTGATTAGGGGCTGGCCGAATAGTACATGCGGAACCCTCAACAGGCTATTGCCGATGTGAAAGCGTCGCGTCTATGGGCTTTC
>PVMK01176667.1_pt1 | contig 42363 bp, 36 predicted proteins | sample 1853481 | NCBI WGS metagenome assembly PVMK01 (sample SAMN08533507, study PRJNA380276) | Marine sediment metagenome, whole genome shotgun sequencing project.
ACGTGTGGTACGAGTTCCCCTTCGATGAGGAGGGCAAACCGCGGGGGCAGCCGGTGAGCCGTCGTCCGCGTGTGGCCATCTTCGTGAAGTACAACGACCAGAAGATCCCGCTGGCGCGCTTCGGGACGACCGTGGGTGGTTGGCGAGGCGAGCTCGTTGATGGGACCGTGATGTGGAGGTACAAGGATTCCCCCGTCGGTAGGCGGGTGTGGAGCCGGATCGCTGCCGCGCCGGTTTGGGTGCCGCCCGAGAGCACGCCGCCGAAGGTGGTGCTCGTGAAGAACCGCAAAGGTGAGTACAAGATCAACTACCACGATACCGGCCCGAGCTACGCATCTGCTTACGGTTTGGTCGCAGCCTATCACCGCAAGTTCTACCGTTCCCCGGATGGTGAGATTCAAATCGGCGGCGATGAGGGGATTCGCACGCACGGATCGGTCGACTACATGAGCATCATGCGCCGGCACTCCCACGGTTGTCACCGCATGCACAATCACATCGCCGTGCGACTCATGTCGTTCGTGCTCGAGCATCGCCCACACACGCGATACGGGCACCAAGCGATGGTGTTCAGGCGAGAGTTCGAGTTTGAGGAGCAGATGTATCTCATGGAGTTCGACGAAGGCGGTTACAACTTCGTTTTGGATGAACCGCTCCCGGTCCAAGTGGTGATCGGAAGAGTTCGCGGTCAGGCCCAAGAGCCGATCGAGCATCCGATGCCGCGGTTCGACAAAGAAGTGGGCGCGTACGTGATGCCCGACGGATCGTGGGTGACCGTCGATCAGCTTGGCATGATGACACCCAGGATCAAACCCTTCGAGTTCGATGCACCGCTCGACGGGCCCGAGCTCGATCCGACCCTCCAGCAGCCTACCGTCGACGCTCCTGCGACCGTACCGGGCGAGCCTTTGCCGGCCAGTGAACCATCCGCGTCCGGGGAGCCCTCAGGAGCGGCTACGCCTACGACGGCCCCTGCCGCAATTCCGATCAACACTGCGGTCGTTCCTGTCGCAGCCACGACCGCGTCGCCTTGAAAACAAAACGCAATTTCATGCGCGTTGTGGGATGTGGATAGGTTGTGCAAAAAGCGCGTTGCCTGTGGAGAAAAAAAGCGTTTTCCACAAGCGAATTTCGTTGATCTCCTCATACGGATCTGTAGAAGTGGACGTTCGGAAGATCGCGACAGGCGAGTTCGAGTGTTCTTTGAACCAACCCATCTGACAACAGCAACGCAAGTTGCTGTTTCTCACGAGTTTCCGAGCGCAAGCAACGAAACGCGGGTGACCGTTTGCTCCCGGCTGGTTTTGCCAGTTTGGTACAGGCGGGGCGCTAAGAGCGCCGAACGTGTCCGTGGGTCGTGAGGACTGCAGAAGCCATTGGTCGTCTGGTTGTTTGGGGGTTCCGAGTCGCGCGAAAGCTGCGACGAGGGTCCCACGACGCGGGGGGCATTGGTGGAAGGCGCGCTTGAATCGGGACACCATCTTGTTTCACCACACGGTGGTCGCGAAGATTCTTGGCGAGGCGCCGACGGACCTGGCACTAGGACCGATCGGCGACGGCGACGGCGCGCCAGAGGCTCGGCACGAAGCTGCTCCGCAGTGGATGTGCCCGCCAAAGCGAGCGCGGCGGGGTGACACCGTCGACTCACCGCGAAAAAGCCGGTTCGGAACCGGTGACGGTAGTCTCACGAGGTGCGGGTGCCCATCTTTGAAAACTAAATCTGGATTGCACGCGTCGGTCTGAGCATGCTCGTGACACCGTTGCACTCGGGGCGAAAGCTCCGGCAACGGCATGAAACGAAGCATGTGCCCAAGGATCCACAAGAAAGCGCATCCCAATTTGCGCCCCTGAGCGAGCCGAAACTCAGGGGTTCAGGCACGACGAGAGTCGTCGCGGAGTCCATTCACGACGGTTTGCTAAACCCAAACCGGCGCTGGGACTCCGTCCGGACGACGAGCGTAGGGCGACCTACGCAAGTCGACGGTCCTTCGAAGCGATCAAATGCAGACGAGTACGACGACAGAGTTTGGGACGTAATGGTCAAGGCTTCTCCAGTGAGCAAAAACATGTTCACGCGAGTTGTTAGCAGGCTTCCCGACGGGGAATGCATCGCGCCGCGACGTGTCGACCAAAGCCGGTGAGGCCGAACAAGCCCGCCATCGAGCTTCGCGCTCGAAATCCAGACAAAGTCGGTCGTGGTGCACGCGACGTATGTGCGTGCATCGAGCTGGGCGATGACAAACTCATCGCTTGGCGAGCGAGCTTCGGCGATCCGTGCCGGATCGCCCCTTTTCTTGTTAGCAGCGTCAGCGTCAGTGCCAGCGCCAGCGCCAGCGCCAGCGTCAGAACGAACCTTCCCGATCATTCGCGGGCGACGGCTCGCCGTGTTACGCCCTCAACCGAGCCTGCGATGATCGAGTAGGGGAACTTGCGGATCAAGAAGGCTCGGAGCGGATACCCATGCGGTGCGTTCGCGATCAACGGACCGCTCTCCGGGAAACGTGCAAGCTGCCGGAGCTTCTCTTCGTAGGCTTCTAGGAAAGCCACAGCGTGGCGCGGGAGAATCCGCGGCTTGGGCATCAATCGGTGTGCTTCGTTCGCAGTTCGGCGAGATGCTCCTCGGCATCGAGAAAGTCGGCTTCGCCCCGCTCAATCTTTTGAACTCGGCGGCCAATCTCGGCGCGGAACTGCTAGCTGCGACGCCACGCAGGTTTGTCGACGCCCAAACCCATGGAACCAGGGCAGGGGGCAGTGACCTGCCCCGAAAACGCCGAGCCCAGATGCCGAAGTCTGTCCGTCCTGCTCGTTGACCTGACGACCAATGTGACTGGAATCCGGCGTTCTTCTCAGCGTCTTTCTAAAACAGTTGCTGGGAAGGTGACGTGACGGCGTGCGAAGCGGCTTGAGTACACCCCAGCGTGACCGGTCTGCCCGACACCAGATGCGCGGCAACAGGTGGGGACACGCTTCAAAGCGTAAGTTGGCTCTCTGGAACGTGGGAAGGTAGCTGGCGTGCTAGGTGCTGGGGATTGCGTCGTCATAACCTCGGCCGACTGCGCGGAGGCGCCAGGCGGCGGGTACCAAGGAGATGGGACCACCTGCGAGCCCAACCCGTGCGTGGACATCACGGGAGATGCCCCGACTGAGTAGCGCCGGCGCGTCCGGCTCGTCCGGGTTCTCGCCGGTCATGGGGCGGGATTGAACTCCGGAACGGACATTTATGCTTGGGAGAAACCCGACTTTACTGCTTGGGGCTTACACGCGCCGGTGCCAAGACACCGGCCGCACGGCCTCATCAGGTTTGATACCAGCCCGTTGCTCGGGTCAGCCATCGGAGCATGGGGGTAGGGTACCTCGTTTTGCTCCGCCTCCGGCCCAACGATGTGATCTCGGCCCCAGTGGCCGAGATACAGAGCCTCCGCGGTTACTCGTCGCCAACTTCGGCCGGATCTCTTTTTCAGCCGAACGTCTGAAAAGGTCACCGCTAAACGAGCGATGATGGCCGACGAGTCGTGAGTTCGGCAACACCCGTCACGCGAAGAGACGGGTGGTCTGGCCGACCTCGATAAGGTAGTTGTCGGGATCGCGCATGTAGCAGCGGATCTCGGCGCCGCGATCCTGTGTCTGGAGCGCGATGACGAGTGGCGTCTTGACTTCGTTCACCGACGTGCAGGGGAGCGGACCGAACGATGTGTACGCGGTCGGAGCGAGTGGCACGATCATTCGTTACGACGGTGTGGCCTGGGTTCCGATGAACAGCGGCACCGGCGAGTATCGGCGCACAGGTTCGCCGTACACTCGTTCCCGTCGTCGCAATCTTCGGGGCTCTCGCATTTAGGCATCCCACCCGTGCCCCCGGAGCCACCCGTGGCACCGCACCCACCGAGTAAACCTACCCCGAGCGCGAGCACGAGCATGCATTGAAAACAAAAACGCATCAGGCACCTTTTCCAACAGCCGACCACCCGGTCCGTCAGCGTGCTTCCGGAGACTGTGCACCGGTTGCTAAGCCCAACGAGGATAATCTCGTCCCCAGGGGACGAGATGTAAGATCTCCTCACGTGGCCGGGCGCTCGCTTGCTGCAATTCCAACCTTGGAATGTGCTTGCTACTACTCAAACCGCGGGGGAGAAAGTACGGTGAGGGGTGGGTCGCCATGGACTACTACAGGGACAAGGTCGTTTTCATCACTGGTGCAGCCAGCGGCATTGGGCTGGAGCTCGCCCGGCAGCTCGTTGGACTGGGTGCGCGAGTCGTTCTTACGGACCGAGATGGCGAGGCTTGCCGCGCGGCCGCGGAGTCCCTTGGTCAGGCTTCTGAGGCCGTAACTCTCGATGTGACTCGGGCGGACGACTTCGAGAAAGCGCTCGATGCTGCCTGGCAACGCTTCGGCAGAGTCGACATCGTGGTGAACAACGCAGGCTTTGGCACCGGCGGCGAGATCGCGGATATCGACTCTGGCATTTGGGAACGAATCGTTGCGGTCAATCTCATGGGGGTGGCGCACGGGTGCCGTCTGGCCTTTCCGCGTATGGCGGCACAAGGCGGGGGGCAGATCGTGAACATCGCCTCGATGTTCGGCCTGCTCCCAGGACCGCTCTTTGCACCGTACGTGGCCACCAAGCACGCCGTCGTTGGGCTTTCCCGCTCGTTGCGGCTCGAAGGCAAAGCGAGCCATGTGAAGGTGACCGCTGTCTGCCCCGGGTTCATCGAAACTCCGCTTTTCGACAACGCCGAAACCGCTCCCGGTGTGGACCGGGATCGAGGTCGAGAATCGATCCCTTTTCGGTTTCTACCCGTGGAAAAGGCAGCTGCGACGATCATCAGAGGCGTTGCGAGAAACCCGGAGCGGCTGGTGTTTCCCTTTGAAGTACGCCTTCTGTGCTGGCTAGACCGAATGGCGCCGTGGTTGACCAACTGGCTGTTCCTGCAAAGCCTGAAGAACACACGGAACGCCTTGGCGGCATCCTAGATGCAGCGGCATGACCGTGAAGTGCCTCGTAGGGGAGCCTCGTGTATGTTGGCGGGGCGATCGACACCACGATTGTGAGCCAAATGCTTCCGACACCACGAGCCGCCGAGGAGGCCAGCGAGGTCATGATGCGCTTCGCAGAACGCACGGGGCTCACCTCCGACCTACCAAAACAGCGCTACCTGTGGACTGACGCCTTCGCGGTGTGCAACTTCCTCGGATTGGCCCAGGCGACGGGCGAAGAGCGCTACACGAATCTCGCGCTACGGTTGGTCAACCAAGTGCATCACGTGCTTGGATCCTATCGTGCCGATGATTCACGAACCGGATGGATCAGCGGACTCAGTGAACAGGAAGGCGAGACTCACCCGACTCGAGGCGGGTTGCGAATCGGCAAAGCGCTCCCCGAGCGAGGTGTCTCCGAGCCCGTTGACGAGCAGCTGGAGTGGCGCCAGGACGGCCAGTACTTCCACTACTTGACCAAGTGGATGCACGCCCTGGACCAGGTGTCCCGGTGGACACGGCAACCGCACTTCAATACCTGGGCACGGGAGCTCGCGGAGGTGGCCCACGACGCCTTCACTCATACGGATCAAAGCGGTCGACGGATGGTCTGGAAGATGAGCACCGATCTTTCGCGCCCGCTCGTCCCTTCCATGGGGCACCACGATCCGCTAGATGGTTTCATTACCTGCATACAGCTCCAGACGACGAAATCGAAGCTAGCAGGCACAGCAAACGAACCGAGTTTGAAGAAAGCAGCGCTGGACTTCGCGACCATGATCGAGGGGCAAGACTGGGCGACTGCGGACCCCTTGGGCCTGGGCGGCCTGCTGATGGATGCCGCGCGCGTTGCGCAGTTGATGCATCTCGGAGCATTTGCGGGGGGTGATCTGCTGGAGGCCTTGCTCGTCGCGGCGCTGCAGGGTCTTTCGCACTACGCGCGGCAAGACGACTTGAGACATCCAGCCTCCCAACGCCTGGCTTTTCGGGAGCTCGGCCTCGCAATCGGGCTTTCCGCGATCGAGTTGATCGACAAGGAAACCGAAAAAGAGCATCGGCACTTCTCACGTAGCGCAGAAATACACGAGCGGATCGAAGCACTGAGGCCTTACGTTACCCTCGGCTCGGCGATCAAGTCCTTCTGGCTCGATCCTAAGCATCGAGAAGCTCGCACCTGGTCGGAGCATCGGGACATCAACGAAGTCATGCTGGCTACCAGCCTCCTCCCCGCGGGTTTTCTGGTCACGATTTGCACGGCCGGCACCTAGATGACACCGTCTCGCATTCGATGAACCAAGATATCAGCCCATCTCGAGCGAAGCGGCGGCCAATTCGAGGAGGCATGTCGCTCGGGCGACTCTTTGGAATTGAAATACGGCTCGACTTCAGTGTGCTGATCGTCTTTGCGCTGGTCGTTTACAGTCTGGGAGCCGGGTTGTTCCCTCGATGGCATCCCACCTGGGGATCCGCGCTGACGTGGGGCACGGCATTTGCCGCCGGCCTCTTGTTCTTTGCGTCTCTGCTGGCCCATGAGCTCTCCCACTCTGTAGTCGCTCAGCGTCGCGGTATCGCGGTGCCACGGATCACGCTCTTTGTTTTCGGTGGCGTATCGGAGCTCGAGCGGGAGCCGGACACGCCAGCGACCGAGCTCCTGATCGCGATCGTCGGTCCAATGATGAGCGCCTTTCTCGGCTTTGCATTCACCTGGCTCGGAGCCTCCTTGGCTGGCGCGGACTTCGCCGATGCCGTCTTGAAGGATCCCGAGGCGGCGATGGCGAGTCTGGGGACCGCAGCGACCCTGTTTCTCTGGTTGGGTCCCATCAATTTGATGTTGGCCTTCTTCAACTTGATTCCGGGTTTCCCGCTGGACGGTGGGCGGGTGCTGCGAGCCATCCTGTGGGCCATTTCCGGTGACCTTCAGAGCGCGACCTTGTGGGCATCGAACATGGGCCGGCTCTTTGCTTGGACGCTGATGGGCTTTGGCGTGCTGCAATCGTTCGGGGGCTCGTTCGTGCAGGGCATCTGGTTGCTCTTGATCGGTTGGTTCCTCAACAACGCCGCCCGCAACAGCTACACACAGCTACTGGTCCAGCAGGCATTTGACGAGCTCATCGTCGGGAACCTGATGCGCACACATTTCGAGGTCGTTCATCCCGATCTGTCGTTGGAGGCGTTCGTGAACGAGCTCCTGCTTCGCAGCGCTCAGTCGGCCTGGCCCGTGGTGGAGGACGGCAAAGCGGTCGGCCTCATCACCTTCGATGACGCCCGTGCCACCAGCGAGGAAGAGCGCATCAAACAAACCGTGCGCGACGTGATGAGCCCAATCGACGAGCATCTTCGTCCCGACGTCGGCGGCCGCGATGCGCTTCGCGCCTTAGCCGAGTCAGAAAGGGACCCACTGCCCGTCATCCAGGGGGACACGATCGTTGGCCTGCTTCACCGAGGCGACATCGCCCGTTGGTTGGCTCTTCACCAGTTGGACGCACAGCAGCATCGATGATTGTGGACTAACTAGGAGGGTCCTGCGGTGGTGGGGCGGTCGTCCGACTCTCTCGACACGACTCCCATGCCTCGAGTACGTGGCGCCGGACGATGCTTCCCCAGCGGGCATAGCCCTTTTTGTTGAGGTGGACTCGATCGAAGCGGAAGAGCGAACGCTTGGGTTCGCCATCGGCCTGCCGCAGCACGTCGTTTCCGTCGATGTGTACGAGCCAGGGTTCGTTGGCCGCCAGGTTGCGCACGTAGTCGTTGACGGCGGCAATCCGGTGGCGTTGCTTCGCGTTGGCTGGAGACGGAAAGGTGGCTAGCGCCATGATCGTGGCGTTGGGCAGTCGTTCGTGAAGCATATGAAGGAGCGTGTCGTAGAGCCCTCGCATTTCCTCGACGCTCTTTGGCTGGTTTCCCAAAAGGTCCAGCATGTCGTTGCTACCGATGTAGAGGACGACGATACGCGGCTCGTAGGGGACGATGATGCGGTCCGCGTAGTAAATGACGTCCTTGATCTTTGCCCCGCCGAACCCGCGTTGAATGACGGGCATCGGGGCCATGTCGCGGACGAGCCCCTCCCACAGCCGAATCGTCGAGCTTCCCGCGAATACGATGGCCCCATTTCGAGGGGCCTTCTTGCGATCTTTCCGCTCGAACGCGCGAATCTGCCTCTCCCAAACCAGTGGGTCTTCGCTGACGGTGCGGCGAATCTCGTCCCACACCTTCCAAGCGATCACCGGGACCGCGGCCCCCGGCACCAACAGCGCTGGTATCCAAACCCACTTCGCTCGCATAACGCAACGAGAACATATCACGCTTTTTTTTCCAACTTGGCCGTGGATGCCTGCGGCCTTGAGGTACCACCAGCGACAGCGAAGCGTCGGCTTTACGGGGCAACTGGGGTGATGTGCGGCCGATACTCTCGGCATGCTCGATGATCTCTCCGGGCGCGCCCGCGTGATGTCGTCCACCTGTGACGAGTACCCCGCGCGGTTGCGGGATCTTTCCGATGCCCCCGATGAGGTCCGCATCGTCGGCGAGCTCCCCGACCTTTCTCATGCGATCTCCATCGTGGGCACCCGGCTTGCGGATGATGAGGCGCTCGACTTCACCCATCGCCTCGCCCGGACGCTCGCGTTCGAGGGGGTTGTGGTCATTTCTGGGGGTGCGGTTGGGATCGATCGTGCTGCGCACGAAGGGGCGCTTGATGGGGGAGGGCGCACGGTTGTCGTCCTTCCGATCGGTTTCGACCGGCCCTACCCGGACGCCAATCGTGACCTTTTCGAGCGCGTCGTGGGCGCCGGCTGTCTACTCACCGAAGTGCCGGATGGGACCGACATGCAGAAGGGTCGCTTCTTGACTCGGAACCGGCTCGTCGCCGCCCTCGGGCAGTCGACCGTCGTGGTCCAGGCCCCGGCTCGATCGGGGGCGCTATCGACTGCGCGGTGCGCGAAGGCCCTCGGGCGGGTTGTTTTTGTGACACCCGCTTCCCCTTGGGATCCGCGGGGATCGGGCAATCTCACGCTCCTTCGGAAGGGGGCGAGGATTTGCATGGGGCCGGACGATGTCCTATCCGGGTCGGCTGTGGGGGCGGGTGTTTCGACGCCGAGGGGCTCCGAAAATGATAGAAATAACCATAATTCCAATAATTTGAGTCAATCGGAACACCAGATTCTCGAGGCTCTCGGCGGCCGGGCACGGCATGCGGAGGACCTTTGTCAGCGAACCGGAATTCCGGCCTTTGAGGTCCAGCGGTCTATTCTGAGCCTGCTCGTGCGCGGCCTGGTCGAGGAGAAGCCGGGGGGCCGATTCAAAAGTTGCCGGCGGAGCAACAAGCCTTACTAAAGGAGACCGATGTCCAAAACTCTGCTCATCGTGGAGTCCCCAGCCAAGGCGAAGACCATCAAGAAGTACGTCGGCGACGACTATGAGGTACTTGCGTCCAAAGGCCACATCAAGGATCTGCCCAAGCGTGGGGGGGTCGACATCGAAAATGGCTTCCAGGAGACCTACGAGCTCCTCGAGGAACAGGGCAAGCCCGAGGTCGTCAAAGCGATTCGGGCCGCAGCCAAGAAAGCCGACAAAGTTCTGCTCGCTACAGACCCCGACCGCGAGGGTGAGGCCATCGCCTATCACCTGATGGAGGTCGCCAAGAAGGCCAACAAGAACGTCGAGATCAAGCGTGTCCTGTTCGAGGAGATCACCAAACGAGGTGTGAAAGAAGGCCTCGAACGACCCCGCGCCCTCGATTCAAACCTCTACGAGGCACAACGCACCCGCCGCGTTCTCGACCGCATCGGCGGCTATCCGCTTTCGAGCCTCTTGTGGAAAAAGCTCGCGTTCGGCCTATCCGCGGGCCGCGTGCAGACCCCAGCCCTTCGCATCATCGTCGACCGTCAGCACGAACGAGACGCATTCGTTCCCGTCGATTACTGGTTGGTCGATGCTCAGCTCCGGGGCGAGAAGCCCCAGTCCTTCATGGCTTCTATGCAGAGCATCGATGGGAAGAAGCTCCACAAAGTCGGTTCCCGTCTTGCCGCACTGACCGAGGCCGACGCAACGAAGTACGTCTCCGACCTGAAGCGGGCAGACTACGAGGTCCAAGGGATCACCAAGCGCAAGGCGTCGCGCAAGGCCCCTGCGCCATACACCACGTCCAAGCTTCAACAAGATGCCGCCAACCGGCTTGGCATGCCGCCCAAGCGCACCATGCGGATCGCGCAGCAACTCTACGAAGGCATCACGCTCGGTCGCGGCAAGAACGCCGAGACTGTCGGTTTGATCACCTACATGCGTACCGACAGCATGCGGCTTTCGCCCGACGCGGTGAACGAGTGCCGCGACTACGTCGTCGACAAGTACGGCAAGGATGCCATCCCCGAGAAGCCGAACTTCTTCAAGTCCAACAAACCCAACGTGCAGGACGCCCACGAGGCGATTCGCCCCACGCGACTCGACCTCCCGCCGGAGGCCGTCAGCAAGTACCTCAAAGATCCGCAACGCAAGCTCTACAAACTGATCTGGGATCGTTTTGTAGCTTCGCAGATGATCCCTGCGGTCTTCGATCAAACGGGCGTGGAAATCGAAGCCACCGCCGGCGGCCGAACGTACGGTCTTCGTGCGAGTGGTAGTGTGCTCAAGGTTCCCGGTTGGCGCGCCGTATATGGAGCGACGACCGAACCCCTCGCGGGCGAGGACAAAGGCATAGGCGACGATGACGACAGCCTTCCAGAGCTCCAGGAAGGGGAGACGCTGACCCTAGTCATTCCGCCCGGAGCCGACATGCACTACAAGCAGACCGAGCCACCGCCGCTTTTCACCGAGGCGACGCTGGTAAAGAAGCTCGAGGAGGAGGGCATCGGCCGGCCGAGCACCTACGCAGAGATCATCAGTAAGGTGGAGCAGCGCGCGTACGTCCTGAAAGATGGCAACAAGCTCGTTCCCACGGCCCTCGGCACGCTCGTCATCGAGAAGCTCGTCGCCGACAACTTCGACCTCGCCGACATCGGGTTCACTCGGAAGCTCGAGGAGGACCTGGACGCCGTAGGTGAGGCTCGCGCGAAGCGGCTCGACGTGCTTCAGCCGTTCCACGAACGCCTGCAGGCGCAGATCGCACACGCGGTCGAGCAGAAGGGTAAGTGGTGGCCAGAGCCAGTCGAGATTGGCGAGAACTGTCCCGAGTCGGGTGACCCACTCGTGAGGCGCTGGGGGCGCAACGGTCCATTCATTGGATGCACCAAGTATCCCGATTGCAGGTACACGCTCAACATCGGCCCGGACGGCGAAATCGAAGAACCCAAACCGCCCGAGCTCACTGACTACGACTGCCAGGAGTGTGGCGCCAAGATGACCAAGCGCTGGGGGCGTAACGGCTGGTTCCTCGGCTGCTCACGTTACCCCGACTGCAAACACACGCGCGCGGTTCCGCTCGGTTACAAGTGCCCGAAGTGCAAGACCGGCGACATCATTCCGATCAAGCCCAAGGGCCGGGGGCGCCCCTTCTACGGCTGCACCAACTACCAGTCGGAAGAGAAGTGCGATTTCCGCGTGTGGCAAAAGCCGATCGGCAAAAAAGTGCCCGACTTGCGGCAGCGACTTTCTGGTGGCGATGGGCGGCAAGAAGAATCCGAAGCTCAAGTGCGCGAACGAGACATGCGACTACGAGCGACCCTATGATCCGGACGATCTTCTGGACGAAACCGAGTCCGAAGGGTCCACGCCTACCGCGGGCTCCGCGACGGGCTAGTATTCGGTCGTGGCAGATGTGGTCGTCATCGGTGCGGGCCTAGCCGGCACCGAGTGTTCTTGGCAGTTGGCCGAGCGTGGCGTGTCGGTGCGTCTGATCGAGCAGAAGCCGTCGTCGCGCACCCCGGCGCAGCACTCGGACCAGTTTGCGGAGCTAGTGTGCTCCAACTCGTTTCGGGGAGCGGCCTTGCACAACGCGGTGGGCCTCTTGAAAGAGGAGATGCGTCGAGCGAGTTCGCTCGTCATGGAGGTGGGTGAGCTCCACCGGGTCCCGGCGGGTGGTGCGTTCGCGGTCGATCGCGAGCAGTTCAGTGGGGAGATCACGCGACGGATCGAAGCCCATCCCCTTATTGAAGTAGTTCATGAAGTGGTCGATCGGATTCCCGGACAAAGGCCGGTGGTGATCGCGACCGGGCCGCTCACCTCCGGTGGGCTCGCGGACGACTTGGCACGAGCCGTTGGGGTCGAGCACCTGGCTTACTACGATGCGATCGCCCCCATCATTTCAGCCGACTCGATCAACTGGGACCGTGCGTTTCGCGCATCCCGTTACGACAAGGGTGGCGACGACGCGTATGTGAACTGCCCTCTCGACGAGCAGGAATACAACGCCTTCGTGAACGCCATCCTCGAGTCAGACAAGGTGATGCCTCGCGAGTTCGAGCACGTCCGCTACTTCGAGGGTTGTTTGCCGATCGAGGTGATGGCCTCCCGCGGTCCCAAAACTCTGTCGTTCGGCTGCATGAAGCCCGTCGGTCTCACCGATCCGCGCACCGGAAGGCGCCCCCATGCCGTCGTACAGCTTCGTCAAGAGGACGAGGCGGGAACGGCATTCAACATGGTGGGGTTTCAAACACGTATGAAATGGCCCGACCAGAAGCGGATCTTTCGAACGATTCCCGGGCTCGAAACCGCCGAGTTCGAGCGCCTCGGAAGCGTTCACCGCAATACATTCGTCAATTCACCGAAGGTGCTCGACGATGACCTAGCGATCGCCGGGCTTCCTGGTGTGTACCTCGCCGGTCAGATCAGCGGTGTGGAGGGGTACGTTGAAAGCGCGGCGTGCGGTTTGCTGCTCGGGATCAAGATTGCGCACGAGGTCAAGCATCGTCCGTTCTCGTTTCCGCCGCGCACGACGATGCTCGGTGCGCTCGTCGGTCACCTGCGCACGCAGCACGACGACTTTCAGCCCTCGAACGTGATGTGGAGCATGGTTCCGCCGATCGAGGGACGACGACTTCCCAAGCGCGCGCGTAGAGATGCGCAGTCCGAGCGCGCCCTGCAGGATCTCGGATCCTGGCTCGCCGACGTGGTAGAGTCGGACGATGCCGTCAACGGATCCGCTGGACAAGCAGATCGACGCGTTCTCCCAGTATCTCACGGATGAGCGTCGGAGCTCCGCACGGACGGTTGAAACGTACATCCGTGACCTTCGGAGCTTTCGCGATTTCGTCCGCGACGAAGGCCTTCCGGCTGATGCCCGAAAGCTCGACATCGTCGCGCTGAGGGGCTTCTTGTCGAGTCTATTTCGCTCGAACCAAGCGAGCACGTTGTCGAAGAAGGTGAGCGCGATTCGGTCCTTCTATCGTTTCCTCTTGAAGCGTCGTATGGTCGACAAGAACCCGGCCGCGGGTTTGCGATCACCCAAGGTAGCCAAATCGCTTCCCAGGTTTCTGACGGTCGATCAGGCGTTTCGGGTCATGGACTCGCCGCCCAAAGAGGACAAGCGTGCCAAGCCTCTTCAGGCCCGCGATCGCGCGCTCCTCGAGACACTTTACGGTACCGGTGTCCGCGTCGGTGAGCTTGCTTCGATGAACCTAGACGACTGCGATTTCCAAGCTGCGTCGGCTCGCGTGCTTGGCAAAGGGGGTAAAGAGCGTGTCGTCCCACTCGGTCGTTCCGCGCTCGAGGCACTCGAGGCCTACCTCCCGGAGCGTCGCGGGCTGCTTGCAAGGGCAAAGGAAGGCGACGCAAACGCGCTGTGGCTTTCGCGACCCGGAGGCCGACTCAGCATTCGTCAGGTGCAAAACATCGTTCGTCGGCACGGGACCCTCGGCGCAGGACGAGGCGACTTGCATCCGCATGCCATGAGACACACCTGCGCGACCCATCTGCTCGACGCCGGAGCGGACCTCCGTGCGATTCAGGAGCTCCTCGGGCACGCCAGCCTGTCGACGACCCAGCGCTACACCCACGTGAGTGTCGACCGTCTGATGGAGGTCTACGACCGGTCCCATCCACTCGCGCGCGAGAAAACGGGGGTAGTTGACAGGCCGAAGGGCCGTACTTAGGTTCCTGCGGCGCGACATGGACCCACACGAGCAGCCGCTTTTTCGCTCCACTACGATCGTCGCGGTTCGCCGTGGTGGCCAAGCCGCCATGGCAGGAGACGGTCAGGTATCGCTGGGCCAGACCGTCATGAAGGGGCAAGCCCGGAAAGTTCGTCGCATCGCCGAGGGCAAGGTCGTCGCCGGCTTCGCTGGGTCCACCGCCGATGCGTTTACGCTTCTCGACCGGTTCGAAGGGAAGTTCAAGGAGCACCGCGGGAGCTTGCAGCGCGCGGCCGTCGAGCTCGCCAAGGACTGGCGAACCGATCGGTACCTTCGACGCCTCGAAGCCATGCTGATCGTGATGAACCAGGAGACCACGCTGTTGCTCAGTGGAACGGGCGACGTCATCGAGCCTGACGAAGGCGTCATCGCGATCGGCTCTGGCGGCTCCTACGCGTTGGCTGCAGCTCGAGCCTTGATGCGGAACACGGACCTAGGCGCTGCGGAGGTGGCACGTAGGTCGCTCGAAATCGCGTCCGAGATTTGTGTATACACAAACAACGAAATCGTGGTCGAGGAGATGGACGGATGACGCTTGGCAACTTCACGCCCCGGGAGACAGTTGGCGAGCTCGACCGGTACATCATCGGGCAACAAAAAGCGAAGCGTGCTGTGGCGATCGCCTTGCGCAACCGCTGGCGACGCCAACATGTCACCAACGATCTTCGAGATGAGATCGCACCTCGCAACATCATCATGATCGGGCCCACGGGTGTCGGTAAGACCGAAATCGCGCGACGGCTTGCGAAACTGGCCCGTGCCCCATTCGTGAAGGTGGAGGCCTCGAAGTTCACCGAGGTCGGTTACGTAGGCCGCGACGTCGAATCGATGATTCGCGACCTCGTCGAGAACGCCATTCAGATCTGTGAGCGGGAGGCCCTCGAGGGCGTGCAGACCCGGGCGCAGGACAACGCCGAAGAACGTCTCGCGAAGATGGTCCTCATGGCGCAAAAGCCACCGGTACAATCACCACAACCGGAGGTGCAGCCGCAGACGCATCAGTTCGGGCCGCTGAGCTTTCAGATCACCCCCCAGCAAACTACTCAACAGGCCCAACCGTTCTTTTCGGATAGCGAAATCAACGACGTTCGGCAACGCATTCGGAACGGGGAGCTAGACGACACTGAGGTCGAGCTCGACGTGACGGACACCAACAACCCGTTCATGACGATCTTCGGGGCGCAGGGTACCGAGGAGGTGAACCTGCAGGACATGATGTCGCAGATGCCAGGGTTCAAGGGCCGTACGAAGCGGCGGCGACTCGAGGTTCCTGAAGCGATCGAGGTGCTGAAGCAAGAAGAGGCGAAAAAACTGATCGACCACGACGCCGTTCAGCGCGATGCCGTGAAGCGCACCGAGCAGGCTGGCATTGTCTTTCTCGACGAAATCGACAAGGTTAGTTCGGACCGTCGGCTCGGCGGCCCAGACGTGTCGCGAGAGGGGGTTCAGCGCGATCTTCTTCCGATCGTCGAAGGCTCGACGGTGAGCACCAAGTACGGTCCGGTGAAGACGGATCACATCCTGTTCATTGCAGCGGGCGCTTTCCACGTTTCGAAGGTCGCCGACCTGATCCCGGAGCTTCAGGGTCGCTTCCCGATCCGCGTCGAGCTCGATTCGCTCGAAAAAGACGACTTCGTCAAGATCCTCGTCGAGCCTAGGAACGCGCTAACCAAGCAGTATCAAGCGTTGATGGCCACCGAGGGCATCGAGCTGGTCTTCGAGCCGGACGCTATCGAGGCGCTCGCCGGGTACGCCGCCGAAGCCAACCGACGCGCGGAGAACATCGGCGCACGGCGTCTCTACACCATCATGGAGGCGCTCCTCGAGGAGCTGTCGTACCACGCGTCCGAGCGTGCGGAGTCGAAGGTCGTGGTCGACGTCGACTACGTGAAGTCGACGCTCGACCGGATTCTCGCCGACGAGGATTTGGCGAAGTACATCTTGTAGACGCGGGGCCGCGCGCCGCAACACCGGTGACGCTGGCGCTGGCGCTGGGCGCTGGCGCTGACGCTGGCGCTGGCGCTGAACGCTGGCGCTGACGCTGACGCTGACGCTGAACGCTGGCGCTGGCGCTGACGCTGAACGCTGGCGCTGAACACTGACTCTGGGGAGCGACTCCTTGTTTTGGGTTTGGGCGCTGTTGGCCACAGCGGGGTGAGGCCAACAGGGCCCAAACCCAAAACAAGGAGTCGCTCATGGGATCATCGAACGTTTACATCAGGGCCCGGAAGGTTGTGCGGGAGCTCGCTCCGCTGCTCCGGGTGGTGCGAGAACAAGATAAGGCGCTTGCCGATCAGATGAAGCGGGCTGCGCAGAGTGTGGTGCTCAACATCGCCGAAGCTAGGGGGAGCGATGCGGGGAACGCGCGGTCCCGATTTGCTACGGCTTGTGGGTCCGCCAAGGAAGTCCGAGCTGCCCTCCACATCGCAGGCGACTGGGGGTACATCGAGGCAGAGAGGGCGACTCACCTGGACGAGAAGCTCGACCGGGTGTGTGCCATCACGTGGTGTTTGGCGAGAAAGCCCTAACGGCCGGAAAGCCTCCAGGACATCGCGCAGACCTCATCGAGCGCGATGTCCACCTTTGCCAATCGAGCCTGGCCGACGTAGCTGTAGGCCGCCGCAAGCTGGAGCCCCGCTCGGACCTCTTTCGCCGACCCACATGCTGTAGCAAATCGGGCTCTCGCCGTCCCTGAGTCATTTCCATCGGCCTCCGCGATGTTGAGAACGACACTATTCATAGCCCTCCGTACCTGATCGAAGAGGTCTTTATCCCGCTTCCTGAGGATGGGAAGAACCCCCTGCAGTCCCTCCGCTGCCTGAAGTGCTTTCTGTTGAACGATGAACCCCATGAGTGATTTCCTTTCTGAGTGACTCAAGTCCCTCACAAAGAGGGGGACTTGAGTCACTCAGAAAGGAAATCACGGGGCACAACTTGGATCACGCTGAACGCTGGCGCTGGCGCTGAACGCTGAACGCTGAACGCTGGCGCTGGCGCTGAACGCTGACGCTGACGCTGGCGCTGACGCTGACGCTGGCGCTGAGCGCTGACGCTGGCGCTGACGCTGGCGCTGACGCTGACGCTGGGCGCTGACGCTGGCGCTGACGCTGAGCGCTGACGCTGACGCTGGCGCTGACGCTGGCGCTGACGCTGGCGCTGGCGCTGACGCTGCCTCCGAACCCTGCTATACGGGCGTCTCATGGATGACCTGATCCAGAAGGCAGCGACGCTCCTCGAGGCGCTTCCCTATATTCGGCGTTTCCATGGGGAGATCTTCGTCATCAAGTACGGTGGCAATGCGATGGTCGCTCCGGAGCTCCGGGATGGTTTTGCGCGTGATGTCGTTCTGATGAAATACGTGGGCCTTCATCCCGTGATCGTGCATGGGGGTGGGCCACAGATCGACGACGTGTTGGAGTCGATGGGAGTGACTTCCGAGCGCCTCGATGGGCTGCGGGTAACAGACGATCACACCATGGAGGTGGTCGAGATGGTCCTCGGGGGGAAGATCAATCAGGAGATCGTTTCGCTCATCGCCGGCCACGGTGGTCGCGCCGTTGGGCTCACCGGCAAGGACGACGCCTTCCTGCGCGCCGAGAAGGTCGACAAGATGAAGACCAAGAGCGGGAAATGGGTCGATCCGGGCCGCGTCGGCGCCGTCACCCAGGTGAACCCCGATATCGTCCGCCGCCTGGTCGATGACGGCTTCATCCCCGTCATCGCTCCCGTGGCAGTCGATTCCGAGGGGCGCTCGCTCAATGTGAACGCCGATACAGTCGCTGGAAAAGTCGCCGAAGCGCTTCACGCACGGAAGTTCGTCATACTCACCGACATCGAAGGCGTGCGGGGGGCAGACGGCGAGGTCGTGAGCTCCCTAAGCTCTCGCGAGATCGATGCCTTGAAGCTCGACGGCGTCATCCAGGGCGGGATGCTTCCCAAGGTCGAGTGCGCGCTCGACGCCCTGTCGAGCGGCGTGCGCAAGGCGCACATCATTGACGGCCGCGTGCAGCACTCGGTGCTGCTCGAGATCTTCACCGATCAGGGCATTGGCACCGAGATCACGCGCTGAGCGAGGGTCGACCGGGGTCGACGCCCTTCTGCAATGGTGGTATGTCGCGAGCTTCCCGAGAGCACACCATGACCAGGCAGGATGACATGCTTCGCACCGCAAAAAAGGTCCAGCTCGGCAACTACGCCCCGGCGCCCTTCGTCTTGACGCACGGGAGTGGGCGCCGTGTGACCGATGCATCGGGCCGCGAGTACCTGGACCTCTCGGGGGGCATTTCAGTGCTTTCGGTGGGCCACAGCCACCCCGTGCTTGCTGCGGCGATCGGAGAGCAGGCCGCGCGCCTAATGCACGTGTCGAACCTCTTCTACAACGATCGCGCCATCGAGCTTGCCGAGGCGATCTGCGCGCGCACCCCATTCGACAGGGTGTACTTCTGCAACAGTGGCTCGGAAGCCAACGAGGCGTTGTTGAAGCTCGCCCGGCGCTACCACTACGACCGCGGCGATGAGAAGCGAGTGCAGTTCGTTTCGACCTACAACAGCTTTCACGGTCGAACGATGGGCTCGCTGTCGCTGACGGGGCAGACCAAATACCATAAGGGGATGGCGCCCCTACTCGAGGGTGTGCGTTTCATCGACTTCAACGACCTCTCTGCGCTCGACGCGGCGGTGACGGACGAGACCGCTGCCGTCATTTTCGAGCCAGTGCAGGCCGAAGGCGGGATCATCATCGTAACGCCGGAGTTCGTTCAAGGCGCACGGCGCATTTGCGATGAGCGTGGGGCGTTGCTCTTTTTCGATGAGATCCAGACCGGCTACGCGCGTACCGGCAGGTTCCTTGCCCAGGAATGGTTCGACGTCGTCCCCGATGCATGCTCGCTGGCCAAAGGGATCGGCGGCGGTTTTCCCTTGGGCGCGGCGGCGGTGACCGAACGCCTTGCGGGGGGGCTTCCCCCGGGCAGTCATGCAAGCACATTCGGCGGCAATCCACTGGCATGCGCCGCCGGCCTTGCGGTCCTCTACATCATCGAGGAGGAGGGCCTGATCGAGAACGCCAGCCGGTTGGGCGAATATCTCGCGAGCCAGCTTCACGAAATCAACGAACGGCTGCCCAGTACGGCCGGAACGCGAGGGCTTGGCCTCTTGCAAGGGCTGGTGCTTGCCGAGGACGTCGACCCTGCCGCAACGCTGGCCGCGATTTTCTCCGCGGGGCTGCTCGTGACCTTGGCTGGCGGCAATGTCATTCGCATTTCGCCGTCGTTGAACGTGACCCAGGAAGAGCTCGACGAGGGCCTTGCGATTCTGGAGTCGATCCTCGCGGACGCTCCGAGGAAAACATGACCCTGCGGCACTTCCTCACGATCTCGGACCTCACCCAGGAAGAGCTCATCCGGTTGCTCGACCGCGCGTCTGCGCTCAAGTCGCTCCGCGGCGCACCCGAGCATCCAAAGTCGCTCGAGGGGAAGTCCGTCGCGGTCGTTTTCGAGAAGGCGTCCACCCGAACTCGCCTGTCTTTCGAAGTCGGGATTCACGAGCTTGGCGCGTGTGCTGTGACGTTGATTTCCAAGGATACTCAGCTTGGCCGGGGTGAGCCGATCGAAGATACCGCTCGAATGCTGAGCGCCTACGTGCATGGCGTCGTCTACCGAACCTTTGGTCACGATCGACTCGAGAAGCTCGCCCAGAGCTCAACCATCCCCGTTATCAATGGGCTTTCCGATCGCTTTCATCCTTGTCAGCTGCTTGCCGACCTCATGACGGTTCGGCAGAGCTTTGGACCGTCGCTCAAAGATGTTCAGGTGGCGTGGGTCGGGGATGGGAACAACATGGCGCATTCGTGGATCGCCTCGGCTGCTGTCGCGGGTTTCGAACTTGTGCTCGCGTGTCCGGCTGGCTATCAACCCGACACGGAGATCCTCGCCGACGCTCGCGAGCGCGGCGCCAACATCCGCCTGGTCGAGCGCCCCGAAGAGGCGGTCGAGGGCGTCACGGTCGTTACGACGGACGTCTGGGCGAGCATGGGTCAAGAGGGGGAGGCCAACGAGCGGCGGGAAGCTTTTTCGGGCTTCCTCGTCGACGACACGATCATGAAGCGCGCCCACTCGAACGCGATTTTCCTTCATTGCTTGCCCGCTCACCGCGGTGAAGAAGTGAGCACGTCGGTCATCGACGGTGTTCAGTCCCGGGTTTGGGACGAGGCCGAGAACCGTCTTCACACACAGAAGGCACTCCTAGAGTGGCTGATTATGTGAGGTGCGCGTTAGACTGTGACGGGGGGAGAGCACTAGACAGTCGATGCAAGAGGAGAAGATCCCACGACTCGTCGAAGGGGCCGATGCGAGGGCTCACGACATCAGCGCGAAGGAGGGCTTCATCCATTCGTGCATCGACGGAGTCCTCAACGTAGACGACATCGCCGACGTTACCGTGCTGGCACACGAAGACGTGTTTCAAGTGATCGAGCACTTGATCTCGCTCGACCTTGCCGAGTGGGCGGAGGCCAAGGGATCGAGTGCCCCTCCCGAGACCGATATCGAGCAGGATGTCCAGCTTCCCGAGGACATTCAGAACCAGATCATCGAGACCTTGCATAGGGTCGACAAGCTCAATCACTACGAACGCCTCGGCGTGGCCATGGACGCTGACCCGAAAGAAATTCGCGAGGCCTACTTCGCGCTTTCGAAGACCTTCCACCCGGATGCCTACTACGGAAGGCGACTCGGATCGTTCCAATCGAAGATGGAGGTCGTTTTTCGCAAGATCACCGACGCATACGACGCGATCGGGCGCCCAAAGAAGCGTGGGGCCTACGATCGGTATCTGCAGCAACAGATGACGGTGCACGCTGCGGAAGAGCAAATGGATCGCGTCGAGCAACGGGCCGAAGCCATGACAAGGGCACTCTCAAAAGCGCCGGTTGCCGACGTGCACTCCGGGCCCGGGTCAGGTGAGTGGACGTCATCTCGGGTCCCGGATCCGATCTCGATCCGCGAGAGTGCAGCGCCTGCGATCTCCGTCGTTCCAGGGTCTCCCGAACATGCGCGCATGCAGCGCAAGCGCGAGCTTCTGGAACGGCGGCTTTTGGGCAGAGCCAAGCGGCAACCGAGGGCGCCGGCAAGATCGATTCCAGCCCCGACCGCGCGTGTCGGGAAGAAAGCCGCGCTCAGGGACCTCACGCGATCGCTCAAACACACGGCAGTGCTGACCGGCGGAGTGGATCGGGCGCAGCGCCACATCGAAAACGCGCACATTGCGGAAGCCGACGGCGATTTGGCCTCAGCCGCGACGGCCCTGCGCATGGCGATCGCCCTAGATTCGAACAGCCAAGAGCTTCAGGACCAGTATCGCCGTGTGAACTCGAACCTACGTGTTGAGTTGCTCGACATCCACCGCCAGCAGGCCAAATACGAGGAAGAGAACAATCTCTGGGCCGCGGCAAGCATCTCTTGGGCGAAGGTAGCCGAGGCGGCGCCGGATGACCCCGACGCTCCAAGGCGTGCTGCCAAAGCGCTCCTAGCCGCTGGAGGAGACCTTCGAAAGGCTCGCGACTTCGGCCAACGGAGCCTCGAGCTCAAGCCGGATTCGCTCGACACGCGGCTGCTTTTGGCCCGGATCTACATCGATGCCGGGATGGACCACAGCGCAGTAAAAGAGCTAGAAGAGGCCGCAAAGCTGGACCCGGGCCACGAGATGGTGAAAAATCTCAGAAAGCAGCTCGGGGGGTGATGTGGGTACTACATTTGAGCGCTTGGAAGAAATTGGGGCATGGAAAGAGTCATAGGGATTGACCTAGGAACGTTCAACTCGTGCGTAGCCGTCGTCGAAAGCGGCACGCCCGTCGTCATCGCCAATCGGGGAGGCTACAAGGTGACTCCGTCGATGGTCGCTGTCACCGAAGGTGGCAAGCGGTTGGTGGGCCACATCGCGAAACGGCAAGCCGTGACCAACGCCGAGAACACCGTGTTCGCTGCGAAGCGACTGATCGGTCGCAAATGGGACACGCCTCAGGTGAAGAACGCAATTCAGACGTGTCCGTTCCACATCGTCGAGGGTCCTCACGGGGACTGCCGCATCAAGATGCGAGACAAGGTCTACAGTATTCCCGAGATCAGCGCGATGGTGCTTCAAGAGATGAAGATGGTCGCGGAGGACTACCTGGGCGAAGAGATCCAAAAGGTCGTCGTGACCGTCCCTGCGTATTTCAATGACAACCAGCGTCAGGCGACGAAAGATGCTGGGGCCATCGCTGGTCTCGATGTCATCCGCATCATCAACGAGCCGACCTCGGCTGCACTCGCCTACGGCTTCGGCAAGAACATCGACCGCACGGTCGCCGTCTTCGATCTCGGTGGCGGGACGTTCGACATTTCGATCCTCGAGATATCGAGCTCTGGCGTGTTCAAGGTCATCAGCACGGCGGGCGATACCTTCCTCGGCGGCGAGGACTTCGACCAGCGGGTCATCAGTTGGTTGGTCGAAGGGTTTCAGCACGAGCACGGCATCGACCTTCGGCAGGATCGCATGGCGCTCCAACGCATGAAAGATGCCGCCGAAAAGGCCAAGTGCGAGCTGTCAGCCGTGACCGAAACCGAAATCAATCTGCCGTTCATCATCTCGAGCACTAGGAACGAAGCGTTGCACCTTCAGCGCCTCCTCACCCGTGCGACGCTCGAGGAGCTCACGGCGGACTTGATCGACCGCACAGTTCAGATCTGCGAGCTAACGCTTGGCGAGGCTGGTCTCGATAAGGACGAGCTCGAAGACATCATCCTCGTGGGAGGAATGACCCGCATGCCCAAGGTTCAAGAGCGGGTCTCGAATTTCTTCGAGCGCGACCCGTGCAAAGGCGTGCATCCGGACGAGGTTGTCGGCCTCGGCGCTTCCATCCAGGGCTCCGCACTCGTCGACGACTCGCCCGAGATGGACATGGTGCTCCTCGACGTCACGCCGCACACGCTCGGAATCATGGTCGTCGGCGGTTACTTCGAAGAGCTCATTCCGCAGAACACCACCGTCCCGACATCGCGCAGCAAACCGTTCACGACGGTGCGCGACAATCAGACTGCCGTGAAGATCCTCGTGTTGCAGGGCGAGTCGCGACGGGCGGAGGACAACGAGCTTCTCGGCGAGTTCATTCTTACCGGTCTCCGCCGTGCGCCCGTGGGCGAGATAGAGGTCGAGGTGACCTTCGAGATCAACGCAGACGGTATCGTCAGCGTGCACGCGAAAGACGTAGAGACGGGCAAGGAACAGTCGATTACAGTGACGGCAACCAGCGGCCTCACCGAGGACGAGATCAGCGACATGATGGTCGACGCGTCTGATTACGCGGTGATTCGGCGCGAAGACGAAGCGACGGAGCAAGTTCGACAGGAAGCCGAAACTATCATCGCCGAGATTGAGCGTTTGTTCCCGGACGTGGAGCAGATCGTCGCCGGGAGCGATTTTGGGAGAGATGCGATCGACAAGGCTAAAGGCGTGGTCGACAACGCGCGTACGCTGCTAGAGCGAGGCGATATCCCGGGGCTCAAGGACGAGCTGGAGTCGCTTGGTCGCACGCAGCGCATGTTCAAGGGCGTGGTCGGCAAGTCGGCGTAAGTGATGAGCTCGGGCGGTCGCGAATCGAATGGTTCCGTTTTTCCGAGCGCTCCTGGTGTTCTGGGTGACGACGGCGACATCGATCTGACCGGTGGGTTCGCGTCCTCTGTGGAGGACGAGCGTCCGACGGTCCGCCCCTCGGGTGATGCCTGGATCATCGATCGCGATCGACGGAGTCTTCTACCTCCCCCCGCGCCTCGGTCCTCGTCACCGGACCCATCGTCTCCGGCCCATGACGAAAGCTCGACCACCACTCGAGACGAAGCACATCGTGAGATCGCGGATCGCTTTGCGCTCGGAGACTATGCGGCAGCTTTGAGTGTTGCCGAGCTCCAGCTCGGACGAGAGCCGGACGATGTCGAGGTCCGGCGGTACGCCGAGAGCAGTCGAGAGCGGCTCGAAGTTCGATACGCGACCCGCATCGGATCGCTCGATTACATTTTCAACGTTTCGGTGCCCGCCTCGAAGGTCAAATGGCTTGGGCTCGACCCGCAGGCCGCGTTTCTGTTGTCCTTGGTGGACGGCCAGACGACCGTGGATGAGGTCCTCGACCTTTGTCAGATGGGCAAGCTCGAGGCGCTCCGCGTCTTTACCGAGCTTCTCGACGCCAAGGCCATCGAGCGCGTGGCATAGGCGATAGTGTGAGGGCGGTGGCGCGGGACAAACGGAGGCCGCAGGCCGTCTAGGCGTGCGCCCGCTTGCACCGGGTCGGCGGAACACTACCATCCTGGGCCATGGCCGCTTCTCCCAAGAAGATCGTGCTCGCCTACAGTGGCGGGCTCGATACATCCGTGATTCTGACCTGGCTCAATGAGACCTACGGGGCGGAGGTCATCGCTTTCTGTGCGGACGTAGGGCAGGGTGAGGAGCTCGGAGGGCTGGACGAGAAGGCGCGTGCGACCGGCGCGTCGAAGTGTGTGATCGCCGACCTCAAGGAGGAATTCGCCCGCGATTTCTGCTTCCCCATGCTGCGCGCCAACGCCATCTATGAGGGGGAATACCTACTCGGTACCTCGATCGCTCGCCCCGTGATCGCCAAGGCGATGATGGAGGTCGCGCGCGTAGAGGGCGCAGACGCTATTGCCCACGGCGCGACGGGGAAGGGAAACGACCAAGTCCGCTTCGAGCTCACGGCGATGGCGATCGATCCCCGGATCCAGGTGATCGCGCCTTGGCGGACGTGGTCGTTGCGCTCGCGCAGCGATTGCATTGCCTATTGCAAGGAGCGCAAGATTCCGATCGACGTGACAGCCGAAAAGCCTTACTCGATCGACGCCAACCTGTTTCACACGAGCTATGAGGGCGGCGTTCTCGAGGACCCATGGAACGAGCCGCTCGAAGACATGTTCCGCTGGACAACCGCTCCGGAGGACGCACCCAACGAGGCGGAGTACGTCGTGATTGGCTATGAGAAGGGCGATCCCGTTAGCGTGAGTGGCGAGCGACTCGGCCCTGCCGCATTGATCGGCCGGCTGAACGAGCTCGGCGCCAAGCACGGAGTCGGCCGGGTCGACATCGTCGAGAACCGATTCGTGGGGATGAAGTCCCGAGGGGTTTACGAAACTCCCGGTGGCACGATTCTCCAAAGGGCGCACCGGGCGGTCGAATCGATTACGGTGGACCGTGAGGTGCTCCGAATCCGCGATAGCTTGATCCCCGAATACGCTTCCCTGGTGTACCGTGGCTTCTGGTTTGCGCCGGAACGCGAGATGCTCCAGACCTTGATCGACGACTCGCAAAAGGACGTGACCGGCGAAGCTCGGATCAAGCTTTTCAAGGGGAATGCCGGTGTGGTTGGCCGACGGAGCCCAAACACCCTCTACGACCCGGGCTACGCGACCTTCGAAGAGGACGAGGTCTACGATCAGCAGGACGCGACCGGTTTCATACGGCTCAACGCGCTTCGCCTGAGAATTCGGGCGCTTCGCGACCAGCGCAGCTAGGCCGCGAACGCGTGTTGCGGTTGGAGCGGGTCCTCGGTAATCTAAAGAGTCTCAAAGGTTTGGACGTTCCCAGTATAGAGTTGGCCGCCGCGGTGATCGGCGGTGTGAGTTTGGGCGCATTGCTAGCCGGCGTCAGTGCGGGTCTGCACTCTCTTGGCGAAGCAGGCCTTCAGGCTCTTGCCGAAGCCGGAGGACGCAATGCTGGGGTGGCCGAGCGAATCGCGCGCGAGCTCGGCGCGGTGCAGGCCCGTCTTCTCCTGGGGCGGGTCCTTTGCGTCGCCATTGCCGCAGCGTTGGTTGGCTACTCGCTGTTGCAGGGGGGGACACCGCTTGATGCGCTGATCGGGGTGATCGTGGTTTCGGTCACGTATGCTGCTATTGCCACCGTTGCGGGTTCAGTCATCCGTCGGCGTTCCGGCGAAGCCACACTCAAAGTCTGGAAGTGGCTACGCCCGGTCGAGCTGCTGCTGATTCCGCTGGCGGAGCCCTTGAATTGGGTGGGCGCCTTGGTGACCCGTCTCGTTCCGGAGGTTCGGGTGGCCAACCCGGCACGGTTGACAGATCTCACGGTGGAGCACGTCATCGAACAAGGGGAAGAGACGGGTTCGATCGGCGAAGACCATGCACGGATGCTCCGCAGTGTCCTCGAGTTCAAGAACACCGTGGCCCGTGAGATCATGGTGCCGCGCACCCAAGTCGTTGCCTTCGAGATCGACATCAGCGTCGACGAAGCACTCGCCAGCGTCATCGAGTCCGGCCACAGCCGGTATCCGGTCTACCGTGGGCGAATCGACCACGTCGAGGGTATCCTCTACGCCAAGGACCTCTTCCAAGTCGTTCGCGAACCAGCTGATGTGTCGAGGCTTGCGCTGGAAGACCTCATCCGAAAGCCGGCGTTTTTCGTGGCGGAGAGTCAGAAGATCGGGGTGCTACTGCGAGAGATGCAGCGACGCCATTCGCATCTTGCGGTGGTGGTCGACGAGTTCGGAGGTGCAGCTGGCATCGTAACCCTCGAAGACATCGTCGAGGAGATCGTCGGAGAGATTCAAGACGAGCACGACGAAGAGCCACCCTTGGTCCTCGAGCGATCGCCTGGCCACTACTTCGTCGACGCCGGAATCTCCGTGTACGATCTAGAAGAGCACTTGGGCGAATCGATTTGCGAGGACAAGTCGGAGTTCGACTCGCTCGGCGGCCTCTTGGTGCACCTAGCGGGGCAGGTGCCCGAAATCGGTGAGACCTTGCTCACCGGCTCATATCGGATCGTGGTCCTCGATGCGGACGAGCGCCACGTGCGTCGGGTCGAGATGCTCAAGGTGGGCATGGAACCCGATGAGCGGTCTACGGCGGCGGGCGTTTAGACCGGGCCCCTTACGACGCTTCGGGGTGGTCGTACTTGATCCAGTCCTGCAGGATGTCAGCACCGCTCATCCGGGGCGTGAGCACGGTGTAGTGCGCGACTCCGGGTTCTGGCGACGCGCCGACCGAGCCGACGTTGACGACGTGATACTCGCCCAGCGTGCGCTGAAACGGGATGTGAGTCGAGCCGCACACGATGATGTCAGCCGGGTCGTCGGCGAGCAGTGGGAGGATCTCCTCGTCGGTTAGGTCGTGGCTGATCTCTCGGCCGCTGTCGGCTGGCGATCCGTGCACCATCAGGACCTCACGCCCATCGAGGAGGGGAATCCGCAGGTGCTCGGGAAGGCGTCGCAAGCGTTCGGCGACGAGATCCCCGATCGCCGCACGGGTCTGTGCGAAGAGTCGCGCCTGGCGCCGCTGCTCTTCATCGAGAGGCAACAAGCCACTCGGGTCAACCGAGCTGAGGGCCATGTCCGAGAGGCCACGGGTGCAGATCGCGCCGAGCTCCTGGAGCCGCTGCCAAACCGCGAGCGGTTCGTCGCCCCCGAGGAGCAGGTCGCCCGCGACATGAATGCGCTTCACCTCCAGCCGATCGAGCTCGCTCAGGACCGCCTCGAAGGCTGCTAGATTCCCGTGTAAGTCCGAAAGGAAGGCGATGGGGCCGCTCGCCGGGGGGTGCGCCATGGTCGGACTCTAGCCCTTGCGCCCAAACAGGCACGGCCTATTCTCACGTGGGGAGAGTGAGTTGAACGAAAGTGGCGATCGAGACAACGTGATCCCCGTTGGTTTCGGGGTGGATGGAAAGCTCGCGCGCACGGCGACCCACGAGCCGGTCCCCGCGCCTTCGCAGCCAACACGGCCACGCCTCGATCCCGCCGCAGGCCTGTACACGGTGACCGAGGTAGCCCGGCTTTTCGCATACACCCCGTCCAGATTGCGCTACTGGCATCGATCCGGTCTCCTCGAACCCTCTACGCGGATAGGCGGCCGCAACTATTACACCTTTCAAGACCTGATCGGTGTTCGCGCGGCCAAGGGGCTCCTCGAACGGGGGATACCCTTGCAACAGGTGCGGCGAACGGTGGAGTCTCTGCGCAGCACACTCCCCAAGACGACGCGGCCGCTCTCCGAAGTTCGCGTGCTTGCCGACGGTCGGACCGTGCTCGTCCAAGACGACGCCGGAACCTATGAGCCCACCACCGGGCAAGCCGTGCTCGATTTCAGGATCGATGGCCTCGAGTCAGACGTGGTGCGCTTGCTGAGTGCCGAGAGCGATGATCGGTCGAAGGCCTACGAATATTACCTGGAAGGGTGCAGGCTCGATGAGCAGGCCGGTACTTTCGAGCAAGCGGAGGAGGCGTATCAAAACGCGCTCTCGTTGGATCCGACGCTCTCGAACGCGCTCACCAACCTCGGCAATCTACAGTACCGGCGCGACCAGCTCGACGATGCGGAGCGCTACTACCGGCGCGCACTCGAACGCGACCCTGAGCAGCCCGAAGCGCTCTACAACCTCGGGTTTCTGTGTTTCGAGCGTGACGAAGTCGACCCCGCCATCACGCTTTTCCGGGAGGCTTTGAGAAGCGACCCCTCGTTCGCTGACGCTCACTTTAACCTCGCGATGGCCCTCGAAGAGCGCGGAGACCGGAGCTCCGCCCGACCCCACTGGCAGCACTATCTTGCCCTCGAGCCCGCGGGATCCTGGGCGGATATCGCGCAGAAGCACCTCGACGAAGGTCCGCGTCCGTGAAAGAGGATGATCCGATCGAGCGCTTCTCTCGTGAGTATGCGCGTGCCGCTGAAAGCGAGCCTTTCGAGGCGGGTCGATGCGCGCTCGCGACGGCGGATGCACAGGGACATCCCTCGGCTCGGTTCGTCTTGCTCCGGGGCTTCGACGCGCGCGGCTTCGTGTTCTACACCAACTTCGAAAGCCAGAAGGCGCGCGATCTCGAAGAGAACCCCCATGCCGCGTTGGCGTTTCATTGGCACACGACCGGCGTGCAGGTATGTGTGCGCGGGCCGGTGACTAGAGCATCCGACGAAGAGGCCGACGCGTATTTCGCAAGCCGCGACCGTGGAAGTCAACTCGGGGCCTGGGCGTCGAAGCAAAGCGCCGAGCTCGATGACCCGAAGACGCTTGAAAGCGCAGTCGCTCAAGCGACAAAGCGTTTCGAAGATGTTTCCGTCGAGAGACCTCCGTTCTGGGGAGGCTTTCGAATCACGCCCGATGCCATCGAGTTTTGGGAGAATCGGGACGACCGACTGCATGATCGGTGGCTCTACAGACCAAGTGGCGATGGTTGGAGCTGCGTGCGGCTGTATCCCTAACGCGCTAGCTTAGCACTCAAGGGCGCACGTACTTGTCGAGCTGGAGGGCCCATCGGACCTCTTCGATGGCTTCGCCGATGTCGTCGAGGGATTTGCGGTAGGTCACCTCGTGCCACACGTCGAGAACACGGGCCTCATCGACCGGGTCTTTGACCTCGACGATCTCCGCGCCGGACTCCTCGTAGCCCCGGCTCCCTGCTCGCTCTCCCACTTCCTGACGGACGCGTTGAAAAAGCTCTTCTGAGGGCGCCGATGGGGCGTCCGAGCGCTGTGTCCGGGCCGTGAACTGGACGGCCAGGCCGCTGTTGGTGACCACCCGTACGCCAGAGTCCATGATGTGAAGGCGCACGCGTTCCGCGATCCGGAGCTCTTCGTCCGCGGACCTGTAGATTTCTACGCCGGCGTTGGCAAGCGCCTGCTGAATGTCCTGAATCGTCAGCGTTTCCTCCAACCCATTCACGGAAAACTTACGCTTCGGGTCGAGGAACTTACCACCCTCCATGCCATGCGCGCAAATGACCCGTCCAGAGCTGCTAGAGAAGACTCCCATGATCGAAGTCGAAGACGCCATCGGCCAGCACCTGAAGCTCGCCAAAGCACCCACGCGGGTCGTGTCGCTCGTGCCAAGCGAGACGGTGTCGGTCGTCGATCTCGTGGGGCTAGGGCGGCTCGTCGGTCGGACCGACTATTGCATCGAGCCGGAGGGCGCCATTGAGGCGGTGCCGACGGTGGGAGGCACGAAGGGGTTCGACGTTCGGGGGGTTCTCGATCTCGAGCCGGATCTCGTCCTGGCGAACAAGGAGGAGAATAGCCGCCCCCTCGTGATGGCGCTGATCGAGGCCGGACTCCAGGTTCATGTGAGCTTTCCTTGCTCGGTCGACGATTCGAATCGATACCTCGAAACCCTGTGTCGGCTGCTCGATGTGAACCCGAACGACTCGCCGCACCTCCGACGCTGCCGCGAGGCCGTCGCGCGCGCCGAGGCAATTTCACCGACCGAGCCGGTGCCTGTGTTCGTGCCGATCTGGCGGGATCCCTGGATGACGTTCGATGGTCGTGCGTACGCGAGCGACGTCCTTCGGCTATCCGGCGCCCACAACGTCTTCTCCGGAAGACCGCGGCGCTATCCGTTGGCGGCCGATCTTGGGAAGGGACTCGCGTGGACCGACGAAAAGGTGGATCAGCGTGACACACGTTACCCCAGGGTCCGTCTCGAAGAGATCGTGGAACGTGGGGCGCGCGCGGTTCTGCTGCCAGACGAACCCTACGCGTTTGCCGAAAAGGATTTCGACGCGTTTCACGAGATTGATTCGTCGTCATCGCTCCAGCTAGAGCTGATCGACGGCAAGGATGTGTTTTGGTACGGGACGCGGGTCGCAGTCGCTATCGGTCGCCTTCGCGCGTGCATCGCTCGACTCCGGCAGTGAGCGTTTCGAGTTTGTGGACTGCGCTACAATTCTTCGGGGTGCATCCTCCCGAAGGGTGTGCGCGTGATCGGTTTTCGCTTCAAAATGCTAGCCAACGATCGCATGCTCCGGTATGTTCCGCAATGGTTTGACATTGGCGGTAGATAGACTTTCCTCGATTTTGCCGAAGGGCGGTGCGGACGCTGCCTTGCATCGGGGTGCGCGCCGTCGCGCTCGTCGCTGGGCTCTCGACGCCGAGATCGAGCTACTGTCACCGGGTCGCGGATCGGGCCTCGCCATCAACGCGAGCGTCGGCGGGCTTCGCATCGCCCTCGACCGCGGCGTACCTATCGACGAAACCTGCGTGCTTCGTGTCCGGACGTCGCCCGGGCACGAGACCGTCGAGCATGCGCGTGTGGTTTGGTCCCTGGCGCGGCCGGACGGATACGTTCTCGGACTGGTCTTCATCGAGTCGCCATCGGCCTGAAACCACTAGGGTTTAAGGGGCTGCACGGATGCCGGTGTGGCTGGTTGCGGTATCGCTGATTCAGGGGTACCTTGCGTTCTCATCTGAGTGTACCCATCTACGGGACGCTACGGAGGTTCAAATGCGGCGACGTATGTTTCTCGGCAAGATCCACCGGGCTACGATCACACACGCGGACTTAGACTACGAGGGTAGCGTCACGATCGACGCGAACCTGCTCGATGCTGCTGGCATCCTCGAGCACGAAGAAGTCCAGATTTGGAATGTGACCCAAGGCACGCGGCTGGCCACGTATGCGCTGCGGGGCCCGCGCGGTTCGGGTGTCATCTGTGTCAACGGCGCCGCCGCACATCACATGAGCCCCGGCGATGTCGCGATCATCGCGTGTTTCGGTGACATGAGCGACGAAGAGGCACGCGCCCACAAACCCAAAGTGGTGCTCGTCGACGACGAGAATCGCATCGTGGACACCGGTCCGGAGCGGCCAGGGCCGCAGATGCCGCGTCGAGTGGACGAGTTCGTTCATTAACGCAATCATTCCGGCGTTGCCGGGGTGGCGGAATGGCAGACGCAGGCGACTTAAAATCGCCCGTGAGATTTCACGTGCGGGTTCGAGTCCCGCCCCCGGCACTGCCTAATACGCCTGCAAGAGCGGCCTAAGCGTTTGCATGCATTCGGGCGGGCTGCCCGGGACTCGCACCCGTCGGGTGTACTCGCCCCGCTTTGCGGGGCTGCGTACTGGGGCTGGATTGCTTCAGCTCCGCGGACTCTCGTCCGCTCCGACTTGAAGCAATCCAGTCCCAAGCAAATCCCGCCTCTGCACGCATCAGTCGGATGTACGGGGTGTAGATGGGGAGGGGGTGCTCTCCCTGAGTGTCAGTTCCAGCGCCAGCGTCAGCGCCAGCGTCAGTGCCAGCGAACGCGACCGCGAACGTGTCTGCGAACGCGAAGTTTCTGGACGAATCGGTCTGGGAGGCGAGCTTGCTGAGCGTCTTTGTAGCTGAAAGATCCTGCCGACGAAGGAGCGAAGCTGTCAGAACTCCACCGATGAGTTGGCTGTGAAAGTCTCACCGCCGACCATTACCGAGGCGCTCACGTCGATCGAGCCGCCCGTGGGTTGTCCGCCGGTATAGGTGACGTTGTTAAAAGTCATTTGTGTGTCCCATGTGCTGACCTGCCCACTTGCAGCGAGCTCCACGCTGCCGCGGGTGTTGAGTTGGCCATCGAGCGATGTGTCCGTGTAGTCGAGATCGCAGAACACACTGAACGAGTAAGTCGCTCCTGCTGAGTTGCCGGCGACCGAGTAGTCGCAATCTAGCGTGGTGTCCGTCCAGCTGATCGAGCCGCTCAGGAGCAGGCCCGTGCCACGATCGCAGCCGTCGAAGGTGCAGCTGTTCTCGGTGCACTCGCAACCCTCCCCTTGTTTCAGTCTCTCGAAGCTCTCCGTGCTCGCGAGTGTGGTTCTTTCGCTCTCCTCAGGTGTCAGCAGTTCGACCGCGCTCGTGCCGACATCAAGCAGCTCGAACGCGCCAGCCTCGCCGTCGCCCGCAACCGTAATCTGCGCGGCGCTAAGCGCGGCGGTTGCCGTATCCCGCATGACCGCTTCGTTGATCGTGGCGTTGCTTTCCGGCTCGCCGCCGTTGCCGCCCGTGCCATCCACGCCGCCGATGCCGCCCGTGCCGGCACTACTGGCGCCGTCGCTGCCGCAAGCCGCGAACACGGTGATCGCGATGAACGCAGCTGTCCCGATGGCGATCTCGCTCATGGGGCGCATGCTCGCATCATACCCTTCGGTCACCTTGTGTACACTCTTGACCTTCATCGCGCCGAATCAATCTTTCCAGGTACCTGGGAAGGTCCCTGCCAGTGCCAGTGTCAGCGCCAGCGTCAGCGCCAGCGTCAGCGCCAGTGTCAGCGCCAGTGTGAGTGCCAACAGGGACGGTCCCAGGGTCCCAGGGACGATTTCGAGAAACCTGAGCTCGGACGGCCTCTAAGATTCGGAAAGGTGCCGTGGAAGGGTGGAAGGGTGGAGAGTGAAGAGAGTGATCTATTCGCCGGTTTCGGCGAGTGGTAAAAGAGAGGGCATGAAGTATCTCCCCTTGGTTGCGGCGCTCGTGGTGGTTGGTGGCTGTGGCGACGACAGCTCGGGCGGCAGCGGCTCGGGCGGCAATGGCGCTTCGTGTACTCAGAGGCTCGCTTTTGAGCTGGTGTGTCCGGGTGACGTCGCCGTGGGCGCCACCGGACAGGTTACCGTTGAGGGTTACGACGCCAACAACATCAATCAGCTCTCGTTCGGTGCTGCCGGTGACGGGATTATCGACCCACCCGCGTTTCAGGTGCCGGAGAACTCCAGTACCAATACCAACATCCCGGAGCCGCCATCCGTGTTTACGTTCACTGGGTTGGCCCAGGGCGACGTGATTCTCACGGTGACCACCTTTGATCTCTCCGAAGAAGACTGTTCGCTGTCGGAGGCATGCACCTTCGACGTGGTGGAGTGAGGGAGTGAAGAGAATGATCCTCTCTACGGCCATGTATACTTCGGCCGCGGAGAGACTAGGTAAAGTAGACAAGCATGCATACTCGGGAGACTACCTCATCGAGTCGCTTCGAGGGATGGGATGGGCGCGGGTAGCAAAGTTGATGAGGCCGCGTGGCCGGTTGTTTTTACTGTCCGACGCCAAGGACGGGCGTTTATACTCGCTATCTCCTAGAGAGCGTTTGAACCTACAATGAGCGGCAGTGCCTACCCCCGCCAATAGGAGGACCGCCGTGTTTCGCGAATATACCGACTACGATGGGCTCGGGCTCGCGGAGCTCATTCGCACCAAGGAAGTCTCGCCTCAAGAGGTGCTCGAGGCCGCCATCCTGCAGGCCGAGTCGGTCAACCCAACGCTCAACGCGATCGTGGCACCTCTGTACGACGAAGCTCACCGGCGCGTCCGCGAAGACGAGGTCGACGGGCCGTTGGCGTACGTTCCCTTTCTTTTGAAAGACGTCCACCACGCCCTCGAAGGCACGCCGATGAGCAACGGGAGCAACCTTCAAAAGGGGGAGATCTCGACGTTCAACGCCGAGATTGTGCAGCGCTGGCTCAACGCCGGGCTCGTGGTCTTCGGCAAAACCAATAGTCCCGAATACAAGCTCACCCCGACGACTAACCCGGTGGCGTGGGGACCAACCCGAAACCCGTGGGACGTGGCCCGAACGCCGGGAGGCTCGAGCGGCGGTTCTGCGGCAGCGGTTGCTGCCGGGATCGCACCGCTTGCCTCGGCGACCGACGAGGCAGGCTCAATCCGGACCCCTGCGTCGAACTGCGGGGTTTTCGGGCTCAAACCGTCTCGCGGCCGCAACCCGATCGGGCCTGATTTTAGCTGGGTTCTTGGTGGGTGCTCGACGTCGCACGTGATCAGCCGAAGCGTGCGCGACAGCGCGGCGGCGCTTGATGCGACCCAAGGGCCCGAGCCTGGATCCCCCCACGATTCTCCGGGGGGCGGCGGGTTCCTCGAAGCGCTTTCGACGGCGCCTTCGGTTCTGCGCGTGGGTCTGTGTGTCGAGCGCGAGGTGCTCGGCAAACCTATGGACCCGGCCTGTGTGAGTGCGATTCAACATGCCGGCACGCTCCTTGTCGACCTCGGGCATGAGGTCGACGAAGTCGCCATGCCCTACGACGAAACCGAGGCCATGCGCCTCGCCGCGATCTTGATCGTGGTGAGCTTCGCCGAGTTCGCAGAAGGGCTTGCCAAGACCTACGGCGCTTCGAAGGTGCGGACCAAGATCGAACCACTCAACAACTTCATCTGGCGGGTCGGACAGGCCGTGCCGAAAAGGATGTTCGAACGCTCTCACATCCGCGCGATGGAGCTGACCAAAGCCATGGCGAAGTTCCACTCCCGCTACGACGTCTTGGTGACCACGAATCTCGCGTGCGTGCCCCGGTTGATCGAAGAAACCGAGCCCAAACCATTCGATGTGCGCCTTGCGAGCATTCTCGCACTGCCCGGAGTGCGCTCTCTGATGCGGTTCCCGGGTGCGGCGGATGTGTTGATCGACACTCAGCTTCAGTCTCTTTCGGACCGCGTGCCCTACCGCACTTCGCTGGCGAACCTCACGGGCCAGCCCGCAATGTCTGTGCCGCTCTATTGGACCGAGAACACGCTGCCCGTCGGCGTTCAGTTCCACGGCCCGGTAGGCGGGGAAGCGATGTTGCTCAAGCTCGCAGCACAACTCGAAGCGGCGCAGCCCTGGGCCGGGCGCCTCCCGATCAAGCCTCTCTAGGCGGGGGAGCCGTTTAACACTGTGTCTCTGTCATGACCGGGCGGGCCGTAAGCCTTCCCAGGTCACGTGGGAAGGCTCACGCCCATGGGGAGAGGATTCACACCGCAGCAGCAGGAGCAGCGCTTTCAGTACAGGCTGTTGCAAAAAGTGCCCGAACCGAAACGGTAGCGCGTTCCGAGGCGCATGGTGGAGCTGGCCAAAGGCACTCCCCAACCCCGGGTTACGGCTGTATACTCAGGTCGTGACCGGGGGAGGTGGCTATGCGAGCGCTTCTCTTCGACCTCGACGGTGTCCTGTATCAAGGCGATCGCGTCATCGACGGCGCGGTCGAGACACTGCACTGGTGTGAGCAACGCGACATTCCGCACCTGTTCGTGACCAACACGAGCTCGAGGCCGCGACGCGCTCTCGTCGAGCGGCTGTCCGCCATGGGCTTGTCGGTGTCGGCCGAGCAGATCTTCGCGCCGCCGGTCGCAGCGCGCGACTACCTGGCTGCTCACGACGCAACGCCATTGGCGCTGTTCGTTCGCGAAGCGACTCGCGAGGACTTCGAAGGGCTCGAGCTCCTCGACGATGCAGCCGAGCAGGGCGCGGGTAGCGTCGTCATCGGCGACATCGGGAAGGCGTGGAACTTCGCCACCCTCAACCGCGCATTCCGTTTGTTGATGACGGAGCCACGTCCGGTCCTGATCGCGCTAGGCATGTCTCGATATGCACAGGGGAGCGGCGGCCTGGTGTTGGACGTCGCCCCGTTCATCAAGGCCCTGGAGCATGCGTCAGGGTGCGAGGCGGTGGTCATGGGCAAGCCCGCAAGCGAGTTCTTCGACGCTGCGGTCCGCAAGCTTGGAACCTCTGCGGCCCAGACCGTGATGCTCGGTGATGATATTGTTGCCGATGTCGGGGCAGCGCAGGCCGCCGGGCTTGCCGGCGTTTTGGTGCGGACGGGAAAATTCCGGCCCGGCGACCTCGAAGGGGACATCAGACCCGACGCCGTTCTGGATTCGATAGCCGACCTGCCTCAATGGTGGGAGAATCGAGGTTCCTGATGGGTGAGCCTTTCCAACCAAACCTGAAAGCACACGAGCTGCCGCGCGAGACGCTGGTCGACCTAGAAAATCGGCGCAACCCCGAAGGAACTGTTCTTCGACGATCTGAGATTCATTGTCGCCGCAACCGAGCTCCAGCCCGACATGCTGACGGTCGCTGACCGCAACCAGGCGGAAATCCCCGAGGAGCTGTCAGGCGACCGTTCTTGGTTCCAATGGTTCGTGTCCGCTTCACGGCTACTCGGCGGTCCGGCGAAGTCGAAGCCTGCTATTGCTTACATGCTCGCCACCGATCGCTGGTACACGGGCATCCGAAAACGCTACGGAGATGAGGCCGCGCAGGAGCTCGAAAAAGACGTGTGGATCGATCAGTCCTGAGCGGCGCGCTACGCGCCAGGCCCGACGTGCATGACCCGCATCATCTCGTGGTCCTCGTGCGACAAGATGTGACAGTGCCAAACGTAGCGGCCGGGCTTGTCGAATGTCGCTTTGATGCGGGTCACCTGACCTGGCAGCGCCGTCACCATGTCCTTGGGCGCGTTCTCGACATACCCAGTCGGCTGTGGGACATCGTCTCCGGCGGTGAGGTTCACCAGCCGGAAGCCACTGCCGTAAAGGCCCGTCTCTGCGGTGTTGTGTTGGACCGTCGGCTGCGCGACCATGTACGTTCCATCGCCGTTCGGCATCGGAGCCGCAACCCCGTTCGGATCCAGCACGCGGTCGTCTTCATTGGTCGCGCTATCCCACACGATCTCCTGCCTGCCCAAGATCTCGAAGTGCACCAGGTGAAGGTGCACGGGGTGGGCATCACCTGTCGCGTTCCAAATCTCCCACTCCTCGGTGGCCCCGAGAGCCGGGTTCTCGGTCGTGGGGCTGTGCCAAGCGATCGAGCCCTCCATCTGGCCAGTGAGGCCCACGCTGCTGTAGACCGGTGTGTCCGGCCAGTTGATCGGATTGTCGGCGTAGTCGGTTGCAGGCTCACCGGTGCCCAGCAGGGGCTGAAGACGTCCGAACTCGTCCAAGCCCTCGAAGAGCGCAACCTTGCGCAGTCGCGTGTGTGTCGGAACGACGGGACCGAAGGCGATCCCGGTCGGGCTCGCATCAAGCACCGCCGTATCGAGCGGCAGCACGACATCAAAGGCCATGATGCGATCCGTCTCGCCGAAGACCTGTGGTCCAGGAATGTCGCCACCAAACGGCTCGTCACCGCCGATGTTCTTCATGATGACGCGATTGCCGGGCGTGACGGTCTTGAAGTCGAAGATCAGATCGTACCGTGAGCCGGTCTCGATGAGCAGCGTGCTGACGGTCGTCGGACTCGAGGCGAGACCTTGGTCGCTGCCGATTACGGTGAAGGGGAGCGGCCCAGTGGCGCTGGTGAAATCGGTAGCGTCCGGGGCAACCTCGAAGAACTGGATTGCGAGGAAGCGGCTGTCGCAACCGTTCAGCAATCGGAGCCGGTAGTTCCGCGGCTCCACGTCCATCTTGGGCCAGATGATTCCGTTGACCACCATGTGATCGCCAAAGAACTCAGCCAAGGCCGTCGGCCCGCCCCCCGGGAAGATGTCGGGTGGCAGCTCCGCACCTTCCTCGGTGATGAAGCCCTTATAGAAGGGATCACCCGGAAACGCGGGGTAGAAGAGCTCACCGTTGTCCTTGAACATGCGGTCTTGGATCGCAAAGGCGGCTTCGTACGGAAAGGCGGGAAGGCTCAGCGGATTGCCGGACAGGCCCGTATCGGAGTCATCTCGAAGGATGTAGAAGCCCGCCATACCCGCGTAGACGTTGAGCCGCGTGATACCCAATGCGTGATCGTGGTACCAGAGCGTGCCGGCCGGCTGGCTGTTGTCGTACACGTACTTCTTGTCGACCCACTGCGGCCCACGGACCGTGTAACCGGGGCTGAAGAAGAACTCGGGATTGCCGTCGACTTGGAAATCCGAGTGGCCCCCGTGCACGTGCACAACGATGGGGACTCCATCCTTCTCGATGCTGTAACGTTCGTAGCCGTGCAGGCTATAGGCCCAATGCAGAGACTCGTCGTAGACGGGGCGTCCCGTGTAGTCGTCGAAACCAATGCTCGTGTTGTCCTTACCGGTAATGAGATACGGAGTCTTGTTGCCGAGCCGGTTCTCCCACTTCACCTCGAGCGGCTCGTCGCGGCGCACCTGGAACGTTCGTCCCGGCCAGGTGTAGAACTTGTCGTCGCCGTAGCCCCAGAGCGCTGTCGGTACCGGCGTGACGCCATCTAGACCGACGAGACCGGTCATTTGCCACGTCTGACCCACGGCAACCTTTATCGAGCGCTTGCTCGTGTCGTAGATGAACCCTGGATCGAGCGCGTTGGGGACGATCGCCTGAAACTTGGGTTGCATGGCCGGATCGGACAGCCCGGGACCCTGCGTGGCTGCTCGCGCCTTAGCGACCCATCTCGAGAACGGCAGCGTGGCCGTAACACCGGCCGCGCCCGTCAACTTCAGGAATTCCCGACGACGGAGCTCCGTAAACCGTCGCAGCAATGCTTGCCGCCTCGTGTGCTTGTCACTTTTGGGCATCCCTCTTCTCCTGGTCTAGCTGGTTCGGGGTGGACGATAAAACCACAGTTCGGCACAGCATGGATAGGAATTCCGCAACTACGTGAGCCCGAACAGACAGCTACGTGAGCTCGAACACACAGCCGCACCTCCGCGCATGAGCACTCGCGCAACCGTTGCGCCGCGACTCATGCAACAGACATCTTTTTGCGCGCAACGGACGCCAGCAATCCCCCGTATCGAGAGCCGGATTCCAACCTGGGAAGTTCGCGAAATAAGCACCTGGCGAGCACGGGATCAGTGTTTTTCTTCTCCTACTAGGTTGCCTCGGGGAGCTTCCCGCCGAAGTACTCGGCGAGGCGGCGCTCGGCATCGTCACCGAAGAGGATCTGTGCGACCTCACGAAGGCCGGGAGAGTTCTCGATAGCCTCGTCCCGAACCACTAACTCGATCTTGGAGCGTCGGCGCATGAAGTCTTCGAGCCTCGTGATCATCTCTGACTCGGCTGCCGAGTACAACTCCGCACGCAGATAGTCAGCCGAACCCATGACGTCTTCTGCCATAGTGGGGTCGCGACGGATCTTTTCGAGCATCGCGAAGGCACGACGCCCGTATCTTCGCCACAGCCGATCGGTCAAATGCTCGGTGTCGGGCTTTTCCCGAAGATCGTCGAGCCGCATGAGGCGGGCCTGGCGGTAGAACTCCTTGCGCGTGGCCGGTGCCGGCTCGCCGTACCAATTGTGGAGGTCCTTTTCGAGGGGGATGCCGAGGCGCTCGATCTGCTCCGCGACCTCTTCGCCCACGTTGAGACAGTCGGTGAGCTTGCCGCCGAAGATGCTTACCACGTGCAGATTGTGGTCGACCTCGACTGCGTGCTTCCGGCTGAGTTTGGTCCAGTCGACTTCGGTTTGGTCGCTGCCCTCACTGCTCACCACGAGCGGGCGGACACCGCAGCGCGCGGCGACGACGTCAGCCTTCGTAAGGGGCGTTTCGAGGTCCATCCGCTTGTTGATCTGTGCAAGCAAGAACTCGATGTCGTCGTGCGTCACCTCGGTGTAGGGCGTGTCGACGCGCGTGTCGGTGGTTCCGATGACCGATCGCCGACCCATCGGAATGACATAGAAGAGGCGTTCGGTGTCGTCGAAGAACGCAAGTACCTTATGGTGGTGTCGAGTCGTAAGACGAGGCACGATGAGGTGAATGCCCTTCGAGTAGACGATTCGGTGTTCCGTCTTGAGTCCCCACTCGCGGTTCAACTCATCGACGAACGGCCCGACCGCGTTCACGATCGTGCGAGCGGTGGTCGTAAACTCCTCACCGGTATCGACATCGCGAAGCCTGGCTTTCCATTGGTCGTCCTCGCGCTCAGCGGAGACGAGCTCAACGTAGTTCGCCACCGTGGCTCCCGCCTCGATAGCTGACCGCACGAACGAGAAAACGAAACGCGCGTCATTGTCGACCAGAATCCCGTCGTAGTATTCGATGCCTCCGCGCACCGACTCGGTGTCGATCGCCGGCTCTTCGGTCTCGATTTTGTTCTGGCTCAAGAGACGCGGATGACGCGTGCCGAACAGCCCGATGATCCAGTAAGCGAGCGCTCCCAACGCGGCAAACCACGGCGGGTAGGGGCCCTTCTTATCGAGCGCAGCGTAAAACCCAATCTCTTTGATATTGTCGGGATACGCTTTCAGGAGGCGATTGCGAGAACGGCATAGCTTCCACACGAGGTAGAGCTCGTAGCCTTCGAGGTATTTGAATCCGCCCCATACGAGATTCGACGATGCCTCGCTCGTGAAGCTTGCGAAATCGCCCCGGTCGACTAGAGCCACCGAAGCACCCCTGCCTGCAAGCGACGCCGCCGTCACCGCTCCGTTGATGCCGCCCCCAATAACCAGTGTATCGAACGATCGATTGCGCATCCGCTGGAGATGCGTCTCACGCAGCGTCATTGTTCCATCCTTGCATCGTTCGAAGTCAACGAGTCAATGACTTTGGCAGCGTTCTTCTTAGCTCGGCACGCATTAGAGTTGTCGACGCTCATTGTAATGGCAGACGGAGTGGCGTCCGCAAGCGCTTGGCCACCAGGGGCCACCGTTGCCGGAGACTAGAGCACAAAACGCTCTTGTTCCTCGCCCCGTTTGGTTCCCTTGCTTGGCTTTTTTCCTTGGACTGCGCGTTGGACTCAAGCTCGAAAGCAGGTTGAGCACCGCCACGAAACACGATCATGCGAACCAGCTCCGGTACTTTGCCATGCGGGTCTGCTGACTCTCGGGCGCGCCATTTCCGGGTCACCGAGGACGGATGATATGTCCCGCGCGAACCCCAAACTGATACACTCCCGCCTTCACCGCGTGGTCGCCGTTGATGAAGACGTGCTCGATGCCGCGTGACCGTCCGGCCGGTTGCTTGCCCTCAGGTGGAGTGTCGCAGATCTGCGCCGCATCAAAGACCACGACGTCCGCCGCCTTGCCCGATGCGAGCACACCGCGATCACTCATGCCAAAGCGGTCCGCACTGGCACCGGTCATGCGGCGAACCGCCGTTTCCAGATCGAAAAGCCGGCGGTCACGCACGAGCGGCCCCAGGATCCGCGGGAAGGTCCCGAGCGCAGCGGGATTGGGATGGCCGCCGCGCTTCATGATCACATCGGTTTCGAACAAGCATGCTTCGTGACGGAGCACCGTTTCCAGCGCGTGCTGGTCTTGCGGTTCGCCGCTGTAGCTGTGGAAGAGCATGGTCGTCGCCCCTTTGCTTCGCTCGGCCAAGGTGAGCATGGCGTCGAAGGGCGACGTCTTCCACTCGCGAGCGATCTCGGCAATCGTGAGCCCGTTGAGCTCCTCCCACCCTTCGACGCCGGCGTCCATCACCTGAAAGTCGCTGTAGATGAAACCCGCCAAACGGAAGCCCAGCTCGAGCTCGACCCGTAGTCGCATGCGGGCGAGGCGGCTCCGGTAGGCACCGGGGAGCGCCGCCAGGAACCAGTAGGGAAACGGTGCATGAATGGTGGTGTTGCCGCACGTGTAGGGGAAGGCGTCGATCATGATGTCGAGCCCGTCGCGCCGAGCGGTGTCCACCATCTCGAGGCACGCCTCAACGCTCGGCCAGCTGCGTCGTCCGACGAAGATGAAGTGGGAGAGCTGCAGTCTCACGCCCGTTTGCCGTGCCACCTCGAGCATCTCGCGCAGAGCGCGCACGTTGTGGGCCTCCGGGGTGGTCACGGGGTAACACGGCGAGATGCGCGAATACGCTTTGAGGTGAACCGTTGCGGTGGCATCGGCCTCGGCCGCCACCTGGCAGAAAGCCTGCAGCTCCTCCACCGGGGAGTACATACCCGGGTCG
>PVMK01128975.1_pt1 | contig 42362 bp, 38 predicted proteins | sample 1853481 | NCBI WGS metagenome assembly PVMK01 (sample SAMN08533507, study PRJNA380276) | Marine sediment metagenome, whole genome shotgun sequencing project.
ACATCCGAAAGAATGTAGAATTGAATAGATTTGAAGAGAAAATCATATAACGAATAAGGATAGATTGTGGTTCGCTTCGCTCTCACAATCTATCCTTATTCGTTATATGATTTTCTCTTCAAATCTATTCAATTCTACATTCTTTCGGATGTGATGTGGTTTAAAAATGCGGCCATTCATTGCTATATAGACACCGGGTCCGAGAATCTGGGCCGCAGTAACGGCGCATCCTATATTAAACACCGCGTCACCATTTCGGAATCGGGCGGGATACATTGAGCCAGTCATTACAATCGTTTTACTTGAAATATTCTTAAGTACCTTTGCGGTATCAATCATTGTATCAGTGCCGTGGGTGATAACAACTCTTTCCAATGGAGTAGACTCCACTTTCTTCCTTATCAGTTCATGGTCTTCATCTGTGAAGTCGAGGCTGTCTTTTCTAATAATAGATTCAACTTCGTAATCCAAAACGACATTAGCCCGCTCCAAAACATCGTTTGCTTGTGGATCTCCAACCTGATAGTCTGATTTCTTGTCGAAGTACACCTTGTCGATAGTACCACCCGTTGTGTAAATTTTGATTTTCATATCTTAATTATCTGAGGCATATAACGCCCCGGGATGAGCTGCAGGGCACCATACTTTGAGAACCCAAGAGCTTTACGCAAACCGCCTAGCTTTTCCTGTCAGCTCCATCCCGCTTGTTATGTTTTCATAGTAAACAACCTATGATTTTTTAGCTTCTTTTGAAGGTGTATCTGGATCAACAGGCAGATTTATATACCTGAAAGTTAAATTGCCTTCTATCAAATCACCAGGCATTTTCATACTTTTCTCAGATACCATAACCAGATAGCGATAATTTACGAGTTCAATTCCGCTTAATACTCCGGCTGTATATATTTTTGTCTGTTCGTATGCCTCTCGTATTTTAGCGTCAAATTCATTGCTTTGCCTGATGACCTTCCATTCAGTAAGGACAAGAGCAGTAGATGTTTTTTCGATCATTGATATGTCAGACAAAGGTTCATTAAGAATTAAGTCCGTTCGACCCTTTTCAGCATGAGCTTTAAAAGCCCACACACCATGTGACAGCAAATGTAAAGAACCTAATTTTTCACATTTTGGCTCTCCACCAGAATAGGCAGATAACCATTTTTTTCTAATTTCATCGTCAGCAATAATACTTCTTTGCAAATGGGCAAAAGCCCTTTCTGTAATTCTTAGAGCCACGGCTTGTGTATCAGTAATAATGTATGAGAATTCGGATTGAAACACCGCAAGAGAGGTTAAGGCAAATTGAACATGGCCACGAACTTGACCTTGATTCGGTGTAAAATTAAAATTAATTATATCAGGTTGTTCCAAGAATCTTTTTAAACTTTCGAATGCTTCTTTAGGAAAGTTGGTTTGATATTCCTTCAGGTAACTATTCAGACTTTCAAAGATTTTTTTAGCATTAGCTAACAGTATTTTTTTTCTGACACTCCGGTTATCTGAAGAGCTATGCTGGAGCGCGCTATAAAAGAAAGAACCCGCGTCAAGAAGTCCATGGATTCTTGCACTTAAGGCCTGCCATTCTTGATACCAGTTCATATCGTTACCTTATTTTTCTCCGTATGGTTTGAAACATAACGCCAGGGCTGAGCAGCGCAGCCACCGTAAGCCGCGTTACTCAGGCATTTCCGAAAAACCGCAATTTTCTCGGCGTCTGCTCCAGCCCCTTGTTCGGTGCTCTTATCGAAAATATTTTAGCACCTTTCGTTTATCATTTTTAGTGGTAATTTTTGCTTTGGACAGATTCCTTAGTCTTCCTTTTGAATATTTTTCAATAACGGCTTGTGCTATATTCTGTCTTTTAAACAAGGTTGCGGTATTTATGTCATCGCACCATGTGTCATCTGAAATATTTAAAAATAGCCGCCAACGTCCACTTGGAATGATTTCTGAATAGATCACATACCTGACTAAATTTTCAAGGTCTCTGATCCTTCTCTTTAGCTCTAGGATCTGATCTCGCGTAAGTTCTATGTCTTGCTCGCTAATATCATTGAATTTTTTATCGGGGACTTTCATATAGTTTTCAATTACACCGAACGCAGAAGTCAGGGGCAGGCAGTGCTCCCACTAACTTCAATGAAGACGATAAAATTCAGTTTTGCATCAATCTGCTAAAGCGGCACGGCCCTGGCTGTCACCTGAACTGACTGGTTGGGTTTTCCAGATACCTATTTTGATATTTCCGTCATAAATTGCATAATACAATGCCTTACCAAACGTTGAAACCAGGAACCATATGGCAGCTTCATGTCAGCAGAAAATCTTCTGTTGCCCATAATCATTCCAACAGTGGGATCAGTGTCCCATTTTTGGCCTCCCTTCATAGGTCGACTAAGATACAGGACCTCACCTCGATGCAAATACCCAGAGCGGCCGTCGTATATCGCATTTAAAGCCTTTGGCAAATCTGCCTTCTTAATTCGCATATGTGGTGACCTGAAATTGCCTCCTGTAAAGAAACCTTTTGAGTGTGACTCAATAAATGCTTTAAACTTTGCTTTAGTCCAACATGGAAACCCTGGCCCTCTGGGCCAGGTCAGAGTACAGAGGCTTTGCCATCTGTACGACTCAATGTTACTCAATGATCAAGTTGTCCCCACAACCTATGATCAAGGAGTAACAAATGAGCCGATTTCGAAAATTAACACAAACAATTTGGCATTGCCAGTATCATATTGTTTGGGTGCCAAAATATCGGTACCGGGTATTAAATGGGCCAATAGGATCTGAAGTAGAGAACTGCATCAGAGCATTTTCCGAACAAAAAGAATGTGAAATAGTAGAATTAAACGTACAGATTGACCATGTTCACCTACTCGTGATGGTTCCACCGAAAATATCAATATCCGATTATGTGGGCATGATAAAAGGCAGAACGGCAATCCGTGTGTTTAATAGGTTTAAAAAGTTAAAGAGCAAGCCATACTGGGGCAACAAATTTTGGTCCCGTGGATACTGTGTGGATACAGTAGGCTTAGATTCGGATATGATCCGAAAATATGTAAAGTATCAGGAACGGAAAGAGAAACGCCAAGAACAGAAAGATCTGTTCGATAAATAAAAATAATGGGGACAACTTTCCTTGCCCCCTCAGGGGGCAAGGCAAACTTACCCCTTCCAGGGGTAACCCAAAGCCTGGCCCTCTGGGCCAGGATATTTACCTTTCCTTACATCAAAAATCCTTTCAAGTTCCATTTTTTCATCTGCTGAAAGCACTTGAGGCTTAATAATATTATCTAAATGCAACCCACTAAATAGATCATCCCTTCTATCTAACTCGACCCATTTTGCAAAAGATTCAATAGCAGAAACCAATCTGATAAAGACCATTTCCTCATCTATACCAAACTCTCTAAGTGCCCTCCCATAGTTATGGAAACCCAATATTATTTGTTGGTGATAAACAGCATCTATTTGACTCAGTTTCTCCAGAAAATCTATAAGGCCTATTGAGAAATTGCGCTTACTGCCTGGGAGCATGTCAGGGTCAAAGTATGGTCTGCAACTTCCAATTTGTGGAGTATACTCTGTCTTTATCTTTAACCCGGTCGATGTTAAGTCACCGGAATAAGCCGAAAGCAAAAAGAATCGGCATTGAAAAAAGAACGAAAGGAGTGAAATTAGCTCTCCAGGGATTCCTCCTTTGAAAAGATAACCTTTTTTATTTGCCTTTCGGACAGAAAATGCCTCATCATCATATGGATACGTTATCTTTAGCAAATACTTATAAAGTCCATTTGAACCTTTATCAAATGTCATTGCTCCACATAAAATGGCCCCGTTCTGATAGTCCAATATGCCAGGAATATATGACTCACTTGCTAACTCGTATTCGGCCCTGTAGACGGAGGCGGATTTTCGAGCTAATTGGTCAATGTTCCGAATCCACTCCATTCGATTATCTAATTTTCGTTTCATATACTTAAAGCCCAACGCCAAAGTCACCTGCCGCAAGGGAAGAAGGACTTTGCAGATGTGAGTTTAACACAAAACATTGTCAAAAAAAACAAGCAGACCCTTGCGGTCAGAGTGAACTGACAGGTTCTCCACCCCCATTTTCTTTACATGCTTCATCGATTTCATAATCAGAATCAGGAACGGCCTCACCTGTGATACATGTGAAGCATGCATTGCCTGTGATAGCTGAGCCAATTACCCAAATTGGATTGCCGCAATCACATTTCACTCCGGATTTAAAATCATTTAGCGCAGCTTTTAAGCCAGTTTCAATTTCTTTTCGGCTTGTATCGGGATTACTTTTTATATGTTTTTCCACAAACTCATTAAGTTTGATGGGAACGAAACCTTTTTTCATTTTATACCTCTCTTACTGGAGAACGCAGAAGTCACCTGCCGGATAAGACAACAGGAAACTGGAAAATGATACATTTTTCACATAATGACGTTTAAGCAAAAAACGCCGCGGCTTATCCGGTCAGGTGAACTGAATTGTTCTGCGGTGCTATATGTCTGATTCCTTAATTTTGTTGTAAATTTCAGTTCCTATTTTGGTAAGTTTCTCACGAATCACAGGCCAGTGTTCCTTATCCTTCTTTCCTTTGTCCATTACCAGAAACACCATATTTGCAAATTTTGGCGATTCTCGCAGTTCATATTCAATCTCTTCCTTTGGAAACAACCCTATTACAGCATCTCGTTTCTCAAATCGATTTTCACCTTGAAATGAAAGAAGCACTGAACAAGCATGATTATGAAGTTGCAACAGGAGGCTGATTCCCTTAATTCCTTTCCCAATCCATCCTTCATCTCGTATAGGTACAGGCTTCCCAGCAAAAAGGCCCTCTTTTCTTATTGGTTCCCAGAACTCACTATACTCAACATTTTTCCTCTCTGTCTGCACATCAATAGCTGGTCGAGCGATTTGATGAAATGAAAATTCATCGTGTTCATTCACCTGTGCTTGTACAAGATACCAGTCAATATTACTGTCTTCGTTTCTCAGATTACATGTTACAATCATAAGTTCTTCAAATTCTTCGGCAATCAAAATAGCAACATTAGCTTCCTTCAAACGTGCATAAGCTTCAAGTCTCCCCCAGTGATCCCAGTCTGCTTTCCCAAATTGATTTTCAATAACTAAAATACCATCGGTTCCCGTTGCTACAATGTCAGCTTTTCTCGTGCCAACGTTGGATTCTGTCTCTGCATCCTCAAAATCACCAACATTCAGTTGTGAAATATGATTTGTAAGATCTGACGAGAAGTCCTCTTCACGTGTATACAGTGAGGATAGATTCTTATATTTTTGCAATTTCATTTTATTTCCTAAGGTTATGAATCACCACCGGCGCCAATGAACTTGCCCGAAAGGCCGCCGCGCTCCTCGTCGACTGCGGAATGCATTTGTTCTGTTCGGATCATGCTTGCAGTATTTCATTCCAGATGGCCTTTCCCACGCCAATGGAAGGTTTGTGGAAGCAAAGGCCGTCCGGGAGTTCCTCAATCTCGCCTGCTACAAGCAACAATGCGTTCGTGTAGCCAATTTTCATGTTGACAAGCAGTATGTCGGCAGCTGCGACGAGGTCGCTATCGCCAATGTTTTCCCGTCGGCCATAGTGATGAGTCCAGCCGGTGCCGTCTTCATGCGTGACGACGTTCTCGAACGCCTTGCTACCCCCGATATTCGGGTGTGCATATTCGCACAGCAGAGCGTAGACGCCCCGCAATTGCAAGGTCTGACTGCCGGTGTCGATCAAGAACCCATCCATTGCTTCCAGCAGGGCCTTAGGACGAACCGGCATACTGGCCTCAAGCGTGAGTTCGTCTTGAAGCTCTGTAAGCTTTTTTTTAAAAGCGAAAGGATGTTCCGAAAAGCATCTGATGGATCGTTGGCTTCAAGTTGTCCCACCTTGCCGTAACAGATGCCTTCAGAAGCTCCTGTTCCGCGAAGGCGGCCAGACCGGCGTTCTCCATATGGGATCTGGCGAGTACCATGGCCGTCATGAACCTTCCCGCAGCTAGCTCAGATAGGAAGCCAGCCTCAAGAGACCGGAGGCGAACACGCGTTCCGTGCGAGACATGTTGAATCCACGTCGCAAGGATATCAGCCGTCAGGAACAGCGGCTGGGGCTTCTTGCCCAAGTCGAACAAAGACGGCGGCTCGAAGAACGGCGCGATCTCGAACGAATCGACCAAGCGGTGGATCCTGGCGATGCGATCGAGCGTTTTCTTCGCCCCTGGATATGATTCAGCCAACTTGTCAATCGGAGTCATTACGATCTTCCCGCAGAACGAGGCCATCACCGGTGGGAATGGAGCGCAGCGGAATTCCCATCCGTGTGTATGGTATTGTTATAAACCGGGCGGTTCGAACCCCGCATCTTTTCTAAGCTTTTGTAATTTTTTACATTCTTTAATTTCATCTTTATCTTTTTCAGCATCAAGCATTCGAATCTCCTCATCTATCAACCAGTCCCATTTATCATCTTTTCGTTGATCCTTGTAGAAAAGGCAAAACATTTCGTGTATTTCGTCAAACAGTTCCTCCAAGGCTATAAATTTTTGCCGATATTTTGAAGCTGAATTTTTAATCTTATCTAATTTGACACTGCGGGTTAATTCATGTGCCAATCTATTTCTTATTTGGCTTAACTCAGAGCATGCCAGGATGAATTCTTCTTTACTGTCAAATTCGAGAGAATTCTGAAGGACATCTAACAGCTTTCCCGTCATAAGATTTTCAATATCTTTATTACCTTCCTTGTTCGAAAATTTAAAGTCAAAACTATCGGGAATTAGATATAATTGTAAGGTAAATCTAGTATGAGCTATTAATAGCTTTATAAGTTCGTCACATATTTGGTGGGTAATAAAGACATAGCTTAAAAAGCCATCAAAAGTATCTCTTTTGAAAGCTTCCTCTGCAAGATCATCTAACTCGTCGAGTCTTCCTGCATCATTAAAATAAGGCCAGTTCTCCAAATTTGTTATTTTTTTCAATCAGCTCAAAAAGGTCCATTTATTTATCCAAGTCAAATCGAAAATTTCAGGTTTATAACCATAAGTAACGGGCGGGTATAACCGAAATAATAATTTTATTCTTTCAACTAAGATTTTATGCGGCTTCTTTTTAAAGCTGCAAGATACAGCTCGTTAATCTTAATGGCATGGTTCTGCGGCGGGCATGTCTTTAATCATCTGAAATTCTAACTCCTTCTACTTCGACAATCATCAGTGGAACATCGCAATCTTCCTCATTTACACTGAAACGAATATTTTCTTTTTCAGCCACTGTTTTGAATCTATCGAAGGCTTCTTTTTCCATTGCATAGTATCCACAAGAAGCCCCGAAATCATCCATCATTTGATCAATCGTGACGGAATCAATTCGATACTTCCCGATACAGGAGTAACTGTTTCTCATTAAATTATCAGCCGATTGGGGAGTATCAGCAATATAGCATGAGTTTTCAAAATACTCATAGCATTCTTCAGAAGTATCAAATCCACTATATCCTATAATTTTCGATGTCATTTATTCTCTCATATTAAAATAGATTCGGTGTCAAATCTTGATCAGTGATTAATCGGTTTTCTATAATCACATATCAAAACACGACCGCTTATTATTCCTTCCTTTTAGTTTGGTTATTCACAAAGTCATCATGAGCGGCATATACTCTTGCCTTATTGAGCTTTGATATTTAATCACAAACCAAGATGTGATCCAAATTATCTTTCTTGATAGATTGAGATTCCAAGAAATTTAGTATATCATCTTCACTTCCCTGAAAAGGTCCTAATATTTCAAGTTTTAATGATGCTGCCGCAGCTGCAAACTTTCCTGAATTGTCAATATTAGAAGATTTTAGCCTTTGATAGATATATGCAGCCATATAAGTATCACCACATCCAGTCGCATCTACTATTTTTCTAGGGGGAAAAGATGGAATGAGAAAAAAATTCCCTTTTGAATATATAAGTGATCCTTTGCTACCAAGAGTTATGATAATTTCATCAATATTGTATGCAGACAACTTTTCTGCTGCTTTTCTTATATTGTCTTCCCCTGATAGAATCTTTGCTTCTGTTTCATCTGTTTTTAGGATATTGACGTAAGCAAGTGCCTCTTCCTTTTCTTCCCAGTCAACGCATTTTACCTGGCCTCTTTCGATTTTTCTCAAATATCCTTGTACATCCAACGATATTTTTGCCTTTTTTGAAAGACGTTTTAAAATTTCAATAGGAATATCATTTTTAGTTAGAGGCCCGAAATGAAAAATCCGTGTAGGAAAATCTGGTATTTCCTCAATACTAAATGGTTGTGAAATACATTTTACATTTTGCGTTCTAAAATCAATATGTTCTGCATAAATGTTTTCAAAAACGGTTGTTTCTTTACTCCTTAAATAATAAATGCTGATATTGTTTTTGATCAAATCGTTCAGCAATCCTTTGTCTTTTTCTGCAATTTTAGTTATTAGAGAGACATTTGAACCTAGATTTTTCAATGCAATCGAAAAGTAATATGCTACACCACCAGGCATATTTTTTTCTATATTCTTAATTTTAACTATATCCTTTGTGATGTGTCCTATAGTGCAAACATCAAACATGAAAACATTCCTTTAATGTTGGATAACCATATGTTATCGCTATACCTAAATGTTCTGCAAAAACAATACAAACAATATACACGTCACGATAATGCATCCAATAAGTAAGAAAGCTGAACCTGTTAACCTCGTAAAACCTCGTATTATAAACTGAGATATACAAATATTAAAATCCTTAGGGCTAAGAGCCCTCATCATTCTGTCCTTTGAAAGTAAGTTTCCTTGTCCATTAACAAGTTTTTTGAGGGCCTCTCCGCTACCTACCTGATACCAAAGGTTTTGAACTAATGCAAAAGTCAAACATAGTGATAAGAATGCACCGAATCCGAGCAAGATAGGTTTGACAATTGGAGACTGATCATCCTTTAATGCTGCCACAATTAATGCGCCCCCAATTATTACGATTATAGAAGGAATTTGCCATGTTAACTTATCACGATGTCGCCAATCTTCTGAGATTTGGTTATATTCTACTTCTTCCCAGTTTTTCATTAGTGCCCACCCTTACTAAACAAAATTAATAAAAACATAGACAGTTCATGACGTCTTATGAAATTAATGAATTCATATAATTTATCTCACCAAAATTGAGTAGTGCGAAAAAAGTCGCAATATCAACAATGAAAAATCAGGTGTTAAAATAAATACGTAATTAATACAGTTATATGCATAACATCCGGACTATTATTGAAACCGGAAAAATGTGAATTTTTTCTCAATATCCACTATATTCAGGTGATATTAAAAAAAGCGGCCCGGGCTTTGAGATCCACTGAGGTCATAATCCTCATTATTTCCCCCTCTCTATGGCTCATTGACTTTGCTCCAAGCTTGCTGTGCCCTTTCTTTATACCAAATGTACTTGATGGCGTTCCTTGAAAAATTAAATCGGAAAATAAAAAAACCCCACATCTCAAGATGAGAGCGGGGTTTTATTCCAAATAAACCATGTTGATCCTCCCTTAAGGGTTTAAGGAGCGGAAACGGAATTATTAACCTGGCAATTAAATAGACGATCTGATATCCACCATCCCGTCATTCTCGCGAATGCGGGAATCCAGTAATAGCAAGGCCTTTTCTGGATTCCGGCTCTCCGCTCCGCTGCGGCCGGAATGACGAGTTTAGTTGCCGGGTTAATAATCGTTTTTAATATACAGGGGAAGTTTGGGGATGTAAATGATAAAAAGGGTTCAGGGTTGGAGGTTAGAGGTTCGGGGTTAAGGGTTCAAGGTTCAGATGTTAAATGAGGATAAAGGGGCAAAGGGTATTCGGAAGTTGAAATGTGGAAAAAACGGGCGAAGCGAATTTATAAGGCGGAAAGACGGAACAAGGCGAAATGTCAAAGGATAAAAGGTGTGGTGCTGACGCGCCAGTTTTATACGGATGCAAAGGGGAATTCTTATCAATTTACAAATGGTATGCCAATTATTAACTTGTAATAACCCAAATTGAGCTATAATACTCGATTAAGGGTATAACAAAAATTAAGATTGAAAGGAGAAACGGGATATGGCAAACGCAGTCAAATTAAAACAGCTTAGTTTTACTCTGCCCGATAAGATTGGGCTACTTTCGGAGGTAACCGCATTTATTACCGCGGCCAAAATCAATATCGAGGCCATATGTGCATACGGCATGGGTGACGAGGGTTATTTCATGATCATCACCGACAACAATGCCAAAGCAAAAAAGGTGATTGCTAATATGGGAGCCGAGGTGAAGACCGAAGATGTCATTGCCGTGGAGGTGCCCAATAAAATGGGGCAGCTGCAACAGGTCTCGAAGAAAATTTCAGATGCCGGAATAGACATCTCTTATATTTACGGAAGCCCGGTGAAACAGAAAATGACCCTTATTTTCAAGACGACAAATGACAAAAAAGCTTTAAAAGCGCTGGCCAAATGAAATGAATGGATTCGTTTATCCTGTCGATATAAATCTAAATTGAGTGAAAAGCCATGGCTCACCCTTTTCTTTCTCCCTTATTTCTTAGGGAAATACTTCACGCCGTCAATATTCTTGAAGTCCGAATCCTGAGTCCAGAGGATGGCATCAAATTCCATTGATGTTGCGAGAATAATGCTGTCAGCCATTGGAAGATTATGCTCCGAACTTAATTTTGAGGCCGCAATCGCCAGTGCGGGAGTTAGATCCACCACCGTTCCTTTTTGCATAGCAACGACCGCATGAAGCGCATCATTCTCACCGGATTCTCGAAGAACTACCTTGAAAACCTCATAAATCGTCACCGTTGGAACAATAAGCGAAGCCGTGTCATTCAAAGGGATTAAAAAGCGCTTGCCATTAGGCTCATCCGCGAAGTATGCAAGCCAACCGGAAGAATCCACAATATTCATACTCGATCTTCCTCTCGCTTGAATTCAGTATTTATTCCTTTCAGGAATCCGCGGAGCTCTTTAATATCTCGTTCCGGGATAAGCTCGATCCGTCCATCATATTCTACAACCTGCATTTTTTGACCAGGACGAAGATGCAGTGCCTCCCTTACTGCTTTTGGTATAACAACTTGATATTTTGGTGATACGGTTACTGTTTGCATTTCAAAACCTCCATCGATATTATTTCGTATTACAATATCCTGATCGATAGGGTTTTGTCAATTTCATTTTCTCAATTAAAATTATAACCCCGAAATTCTTCTTCCCACCGAAGGTGGATTTTATCCTGATAATCCTGTAAATCCTGTCCAAAAAAAAACTATTATAAAAGAATCCATTCCAAATCATTTTTGCGGTTCCCGCCTCAATCCGATCCAATCCGAATGAAAATTCCCCTCCCGATCAATCCGCTCATAGGTGTGAGCGCCGAAATAATCCCGCTGGGCCTGCAGCAGGTTATGGGGCAGACGCTCGCTGCGATAGCCGTCGTAGTAATTTAAGGCCGCACTGAGGGCCGGTATGGGAAGGCCGACCCGCGCCGCTGTGCCGACAACCTGGCGCCAGCCGTCCTGATTCGATTCCATCGCCTGTCTGAAATATGGATCCAGCAGCAGATTCTCCAGGCCGGCATCACGTTCAAAGGCCTCTTTGATCCGCTCAAGAAAGGCTGCCCGGATAATACAGCCGCCGCGCCACAGCATGGCAATCTCGCCGTAATTTAATTCCCAGCCGCTCTCTTCGGATGCCGCCTGCAGCTGGACAAACCCCTGGGCGTAACTGCAGATTTTGGAAGCATAAAGTGCCCGGCGCACCGCTTCGATGAATTGCTCTGAATTCACCGACTCACGCCATTTTTGAAGGGCCCCGTGGGGGCCCGCTATAATCTTGCCGGCTCGCACGCGTTTTTCTTTTTGCGACGAAAGAATTCTGGCGAACACCGCTTCGGTAATCAGCGTCGTCGGAACCCCCAGGTCCAGCGCCAGTTGACTGGTCCATTTGCCGGTTCCTTTCTGGCCGGCCTTATCGAGAATCATGTCCACCAGGGCGTTGTTGGTTTCGGGGTCTATGACTGAAAATATATCCCGGGTAATCTCAATCAAATAGCTGTCAAGTTCTCCTTTGTTCCATTGGGCAAAGATATCGTACAGACGCTCATTGGAAAGCCCCAGACCATCTTTCATCAGGCTGTAGGCTTCACAGATCAGCTGCATATCCCCGTATTCGATGCCGTTGTGAATCATTTTGACATAGTGACCGGCCCCGCCGGGTCCCACCCACTCGCAGCAGGCAATATCATTGTTGGGACCGACCTTGGCGGCAATACCCTGGAAAATAGGTTTAACATGGGGCCAGGCGTCAGCAGACCCGCCGGGCATAATGCTCGGTCCGTGCCGTGCACCTTCCTCTCCGCCGGAAATTCCGCTGCCAAGGTAAAAAATGCCGCTCGAATCGAGTTCTTTGATCCGGCGTTCGGTATCCTTGTAATAGGAATTGCCGCCGTCGATCAAGATGTCACCGGCTTCAAGCAAAGGTACAATTTGTCGGATCGTCTGGTCCACCGGATCCCCCGCCTTGACCATCATCATCACCCGCCGGGGTCGTTTAAGATGCTGCACCAATTCTTCAGGGCTCCGGCAACCGATGATGGAGGTACCTTTGGCGGCACCCGTCATGAATTCGTCCACTTTCCGGGTTGTACGGTTAAAGACCGCGACCTGAAAGCCATGGTCAGCCATATTTAAAACCAGATTTTGGCCCATCACGGCCAGACCGATGAGGCCGATATCGCATTGCGACTTCATGTGATTTCCCTTTCTTGTGATAGTTTAGGCATCAATGGATGGATTCGATTATATTCTCTTATTCTTTGACAGGATCAACAGGATTTACTGGATTTTTTATTCAGTATCAAAAACCTGGTCCTCTGGGCCTCCGGCTCGTAGGGGCACGATCCTACGCCTCGGAGAGCCAGGTCAGAGATAGCTGGCTGTGCCTTGAAAATAATACAAAGTAAAGATAGAATTCCCTAACCTGTCGAGAGCCTCTTGGCCGAACGGCTTTAGGCACTTTAGCTCACTTTAGTTCATTTTAGGCACTTATATGTAATAAAGCCAACACCCCCTTTCAGGGAGAAATCAGTGCCGGGCCCTCCCTCCGGGCTGTAGGCCCTACGGGCCGGAAGCTGGACCCGGGTATCTACGACTGAATATAATCAGTCAGACAGCTCGCAGCCGCTTTATCCACGATCCACAGTAATCTTCCCGGTCCGGGCCGGATGAACTGGGCCGGGAAACGATCCGGCTGATGGTCGCCTTGCAAAACCTTTTTTAGCGTTTCAGCCTTCTCGGCGCCGCTGACCATAAAAACAACCAAATCGCTGTGATTCAATACCGGGATGGTCAGGGTGATCCGCCAGGCTTTAAATTTCTCAACCCAATTGGCAACCACCAGGCGTTTTGACTCATGCAAGGCCTTTGTTCCCGGAAAAAGAGAAGCGGTGTGACCATCTGGACCCATTCCCAGCAAAATACAGTCAAACCGCGGCAGTTGACCGGCTTCCAGATCAAAGAAGGCCCGCAACTCTTGCTCATACTTTTCGGCGGCCAGGGCGGCATCCGATTCTTCGCCGCACACCCGGTGTATGTTTTCCCCAGGAACGGGCGCTGAGGAAAACAGGGTTTCACAGGCCATGCGGTAATTGCTTTGGGGGTGATCCGGTGGTACATGGCGTTCGTCTCCCCAGAAGAAATGCAGATTAGGCCAGGGCAGTCGGTCACGGATGGCCGGTTCGTTTGCCAGTAATGCATGCAGGCCCCTGGGCGTTGAACCACCCGAAAGCGCAATGGTAATCGGCTTTGTTGCCGATGGGGATCCTGTTTGCCAGGTGTACGATTTCACCGGCCGCGGTACGGCATATTTCCGCCCGGTCATTTACAATTTTAACCCGGCAAACATCGGATGGTCCACGGGTATTGGGCCTTGAATTCGACATGGCAGGAATCAAAAACACCTTTCTTGACTTGTAGGTTTCCAGGAAGTATTCTATGACGACTTTCTACCCATATTAAGTACAAAAACGCAAAAGTAAAACCCGAACCGGACAAGCCGGAAAAATAGCCACAAAGGCACAAAGACGCAAAGCCAATCTGTTTGACAACCGTTTAGCGTTCAGAGGTTCTGGGTTCAAAGGCTACACCTGCTGGAAACTGGTTACTATAGTGATCAAGATCCGGAATACCCGACTTCACCCATTGGGTGAAAATACTCTAAAAACGACGAAGACAGAATCCCTTTGATAATAGCAGGTTAGATGTTTTTCAACCCGGAACGTTGAACCCTGAACCGCTCAACCTATCTTGGTGTCTTGGTGGCGAAAATGTTTTCCCACAAAATGTCGTAGATCCACCTGGAGGGCAAAGAATTCACAACTAAAAACCTCGTTGAATAGTTTACTGGTTGAATGTTTGGTTAGGTACATTATAGTCATAATTTCGGAATGTTACGATTGTTTAAAAACTTTCTTTTGAAACCGGAAGTGCCCGATTATTTTTCAGATATGGCATAAATCCATATCTACAACCATTTAACCAATCAACTAATCAGCCAATCAACGATATCTGAACTAAGATTCTAAGGAAGGTTTCCCTATGCTGCCAAAGATCAACCCGACCCGAAGCCGGAGCTGGTCCGAACTCAAGGACCACCACCGGAAAATAAAAGATGTCAATATGAAGGATCTTTTTGCTTCAGATCCTGAGCGATTTAACCGGTTTCATATCCAGTTCGGAGATATCCTGGTGGATTATTCCAAAAACAGGATAACGGATGAAACCCTCAAACTCCTGCTGGAACTGGCAGAAGAAGTGGGGGTAAAAAAGGCCGTTGAAGGCATGTTCAGCGGAGAAAAAATCAATGAAACCGAAAACCGGGCGGTTTTACATGTGGCGCTGCGAAACAGGAAAAATTCACCCATCCATGTCGACGGTCAAGATGTGATGCCCCGGGTCAATGCCGTGTTGCAGAAGATGGAAGGCTTTGCTAAAAAAATAAGATCCGGTGATTGGAAAGGCTATACGGGAAGCAGGATGACCGATATCGTCAACATCGGCATCGGGGGGTCGGACCTGGGGCCGGTGATGGTCACCGAAGCGTTGCGTCCTTATGCGGACAAGGGGCTATCCGTTCACTTTGTTTCCAATATCGACGGCAGCCATATCGCGGAAACATTGAAAAAATTAAATCCAGCGACGACTTTGTTTATGATTGCCTCTAAAACATTCACCACCCATGAAACCATGACCAATGCCTTTAGTGCCAGGGATTGGTTTTTAAAAGAGGCCGGAGATTCTGCTCATGTGGCCGGGCATTTTGTGGCTTTATCAACCAATGTTGCAAAGGTTGAAGAATTCGGCATTGACAAAGACAACATGTTCGAATTCTGGGATTGGGTGGGCGGACGCTATTCGCTGTGGTCGGCCATTGGATTATCCATTGCCTGTTACATCGGATTCGATAACTTTACCGATCTGCTTGAGGGCGCACACGATATGGATCGGCACTTGCTGGAGACACCATTTGACAAGAACGTCCCCGTAATATTGGCCCTGATTGGAATCTGGTACAACAATTTTTTTGGTGCCGCGACGGAAGTAATCCTGCCCTACGATCAGTACATGCATCGGTTCCCGGCTTACTTCCAGCAGGGTAATATGGAAAGCAACGGCAAATCAGCAGGCCGGGACGGAAAGAGGGTCAATTATCAAACGGGTCCTATTATCTGGGGCGAGCCCGGCACTAACGGCCAGCATGCGTTCTATCAACTGATTCACCAGGGGACGAAATTAATACCGGCGGATTTTTTAGCGCCGGCTGTCAGCCATAACCCGATCGGTGAGCATCACAATATCCTGCTGTCCAATTTTTTTGCCCAAACCGAAGCTCTCATGAATGGCAAGACCAAAGAAGAAGTGGTCGCAGAATTGAATAAGGCCGGCAAAACAGATCTCGAAATTGAAAAACTGACTCCCCATAAAATTTTCGAAGGTAACAAACCGACCAATTCAATTTTATTCAAGAAGTTGACACCGGGGGTCCTGGGCAGCTTAATTGCCATGTATGAACACAAGATATTTATTCAGGGAATTATCTGGAACATTTTCTCCTTTGACCAGTGGGGCGTCGAACTCGGCAAACAACTGGCCAACCGCATTCTACCGGAAATAAGAGACGACAAACCCGTAAACTCCCATGATTCTTCGACCAATGGGCTGATCAATGTATTCAAAGAAATGAGAAGATAGAAAAGAAATAACCGTTCGAGGGTTCAGGGTTCAAAGGTTCAGGGTTAACGAGTTCAGCGCCACCGCTGGCCGATGAAGCGTCCTGCTTGATCGAAAAAAGAAAATTTCAGTCTTGGGAAATCTCATACGAGGGTTTACGCCAGATCGGAGTTTCTAACTCGTGAGTTCCAACCTGCTGAACCACTACCGGGTCACGTCGGGAGACAAAATGCATGAGGATGAGATGATTTGATGATATTGATGGATGGCAACAGGCCCGACAACTGTCCGGCAAAATAAACGATTGAAATCTAACCCTGAACGTTGAACTCTGAACCTGTGAACTTGTGAACGCTTAAAAAAGGGACTGCTCTCGACTTTACAATCAAGATATGATGAATATTTTTGCAGCATCATAACTTAACGATAATTATAAAAGGAGAAAGAGAATGAAGTTTGCAAAAGTTATCCTGGTTTCACTTCTGGCGTTGATCTTTTTTACCGGCTGTACACAGATGCAGCAGACAACAAGCAGTACATCCACATCCCCGGTGCTCGACCGCATCCAGAAAAGAGGAGCGCTGGTTGTCGGCACCATGGGAAACATGCCCCCTCTGAACATGACGGCCAAAGACGGAGAAATCTTCGGTTTTGAACCCGATCTTGCCGGAAGGCTGGCCGCTGCGATGAACGTCAAGGTAAAATTTGTTACCAAACCGTTTAACGAATTGCTGCCTGCATTGCAAAACGGAGAAGTCGACATGGTTATATCCGGCATGACCATCACGCCTGAGCGTAACCTTAAAGTGGCGTTTGTCGGCCCTTATTTTATTTCGGGTAAAGCGTTTCTCACCAAAATCAAAACCGTCGCATACGCAAAAGAAGCCGAGGATGCCAACAATCCGAATACGAAAATAGTGACCCTCAAGGATTCAACCAGCCAGGCATTTGCCGAGAAATACCTCGATAAAACAACCCTGTTTACTACCGGAACGTATGATGAAGCAGTGGATATGGTCCTGCAGGACAAGGTCCAGGCCATGATTGCCGATTATCCCATCTGTGTGGTATCGGTTTTCCGTTACCCGGAGGCCGGTCTGCTCTCGGTGGTCACCCAGTTAACCTATGAGCCCATCGGCATTGCCATACCGGCCAATGATCCGCTGCTGATGAACTGGACTCGCAACACGCTTAATAGCATAGAGGGAAGCGGCATGCTGGATGAACTGAAGCTAAAGTGGTTTACGGGGGGGGACTGGTTGAATAAATTGAAGTAGGTAAGTAGGTTAAGAACGTTGGGAACGTTAGGATCGTTTTGATGGTTAAGAACGTTTTGATGGTTAAGAACGTTGGGATCGTTGGGATCGTTTTGATGGTTAAGAACGTTAGGATCGTTTAGATCGTTTTGATGGTTTAGATCGTTATGATCGCTGCGAGTAGCGGGTTGATTAGGTTGATTGAGTTTATTGAGTTTATTTTATTTGCCGAGTAATTTCTTCAACCATTCAACTTAATCAACCAATAACCATTCTCTTTGCTCTATGCCCTTTGCTTTTTCATTCCGCATTCCGCATCTTTAGCCGCGGCATAGTCCCGCCCTATCGGACGACGACGGGTCCCACTTCCCCATTCCACCTTCTCACTTCCCCACAAACTCACCGTTTACAAACTCTCCTTCCAGTTTCTTACCATCGGGATAAATCATCGTGCCGTGCCCGTTTTTTTCACCGGCTTTAAATTCACCGGTGTATTTGCGGCCATCGGGATAGGTCATGGTGCCGGAACCGGATCGCTCACCGTAATTGAAATCTCCGACATACTTTCGGCCATCGGGATATATCATAGTCCCTTTGCCGTGTCGCTGATCGCTCTTAAATTCTCCGATGTATTTTCGACCGTCCGGATAGGTCAATATCCCCTGCCCGTTTCTTTCGCGAAACATCCATTGTCCCTCGTAGGTAGTGCCATCGGGTTTGGTATAGGTACCCTCTCTTATCTGGTTATTCTCCCAGACACCGACAATTTTTCTACCGCCGGGCATCAGAAAAACGCCATCGCCGTGCCGGACACCGTCTTTAAATCCGCCCGAAAATTTATGACCGGTGGCATAAACCATGGTCCCCTGGCCGTTCACACAGTCGCCTTCGATACATTCATCGCCAAAGGACTCCGGAGGAGCAAGACAGATTATCAGCAGGATTAAAAAAAAAGCTTTTTTCATTTTTCCGCTACCTTTCTTGTAACCGTTCAAGGGTTCAAGGGTTCAAGGGTTCAGAGGTTCTGGGTTCTCCTTATCCCCATCCCAAGTTACACCTGGGTACGTACTTGTCTGAGAAACTGTGATTGGCCACTTTGATCAAGACAAATCATTCAGCTCACCCACGCTAAATTCCTCAATCCCCAAATTCGCAATTCAGGCTTGTCCGGGTTCGGAGTTCAGCCCCGCCGCCAGCCAAAAAAAAGACCGGTCTAATTGAAAAAGAAACTCTAAAAAAAGCGAATATCGAATGACGAAGGAAGGAATTCTTTCTATTTTATTTGTTAAAAGAGCAGAGCGAAGCGACATCCACAATTCGTCAATCGTCAATCGTCATTCATACAAGAGGTTTATGGTTCTCATTTACCTCGACTTCCGGGATACATGCATCCCTACCAGCCATGCAACCAGCACCACCAGATATATTTGGCCGACGAGCGCTTCAATCATAGCCAGGGCACTCGCTTTGTCCGTTAGCGGTGTAATATCCCCGTAACCCAGTGTGGTTATGGTGACAAAACTAAAATATTCAAATTGCATCGTCTCCCCCCAGGATTCCTTATCCGGAAAAGAAAAAGATCCGGGAGATACCAGTTCCAGAATCATATACAGAAATGCCCACATCAGGGCAATCAGCAAATATGCAACAATGGCCGCGAAGATGGTTTCTTTGCTGACTTTTTCCGATTTAGAGATAATTCGCGATATATTGATAGCGGCATATGCAAAAAAAAGGGCCCCGAAAATTTTGGGAAGTAAACTAATGCTGGTGTGTTCAATAAAATATGTGGACCAGGTAGTAATAATCAACGGCAAGACCAAAACTGAGGCAATGATTGCCTGTGACCGTTTTAATCGGAGGGTGTAAATTATAAAAATAAAAATAGCGGTTAAAAAAACGTCCATCAATATTTTGGTAGATACAAATTCATCCAGAAATGGCGTCAGGACAAGCATTGAGATGATCAGAATCAGCAGTATCAGAAACCGCGCATTTGCGAATTCTTCGATGTAATTTTCAAAGGTTTTTGATGCCATGTCTGCAAGCTCTTTCGACGGCTGAAACGGGTTGTAACGTCTCGGAATTTCTACAACTTATTGGAAATATAGTTCTTTTTCTGGCTATTTTTTTGTAAGCCACATGGAATGATGGAATAGTGGAACAGTGGCCTCCGGCTCGTAGAGAATGTTGGCCTACGCCTCGGAGAGAATACTGGGTATGGAAAGCGGAAAAAGGTCTATTCTATAAAAAATGTTGCATCTACATCTTTTGATGATGCTCATCAAGCATCTATATTTTGCTTTTTGCCCAATAAATTACTCCATCAAAACAAGAAAATCAATGCAATAATATACGCTTTGAATTCTGTTTTCTTTAAACCCATCATTCTCTCCGAGGCGTAGGCGCTACCCTACGAGCCGGAGGCCACGATTCCAATATTACAATTGTGAGCGAAGCGAACTAACTTGGAAATTGAGCTAAAATTTGAAATGAGCTAAAATGAGCTAAAATTGTGGTATTCTGCCTGTCGAGAGGCTCCCTTCGAGGGCCTCAGGGTCTAACGACGGGGTCGAACGATCGATTTTATAAAAAGAGATAGAGCGTAGCGTTTCCTTAATTTTAGTCATTTTAGGCAATTTAGGTCACTTTAGGCATTCGTTTATGCCGCTTTCTCAGTCTGTTATAATAAGGGGCTGAAGCAAAGATAAATCTGACAAAGTAGAACTATGCATCCTCTTCAATCTCACGTATTTTCTCTTTAAAAACTTCAATCATCTCTTGGGGTGATTTATTCTGCAAAATTCGATGTAATTGAGCCCGATAATTGCCCACGGCGCTGATTCCGAGTGCGGATAGATCATAAACCTTCCATTTACCGTGGTTTTTTTTCATGCGAAGTGTAACCGGAACTTCCAGATTTTTCCACAGGACTTTAATCTCAACCAATGCCCTGGTTTCGCTGATTATTTTCTGGTCAATGTAAAAGACTTTTTCTCCGTTGTATCTTGATTGTAATTTGAGCAGATTTAACTTACCCAGAAATTCACCCATAAGCGCAACAAATTCTTCTCTCTGCCGGGAGGTAAATTTTTTCCAGTGAGATGCCAGTATCCGCCTGGAAAATTCCTTGAAATCGAAAATTTCCCGGGTGACCTCCCAGAGTTTTTGTGCCTGTTCATTCCTCTGAGAAGCATCTTGATATTGTGGGTCTTCCAGTACGCTGATGCCCTTATCAATCCCCCGCTGCAATGCTTCCAGCGGCTGTTCTCCCAATGCCGAGGCAGGTGCTCCAAAAAGAATCATAACGGCTATGTATACAAATATTCGCATTATTCAATAGTATCCGCCTGGGGTGATGAAAATTCATCTGTAACTTGATGCACATAGACTTAACTTTTTACACCGTTTTTGTTCCAAGAATTTGGTTTCAGGTTTCAGGTGTCAGCGCCGCCGCTGGCCAAAAAAAACGGCTGGTCTAATCGAAAAAGAAACTGATGAACATCGAACATCGAACATTGAACGTCGAACATCGAATAATGAATTCTGCCAATTTTTTTAAAAGAACTGAGCAACACCCGGCGCCTGCGCCTCCGGCCTGTAAGCTTACGGGATAGAAGCCTACGGGCTGGAAGCGCTGCATGAGCGAAGCTTCCCTTCGAAATTCGATTCGGCTGCTTTCGACGTGCTCAAGCCCTGAGCTTGCCGAAGGGCTCGTTGCAAGCTGCGGTTCGCTATTTTTAAAATTAGATAAAGCGTAGCGTCATCAATATTCGACGTTCGATGTTGGACGTTCGATGTTCGACGTTCAATCTGTTTGCTGTTTTAGTCCAGGCCCGGCCATCGAAGCGGCCAGTTTAATCATCAAGAAAACCGTGCCATTTCGGCGTAGTTTTTTTTCTGATCAGACTGGCCGTTTTTCAGGCCAGCGGCTGGGCTGAAATCTGTTCAAATTGACCAATGGTTCAATTCAATAACATAATTGTTTATATCTGTCTTTCAAGGGGTGTCGGCTATAAAAAAAGGCCACTGGGTTTCCCCCAATGGCCTTTCTCCCGTTTTATTCGATTTTACTTGAAGAGGTTATTCCACAGGTTCTTCCTGCTTGCAGACCAGGGTCGGATCGGCCATGAGGGCCAGTTCTTCATATCGTTTGTTAAATTGATCGATAAGCGCAGTATGCAGCCTGTCGGCTTCTTCCGGAAACGTCCGTTTCAATGAGGCATAGCGGACCTCGCCCTCCAGGAAGTTTTTCAGGCTTCCGTCCGGTTTCTTGCAGTCCAGAATAAACGGGTTTTGCCCATCGGCCTTCAATGCCGGATTGTACCGGTACAACGGCCAGTAACCGGACTGCACTGCCAGTTTGGATTCTTCCTGGGCTTTGCCCATGCCCGCCAGGATACCCTGGTTGATGCATGGGGAATAAGCCAGTATCAACGAAGGACCATCGTAGCTCTCGGCTTCGACCAGGGCCTTTATAAGCTGCTGCTTGCTGGCTCCCATGGACACACTGGCCACATAAATATAGCCATAGTTCATCATCATACGTCCCATGTCTTTTTTGGGTGTCTTTTTACCGGAGGCGGCAAATCGTGCCACCGAACCGGTGGGTGTTGCTTTTGAAGCCTGACCGCCGGTATTGGAATAAACCTCGGTGTCATATACGATCATATTAATATCTTCGCCGGTGGCCAGGACGTGATCGACCCCGCCGAATCCGATGTCATAAGCGGCTCCGTCCCCGGCAAATATCCAAAATGATTTTTTGGTGAACAGCTTGGACATGCCGGCAATTTGCGTTAGAAGCGCATCGTCTTTTTGAGCTGATAACAGTGATTTTAACTGGTCGCCGTACTTGCGGGAGCCTTCGGCATCTTTCATGTTATCCAGCCAGCCGGACAGGGCGTCCTTAATATCCTGCGCTATATCCGTGTTCAGCGCCTCTTTCATCAAATCCACCAGTTTGTGGCGCTGCTGAAAGACGCCCAGCAGCATTCCGTAAGTGAATTCCGCCGGATCCTCGAACAGGGAGTTGCCCCAGGTGGGACCGAAGCCGTCTTTGTCGACGCAGTAAGGGATAGCCGGCGCCGAACCACCCCAGATGGAGCTGCACCCGGTGGAATTTCCGATGAGCATGCGCTCACCGAAAAGCTGAGTGATCAGTTTGGCATAGGGAGTCTCGCCGCAACCGGCACAGGCGCCCGAGAACTCCAGCAGGGGCTGGCAGAACTGGCTGCCCTTCACCGTGGTACGACCGACCAGATTGTCGCGTACCGGCAACTGCACAGCAAATTCATGCAAAGGCACTTGCAGCGGTGTCTGGGTTTCGAGCGGCTTCATGACCAGGGCTTTCTTTTTAGACGGACAAATGTCGGCACAGTTACCGCAGCCCAAACAGTCAAGAGTGTTGACCTGTATGCGGAATAAATAACCTTTCAAATCCTTGCCCACGGACTTTTTAGCTTCAAAGTTTGCAGGTGCTTTGCTCAGTTCATCTTCGGTTAAGAGCACCGGGCGGATGGCGGCATGGGGACAGACCATGGCACACTGGTTGCATTGGATGCAATTTTCCATGATCCATTCCGGAACATTGATGGCAACCCCCCGCTTTTCATACTTGCTGGTATCCACCGGAAAAATGCCGTCCGGTGCAAAGGCGGAGACCGGCAGCTTGTCGCCCTGCTGCTGCAGCATGGGCCGCATGACATTTTTGACGAAATCCGGCTCATCTCTGCCTTCAGCCTGTCGGCCCGTTGCGTCCGCCCAGCTTTGCGGATATTCAATTTCAATAAGATGTTCGAGGGTCTTATCCACGGCGGCAACATTCATGTCGACGATCCGTTGACTTTTTTTGGCGAACAATTTTTCGATTTGATCTTTTAAATACCCCAGGGCCTCATCCACCGGAATCACATTGGCCAGCTTGAAAAAGGCCGTCTGCATGATCATGTTAATGCGCCCCCCCAGGCCTACTTCGGAAGCAATTTTGACCGCATCGATGTTATAAAATTTAAGCTTCTTTTGCGCTATGGTACGGCGCATGCCGGCCGGGAGCTTTTCTTCCATTTCCTGCTGTGTCCAGGGTGAATTGAGGACAAAAATGCCACCGTCTTTGATGCCTTCCAGCACATCGTAGACTTCCACATAATTTTCTTTGTGACAGGCAACATAATCGGCGGTGTCGATCAGATAGGTAGACTGAATCGGTTTGTTGCCGAATCTTAAATGAGAGATGGTTATTCCACCGGATTTTTTCGAATCATAGGAGAAATACGCCTGGGCATACATGTCGGTGTTGTCTCCGATAATTTTAATGGCACTTTTGTTGGCGCCCACCGTTCCGTCGGCGCCCAGGCCCCAGAACTTGCACTGCACGGTTCCCTCGGGGGTGACGTCAAGGCTCTCACCGACTTCCAAGGATGTGTGGGTCAGGTCATCGGTAATTCCTACAGTGAAATGGTTCTTGGGACTGTCGGCTTTCATGTTGTCAAAAACCGCCATAACCATGGCCGGGTTAAATTCCTTGGATCCCAGTCCATACCTTCCATTGAGAAGTTGCGGGGATTGCCCACGCTCCATATAGGCGGTACACACATCCAGATAAAATGGTTCACCCGGCGCACCCGGTTCCTTGGTGCGGTCAAGAATCGTTATTGTTTTGGCTGTTGGCGGAATGGCGGCAAAAAGGTGCTCCGCTGAAAACGGGCGGAACAGGCGAACCTTGACCAGACCCACTTTTTCACCCTTGCCGGTCAGATATTGGATCACCTCTTCGATGGTTTCACAGGAAGATCCCATGGAAAGGATGATCTTTTCAGCTTTCGGATCTCCCACATAATCAAAGAGTCGGTAGCTGCGACCGGTCAGCTTGCTGACCTTTTTCATATACTCGCTGACGATGCCCGGCACCTTGAGATAGTAAGGGTTGGCGGCCTCCCGTCCCTGGAAATAAATATCGGGATTCTGCGCCGTCCCCCTTATTTCGGGTCTTTCCGGATTTGCCCCCCGGGCGCGGAATTTGGCGACGGCGTCCCAGTTTGTCAGTTTGGCCATATCCTCATAATCGATGACGGCAATCTTCTGAATTTCATGGGATGTACGAAATCCATCAAAAAAATGAATAAACGGGACGCTGGACTCAATGGCAGACAGATGGGTTACCAGTGCCAGGTCCATGGCTTCCTGTACGGAAGCCGATGCCAGCATGCCGAACCCGGTCTGTCGCACCGCCATCACATCCTGATGGTCACCAAAAATAGACAGGGCATGAGCGGCAATTGCCCGGGCCGTAACATGCAGCACACCGGGGCAGAAGCTCCCCGGACATTTTATACATATTGGGAATCATTAACAGCAGACCCTGTGAAGCCGTAAATGTGGTTGTCAACGAGCCGGCGGCCAGGGAGCCGTGAACTGAGGCGGAAGCTCCGGCCTCGGATTGGAGCTGACGCACCAGCATGGTTTGTCCAAATATGTTTTTAAGCCCGGCGGCGGCCCACTCATCCGCGATTTCACCTATGGGTGAGGAAGGGGTAATCGGATAGAGGGTGGCCACATCACTCATGGCATAGCCAACATGAGCTGCTGCGGTATTTCCATCCATGGTTTTCATTTTTGTAGCCATAAAAATACTCCTTGTAGTTTATTCGAGCATTATCATTTGTTTAAATTAGCCACAGACCCACACAGAAATACACAGACGTCTGTTTTCCTCAAACAAATTGTCCGTGTGCGTCTGTGGCTAATTATTCTCAACCAGTTGCTAAAATCGTTCCAATTATTCGAAGTATGAGTTAGAGTGATTAGCTGATAACTCCTGTCTCGTTGTAAAATTATGTCAACAATTCTTCAAAAAAATCATTGCCCTTGTCATCGACAATAATAAAGGCCGGAAAATCCTTGACGGTGATCATGTAGATGGCTTCCATTCCCAGCTCGGAATACTCAATCAATTCAACCTTGGTGATGCAGTCTTTGCCAAGCCGCGCAGCCGGTCCGCCAATGGAACCCAGATAAAAGCCACCGTAACTCTTACAGGAATCCGTCACCAGTTTTGACCGGTTCCCCTTGGCCAGCATGATCAGCGAGCCCCCCCCGGGCCTGGAAAACGGGCACGTAGGGATCCATTCGACCGGCGGTTGTTGGGCCGAAAGAGCCGGATGGATAGCCGGTCGGAGTTTTTGCCGGGCCGGCATAATAAATGATGTGGTCTTTAAAATAATCGGGAAGGGGGTGTCCACTGTCGAGGCGTTCCTTTAATTTGGCATGGGCAATATCCCGTGCGACCACGATTTTCCCGGTCAGCAACAGTGGGGTCGCCACCGGGTATTGACCCAGCTGTTGTCGTATTTGATCCATGGATTGGTTCAAATCGACGCGTACCGCTTCGCGGCCTGAAAGTTCAAGTTCCGGGAGATACTGCGCCGGATCGGTTTCCAGCTTTTCTAAAAAAATTCCCTTACGGGTAATTTTGGCCTTGATATTGCGGTCGGCACTGCAGCTGACCCCCACTCCGATTGGACAGGAGGCACCATGGCGCGGCAAACGAATGACGCGGGTGTCCAGACAAAAATATTTCCCACCAAATTGGGCGCCAATGCCAAGCTCACGCGATATTCTAAGGATTTCGTCCTCAAGTTGCAGGTCCCGGAATGCATGGCCGGATTCACTACCCTGGGTCGGCAGATCATCAAGATATTTGGCAGTCGCCAATTTTACGGTTTTAAGGTTGAATTCGGCGGAAGTCCCCCCGATAACAAAAGCCAGATGATAGGGCGGGCAGGCGGCTGTGCCCAATGTTTTCATTTTTTCTTTCATAAATGCCGTCAATTTCTCCGGTGTTAAAACGGCTTTGGTTTCCTGGTACAAATAGGTTTTATTGGCGGAACCGCCCCCTTTGGCTATAAATAAAAACCGGTATTCGTCGCCCCCAGCGGCATATAGTTCAATCTGGGCCGGCAGATTGTTGCCCGGAATTTTTCTCCTCATACATGCTCAGAGGCGCATTCTGTGAATATCGCAGGTTGCCCTTTGTATATGCATTATAGATTCCCCTGGACAGGGTTTCTTCATCCGAAAAATCGGTCCACACCCGTTGCCCTTTTTTTCCGATGACGATGGCCGTACCGGTATCCTGGCACATCGGGAAAACACCCTCAGCTGATATCACGGCGTTTTTAAGCAATTCCAGGGCCACATAGCGATCGTTGACAGAACTGTGCGGATCATTAAAAATACCGGCAAGCTGTTTCAGATGAGAGGGCCGCAGCAGGTGGGAAACATCTTTAAATGCCTGCTCGGCCAGAAACGTCAACCCCCGGGCCGATATTTTCAGCACCTCGTGGCCGTCAAAGGCGGCGGTGGATATATGCGCTTCGGTCAATAAGCGGTATTCGGTGGCATCCTGCCCGGCGGGAAACATCTCCTGGTATATGAAATTGGTCATAAACGCCTTCTTGAATGGAAAAAATGCTTTTAAAGAATTGATTAGATTATCAATCGTGCTTTTAAGTGTCAAGAAATTTTGAAAATTTCAGGATAGGGGTCTATTCAGGTGAATGAATAGGTTGATTGAGTTGATTAGGTTGACTGGTTGATTAAGTAAAATGAATGGGGCGATCGGCGAGGGGTAACATCTCAATAACCCCAGTGTATAGTAGGTTGGGTTAAGCGGGATGTAGGCACAATTTATGTTGGGTTCGCCTATCTTAATGCACCTCAAAAGTTTGAAATAGCAGCAAAATTAGCGAACCCAACAAGATTGGTTGCGGATCGTCGGCTTAACCCAACCTACGATTTATCGTGTAGGCCCATGAAGTGGATACCCCTTTAACATAATTTATTGAGAACTTACCCGCCTCTCTCCGAGATGTAATCTCTACGGGCTGGAAGCCGGCGGATCAATTATAAAAAAAACGATTATAAAAATGACTAAGCGGAGCGACATCCACAAATTTTCAATAGTCAATTTTCAATAGTCAATTCCGGCTTGGCCGGGTTAGGGGAGGGTAATTTGATGCTGATGGTGGATCCCGCAGCTTTTTCAGAAGCTACTTCGATAATGCCCTGATGCTGATCGACAATCCTTTGGGTCATCATCAGCCCGATTCCGGTGCCATGGATCCCTTTGGTGCTAAAAAAGCTCTGAAAAATCTTGTCCTGAACATCCTGGGTCATGCCGCTGCCGGTATCGATCACCTGATATTCTACGGCCCAGTTTTCCGGCTTTCTGGTTCTGACCGTCACGGTTTTGCCGGGGGCATCATCTTCCCCGCAGGCATCAATTGCATTGGTCACAAGATTCAACAGGCAGCGTTGAATGCCTTCCGGATCAAAACGCATGGGTGCCAGTTGATCGCTGAGTTCCGCCTTCAGCGCTATCCCCTGCGCTGTAGCCCTTGATTCCAGAAACTGAACTACTTCTACGACAGGAGCATTTGCATCACCCACAGTAAACACAACATCCGCATATTTGCCGTAGTTCAGCAAATCCAGGGAAAGGTTCTTGATTTTCTCGACATTGCCTTCAACCATCTTCCATCCTTCGTGAAGATATTGTTTATTATCGAGCTCAATTCCCTTTCCCAGTACAAAAATGCTGCCCTTCAAGCCATTGGCAATGTTCTTGATGGTGTGTGACAATTCAGTGACGGTCTGTCCCACGGCCGCCATACGTTCGGCTTCCACCAACTTTTGGGCCTTTTCTTCGACCAGTCTCTCCAGGTTTTCGGTGTATTCTTTGAGCAGGCTCCGCATGGTTATTCTTTCCCGGGCTCTTTTCAGGGCGATGTCGAGCACCTCGTCATTAATCGGCTTGGTGACAAAATCAGAGGCATCATACTTGAGGCTTTTTATGGCCAATCCCATGTCCCCGTGACCGGTAAACATGATGACTTCGGTATCCGGACTTTCTTCTTTGATGTGTCGAAGCAGTTCGATACCGTCCATATCCGGCATCTTGATATCCGTCAGAACAATGGGCGGCGCAATTTCTTTAAAAAGTCGCAACGCTTCTTGCCCGTTTTCAGCGGTGTGCACATCGTATCCACTGTCCTGGAGCGAAATTCCCAGAACCTTTCGGATTCCGGCCTCATCATCGACCAGTAGAATTGTGTTTTTCATGGTTACGTCCCATCAACGCGGTCATACCGTATCGCTGCCCAAATTTTTGCCCGCCGGCTATTATGCCATTTGGCACAAATGCCGGCGGATCATCCGTTTGGAATTTTGAATTTCGGTCTTTGTGATTTGTTTGCTATTTGTGATTTGCTATTTGAAATTTTTTAATAGCCGACACCAGACACCTTCAGTTTCTTACAACATGTTGTCAGAAAAAGCGGACTAAGGGCCTAATACCAAATACCCAATACCCAATTCCCTCTGCCCTATGCTCCATGCCCTATGCCCTATGCCCTGTGCCCGGGGCTACGGGAAAACTGATAATAAAACGGGCCCCCTCACCTTCCCGAGAAACCACCTTAATACTGCCGCCTAAATCATGCACGATGCGATAGCTGATGGATAGACCCAGCCCGGTTCCCTTACCGGCATCTTTGGTGGTAAAAAAAGGCTCAAAAACTTTATCTATAATAGACCCGGCAACTCCCCCGCCTGTATCCTGAACTTCGACAAAGACCCGCTCCCCTTCTGATCGGCTTTTAAGCGTAATCTTCATATCGCCCTTTTGCGGTGATTTCAACTCCCATTTTTCTTCGATGGCATCCCGCGCGTTGATCAATAAATTGATAAAAACCTGCTCCAGACGATCGGCATCGGTCATGACCCGGGGCAACTCATCATCAAGCTCCCAGTCCACCTCGATACCCCTGACTTTGAGCTGCTGACTGAATATTTCAAAGGACCTTTGCAGAACATCGTTGATCTGAATTTCATCCAGCTTCTGGTCGGACTTGCGGCCGAACTGCCGCATGTGATTGATAATCTTTGTCGCCCGATCCACATGGCTGTCGATCTCATCGGACAGGGTGAACAGGATCTCATCGTCGATTCTTTCCTTCCTTTTGACCTTTTTCATGAAAAAACTACTGGCGGTTTTGATAACCGCCAGGGGCTGATTCAGTTCATGGGCAACACCGGTGGCCATTTCCCCTAAGGTGGCCATTTTGCTGGCCTGGATAAGCTGTTGCTCGGTTTCGAGCCGCTCGGTAATATCGCTGGTGGTGACCAGCAGCACATCCGTTCCCGAATATTCGGAGGGTGAAATCCATATATCAACAAAAATGATTTCTTTGTCTTTGCGAAGCTGTTTTACCTGATTAATGACGGATACGCGCTTCAGCTCATCGGCATACTTTCTTTGATCATTTTCCGGCAAAAGAGTGAGAAACGATTGCCCGGCAATCTCGTCCTTGAAATATCCGTAAACGCTCTGCACGCTGGCATTGCAATCGATAATTTCAAGTGTGTCGGCATCCAGCACGAAAACCGCGTTGCGGATGTTGTTGAAAATATCATGGTATTTTTTCTCTGATTTTTCCAGTTCTTCTTCGAGCTGTTTATGGTGGGTGATATCAAGGTTCATCTCCATGGCCGCCACGATTTCACCCTTTTCGTTTTTAATCGGCGAAGTCCTCACAATCCAATAGGTGGGAGTCCCATCCTTACTGATTCCGGCCTCTTCACTATAATGGGATTTTCCGTCTTTGAATGTTTTTTCCACCGGACAGTTGGGACACTTGGTTGTACGACCTTTATAGGCATAAAAGCAGTAGTCATCCGGCTGGGGATCGAATTTATCGGAAAATTTCCGGTTATAACCTATCAGTTTGTAATTTTGGTCCTGTACGGTAATGATACACGGTACTGTTTCAAACAGGTTCTGGTATTGATTTCTCTGTTTGTTTAATTCCGCCTGCTTCTCACCGATCTCTTTGCCCATCTGGTTAATGGCCGTGGCCAATTGCCCGACTTCGTCAGTCTGGTCGACGGTGACTTCACCGGAATAATCACCCTTGGATATGGCCTGGGTGTCTTTGATGAGTTGCCGAATGGGACGGTTGACGAACCTTAAAACGAAGACCAGGATGATGGCTGAAGTTGCCAGAAAAACCATGGCGGCCAGCCCGATGATGCCTTTTTTTATGAAAAAGATTTCTTTATCGGACTCCTCCAGGGAAATCACCACATCTAGCGCTCCCAGGATTTTTTTGTCCGGTGCATGGAAATGGCAGTCATTGGTCGAACAACTCGCTTGATTGTGAATCGGACTGATAATTCCGAGAAGACGGTAACCGTGCGGGGATTCAAATATGCGGGTGCGTTCTTCAATGCCGATATTAACAAGGGGTGGATCGGAACGGTGACAGATATTGCAGGCTTCTGATTTAATATTGCTGGTCTGGTCGATTTCGGCGGGACGGTTGGAAAATTTTATTTGGCCCTGTTTATTGTAAATCCGAATATTCTCAATTCCTTTCTGCTGGCCGATATTCATAATAATCTGGTTGATGTCATCGCGGGAATTGAGCATCATGGCATAATGGGCACCGAGTTTAATCGTGTTGCCCAGCCGTTCGGTCTCGGCGACGATATCCTTATGCAACCGTTCTTTCTGGTACTTGATGCTGAAGAAAGCCCAGGTTGATATGATCAGCAGCAGTATGATACCAACACTGACAATGAGTTTGGATACGAGGCCGTAGCGAAATTTTCGAAAGTGTTTTAACATGACAGGTTTCAGAGTACAGAGTACAGATGACAGAAGACAGAAGTCAGATGACTGATGACTGAAAACAGATGGCAGATGACAGGAGTCAGAAGTCAGATGAGTCGCCTTAGCTCTTTGAGCATCCACCTTCGTCGTCGTCCTCGTCCCCCATATGATTCTGATTCACGAGGACGAGGACAAAAGAGTGAGGTTCGATATCCCAGTAAACTATTCAACTATGTCTGTATTCATTCGTCATTCGTCACTCGTCATTCGTCACTCCCCTGGCTTCCCGGGGAAGAATTTTGGGTATAATCACTCTAAAGTGCGTGCCCTGACCGAGGGTGGAATCTACCTCAATCGTTCCCCCATGCTGCTGGATCGAATTTTTGGCTATGAACAAGCCGAGCCCGGTGCCCTGTTGTCCTTTAGACGAATAAAACAGGTTGAAAATGTTGTCCCGGGTCTCCGCATCCATTCCGACACCATTGTCGCTGATATTAAAAATGATATTCTCTTTATCCTGATCGACCCCGAAAATAATTCGATGGGATTTACCCGAGTTATCTTCCCCGCAGGCTTCAATGGCATTTTCGATGATATTGACCAGGGCCGTGGTAAGTACCGCAGCATCGACTTCAAAATCCACCGGGGATGTATCAATTTTTTTTTCAAAGTCGATGGCATGATTCTCAAGTCTGGGTTGAACGATGGCGAGCAGACCTTCAGTAAACTGAATCACATCGACCTTCTTCCAATCCAGGGCCCTCTCCTTCGCATAATAGAGGATATCCATCACCATCTTTCGGATTCGATCGACCATGTCTCTGACAACGCCAAGCCCATCTGTTATGGTGGTGTGGTCGTTCTTTGCCAGCCCGGAGTTGAGCAGATACAACCCGCCATCCAGACCGGTTACAATCCCTTTGACACCGTGAGATATCGAGCTGACCATCAAACCCAGTGAGGTGAGTCTATCCTGAAGACGCCTGATTTCCGTGATGTTGGTGGACATTTCCATTACCTGCTCGATCCGGCCGGCAATGTTATAGATTGGCGCAGTGTTGATAAGAACATTGTACTGTTCGCCGGATTTGGCAGTGACGATCATCTCCGACTGGTGGGATTGACCGTCTTCAAAGGTTTTCGCCACCGGACAATTTTCACACGGCTCGCTGCGATGCTTGTAGACTTCATAGCAATGTGAACCGGCATCCTCACCGAAATCTTCTTTAAACCGCCTGTTTGAGGCGGTAATTTTAAAAGTCGGTGCCTGAACGGTGATATAACAGGGAACCTCATCAAACAGCTGCTGATACTTTTGCTGGGTTGTACGCAATTCTTCCTGCAGACGATTCATCTCCGAAATATCTGCTGAAATCTCGAGCACAAGTTCGAGGTCCCCCCGACTGTTACGGATGGGAGCCGTGTGAACCATCACGGGAGATCGCTTTCCGTCTGAATACAGCACGGTTGCTTTGCTGCGTTGGCCCCGGCCGCTATCAAAGGTCTTTGCCACCGGACAGGTGGTACGATCGCTATCTTCGCCCTGGTATATTTCCCAGCTGCCGGCGCCGACCCTATCTCCCAATCGCTCTTTGTAAAGTTGATTGGTAGCAACAATCTTGAGTTCCCGGTTGTGGATGGCAACAAAACATGGCATTTCGTTAAAATAGTGAATGCCGCCGCCAAAATCACCGGCCATGTCGCGGATGGCGGAAGATAATCCTTCCACGGCCTGGCCGACGGCTGCCTGTCTTTCAACCTCTACCAGCCTGGCCGATTGCTTTCTGACCAGCTCCTCAAGGTTTTCAGTGTGTTCCCTGAGCTGGCGACGCATGTCGATTCTTTCATGGGCCCGTTTTAAAGCGATTTCCAGAACATCGTCATTGATGGGTTTGGTGACAAAATCGGTGGCTTCGTGTTTGATACTCCGAATGGCCAGTTCCAGATCGCCGTGGCCGGTAATCATGATGACTTCGGTGTCCGGATCTTCCTGCTTGATTTTCTGCAGGAGTTCAATACCGTCCATGCCCGGCATTTTGATATCGGTCAGAACAATTTGAGGTTTGGTTCGCTGAAAAATTTCAAAGGCCTCTTCACCGTCTTCGGCAGTCAACACCTCATAACCGCTGTCTGCCAGCGATATACCCAGGACCTTGCGAATGCCCGCTTCGTCATCTGCCAGCAGTATTTTTTCGTTCATGACGTCAGCCCTTTCATGGGGGGGGTGTAGAAGTACCGGATAAACCGGCCTCCGGCTCGTAGATTCGAACCTACGGCTCGGAGAGAAATAACAAATTACAAGCACCACCTGATCTTAAAATTGGGCCAAATAAATCTCAAATTTCAATATCCAATGATCAAAACATTCGACAAGGTTGTACTGTATCGCTGCCCAAATTTTTGTCCGCCGGTAATTATGCCACTTGGCACAAATGCCGGCGGATCATCCGTTTGGGATTTTGAATTTCGGTCATTGTGATTTGTTTGTTATTTGTGATTTGTTATTTGAAATTTTTTAATTGCCGACACCTGAAACCCGACACCTTACGTTCCTTACAACATCAGCGCATATTTACCGGAAAACGGGTACGAGTAACAGCGCCGGCGTGCGAGACAACTGCATCAGCCTATAATGCTCTTTGTGAGTTCCAGCAACTTTTCATGATCCAGCGGCTTTTCCATATAGGCATTTGGTTGAGGTATGGGATCTTTTACTTTAATGTTGAGCATCTTCAGGTAATGGGAAAATGATTTTTTACCGACACCTGTCAACATAATGACCGGAATGCTTTTCAGCTCTTGATCGGCCTTGAGCTCACGGTACATGGTGACGCCGCCTGCTTCGGGCATCATCACATCGAGAATTATAAGATCAGGTAACAGTTCTTTCGCTTTTTGCAGACCCTCTTTTCCGTTTCGTGTTGTAATCGGCTCATTTCCGTTGGTTTCAAACAAAGTGCGTACATTGTTTCTAACATCCAGTTCGTCGTCGACGATGAGAACTTTCTTTCCGGCTGCTGGCTTCCGGTTACTGGTTGCTGGCTTCTGGTCGCTGGTCACTGGCTTCTCGTTGCTGGATACTGGTTACTGGTCGCTGGTTACTGGGTACTGGTTACTGGGTCGCTGGGTTACTGGGTTACTGGGTACTGGGTACTGGTTACTGGGTACTGGGTACTGGGTACTGGGTACTGGGTACTGGGTACTGGGTACTGGGTGCTGGTTGCTGGATACTGGTCGCTGGTCTCCGGCTACTTGTCACGTAATAGTTCACCGCAGAGCTTGCATATCTATCGCGGCCGCCCCGCTGAATCGGGACGCAAGCAAAAGCCACTCCCATCTTCTCACCTTCTCAACCTCTCACCTTCTGTCCTCTGGCTTCTGGACGCTGGCTGCTGGTCATTCGTTTAGAGCTTTGGCAGCTTCGCTGGGTTAATTGGGGTGGAAAGAAGGTTAAAGGTTAAAGGCTAAAGGTCAAAGGCAAAAAAGTTGATTGGTTGATTAGTTGTGAGTTCTGAATTTTTAGTTTTGAATTTAAAATTAAGCATTAATAATTAAAAATTATTTTTTTGCCTTTCATCTTCCCACCCTCTCATCCTCCATCTTTTCCCTTCCGTCTTCCATCACATTGTTTATCCCAATCATCCAACCTTCCCATCTTCAAATCTTCCATCTTTTACACACCTTCTCAACCTCCCACCTTCCGACATCCGTCTTCTGCCTTTTATTTCCGCATTCCGAATTCCCACGTCCGCATTCAATTCCCTCTGCCCTCTGTTATCCGTCCTCCGTCCTCTGTCTTCCGTCTTCTGCCCTTTGCCCATGCTCTCTGCGCTATGCCACTAACCATCCAAATTCCCAACCTTATCCGGATGATTTACGCTGGCCACCGGGCAGGCAGCCCTTAGTACGACCTGCTCCACTGTGCTGCCCAGCAGGGCTTGCTCCGGATCAATATCCCCCCTGGTGTGATGCGCCATGACAATCAGATCTCCCTGCTTTTCCCGGGCAAACTTTAAAATCTCCACATATGGAATTCCTTCCCATACCTCGATGTCGTAGTTATCATAGCCTTTCATTTTGGATATATAGGTTTTTTCGATCTTTTCCCTGGCAGCCGTGATCTTTTGCTCAATCTCATTTTGTCCCTGAATTTCGCCGAAATTACCGGAGCCGATATCGCAGGCATGAAAAATATGCAGTCTGGCATTAACTTCCCTGGCCAACTTGTAAGCCCACAAAAAGGCGTACTGGGATGCTTTGGAAAAATCGAGGCCGATGACGATGTTGGAAAACAGTTTCCAGCAAGTCGTACACGGCCGGCTGATAATCACAACAGGGCAGCGGGCCGCTTTGGCCACCTTTTGCATCGTACTGCCGGCAATTGCCCGGTAACGGGTTGCTCCCACGTCTTCCTGCCTTGTGTGAGCGCCCATAATAATCGTATCTACTTTTTCCTTACGGGCCATTCGGAGAATTTCCCTGTGCGGCGCTCCTACAACCGCCTCGAGCACGCTGTTCTCACTGTCTTTTAGCAGCTCCCCATAGGTATTCTTCATCTCCTCTTTAACCCAATCCGCATAGTCGGCGTCCGGCTCTTCGGCTTCACCGGTTCTGGTATCGGTAACAAAAGGGCTGTAACCGCGACTGGGGATCCCGAACACGTGAAGGATGATGAGTTTCGCATCCCACTTCAATTCCAGATCAAAAGCCACTTTGGCCGCATTGTCACAGGTGGGTGATGCCGTAGTTGCAAACAATATTTTTTTAAACATAGGTCATCTCCATAATTGTCCAACATAGTTGATTCTCAATCTTAAATTTCGCTCCGTTTGTCGGCGTAAACGATATTCCTGAACAATGTAAGATTGGAGTGATGGAGTATTGGAGTGATAGAAAAACATCCAACACTCCAATACTCCATTACTCCAGCTTCTTGTTTGTCTGACTACATTCCATGCTATGCTAATTATTCAATTTAATTTTCTTATGGACGTCAATCGGCCATCTATATGGCACACTCTTTAGGAGTTCCTTGAAAACTAAGTTCCCATATGATTCCTTCGATAAACTCAAACAAACTGAATACCGTATCAAACTCAAAAACATCGACTTTGTCGCCGAATACAATATGCTTCAGGACTCCTAGCTTAAGGGGCATATCCAGCAGATTTTCCAAATGAAAGGATTTAATTTCAAGATTTTCCCCACCATGGGCACCGCAAAGCGTATTGTATATTTCCAGACGAGGTTCGCCGGGAAATCCGATCATTTCTACGGTTTTATAAAATTGCAGATGATCAATGTCATCACTGGTACAATGGCCCTTGGGGCATCTCAAGTATCGCTGTCTGCAATCGGCGACAAACGCATCCAGCTTCACGAGCAACGCATATTTTTCAAACATCCGAAAGAAGCTTCTTAAGGTGTATCCCTGTTCCAGTTCAACCTGGCAGCCAAGTATCATCAATGAGTCGCCCGGGACAATTTTATTGCTTTCAATAATAGACCCGTCGTTTAGCAGGGTGATCTGGTTCATAAAAAAATGCCGTAACCGTTCACAGGTTCAGGGTTCAACGTTCAGGGTTAAGAACAAAGAAGGCATTAAATACCCGAAGTCTTGGTTAAAAATGCTCATTTTGCCAAATAACTGCCAATTTGGCTCCAAATTTTGGACTAAGCCTGACGAAGCTGCCGCTTTTCTCGTAAATACGCATATAGAATGCAGCGCAGGGACAAAAATGGAACCTTGAACCCCTGAACCCCTGGCCCAGACCGATCATCGGCACTATACATGCGAAAAGTACAATCTAAGCTTACTCACGCATAGGTTTGGAATCATGCCACGAGTCGCACCAGGGCGGGCTTTGAACCCGGAACGCCTGAACTTATTCTTCCTTCGGCTTCAAATGCTCCGGCACTTCGATCATATTGATCAGCAGCGGTTTTAAAAAGGACCACCGTATTCCGATTTTGTAAATCTCTTCCAGGTCCCTGATGGCATCCCAGCAATTGTGACACGGTGCAATCACGAGTTTGGCACCCGTGGCCAGGATCTGATCCCGCTTGATTTTCATACCGATATTGCGCTGCTGGCGATAGCGGCCGATACCGTTTAAGCCGCCGCCGCCGCCGCAGCAGAAATTATGCTCCCGGTTGGGTATCATTTCCCTGAAATCTTCGGCGATATAGCCCATGATCTCCCGGCCGATGTCGGCAAGACCGGCATTGCGCACATAGTTGCAGGAATCCTGATAGGTCACCGGTTCCTTAATCTTCTTGGACGGATCAATCTTCAGTTTGCCGGTCCTGAGAGCTTCTGCAAGCCATTCCACATAGTGCAGACTGTCAACCGGCGTTTTACCGGTTTTAAGACCGGCCCAATATGGCCCTTCGATGACCGTCGCCCGATAGGCATGCCCGCACTCGGTCACCACCATTCGTTTCGGTTTTAGCCGGTCCATGGCGTCGTACACCGACTCGACCTGCATTTTGCAGGCTTCCCAGTCACCGCCGAACATGGCCAGGCTGGTCTCCTCCCAGCCTTCACTGGGAACCGTCCAGTTTTCGCCGGCTACATGGAACAAAATTGCGGCTTCGGCGATATCTTCCGGATAATGCTTCGGTTCCCTGGCGTTGACGGTATACATAATGTCGGCATTTTCTTTATCAATCGGGATAGTTAAACCCGGCCAGTCATCTTCGTATTCTTCGGCCATCCATTCACAGGTATCCACCCAGTCTTCGGTGGTGATGTCCATCTGAGCTCTGTAAATTCTGTGCATGCCGGAGCCGATCTTCATCTCCCACGGGACAAAACCCTGGGCAAACAACAATCCGCGAAGATAGCTGAACATGATCCCGGTATCGATCCCAAAGGGGCAGTATACTCCGCAACGCGTGCAGCAGGTGCATTTAGCATATGATGTATCCATACATTCCTGTAAAAACGCATTGTCCACATTCCCCTTGCGCTTTATTATTTTACCCAGTGTGGCTTGAATTTTGTATGAGGGGACCTGTTTGGGGTCTTTGTTGTTGGCAAGATAGTAAAAACAGCTTTCGGCACACAGGCCGCAGTGCGAACAGATCTCAAGCCAGGTTTTCAGGCGTGACTTGAAGGTTTTTTGGATCGTCCCCCACAATTTTTTACGATCCACATCAAGGTGGTTCATTTCCTCGTAATATTGTTTGCCGCTTTTATCCGCCAAAAGGGCGTGCAGCTCTTCTTTTGTGTTTACGGTTTTTTTATTGCAAAGTATTCCTTCCGGCATGGTTCTATGTCCTTTTTATTAGTTCAGGCCTCGTTGAATAGCTTACTGGTTGAATGGTTGATTAGGTAAATTATAGTCATAATTTAAGAATATGACGATTGTTGAAACATGAAGTGTCCAATTATTTTGAATAATATGGGATAAATCCATATTTACAACCACTTAACCAATCAACTAATCAACGATATCTGCAGTGGCAAAACTTGTTTAAATTTCCTCCTAAATTGTCTATTTTCGATTGACTATTGAATGAATTCTTCTGATTGTAAAATTTAAATGGCCGGAGCGAAGCGACTTCCATAATTCGACATTCGACATTCATCATTCGTCATTTGAAGTTTCCCCCCTACCACGCCATGCCCTTGCTTTTCATGCCGCCTCGTTTGATCCCGTAATCCATGCCGAGCTGGGCTCTGGAAAGGAAAAAAAGAACAAAATGCGAAAGCTTGGTGAACGGTATCGCCACCAGAAAAATCTCACCGCAAAGAACGTGGGTAATGATCCAGAAATGGTAATTCGAAGCCCCGTGGGAGGCTATAAATCCGGTAATAAAAGGGGCTACGGCAATGGCAATCATCAAGTAGTCATATGCCGTTGTCATCAGTCTGACTTCAGGTAAGGCGATACGCCGCAAAATTAAAAAAATCACGGCGACGATCACAAGGATTGTCAGGACATCCGACACCCCCTCCGGCAGGGTCCAAAGGCTGAACCCTAATCTCTCTCTCAGCAGAATATTGTGTGCCAGCAGGAATACGGGGGTGAGCAACAGGCCGAGATGCATTAAAAATACCCAAAAAGTAAACCAGGGATTGTTACGGTAGCTGTGGGTTGCCCAGGGAAACAACCAGAAGACAATAGAACGCACGGCACCTTTAATGCCATAAGAAGTATTGACCGAATAGGTCACGCGGTCTAGTTTCCAGTCGAGCCCCTTGATGTACAGCACCGTGCGTACGATCAGCCCGATAAAAAAGACGGCAAATGACAGCCAGGCCAGAGGGCCGGTAACAAATTCATACATGGGTTGCTCCTTAAACTCTGTTATCTCTTCTTTTATTCAATCGCCGGCTAGTAGGTTGGGTTGATCCGCCGGAGGCGTAGAAACCCAACAAATTTTCCGATTCCGCATTCCGAACTCCACATTCCGCATTCCGAATTCCGAATTCCAAACTCCCCCTTCAAAGGTCACTTTTCATCGTCGTCTCTGTCTGTGAGAAAACGATAGAAAAACGTTATGCCGACAAGCGCCCCTACGATTAAAATGTAGGTGACGCTTTCCGTGTGGAGCATATAGTCTTGCAGGGTATGTATGGTCCCTTCCATCTTGTCACCCTATCATGTTGTTCAATTTATTTACCAAAGTCGAGTCTATAAGACCTTATCATCATTAAGTTTTATGTTATTCGTTATTAGTGATAGTGATAAGTGATAAGGAATGCATTCTACTTTTAGCTTGAAATTACAGAAAGACTGCCTTTCGAATAACTAATAACTAATAACTAGATAACCATTAACCTGTATAGTAAAACCCGCGTGTGTTTCAGTTCTCGTAGTTGGGCTGACAATTGTAAATCAAATTCCTAGTGCTCCTCCGGGTAATCCGGATGTGCATACATAATCGGCATGCGGGTAACGATAAAGCGAAATACAATCAATCCGACGGTCACCAGGAAGACGGAAATCGCAATTTCCATCCAGTGCGGGAAATATCGTTCACTGGACGGCAGATGCCAGTTAAAGGCAATCAGGCCGACATTCAGCCGATTGAGGATGATACCGAGTACGGTCCACACAGCCGTCCATTTGATTATTTTCAGGTTCTTCTCACGCACACCAATGGCATAGAAAAAGCAAGGCAGGGCCACGAATCCCAGCAATTCCACCAGGAACCAGATGCCATAGGATGTGCTCAGCAGGTGCCAGTGGTTGCCCTCGGATATCCCGAACACCTTGATGATGAAATAACCGGCCAGAACGAAGGAAGCCGCTTTGCCGAATCCCAGAGCAATATCATTTTTTTCTTTTAAATGGGCTTCATCCATTTTATCAGCAAAGTAGTAATGAGACAGCGTACTTTCAAAAATTACCATGGAAAGACCTGCAATGATAGCGGATACAAAGAAAAATACCGGAATATACGGTGAGTACCAGAGCGGGTGCAGCTTTGATGGTGCAATCAGAAACAGTGCCCCCAGTGAGGATTGGTGCAGTGTTGAGAGAACCACGCCGAAGATGGTGAGCAAAAGCGTTAGTTTGATAATGATATTGCGTGCTTTTTTCAGACCCAGCCATTCCAGAGCCGCCGGTGAAAATTCGACAAATAAGACCGTGAGGTACAGGGCCACACAGGCGGCCACTTCAAACAGGAGAGATGTGGTTCCCCTGCTGCATGATAAAGGGGTACGGCAAACGCCAGGGTCTGCCCACATCATAATTCAGCGCCACAACAACCATGGCGTAACCTAAAAATCCGGTTAGGATGGCAGGCCTGACCGCTGAATGGTATTTCTTCATGCCGAATATATAAACGGCGGCAGAAGTGACAAATCCGCCGGCCGCCAGGGCAACGCCCACCAGCAGATCAAAACCGATCCAAATACCCCAGGGGTTGTAATCGGAAAGATTGGTGACGGCGCCCAATCCTTTGGTAAATCGCATCGCCGTAACAAAAAGACCTATAATAACGATGATCCCGGCAATAACGTTAAACGGCGTCAAATAAGATTTGCCGGTGGTCGTGGCTTCATCAGACATCAGGAATCCTCCTCGCTCGACTTCTTGCCGGCATCCTCAGCAGCGGTGTCGCCGGAATCTTCTTCAGATGCTTTGGCCGCTTCTTCAAGGGCTTTGCCGACGGCGGTTTCGATGGCTGTCGCTTTTTCCTTTTCGGCCTTTTCGATGGCTTCGGCCAACTTTGCTTCGGCTTCGGTGCGGGTTTTTTCTATTGCAGCCGTGACGGCCTGTTCTTTCTCATGTTTTTCAATTTTTTCTTTTCTTTGGTTGATGGCATAAATACCGGTAAGAAGAACCGGCCAGAGGCCGGCAACTATTGGCACCGCGCTTAAAGCTCCAGCGGTAAGCTTCGGTGCCGGTGTAGTGCCAAGATCTTCTCTCATCCCGACGTCCTTGAAAGGAACTGCGGACAGATAAAGCCAGCTGGTACCTCCCATTTCGTTCTCACCATATATATGATCGACGTATCGCTCCGGAAATCTGGCGATACGTTCACGCCCGATCCTTAACAAAGCTTCGCGCTTGCCATATGTAAGGGCTTCGGTCGGGCAAACCTCAACGCATCCGGGCAACAAACCTTTGGAGATTCGCGGATAACACAGGGTGCACTTCATCACTCGGGGAGAAAACGCATTGTCATATTCATAGGTCGGTATTTCAAACGGGCAGGCAATCATACAATAACGGCAGCCCACACAAACCGATGCATCGTAAACGACTGCGCCGGTTTTGGTTTGGGTAAATGCCCGCACAAAACATACTGAGGCACAAGCCGGTTCAAGACAATGGTTGCACTGGACTTTGCGGTACAGCGGGCCTTTTTCACTTACAGCATCATCATAGCGGTTGACAATCGTGTAAGATTTAGCCGTGGTTCGGCGTTTGGTATCCAGCAGGGAAAGGTCGCTAAACGGACGTTCCGGTTCCGGCAGTTCATTGACACGGTTGCAGCCTTCTTCGCATTTACGGCAGCCGATGCAGCGGGTGTTATCAAAAAGCACACCGTTGCTATCGGGATAACCGTCAAAATGTTTGTTGGAAGCAGCACCTGCGGTATCCCCAATGCAGTGCCAAAACCGGCAGCACCCAACCAGCCGAGAAACTTTCTCC
>PVMK01187072.1_pt1 | contig 42334 bp, 37 predicted proteins | sample 1853481 | NCBI WGS metagenome assembly PVMK01 (sample SAMN08533507, study PRJNA380276) | Marine sediment metagenome, whole genome shotgun sequencing project.
CATCGACGAAACCGCATTCGTGAAGAACGTCACCTCCAGCTCGTGCCCAACGACCGGTCTCAACAATTGCTTGGGTGGGGTAGGCACTAGCACTTGCGATGGCTGCCTGCAGGGCGCCGAGGTCGCGTTCCAGTTCCGCTTGGGCAACACTTCGGTCACGCAGACCGCGACATCCCAGGTCTTCGACTTCGACATGGTGGGCTTCGCTGGCGCCGCCGAGATCGGTCGCATTCCGATTCGAGTCATGGTTCCCGAGGCGGGCGGATCGTACGGATCTGGTTTCTACCAGAACACCTACGATTCCGATGTCGTTTGCGAGATGCCACCCGAGCGGCCGGACTGGGGCATGTTGACTTGGATCGGCTCAACGCCATTGGACAGCACGGTGGAGTTCGAGATCTTCACCGCCAACACGCTCGCGGAGCTCGATTCGGTGATTCCCGTGTCGATCGTTTATCCGACCGACACAACGGCCCAGGCCTACGACCTCGGCGACGAGCTCATCAGTGGAGGCCAGCCGAACTACCTGCCCTTCCTTCGTGTGCGCGCCAAGCTCAACGCGTCGACCGACAGCCTGAGCACGCCAACCTTCGCAGGCTGGTCGATGCAGTTCAACTGCATTCCGTTCGATTAGCGGGCGCCCCCTCGGACCAAGGTGAGCATCGGCTTCGGGGCATAGGCGGCGAGGTAGCCGCTTTCCTCTGCGACATAGACCCAGCCGCGTTCGTCGACTCGCATCAGGTCGGGCACGAGGTCGCAGGGTAGGCTAGCGGAAAGCTTCTGCCCGTCGGCGGGGCGCACGACGTGCACCGAGGACGCAGGAACGAAGAGCGCGCCGCCACGTAGCACGGGCTCGAGCCGACGCGGGATCTCGTCGGCGAGCGCGTCCGCCAGGTTGGTGCTCCACCGAATGTTCCCGGAACGCACGTCGAGCGCGCTCAGCTGACCGAACGGGGCGTTGACGATCCAGGTTTCATCGAAGGTCAATCCGGCGCCGCCGATCCCGAGGCCCGGGTCCTTGGTTTCCCACAGAGACTTGCCGGTTTGCAGGCAATGCGCCGAGAGGTTGGCCTCGTTGCCCGCCGTCGAAACGAGTGCCACGTTGGCTGCGGCACAAGGGTCCGAGGTGGGTGGTCCTTGAAGCTCGCGTTGCCACCGCGGTTGGCCGCTGTAGAGGTCGATCGCGAACAGAGCGCCCTCACGCCGGCCTCGAACGGCCGCAGCGATGACCGTTTCGTTGCTGACGAGCGGCTTGAACTGAAAGCACCCGCGCTCAGCGAAGCGCCATACGTCTTCGCCGGTGGCTATGTCGAGTGCGTGGATCGCCTCCTCGCCGCAGGTCACCAAGAGCACGCGTCCGACCTTGGTCATGCGGAACTCGCCGCCGCTTCGCGAGGCAAAGCGCCATCGAGGCTCGCCGGTGCGGACGTCGATCGCGACGAGCCGATGGCTGCCTTCGGTAAGGACCGCAACCGGCGGTATCTTGCCCCCGCCCGCCATCAGCCCGACCGGGGGGCCTCCGATACGAGGCGTAATGTGGGTCGAGCAGTAGGGCTCGCCGTCCTCGATGTTGCAGAACTCGACCTCACCATCGGCCGACAGACGGATCAAGACCGAGCCGGCCATCAGCGTCGTCGATGCTTGGCCGGGGCGCGCCCAAAGGACCTTGCCATCGTCGCGTGACACGGCCACCACGTGGGTCTGGGTGGCGATCACCAAGCGATCGCCACACATGAAGACTGAATTCGCGTCGAGACCTTCGAGGCAGATGCGCCAACGCTCGTCGAATTGCAGCGAAGGAAGCCTGCCAGGTGCCGCTGTCTCTTCCGGTTCCCCGCTGCGGTGCATGCGCAGGCGGTCGGGGTCGAGGTTGACGAAGCTGTCCGCGCTTCGGCGGGCACGGATTTCGCGGCGAAGCGCACGAATCTCTTGCCGAAGGGCGCGAACGCGGAGGTTTCGACTCTGGCCGCGGTCAGAAGCGACCAGACTTCGAAGCAGATCGCTCGCGAGCTTGAGGATCGGCAGGGCGGCCTCGGCGATCGTCAGTGAGGTTGCGGTCAGGTCGCCACCCCCGTCCGAGGAGAGCTCCACACTCACCAGCTGGTGGCTCGACTTCCGCATGGCGATCTGAAAGGCGCCTGCCCGCAGACGCACGTGCGTTGGTCGAGCGCTGTCCCACGACTCGATGAGGGTTCGCACCGCGACGACCATGCGGTGGGCCGCCAGCATGATCGGGCCTCGCACCAGGGAGAGCCGGCGTCCTCGAACGAAGGCCCATAGATGCCCTTTGAAAAGTAGCGCGTGTACGTCCGCACGCGCCGATCGCCCTTGCGCAGGCGAGGACGAGGGATAGATGGCGGCCTCGTAGCCGAAGGCAAGCGGCACGTGCTCGCCCGGCGTGTCGAGCTCTCCGCCACGCTGGTTCATCGGTGCAACGAGACCCTCGGGGTCGGGCGTCATCTTGGTAGCCAGCGCTCGTTCTGCGACGCGGATCGCGATCTGTCGGGCCGTTGGGTCGAGCTCTTGTCCCGCCATCTCGAGCATCCGCTGTGCACAGGTGTCCAGCAGTCGCCGAAGCGGGACCGTGCGATCGAGCTGGTAGACGACCGGCGCGCTCGCGGTGCCATAACAGCTGACCAACACGGAGTCTCCGCGGCGAACCAATGCGTATTCGATCGCGGCCGTGGCAAGGGGCAGAAGCGCTTTGCGTTTGGAGCCGATCGCGAGCGCCACTGCGGCCGCGGTGAGCTCCGCCAGAGCCGGGGTTTCCACGTCGAGCTCCCCGCCTAAGAGAAGATGTGGAACACCAGAGTTAGGGCGTTTTTGGGCGTATGAGAGAGATTCGTCCAAGTGGGCGACCATGTTATTTTTCCAACGCGGGCTGGGAAGAAAATGGTACTTGCTGCGTTCAACTTGGATCCAATAAAAGGCGCGTTGGCTCATATGTTGACAGCGCAGCTTCAGCGAGGAGCTCGCGCATCGCGGTGGAAAACGACTCGACCGAGTGCTGTTGAACGAGATAGCGGTAAGCTCGTTCACGGACGGCGACCGCGGTGCGATCGTCTTCGAACAAGCGCGTCGCGGCTCCGGCAAGCGCATGGGGATCATCGTCCGGTACCGTGACGCAGGCACCCTGCACGGGAAGCGCCGCCGTGGCCCGCTCCATTGCAACCACGGGGAGCTTCCGGGCGAACGCATCGAGCATCTTGATGGGGAGGCCGCCCTCGGTCCGCCTCGGAACCCAAGTCAGGTCGCCCGCAGCGTGTACGAGCTTGCGGGCCCGCTCTCCATCGATACGGGAGAAGTGGACGGAATCGGCGACCCCTAGGCGCCGTGCCTCGAGCCGGGCAGGGCTGGGGTCAGACTCGGTTGCAATGAGCAGCCGCGCCCTGGGCTGCGTTTGTCGCAGAATGACGAGGGCCTCGATGAGATATTCCCAACCCTGATAGCGATCGAGGTTACCGGCGTAGAGGCAAACCTGTGCGTCGGCGGCAAGGCCCAGCGCGGCACGGGCTGCATCCCGCGTCGGCTGAGGTGCGGCCGGTACGGTCCACGGCACCGGCAGGTACTGCGCGCCTCGTCCGAGGAGCCGGGTAAGGGAAGGCGCGACGGCCGCAACGCCGGTGGCACGCGCGCAGACATTCCGCTCGATCTGCTTTGCAACCCCGCTGACGAAGCGGGCTTGCAGGGCAGGGAAGTACGCCGGGAGCTCACGGCTGAGGGAGGTGTGTGCGACGTAGTAGACGGGTGCGACGCGCGCCACGATCGCGGCAAATGCAGCTTCGATGTGGTGCGCGACGATTGCTTTCGGTTGGAGACGCTGCACGAGGCGGCGCGTTTCGAAGATGCACCGCGCGTCGAGCGCGATCTTGCCCCAGGAAGGCCCGGAGCGCAGAGAGGGCACCTTGGGGAAGTCCGGGATACGGTGGATCTCGTAAGGCGCGTCGAGCTCGTACGCTGCCTGTGCGTAGGTCAACAGGTGGGTTGGCTGCCCCGTGCTCGCCGAAGCCTGAAGCATGGCGGCGAGCGCGGCCTGGGTGCCCTGATAACTGGGAAAGGGGAGGCATGCGACGTGGAGAATCATTCGATGTATCCCAGTGCACGGAGGCGCGATTCGACGAGTCCCTCGTTTTGGGTCGTGCGTGGCGTAACCTTGCCTGCTTCGGGGAGCGGCTGTGTTGCGACGCCCCGGCCATCGAGCAGTGCCTCCCAAAGTACCCGCCCTTTAAACGAAGGCGGCACCGAGAGGCCTAGGCGGCAAAGGAGCGTCGCGGTCAGATCCGCGATGTGCGCGTCTAGCCGTCCCGCTGTTTGCACGCTTGGCCCGGCTAGCGCCATGAATCCGTTCGAACGATGACTGCCCGGGAGGCTCCGGCCTTTCTTTCCAAGCTTTTCTGTATCGGTGAGCTTGCGGAAGGGCCCCGTAAAGCGACTTCGTCGCCACGGGGCTGCGCTCGCCCAAACGCGGCTTTGCCGCGGCGGGGGCGAGCTTGGCATCAGGTTGTAGGAGTAGCCCTCGTCGAGGTGGAGATCGACGAGCAGGTCTGGTGCGCGATCCAGGTGAGGCCCCTCGAAGAGCTCCTCGCGCGGGACCAAGTCCCTAAACACCGGCATGCCGCTCCATGGATCCAGTGTGTCGAGCAACGCCGCGCGCACTCGGAGGATCGTCTCGTGTTTCTCCTCGTTTCGAACGATGCCACGCGGCTCCCGGCCGGCCATGTTGAGGTAGATGCCGGGGAAGTAGTTCAGCTCGTCGCTGAACGCGACCGTGTTTCGCATGTCGATCGCGCCGAAGCGGACGTTCGACTCCAGGCGGCTCGGGAGCCAAGCGTTGCCCATGCGAAAGAGCCGCTCGCGGAGGCGCGGTGGAAAGCGCCGCAGCGCGATTTCTTTTAGCCGCGCGCCGCTGCGGCCTCGCTGCTTTCCAAACCGAAGCAAGCCGTGCTCGGCCAAGAGGCGATTGAGGTACAGCACTTTGTCCGATGAGCCGCCCGAGCCGTGGTCACTGAGCAGCGTGACTTCGATTTCGTTGCCACCGGCGGCTTCCAAGAGCGAGCCGACGGCCTGGTCGAGTGCTTCATAGACACAGAGAAGCCCGCGCCGCTGCTCAGCCGAGACGCTTGCGGGTCGTCGGGGTGATTCCGGGTCGTGGTGCGCCCAAAGGTAGTGCGATGCGGTATCGCTTTCGCCGAAGTATATCGCGAAGACATCCCAATCCTGCCGGTCCAGCAACCATCGAGCCCAGTCGGTCTTGCGCGCGACACGCCGTTCGAGCGCAGCTGGCAGCCGGTCGATCCAGCCGGGCGCGTCCGCGTGAAATTCGTCCATGTCGTCGAAAGTCGGAGCACCAAATCTTTGCACCGTTTCGTCGTAGAGCGATGGCGGCCACATGAATGATCGGTCTGCTTCGAACGCGACTGGGGCATCCCAACCGCTCACGAAGATCCCATGCTCCAGCTCTTCCGGAGGCCAAGTCGCTGGAAAGCTCAGGCAAGCACAGCGAAGCCCGAGCTGATCCATTTGCTTGAAGACCGTCGGCATTTCCCGCGCCGTCCCCGCGGTGAAGCGTACCCGGTATCCCTTACGCGTCGTGAAGTCGAAGACCCCGTGAGCACCAGGGTCGGCGCCGGGAAGGAAGGTGGTCCAATTCGGTAAAGTGGCCGGCGGCTGGACCGACTCGAGAGGGGCAAAGACACCACGGGCCATGAGGGCATGAATGTGAGGGAGATGTTCCGGGCCGAATTGCTCCACCAGCCCCAAATCGAAGCCGTCCAACCCCACCACGAGCGCCCGAGCCCCCATCCACAAAGCCTAGCGCGAAAGAAAAAGGAGACAGTCCCCTTTTTAAAAGGGTTAATTTACTGGCACCTGCACTGACACCGTCGCTGACGCTGGCACTGACGCTGGCACTGACCCTGGCACTGACCCTGCCACTGAGGCTGACCCTGCCCCCCTTCACCGACTCCAGTCCCTCCCCAAGATCCCCGGCGGCCGGGGCACCCCGAACGCCCCCAGCACCGTCGGCGTGACGTCGTAAATCTCCGCCCCCTCTACATACCCGTGTGCCACCGTGTTGCCGCCGCTCATCACGAAGATTCCGTTCCAATCGTGGTTGCAGCTATCGGGGCCCGTGTCGTTTTCGGTGACGACGATGCGGCAGCCCCCGATCGATCCGATTGCGCGCAGCTTCAGCTCGTCGAAGTAGACCATCAGATCGGGCGGGAAACCTCGAGCTTGGCGGTAGTGCTCTTCGGGGACTCGTACGGACACTGGGACACGATTGCCTTCATCGTCGCGTGCGTCCGCGAGCCCATCGCCCAGCTTGTTGCGAACCTCGCGGACCTCCGTGGGCGCAACTATTCCGTTTGGCTCGCGGCCTGCGACGTTGAGGAACACCCTCGCGTAGTATCCGCCCTCCGCCCACGCCTTGGTGCGCTTCCAATCGACGAGCGCATGGTCGAGAGGGGAGAACACGCTGGGCTGCTTTCGAAGCACCAGGTATCCCTTGCGGATCAACCATTCGTTGATACAGAAACCGCCGTGCATCGCGCGTGCGCCGTGGTCGCTGACCACCAACACCGCGGTGTCCTCGCCAGCCAAGCTGCAAAGCCTCCCGATGTGGGTATCGAGCAGGCGGTAGTACTCGCGGCCCAGGTGCTCCCACGGGTTGCCAGCGTCGTGCCGCGGGTGCTCCGGATCGATATGGCGCCAAAACGCGTGATGAAAGCGATCCAGTCCGATCTCCACCATCATCATGAAGTCTGGCTGCTTCTCGCCCCACACATGCGCCGCGATTTCGACGTGCTGCTCTGTCATCGTCACGATGTCTCGGTAGATGCGGTTGAGATCATCCCCGCGGAAGTTCTCCACATCAGCACGATACGGACCGAAGCGGTCTGTGAGCTCGGTTTCGAGCTCTCTTGGAAAGCACCATGCTGCGTCATCACCGGGCCACATGAAGCCAGACACCATTTGGCCTCGCACCGGAGTTGGTGGCGAGGTGAGCGGAACGAAAAGCGGGGCCACTTGGTAGCCGTGCTCGCCGAGCCAATCCCAAACCCGCTTCACACGAACGTCGGCCCCGTCCGCTAGGCGCAGCCGGGTCTCGCCCCTGACGCGGTTTCGAAACCCGTACAGCCCGAGCTCGCCCGCGTCGCGCCCCGACATCATGCACGTCCATGCCGGCACCGTGATCGGTGGCTCCGAGCTTCGAAGGGGTCCCCAGGTGCCGCGCTCCATCAAGGCTGACAGGTTCGGCATCGCATCACGGTATCGCTCGAACACCAGGCGCGGCGCGGCGCAGTCGAGCCCGATGACCATCATTCGGCGCCTACCCATGTCTTGCACTATGCCCTGCGTTGGGTTGCGCGGTCATTCCCCGTCGGGCCTGCGGCCCGTTGGTTTGTCCCGCCCCACCGCCCCCACACTATCGCCTAGATGTCGGCGGCTTCGTAGATGGTGCGCTCGAGGTGATTCAGATCAAAAGGCTTTTCAATTCGCAGGTTTGGGACGCTCTCCAGGAAATCGCGGGCGCGTTGGGTGAAGGCGCCTCCAGTCATGAAAACGATTCGCTCGTTGATTGGCGTCGCCCTTTGGAGGGCAGCTCGGTAGACATCCATCCCGGTCATTTCCGGCATGATCAGGTCGCACAGAATCACGTCGTACGCGTTCTCTCCCATCAGAGCGACCGCCTCGCGCCCATCGTGGGCCGTCGTTACGTCGTGATCGACGAGCGCTTTCTGAATGAGTCGCGCAATGACCGGCTCGTCGTCGACCACCAAGATCGAGAGCTTGCCCCGTGCTGCGCGCCGGATCGCGCTCATCGACGGAGGCGGGACGGTCAATGGGCGCTGTGCGCGCGTGGCCCGCGGCAACACGACGCGCGCCACCGTGCCTTGTCCAGGGTGACTCTGGATCTCGATGGTACCTTCGAGTGAGTGCACGATTCGGCGACAGATCGAAAGCCCGAGACCGGTTCCGCGCCCCGCAGGCTTTGTCGTCACGAAGGGGTCGAAGATACGCCGCAGAAGCTGTGAGGGGATTCCAGGACCTGTGTCCTGCACTTCGACGCATACGCGATCCTTGTCGGTGCTCCGAGCTCGGATGGTGATCGTGTTCTGCGTTCGGTCGCCCGGGTCAATCGCCTGTGCTGCGTTCACGATTAGATTCAGGAACACCTGACTGACACGCGTCCTAGAGCCGCGAATATACAGGCTGCCTTCCTCGTATTCTCGCACCACCGTGGCCCGGTGCTGCATCTCGGGCTGCGCCATGCGGATCGCCGAATCGAGCACCTGTCTGAGATCGACCGTCTCGACCTCGGTGCCGTCCCCGCCATGGGATAACGATGTGATTTCATTGGCAATTATGCGTATGCGCTCCGCTCCTTCGTACGCCTCGTTGAGTAGCTCCGTCGATTCGTCGGAGAACTGCTCATCCGAATCCCGAAGCGAGCGCAAATGGTTCCAAACGAACGTGAGCGGATTCTTGATCTCGTGAATGATGCTTGCGGTCAGCGTGCCGATCGCAGACATGCGCTCCGCCAACAACAGCCGTTGCTGAAGCTCCCGCTCAGCGGTCATGTCGACGACGGAGGCAATCGCACGCTCGAAGCACCCACTTTCGCTTTCCACGAAACGCCAGTGCACACGAACGTCCCTTGGCTCGTGCGAGCAGGTCATGAGCGCAGTTTCGAGATGGACGTCACGCTCCTTGCGGAAGGCAGCCATCAGTACCCGCAGGAAATCGGCTTTCGATTCAGCCGTCAGCAGCTCCAACGATCGACGGACGCACTCTTCTTCGCTCGCAGCGCCAACGAGCGCAACGGCGCCGGCACTCACCCGATGAATCCGTGTTCGATTGAGGCACTCCGTGAGCGCGCTGGGGTCGTTGCGAACCAAACGCTTGAACTCATCCGCATCGTGGCAGCCCTGTGCTTCGATCCACTCGAGTGGGCCGCGGAAGTCCAGGTCCCAAAGCGCGCTCGGGAGCAGATCCCAGGCGGCACTATCGCGTTCGGGCGCGCGTTGTTTGGATTGGCGGATGAGACGGACCATGAGATTGCCGGCACAGGGCCTTCAGGCGGAAGGCCATCGGATCCTAGCGAAGAGCGGGCCACCCGCCCAAAAGCCAGCAGTACCGGTACGCGAACCCCGTGAATTCAGCCACGATCGCCGTCGAGCATGCGCCGGCCGTCGATCACCAAACCTTCCACTCTGGTTCGGGCAGCCTCCGCGACAGAGCGAGCGTCGAGGTTTGATGGCAGAGGCTCACCCATGTGGACCGCGATACGAGTCTTTGGGCGCGCGGCGATCTTGGCGATGTGCTTGGCAAACGATTCCTTCATGAAGGGAACCGCGGGCGAGTAGGCAAGGCCAACAGGAACGATCGGAATGTCGAGCGAACGAACCGCCGCAAAGACACCGGGGTGAAACTCGTGAACCGAGTCCCCTGGGAAGGTTCCCCCCTCCGGGAAAGCGACGACGGTCCGGCCCTCTTTGACGCGCGTGCGAACCTCGCGCCGCGCCGCTCCGCCGGTCTTCACGGTCGACGAAGATCGTATCGCCGTGCTTCGCCAATCGACCGAGCAACGGCCAATCCGCGATGTCGTGCCGGCTCAGCAACACGCCCTGAAAGAGAGAGAGCATGACTCCGATGTCGAGCGCGCTTTGGTGATTGGCTACGACCAGTGCTCCGCCGTGGTGCGTCTGCTGCCCGCGCACCAAGAGCTCTGCGCCGAAGACGCGCAGAAGGCCGCTAGTCAGACGTGCGAGGTACAGGCTCCCAAGCTGATCCCGCCCCGACTGGGGGGTCAGCGCTCGCCTCGCCTCATAGGTGACAAGGACGCCTGCCGAGAACCCGACGAAGGCCCCGGTGCGTAGTACCGCCCGCACTTTGCTCATTTTGCGGTCTCCTGACTTTGGGCTCGCGAGGGTTTCGATTTGGTGGCAGTCTGGGCTCGTGGCGGCATCACTTGCACCGGGATTCCTCGTCGCAGCACCTTCGATGCGGTGCCCGTTTTTCAATCATACGCTGGTGTTGCTGATCGATCACGGTGATGAAGGTTCTTTTGGCTTCGTCGTCAATCGCGTGACCGACCTCGACATTAAGGACGTCTTCAATGAAGTCGGTGTTACCGGCGAAGCGACCAGTAAGGTGCGCGCGCCCGTCATGCTCGGCGGGCCTGTCTCACCCGAGTCCGGTTGGATCCTATACGACGCCGAAGGGGTTCCCAAGCCGTCATCAGGTCACACGATCACCGTGGGCCAGCGCATCGCATGCAGCGCATCGCTCGAGCTCTTGGAACGCATCGCGCGAGGCGATGGTCCCGACACCTGCGCCATGATGCTCGGCTATGCCGGTTGGGGAGAGGGCCAACTCGAGAGCGAGATGAAGCTGGGCTCCTGGATTCCGGTCGACCTCGACTACGATCTAGTGTTCGACACCCCGATCGAGAACCGCTGGGAAGCGGCGCTCGCGACGCTCGGAATCGACCCGGCCCACGTCGTCGACAATCAAATCGCAAGCGCGTGAGGCCGCTTGAATCGTTTGCGAGTCCGTCGCCTTGTTTCCAGCGGGGGCAGAGGCTACTGCCGGTGGCAATGGGGTTTCGGCTCGATAGGCTAGTTTTGACGGGTCTGCTGGCGCTGGCACTAGCGTGCGGCGCCAGCTCCGGCTCCGGCAAGTCCGGCGACTCCGGCAGGAGGATGCTCGACCCCAACGACGACGCGCGCACGGGCTACGAGAAGGCGCTGCTCGATTTTCGCCGTGGCGATTGCCTGTCGGCCGAACCCATGTTCCGTGAGATTCGCCGAGAGTTTCCCTACAGCCGCTTCGCAGCGTTGGCGGAGCTCCGCATTGGTGACTGCCAGTTCAAGAACGAAGCGTACCCCGAGGCGATCCAGACCTACCGCCAGTTCGTCCGCATTCGCCCCTCACACAAAGAGATCCCCTACGCGCGATTCCGAATCGCCGAGGCCTATTACAATCAAATCCCCGGCGGCTGGTTCATGACCCCCCCCTCGGCCGAGCGCGATCAGAGCGCTGCACGTGATGCGCTGATCCAGCTGCGCCGGTTCGTCGTGGACTATCCGGACGACCAACGCGTCCCGGACGCCCATCAGCTCATGGAGAAATGCATGGGCCTGCTCGCGGCGCACGAGTTCTACGTCGCGCGTTTCTACCTCAAACGAGACGCGTACCGCGGCGTGATTTCGCGGCTCAAGGGGTTGCTCGCGTCCTACCCCGGCAGTGCGGTGGAGCCCAAGGCGCTGCTCCTGCTCGCGGAGGTCTACTTAGAGACCCATGAGCTCGAGGCGGCCCGGGACAGCCTCAACGAGATCGTTCAGCGTTTCCCCGACAGCGGCGAGGCAAAGCGGGCCCGCGCCCTGCTCGATAAGATCGGCTGAGGCGCCGGGCGCGGATTTCTGGCCACCGATCCGGCCGATCGCTACCTTCGGGCCCATGGCTCCTTGGGCTCAACAGATTCTGGACGCGGCAGACGAATTCTACGACCGCGCCGAATACCCGCTCGCTCAGCCTTATTACGAGAAGCTCGTGCAGCAGGGGCTCTGCTATCCAGACGTGTTCAATCGGCTAGGGGTCATCTACCACCTCGGTGGCCGGCTTCCCGAAGCTCGCTGGTGTTTCCAGCAGGCGCTCGAGGTCAACTCTGGCTACATGGAGGCGGCGCTCAACCTCACGGTGACCTGCAACGAGCTCGGCGAGTATGGCTCGGGCGTTCGCACGCTTCAGCGGGCCCAGCGCCACTCGGATTCATCGAACGACGCCTATCGCCGCGGCAAGGTCGCCAACCTCCACCGTGCGCTTGGCCGGGCTTACCTCGACTTGGATCGCCCGGAGGACGCGATGCACGAGTTCGGGCGCGCGCTCCGGCTCTGCCCGAAGTTCCACGACATCCGGCTCGAGCTCGCCAAGCTGCTGAGGCTTCGTGGCAACGCGCATGGGGCCCGCGAGGAGCTAACCCTCATCCTGCAGTTGGACTCGGACCACCACGATGCCCGCGCGCTTCTCGGTGTGATCGAGATCGAGACTGGAGACCACAAGCAGGGCCTCCAGCACCTGCGGGTCGTGGTCGAACAGTGCACTGACCACCCGGTCGCCCGAACCTACCTGCAGCAGGCCGAGTCCGAACACCGACGGGCGTCCTGAGCCCCACTTCTCGTTCGTTTTGTCGGCGCTGCAAAGGGTGCCACACTATCTAAGGCGTGCCCCCAACCGTCCTCCTGCTTGACGACGACACTCAGTTTCGATCGAGTGTCACCCCGGCGCTCGAAGCGTTCGGCCTACGCGTATTGAGCGCGACCAAGGGCAGCATCGCCCGGGCGTTGCTCGAAGAAGAAGAGCCTTCGTTGCTCGTCGTCGGTGGCCTGCTCCCGGACACCAATGGCATCGCCTGGATTGAGGACCTCCGAGGCGACGGCTTCAACACCCCGATCATTTTCGTCTCAGCCTTTTACCGAGACCTGACGACGTTCAAGCACCTCACCCACGATCTCGACGTGATCAAGGTGTTTAACAAACCGGTCACGGTGGATCGCTTCGCTCGAGAAGTGGCGAACGCCGTCTCGGCTCCGATGAGCTTGACGCCGGCCGCGGATCGTACGGCTGATGATCCCGCCGACCGAGTCCTCTTCCCTGAGGAGGATTCCGAGCCGGGCCTCGCTCCCGAGAAGGCCAAGCAGTCGTATACGAGCCTACTGCCGCTCGCCGCAGACAACCTGACCGGGGCGATTCGGCGGGTGCACTCCGAGGCGGACCGAACCAGTGTAGTCGCCGAAGCGTTGCGTCAGGCGCATGACCTTCACGGCGCAGCGCAGACGCATGGCTTCACCGAGATCTCCAAGGCCGTCGGCCGCATTGAAACCGAGCTTCGTCAGCTTCAGAAATCAGGGCGACTCGATTGGACGACCATGTTCGAGTCGATCGATGCGGTGCGCGCTCAGGCCGCGGCAGCGGTTGGCCTGCCGGTCGAAACGCGGTCGATGGCGGCGGCTCCACCCTCGGTCACGCCGGCGGCGACTTTCTTCCTACACCGACCCGTTCCGCAAGATTTCGTCCCGACCCTGCTCGTGCTTGAAGACGATCCGGCGATGATCGCCTATCTGCGCTCGGCCTTCGATGAGGTACTTGTACATTTGAGGCCTGTTTCGACGGTCGACGAGGCGCTCAAGATCGCCGCCCGGAATCCGCCGACTGCCGTCCTCGTGGGCTGGCCCCTCGGGGAACGGGAGGCGCTTCCCAGGTTCCTTCAGATGTTCCGCAGCTTGGATGGCTGCACCGAGGCGCCGGTCATTCTCCTGTCGGTCGATGACGACCCTCACACGCGGGCTCTCGCAGCTCAGCTCGGCGTCGACATCTTCCTGCCGCACCCGATTGAGCTCGTCCGCCTACATCACGCGATAAGCACTGCGGTCGAGCGCGCGATGACCCCGCGCCCTAAAGTTGCGGTTCTGCGCGACCCAGACGCGGCACGGCAGATCGAAGAAGCCGGTATCGAGTGCTTTCTCTACTTCAGCTTTGATGAGCTCTTGCGCGAGATTGACGTCCAGTGTCCGGACGCCGTTTTGCTGGGGTCGGGCGTGACTGGAAAGCAGGTTCCGGCGATTATCCGTATGTCCGCGTGGGATTCGGACTTCGCCCTGCTGTGCTTCGACGACTCGCCGCTCGCCGAAGAAGCCGAGATCACCGAGCGGCTCGACCCCGTCTCGGGGTGGCTGGTGCACCTCCACCGCGAAGCCGAACGGATGGCGCGACTTCGCTGGCAGCAGCTCCGCTGCAATCAGACCGGGTTGCTTGCGCGCACGGGGGCGGTCGCGGCGCTGGAAGCCGGCTTGTCGTCCGCCCAGCGTCATGGGCACACCTACTCGCTCGGCCTCCTCCAGGCGGCGGGTCTCGAGGGGCTCGATCACATCAAAGGGCGGCGTCTGCGAACTCACCTGGGCCGGTTGATCTACGGCAGGTTCCGCCGTGAAGACGTGCGAGGACGCTGGGATGAGAATACGTTCGTTGTTGGGTTTGACGGCGCCAGCGCGCGTGCGGTCGTCGAGGTCGTCCGGAGGCTCCAAGAGGACCTCGGCGCGCAGCGAACCAGGCAGCCGGAGGAGCTCTCCTTCCTGCACGTTGCAGTTGGCCTCGCATCGTACCCCCTCGACGGGGACACCAACCGTTCCCTGATTCTTGCCGCCCACGAGCGCCTCGAAACGGCGATCGAACGCGACCCGGACGCCCTGGTGTGGCGCTAGCATTGCGGCTCGCGTCCTAGGCCTGGACAGGCTAAACTTCGAATATCGAACCGACTGCGCAGCGCGGCCCCGTTGAGGCCGATGTAGCCGCCGACATCGAAATTGCCGATCCCGGTCTGCTGCTCAAGCTCACCGGCCCTGGTGGCTCCAACTTGCGCGCGCTCGAGGCCGAGCTCGGCGTGTCGATGGGTCTGCGTGGCTCCACGATTCACGTCCAGGGACCAAACCGTGACGTCGAGCTGGTGGAGCGAGTGCTTCACGAGCTGATCGATGCGCTGCAGTTTCGTGACCTCAGCTCCCTCGAGATAGCACGCGCGGCGAGGACACTTCGCTCGCATCCACAGATGAGGCTTCGCGCGCTACTGGACGACGTCGTGCTGACGACCTCGAACCGTCGCATCGTTTCGCCCAAGGGCATCACCCAGCAGAGCTACATTCAGGCGATCCGTAGCCACGACATCGTCTTCGGAATCGGACCGGCTGGCACCGGCAAAACGTACCTCGCCATGGCGATGGCGATTCGCGCGCTGCAGGAGCGGCAGTTCAAACGCATCATCCTGACGCGTCCCGCCGTCGAAGCCGGCGAGCGGCTCGGCTTCTTGCCCGGTGATTTGTCAGAGAAAATCAACCCCTACCTACGGCCTCTTTATGATGCGCTACACGACATGATGGACGCCGGCCGCATTGCCACGCTGATCGAGCGGGGCACGATCGAGGTCGCACCCTTGGCCTTCATGCGCGGCCGGACGCTGAATGACAGCTTCGTCGTCCTCGACGAGGCGCAAAATACCACGCCAGAGCAGATGAAGATGTTCCTGACGCGCCTCGGGTTCGACTCGAAGACCGTCATCACCGGTGACGTGACTCAGGTCGATCTCCCCGGCGGCGCGCGCAGTGGGCTTCGGCACGCCAAGAAAGTCCTCTCCAAGATCAAAGGCATCGAGTTCATCTATTTCTCGCATGCCGATGTGGTAAGGCATCCGCTCGTGCAGCAAATCGTCCAGGCCTACGATGTCGACGAATCAGGCTCTTCCGACGGTGACATCTAAGCACTGCCTGGTATGCTGGCCGCCACATGACCGATCGAATCTATGACGGCGCGTTGGACCTGATCGGCCACACGCCTTTGGTGCGGCTCGCGCGAATCACTGGTGACAAGGGCGCCGAGGTGTGCGGTAAGCTCGAATCGAGCAACGTGGCGGGGTCGGTCAAGGACCGCCCGGCGCTTGCGATGATCCTTGCAGCCGAGGAGTCGGGGCAGCTCGTTCCGGGCTCGACGGTCGTGGAGGCGACCAGCGGAAACACCGGTATCAGTCTAGCCATGATCTGTGCGGTGCGTGGTTATCGCTGCGTCATCGTGATGCCCGAAGACATGAGCACGGCGCGGCGTCACTTGTTGAAGCTGTATGGCGTCGACGTAGTGTTGACCGCGGCCGAGGACGGCATGGCGGGCGCGGTCGAGCAGGCCGAGCGCCTGTTGCAGACGACGCCCGGTTCATTGATGTGCGGTCAGTTCGAAAACCCGGCCAATCCAGACATCCACGCGCAAACGACTGCGGAAGAGATCTGGGCGGCGACCGGCGGCAAGGTCGACGCGCTCGTCATCGGCGTAGGTACCGGAGGCACGCTAACCGGGGTCGGACGCGTGTTCAAAGAGCGCAACCCAGAGATTCGAGTGATTGCAGTCGAGCCGCGGGCGAGCGCAGTGCTGTCGGGCGGGAAGCCCGGGCTGCACGGCATTCAAGGTCTCGGCGCCGGGTTCATCCCGGCCGTACTCGACAGCGCTCTCGTCGACGAGGTGATCACCGTCACCGATCTCGCCGCCGAGCGCATGACCAAGCGCCTCGCTCGCGAAGAGGGCTTACTGCTGGGGCCCTCTTCCGGCGCGAACGTCCACGCCTCGCTCGCGGTGTCGCGCCGGATGCCGTCCGGACAGCGAGTCGTCACCATTCTTTGCGATGGCGGCGAACGCTACCTCTGTTGATCGCCCATGAACGAGCTCGTCAAAGTCTCACGTGCGCTGAGCCGTGCGGTGTCGAAGCTCGAGTTCGGTGGGCCGGTGACCCATGTCTACAATCCCCTGCAGTACGCGAAGCGCTCCCATGAGCTCTACCTGAGCCGTTTCGGTGCGAGCCCCAAGGAAGCGGTGTTCGTCGGCATGAACCCCGGGCCGTTCGGGATGGGGCAGACAGGCGTGCCGTTCGGCGACGTTGGCTTCGTTCGCGATTGGATGGGCATCGAAGCGCCCGTCGACCGACCTGCCGACGAGCATCCGAAGAGACCCGTGCTCGGTTTCGAGTGCGAGCGATCCGAAGTTAGCGGCTCGCGCCTTTGGGGCTGGGCGGAGGAGCGCTTTGGCACGCCTGAACGGTTTTTCTCCCGATTCTTCGTCATCAACTATTGTCCGTTGCTCTTCATCGAATCGACCGGACGTAACAGAACCCCGGACAAGCTGTCTGTTGATGAGCGCGGCACGCTGTTGCCTGCATGCGACAAAGCGTTGCGTGCAGCCGTCGAGATTCTGGACCCGAGACTCGTGGTGGGTGTGGGGGCTTGGGCGACGAAGCGCGCACTCGCCGCGCTCGGCAACGACGGTCCGAGGATCGGTACTGTCTTGCATCCAAGCCCCGCCAGCCCGAAAGCCAATCGCGGATGGGCACCACAGGCCGAAAGCGACTTGCGGAGCTTGGGCATCAAGTTCTAGGCACACGTGGCGCGCGCATGGGGTATGCTCCGCGCCGGGGGTCGAGCAAATGCCGAAGAAAGTCGTCCAAGTTGCGGCCATCATGTTGCTCATTCTGGGGTGCGGGCACGAGTCCGCGGCCACGCAGCAGATACGAAGCGCTGCGGCGGTCGATCTCGATTGCGAAGCCTCGATGATCGAATTCGTCGACGACAAACCCATGGAAAAACGCGTGAGCGGGTGCGGGCGGACGCTGACCTACATGTATAAGTGCAACGCGACGGCTGGCGGCGGGCAAGACTGCCGCTGGAAGCCGGTCCGAAACGACCGCAACAAGCTCAACTAGCCCCCGTCGGGCTGCAGCGCGAGTAATTGCTCTCGTAGCTCGCGGATGCCCGGGTTGCTCGGGTCAAAAGTGCTGGCGCGGTCCAGCGCTAATGTCGCTTCCGCGAGATCTCCGCGCTCGAGGGCGACTCGGGCCAGTCCGAGCTCGTCCTTGGCGGCTTCTTCACGTTCATGGGGAGACAGAGTGCGGAGGCCAGCGTCAGTGACAGCGCCAGTGACAGCGTCAGCGCCAGTGTCAGCGCCGGTGTCAGCGTCGGTGGATGTGCCGGTGCCCCTGGTTTCGCAGTTTTCGACGCCGACCCATAGCGCTACCAAGGCTCCAAGGGTCAATGTGATCACGAACGGCAAGCTCTTGCGCTTGCGTCTCGTGCTCGGTGGGCGCCGTCCATCGTACGCTTGGTTGAGCGCGGACGCGAATGTGCGCGCGCTCGCGTAGCGGTCGGAGGGGTTCTTCCGGAGCGCTCGGAGGATCGCGGCATCGACCGTGGTTGGAATCGCTGCGGCTCGATTTGCCTCGCTCGGTGGAGCCGGGTCGCGGTTCATCACCTGGTGCGCAACCGCCATTGCCTCGTTGCCGGGAAATGCACGTTCGCCACAGGCGGCCTCGTAAATGACGGCGCCGAACGAGAACAAATCACTCTGCTCGCTGTACTCGCCGCTGCGTAGGGTCTCCGGGGCCGAGTAGCATGGCGTGCCTAGGAACTGTCCTTCCTTGGTGAGGTCGGCATTGGGGACGCGAGCGATGCCGAAGTCAGCGAGCTTCACCTGTCCGTTGTTGGTGATCAACAAATTCTCGGGTTTGATGTCACGGTGGATCACCCCCGCGATGTGCGCGGTCGCAAGCGCATCTGCGACCTGCTGAGTGAGCTTGAGCAAATTGTCGCGAGAGAGAGGGCCTCCCTTCTTGAGCTCTTGCTTGAGCGTGTGTCCGTGGACATACTCGAAAACCAGGTACGGCCCGACCGTCGGGTCGTCTCCGACGTCGAATATCTGAACGATATTCGGGTGTTGAAGGCGGGCCGCAGCGCGCGCCTCGTTCCGAAAGCGGCTGAGGAATACCTCGCGTGTCTCCGTGTCGAGCGCGAGATCGCGAAGCGTCTTGATCGCCACCGGCCGGTCGAGGTCCGCATCGTGCGCCAGATAGACGTTCCCCATCGAACCCGACCCGAGGAGTCGTTCGATTCGGTAGCGGCCGATCTGCTGCGGCGGTTCTTCCATGGTCGCGATCTAGTGCATCGGAGAGGGTGGGGCCAGAGACGGTGGAACTAGAGACGGTGGAGCTTCAGCGTGTTGGTCCGCCCCGACGTGGGCCATCCTAGCACCATGGCGAACGCTTCCCCCCGTTGGCAAAGCTTTTCCCTTGCTAGCAACGACGTCGCGATACGCAGCGTCTCGTCGAGCGATTCGGGAGGCACCTCGAGTCGCGGAATGACGCCCCATTCGAGCGCCAGCCGGCGCGCGACACGCACGTCACTGGTCACAGCGACGATCGGCGCCCGTGGTCGGTGCTCTGCCAACAAGCTTGCCGAACGGCCGTCTTGCGTAAACACCACGATGGCTTTCAGTGGCAGGCGGGCCGTCAATCCTGCAGCCGCGAGCGCCGCCGCGTTCGAAAAAGGCCAGTCTTCGTCGCCAACGCTTTTGAGATCTCTGAACTCGCGCGCCAGATCTTCGACGTAGTCCGACTCCACCTCTCGAATGATCGCGTCCATCATCTCGATCGTCTGCACCGGGTAGCGGCCGGCCGCCGTTTCGCCGCTGAGCATGACCGCGTCGGTCCCGTCCATGACGGCGTTGGCGACATCCGCTGCCTCCGCGCGCGTCGGTCGCGGTCTCCGGATCATCGAGTCCAGCATCTGCGTGGCCGTGATCACGATTTTGCCGTGCGCGTTGGTCTCCCGGATGATCCGCTTCTGGATCAGGGGCACTTTCTCTGGGCCCAGCTCCACCCCGAGGTCCCCGCGAGCGATCATGATGCCATCCGCTGCGTCGACGATCTCCGCGAGCGAAGCTACCGCTTCGGGGCGCTCGATCTTCGCGATGACGGGCACGTTGCCAGCCAGGGCCTTGGCTTCATTCAAGTCGTCGGCAGACCGCACGAACGAGAGTGCGATGTAGTCCGCCTCGAGGACGGAAATCGCGAAGGCCAAATCTTCGCGGTCTTTGTCGCTCAGTGCGGGCGCGCTAATCGGGACGCCAGGCAGATTGAGGCCCTTGTGGTCGGAAAGCGTCCCGCCGTCTTCGACGATTGTGTGGACCGTGTCGCCCTCGATGGTGTCGACGCGGAGGCGAATCAAACCGTCGTCCAGCGCCACCGCGTCGCCGGGTTTCAGATCGGTCGCGAGCGAAGCGTAGGTCACGGAAACGATCTCCTGGCTGCCTTCGACGTCAGCAGTCGTTAGCGCGAAACGGTTGCCAGGCGAGAGCTCGATCGGGCCGCTGGCAAACCGACCGACGCGCATCTTCGGTCCCTGCATGTCCGCCAAGATCGCTATCGGGCGCCGCGCTTCCGCTGCCGTTTCACGCACCAGCTTGGCCACTGCGGCGTGTGACTCGTGGTCGCCGTGCGAAAAGTTGAGGCGCGCACAGTCCATGCCCGCCATGACGAGCTCACCGATCTTCGCCTTGGTGTTGCTGGCAGGCCCGAGCGTGCAGACGATTTTCGTGCGTCTCACAGTGCGGTTGTAGCTGGCTTCGGCGCCTCAGCCAAACTACCGGGGGCGGTACCTGGGCGGTTCCCATCGGCTGAGCTTCGACTTGAAACCCAAGCGCACGACAAACGTCGCGTAGAGCGTCCATCGCGTGCGATCCAAAGTCGGCTGCGTGCTGCGATACGATGGATCCGCGTTCACGTAACGGGTGGCGATGCGTAGCCAAAGCCCGCGCACCGTGGTGAGAGGCCTGTAGAGTGGCAGCCCGAAGCCGAAGCCCACGCCGAGCCCGGTGCTTCGGTGTCCGTCGAGCAGAAACGCCGGCCCGATCTCGAGGAAAATCGACTGCAGCAAGAGGTCGGCAAACTCATTCCAGGTTTGCTTGTAGAGAAAGAAGAGTGCTGGGAAGAGGGGGCGCAGATCCACGCCGAGAAACAAATGCTGGCCGGAGTCGCGGCCCCATCGGCCCGAGAGCACCACGCCCGCCACGTCCGCCACCAAGAACCGGGCCTCGCCGACCACGTTGGGGTCGGCATTTCCATTGAGCCAGGTGGCGCCGGGCCCCGCGCCGAACGAAAGCGTCAGCCCGCGATCCCAGCGGCCATAGAGCCCGTCTCCCTGCCGTTGCGCGCTTGCAGAAGCACCAAACGACGAGAGAACGAGGATCGAGCCGACGATCACCCCTAGACGGGCGCCCCGTGTCATGATTCCCCCATGCACTGGCCCGCGTGGCGGGTCAAGAGATTGAGGCTGTAGACTGTACGCATGGGGCGTCCGTTCGGTTTGGGGCTTCGAAGCCAACTCATGCTCGCGCTCATCGTGGCGTTCGGAGCAGCATTCGTGCTCCTGAGCCTCGTGACGGCGCGGCTCGACGAGCGCGAGAACGCCGAAGACCAGCGCACGCGCGCGGCCGGGTTGGCCCAAGCGCTCGCGTCGGGTGCCGGCTCGCAAGGTGAGAGCCTCAGCGAGGAGTCGATTGCCCGCATGGTCGAGGAAGGTCTCGTCCAACGAGTCGAGCTTCACAGCGACCATGATTTGTTGAGGTCGTGGGGGGTGATGGATGGGCACCCCAACGCAACGGTGACGACGACTAGTGGAGTAGAGTTGCGAGTGTGGGTGCCGGCGGGCGGGCGCGGCGACGCGGCACGGCGAAGATTGTTTCTGTTCTACCTGGGCCTGACGGCTGCCACGGTGCTGTTGCTGACGTACGTTCTGTTGACGTACTTCATCGTGCGTCCGATCGATCGCTTGCGATTGGCTTCCGAGCGTCTCGCTTCGGGCAGGCTCCGCACGAGCGTTCCCGTACAAGGTGCCGCGGAGGTCGCGCGTCTGGCGGCCACGTTCAACGAGATGGCCGCCCAGCTTCGCGAAGACCGCGCGGCGCTTCAAGATCGACTGGTGGAGCTCGAGCGCATGACCGCCGAGCTCACGACCGCACAGGACCAATTGATCCGGAGCACGCGTTTGGCGGCCGTCGGCCGGTTATCGGCCGGCGTTGCACACGAGATTGGAAATCCGCTCGCGGCGATCCGCGGCTTGCTCGACCTGATGCAAGCGGGCGACCTCGACCCCGAGGAAGAAAGGGAGTTCGTTGGCCGCGCTCAGCGCGAGGCCGAGCGAATCCATCACACGATCCGCGATTTGCTGGATTTCTCGAGGAACGAGCCAGTCCAAGAGGGACGGGTCGAAAGCTCAGCCGATCTTTCGGAGGTCGTGTCGGACACCGTCAAGCTCATCGATCGTCAAAGCCGCTTCCGCGACATCGACCTCGCCCTCACCCTCGACGAGGGCCTCCCTCGCGTGCGGGGCGATCACGAACGCCTACGACAGCTCTTGCTGAACCTGCTGTTCAATGCGGCGGATGCGCTTGACGGGAAGGGACGGATCGAGGTTCGCGCATCAAGCGGCGGCGGCGTCGTGCAGCTCACTGTCGAGGACGATGGGCCCGGGATCGACCGTGAGATCATCGAGCAGGTGTTCGACCCGTTCGTGACGACGAAAACGTCGGGGCAGGGCACTGGGCTGGGGCTTGCCGTGTGTCACACGATCGTCGAACAGCTGGGTGGGGCGATTGAGGTAACGAACCGGGAGCAGGGCGGGGCGGCGTTTGCGGTGAGGTTGCCTGCGGCGAGGTAGCGGCAGGATCAGTGGCAGCGACAGTGGCAGTGCCAGCGTCAGTGGCAGCGTCAGTGACAGCGTCGGCGGATTAACCCTTTTGAAAAGGGGACTGTCCCTCTTTGTCTCAGTCCGTCTGAAACGCGTTCTCGATTGCCGTTTCCTCCGCGGTCTGCGCATCTGGCGTGACCGCCAGGTGGCTTCCCAGCGCCTCCTTGATTGCCTGTGCCTGGCGCCGTGTGGCTCCGGCCTCGATCAACTGCTCCTTCGTCGCCGCTAGCACCTCGCGCAGCGAACCAAGCTTCCGCAGCAACTTTCCCCGCGTCTTCGGACCAACCCCGGGGACGCTATCGAGCTCGCTCCGTAGCCGCCTCTTGCGCCCCACCTTTTTCCGCAACGCGTTAGACGCGCGGTGGGTCTCGTCGCGTGCGAGGAGCAACAACGACAGCGCCGAGTTGGCTCTCACGGGCACCGCGTTCTTCTGTCCGGGCCGGAATACGCGGTCGCCCTCTTCTGCACCCGTCGCGGCGAGTCTTGGCTTTGCGACAGAGGCGACTTCGAGGTCGGTCACGCCGATGTCTTCGCGGGCACGAACCGCGACGCCGAGCTGTCCTTTTCCGCCATCGACGACCAGCAAGTCCGGTAGCTCCCAGCCTTCCTCTTCGTTCTTGCCTCGGCGCAGTCGCCGCACCAGCACCTCGTACATCGCCGCGTAGTCGTCGCCGCCGCTCACATGTTTCACGTGGAAGCTCCGGTAGCGCTCTTTGGCAGGGACGCCGTCTTGCAGTACGACGAAGACCGCCACGGTCTCCTCGCCTCCGGTATGCGAGATGTCCACGCACTCGATCCGGCGCGGGAGCACCGACAAGCGAAGCTGTCTTTGAAGCTGTTCCAGCCGCGCCTCGACGTCTTCACGCGCGCGCTCTTTTTCGTTGAACGCGTGCTCCGCGTTCTCGCGCGCAAGGTCCAGCAATTTGGCCTTGGCCCCGCGCCTCGGCTGCACGATCTGCACCCGGCGCCTTCGGTTCTCGCTGAGGAGCTCCTCGAGCGCTGCGCTCATCTCGATTGTCAGCGGCACCAGAATCTCGTCCGGCAGCGAAATTCGCTCGGCATAGTGCTGCTGGAGAAACGCGCCGAGCATTTCGTCGTTCGGCACCGCGACCCGCCGCAGCGGAAGCGTGCGTACGGTAAACAGGCGCCCACCCCGCATGCTCAGCACCGCGACCTCGACTTGGTCGCCCTGGCGGTGAAAGCCAATCACGTCCTGATCCGACTTCTGCACCCCAGCCACACGCTGTTCTTCTTGTGCGCGATCCACGGCGCGCAGCTGATCGCGATACACCGCAGCTTGCTCGTACTCGAGCTCGCCCGATGCGTTCTTCATGCGTTCGTCGAGGTCGCGCACTAGATCGTCGTGCCGCCCATCGAGAAACCGAGCAACGTTTGCCACCTGCGCGCTGTACTCCGCCTGGTCTACCTCCAACACGCATGGCCCTGGGCACCGCTTGATCTGATATTGAAGACACGGTCGCGATCGCTGCCGGAATTCCCTGTCCGTGCAGGTTCGTAGCTGGAAATAGCGGTTCACCAGCCTGAGTGTCTGCCGTGCAGCGGTCGCCGAGTGGTAGGGTCCGAAGTACCGCGCCCCGTCGAGCTTCGGCCGGCGAACGACTTCGATCCTCGGCCACGGCTTCTTCGCGTCGAGCCGCAACGACAAGAACTCCTTATCGTCGCGCAGCTTCACGTTGTACTTTGGTTGGTGTGACTTGATCAGCTGGTTCTCGAGCAGCGCAGCTTCTTTGTCGGTGCGCGTGACGAACGTTTCGATGTCTGTCAGCTCGCGCTCGAGCCGGCTGACGAACGCGCGCAAGTCGCTCGACCCCGGTTGGAAGTAGCTCCGCACGCGGTTCCTGAGACTTCGCGCCTTACCGACGTAGAGAATCTTCCCGTCGGCGCCATGAAAGACATAGACCCCGGGCGACGCCGGAAGCTTGTCGAGTTTTCGCTGTGCTGCGTTGGCAACCACGCCAAACGTATACCACTGCAGTCGACTTCGATCGCCCGCAGCTCACTCGGCGCGAATCACGCGCTCATCGGTGACGACGAAATCGACCGCAACGTCGAACGGCAGCTCGGGCACTTCCGAGATCAACTGAAAATCGTAGACGAGCGCGCACGTGCACGCGTGTTCGAGCTGCGGGATCAACTTATCGTAGTAGCCCCTTCCGTATCCGATTCGGTAGCCTCGCGGATCGACCGCCAACGCAGGAACCAATGCGAAGTCCACCTCGTCTGGCCATATCCGCGCGGCTTCCCCCGGTGCTTCCGGCACGGAAAAGGCTCCCTCGACGAGTACGGTTTTCGAATCGACGAGATGCAGCTGCAGCTCGTCTCCGACCACCCTCGGCAACGCCACGCGCTTCCCCGCCGTCCACGCGGCTTCCATGCTTGGACGCGTTCGAACCTCGTTGCGGATCGATGCAAACGCGAGAACCGTCTCGGCTCGTTCGAGCTCTGCTAGCGCAAAGAGGCGTTTGCGGATCTCGTCCGAACGCGCATCGCACGCCGAACTAGGAAGGGCCTCGCGTACGGCGCGCATTCGATTGCGCAGCGCCATCTTGGCGCGCTGACGGAGCAGGCTATCGGCGTGCTCCGTCTCGTTCGCGCTCACGGCTCGATCTGCTGGGCGAGCTCGGCATCCGCTTGCAGTCGTTGATCGATGCGTCGAATCGCCGTGTCGACGACCTGGCGCGTCTTCGCCTCGAGGTCCCCGCGACGTCGCTCGGACGCTTCGAGATCCTCGGCGAGGCTGAGCGCGACAACCGCGAGCAGCTGCGCGGGCGTCGCCGCTCGTGCCGCCTTCGGGCCGAGCGCCTGCACCCGTTCGTTCACGATATCGGCGAGACGTTGTAGGTGTGCTTCGTCGGCATCCGAGGACATGCCATAGCGGGCGCCGGCAATTTCAATCTGAACATTGCGCTTCACGGTTGACGGGAAGGTAGTCTTCCAGCTCCTTAGGCGTCAAGGTAGGACATGCACACCCATCCCGTCTACGTTCCGCTGCGATCGGAATCTGACTACGAGGGTTTATGAGACGGCGAGCAGGCGTGTTATGTTTGATCCCCGAGGGACAGTAGGGGTCATGATCAACGTTAGCTGCCCGTCATGTAAGGCGTCTTACGACGTGGATGAGCACCGATTGCCCGAGGACGGGCTTCGGATGCGCTGCCCGAAATGCAGTGAAAGTTTTCAGGTTCATCGCGACGGCTCGACCGCGAAGAGCGGAGGTGGGGCGGCGCCCGGGGCGATGAAGCGCCCACGACGCAAGCCGACGCAGGTCGGGATCGGTCCGAAGGTGCCGCCACCCGCCCCGGCGGCTGCGATCAAGTCGCCGCCTGCCGATTTGCCGGTTCCGGCCGGGGGAGTCGATCTTCCCGCGCCTTTCGTTGGTGGTGAGCTCGAAGATCTTCCTGCGCCCAAGAAAGGACGCCGCTCGCTCGACTTCGATCCGTTTGATGAGCCTGGAGTTGCCGATCTTCCCGCCCCGAAGGCACCGCCGGAGGCTTCGGGCTTCGACCCGTTTGCCGATATGGACTTGCCCGCGCCGTTCGAGGCGCCGGGCGGCACCGACCTTCCTGCGCCGTTCTCGGGAGCTTCGGGAACCGAGATTGACTTGCCGGCCCCGATGGGCGCTGCACGGGCGCGAGAGGTCCAGCCGATGGGCGAGGAGATCGACCTGCCAATGGCGCTGTCCGACGCAGAGCTGCCGGCGCCGAAGATGGAGTCTGCCGTGCCGGCACCGATTTCGCTCGAGTCCGAGCTGCCCATGCCCAATGAGCAAAAGGATCTGCCGATCGCCCGGGATGACTTCATGGACCTCGATATCGACGGTCCCGAGCGGGTTCACGGCGGTGGACCGATCGAGCTCGACCTTCCGGACGGTGCAGATCTCGATCTCGAGATGGAGTTCGATGCGCCTCCCAAGGCGCCGGACGCACCGCCGCCCCTCAGCCAAGCTCTTGGCGCGCGCGGCGCCGCGCCCTCGGGCGACATCCCAAGCCCAGACCGTATCAGCCACGATTCTGCCGAGCTCAAGCTGCCGGAATCGGACGAGCTCGAGTTCTCAGAGCTTCCCGGGGAGGGCGAAGACGGCGTGCACCGCATGCCGAACCCCGGCGGCGCCATGCCGGACCTGGTGGCCGCGTCCAAGCGCAAGATCAACCTCAAAGCGATATCGATCAAACGGCCGCCCTGGCTGATGAAGGCCGCGGCCGCTCTCGGCGTGATCGTGGTCGTGCTCGGTGCGGGATTCTATCTCGGAACCACTCCGTATGGCCTCTTCGGGATCCATCTGGTGGAGCCGCTCCTCCCCGCCTCCGGCGATGCAGTTCTCGTTGCGCAGACGATCGAAGAAGCGGGGGATGATCGCGTCGGCGGATACCTATGCCGCCACGCGACACGCGCTCGCCAGGCTCGCGTCGGCGCGCAACGATGCGAGCCTGAATCGCGCGCTCGTTGCGAGGAGCCTCCTGCACGAGTCGTACTATCTCGTGCGCTACGGACAAGACGCCGAGGGCGCGAGCCTTGCCGATACGTTCCGGTTGCACTTGCAGCGCAGGGGCGACGAGGCGCCGCGCGTTCACGTCGCGCTTGCGGCCGATGCGTTGCGCAATGCCGACACCGACACCGCGACTTCCGAGATCCCCCTCGCGACGCAAGACGACCCGACGGACGCTTACGTCGATTTGGTTGCCGGTGAGATCGCGCTGAAAGCCCGCGAAGGGCAAGCCGCGGTCGACGCGTTCGACCGCGCCATGAAGAAGCACGACAGTGCCCGCGCGCAATGGGGGCTGGCGCGCGGCTATCGCGTGCTTGGTGACCGGGACAAGGCCGCTGCCGCTGCCGAAGCAACTCAGAAGCTCAGCCCGAATCACGCCGGTGCGCGCGTCGCGGTCGCAGACCTGCTAATCGCCCAGGGCAAAATCGACAAAGCCTACGAGCTCGTTGAAGCTCCTGCGGGCCTCGCACCGATCGACGGCGCCACCTTACAGGTCGCGCGCGGCGACAAGTCCGCCGCGCTGACGGTCATCGGGCGGATCGAAGAGCATCGGGGGCGCCTAGGTGCCGCTCGCGAAATGTACGAGAAGGCAATCGAGCTCGATACGGGCAATGCTGAGGCCGCGCTCGGAGCCGCCCGACTCGTTCTGTTGGAGGGTGCCTATCAAGACGCATACGCCCGTTTCCGGACCGTGCTCGGATCGGAAATTCGACCTGGCGCCGAGATAGACGCGACTGGGAAGCCCAGAGTCGTGGTCGAAGCCAAGCTTGGCGCCGCCGAGGCGCTCCTCGCGATGAACAAGGCAGACGACGCCAAGAAGCTGCTCGCCGATCTCGCGACACCCGAGCCTGTGAACACAGACGTCGAGGTCTGGCAGGGCATGGTCGCCGAGAGCTTGGGTCAAAGCAAAGCAGCCGTGGCTCACTTCCGAAACGCGATCACACTCGAGCCGACGTCGTTTCGCGCGTACATGGCACTCGCCCACCACTACACTTCGACCAAGCGTCCTGGTGAGGCGGTCGGCGTTCTCGTCGAAGCGCAGCAAAACGTCGAGATCACCGCCGAGGTGCGGCGTCTGTTGGGTTGGGCCGAGCTCGACCGCAACCGCATCGACGATGCGATCAAACAGTTTGTGTCGGCGCTCGAGATGGAGCCCCGAGACTCGACGGCTCAGTTCGGGCTTGCCGTGGCGTACCGCCGCAAGGGGATGCTCGAAGAGGCCAGCGCGGAGCTCGCGAAGGTCCATGAGTTGGACGCGAAGTTCCCTGGTCTCCCGTTGGAGAAGGGCCGGCTAGCAGAGGCCAGCGGCGATATGGAAGCGGCCGCCTCGAGCTACCGTGAAGCGCTCGAAGAGTCTCCAAGCGATGCCGCGCTGAAGTCGCGCCTGGGTGTCGTGCTGATTCTCACCGGCAAGCTCGACGAAGGAGAGACGTTGTTACGCGAGGTGATCGACGCTCAGCCGTACTCTGCCGAAGCCGAGCACTATCTCGGCCGTATCGACATGGAGCGAGGCCAGTTGGAGGACGCGCGGCAGCACTTCCTCCGCGCTGCACGCCTTCAGTCGGACAGTGGCCTGTATCGAATGTACGTCGCCTGGGCGGCGCTCGAGTCGAATGAGATGAGGACCGCGCTACGGGACCTCGACGCCGCGCTGAAGCTCGACCCGACCCTCGGTGACGCGTACTGGCTCCGCGCGCGGATTCGGATCCGTGCCGGCACCGTTCGCGACGCTCTCGGCGATTTGCGGAAGGCCGTCGAGCTGAACCCTAACCGGATCGATTCTTGGGCGGCCATGGGCGAATGCCACTATCAGTTGGGCCAGATGGCCGAAGCGATCGCGGACTTCGAGAAGGCTGTGGCCGGCCAGCCGGAGCGCGGGTACTGGTGGTACCGCTTGGGCCGCCTGCAGCTCGACGAAGGCCGTCGCGCGCAAGCGATGACCTCGTTGAGCACCGCGACCTCCCTCGGCGACAAGGCCCCCGACGGCAGGGGGTGGCTCGCCGATGCGCACCGGCTGGCGGGCGACATCTTCTACGCGCAGAAAAAGCGTCAGGACGCTGTCGTCCAGTACGGGCGCTACTTGGAGCTCGCTGATCGGGACGCTATCGACCGGGCGGACGTTGAAGCGAAGCTTCGTAGGATCGCCCAAGGCTTCGACTGAGCGGCCCTCAGCCGAGCTGGTCGCGACCAAAGGCGTTGGGTAAGAGCGACGCGAGCTCGTACTCCGCTTGCGCATCGCCGGCGTAGCTCCGTATGAGAAGGTCGGGCGCTAGCTCGACCAGGCATTGCCGGCAGATGCCGCAGGGCGGCGTAGGGCTCTTGGCCTCGGAGGCGATCGCCATCGCGACCAAGTCCCGCTCTCCCGCCGCGACGGCGGCTGCCAATGCCGCGCGCTCTGCACAAATCGTTGCGCCGTAGCTCGCGTTTTCGACGTTGCACCCGGTGAACAACGCGCCGCTCTTGGTCTGGACGGCCGCTCCAACGGTGAACCCAGAGTAGGGGGCGTACGCGTGCACACGCACGCCCATCGCGGCGCGCTTCAGCACATCCCACGCGTCTTCGCCCATCACATCGACTCCAGCACGCCTGACAGCAGCGACTCGAAACGCGAACGAACGCGACCGGCTGTCTCTTGCACTTCTTCGTGGCTCAACGGGCCCTTCGAGATCCCCGCAGCAAGGTTCGAGATGCACGAGACTCCCAGAACGCGAACCCCCATGTGACGCGCGGCAAGCACCTCGAGCACGGTGCTCATTCCAACCGCGTCGGCTCCGAGTGTCCTAAGCATGCGAACTTCGGCAGGGGTTTCGTAGGCGGGTCCCAACAGACCGGCGTAGACACCGCGCTTGAGCTCGAACCCGAGCTCAGTCGCGACTCCGCTCGCCGTTTCGATGAGCTGCGGGTCGAACGCGGTGGTCATGTCGAGAAATCGCGGACCCTGTCGTTCGTCGTTCGGACCGAGGAGGCTGCTCGTGCCCGTGAGGTTGAGCTGATCGGTGATCGCCATTAGGTCCCCCGCCTCGAGGTCCGGGGAGATTCCTCCGGCCGCGTTGGTCACGATCAGAGCCCGGGCGCCGAGCACGGCCATCAATCGGGCACCGAACACCACCTCGTCGGGCGAGCTGCCTTCGTAGAGGTGGGTGCGGCCTTGCATCGCAACGATGCGTTTGCCCGCCATTTGTCCCGTGACGAGGTTGCCCGCATGCCCCGACACGCTCGAGAGCGGCATGTGAGGGATTTCGCCGTATGGGATCGCACGTGCGCCTTCCAACGCGTTGGCGTAGTCGCCGAGCCCAGATCCGAGGATCATAGCGACGTCGACCTTTCCGATCCTATCGGCAACGGCTTTTCTGGCTTGGTCGAGTGCCTCCATCATCGCGCCCGCATTGTACGCTACCTCAGCTATAGTGCCTGCCCGATGACGAGACGAGCCGCCGTCGCCTGTTTGATGCTGTTGCTTGCCTGCTCTGGGAGAGGCGCCGACGGGCCCTCCAGCGAGACAGCTCGCGAGGTCTCGGAGACAGACGCGGCGCCGACCGTCATCGAGCCGCCAGACCTAGTGTCGATCGTGCCCATCGCTACGGCCGAAGAAATCCCCCGCGATTGCTCCAATCCCGTCGAAGAGTCCTGCAATGCCATAGACGACGATTGCGACGGCGTGATCGACGAGGGCTGTGGGTACGGTGCGGGCCTCATGCAGGTGACTGCGTCGTGGGACACCGGCGCGGACATCGACCTCTACGTCACGGGTCCACTCGGCGACACGCTCAGCTTCCAGCGGCCGGCGACACCCTCCGGCGCGCGAGTGGATCACTCCGGACGAGGTGACTGCGTCAGCGACATGCCGAACCCGCAGATCGAAAACATTCGTTGGGTCGGCGCGCGGCCAATCGACGGAATCTACGAAGTCGAGGTGCACTACTGGGGTGAGTGCGTCAGCAGTGGAGGGCCGACGAACGTGACCGTTTCTGTTGCGGTCGGGCGTCGAATCGCAGGCCAGTACCGACACAGCTTGCTGCCTGGTGAGCGGATTCGCGTCCTGCGGTTCGTCGTCCAATGACGACCCGCCGGGACGGCGCGCTCTTTGCCCTGTGCCTGGCCTTACAAGGATGCATCGTCGGCGGGCTTGCGCTTGCCGCACGGTCTGGCTGCTCCCCGTCCACCGTCGTTGCCGGGTTGGCGGTGTGTTTCGTTCCATACACCGGTGTGCTCGCCTTCTCGCGTGCCTTGCCCAGCCAGCGAGCCCTGGACCTGGTCGCGATCGCGGCGGCCCTGGTCTTCGGCACAGCGTTCGTTCTCGCACCGCCGCTTCTGTCCGATGACCTCTATCGCTACCTTTGGGAGGGGCGTCTTTGGCTCGAAGGGCTCAACCCTTATCGGATCGCTCCCAATGATCCGGCGCTGGCGCACCTCCGCGACGATGTCTGGGCGAACATCAACAACAAGTCCCTCGGCAGCATCTACCCGCCGCTTTCGCAGCTCCTGTTCATCGTCGCGGCATGGCTCGGAGGCAAGGTCTGGACGCTCAAGCTCCTGGCGCTTCTGGCTCACGTGCTCTCGGTGGCGGTGGTTACCCGCATCTCCAGCACGCGTAAGGCGTCATTGGCGCTCGCCCTCAATCCGCTGCTGCTCAGCGAAGCGGCGCTCAGCGGTCACTTCGACCTCGTGTGCGGCATGGCTTTGCTCATCGCGACATGGGCCCTCGCGCGGCATCGTTTCGTGCAAGCAGGCGTCGCGGCCTGTGCCGCGGTCGGTCTCAAAGTGGTGGGGTTGCTCGTGCTGCCGCTCTTCGCGCGGCGCCCCAGGGTGTTGGTTACGACGGGGCTCGTCTCCGCTCTGTTGCTCCTGCCGCTCGTCTGGTCGCGGGCGCCTGTCGATCCAGTGTCGGGCGCGGGACAGTTCGCGACCCGTTGGCGCGGCAACGAGAGCGCGTTCGCCGTGCTCGATCAGCTGAGCGGTCAGCTCTTCGGCCAGGGCTCCGGGGACCTGGTCGCGCGTGCGCTCGTCGTGGCTGTCTTGCTCGCACTTTGCGCTCTGGCCGTGCACCGCCGCGTGCCTCCACTGCAGGCGACCCGCGCGCTCGTGTGGGCGCTCCTGCTGCTTTCGCCGCAGGTCCATCCCTGGTATCTCGCCTGGCTCCTTCCGCTCGAGGTTGTCGCCGGGGGCTCGGCCGGCTTCGTTTGGAGCGCGGCCGTGCTTTGCGCCTACGCACCGCTCGACCTCTGGGTCGCCAAAGGTGTTTGGGACATGCCGCTTTGGCTGCAGATCTTCGAGTACTCGCTCGTCGCCCTCGCACTGTTCCTCGATCCGCGGCGTCCAAGCCTCGGGAGGCCAGCTCCGGAGAGGCAATTTCACTAGTGATTCAAGAGACTTAGCCCAGTATCCTACGCGGGCGTCTTCGGGGCTCGGTTTTGCCTTGCAGGGAGGGCGCGAGCCCCTAGACTACGCGCCCCTGAAACCCAGGGACTGACGGATTCACCATGTACGCGGTCATTCAAACAGGCGGAAAACAGTATCGTGTTGCCGAGGGCGACACGATTCGCGTGGAAAAACTGGCAGGCGATGTCGGCCCCCAAGTGGAGCTCACCGGTGTCTTGATGGTCGGAGGCGAGAAGGTCGAAGTGGGCAAGCCGCATGTCGGTGGAGCCAAAGTCACGGCCCAGATCGTCGCGCAAGACCTCGCCAAGAAAATCATTGTCTTCAAGATGAAGCGCCGGAAGGGCTATCGGAACCGTCGCGGTCACCGACAGCCATACACCGAGCTCCGCATCGAGAGCGTGAAGGGCTCAACCCGCAACGGCCGCACTTCGCAACCGCAGTACCGCGGCGTCAAGGTTTTCGGTGGGCAGGCCGTGCCCGCAGGTAGCATCTTGGTTCGCCAGGTCGGCCAGTCGTTCCACCCCGGTGCAAACGTGGGCGTGGGCAAGGACTATACGCTTTGGGCCAAAGTCGACGGAGTCGTGACGTTCGAGCGACGTGGCCGAACCGGCAAGCGCGTCAGCGTTTATCCCGCCGACAACTGAGCGATTCGTTGCAGGAGCGTTTCCCGGCGCCCGAGTTCGACTCCCCTACGGGGAGCGTCTTTCCGCCCCCCGCCGGGCGCAGGGTTTACTGCAACCGCAACCTGCGGCTCGATCAAATCAAAGCCGTGGGCTTTGACATGGACTATACGCTCGCGGTCTATCGCCAGGCGGAGATGGATCGGCTCAGCATCGATGCGACCGTCGGTAAGCTAGTCGATCGGGGCTATCCCGAAGAGCTCCTGTCGATGAAGTATCGGACCGACTTCCCGATTCGCGGACTGCTGATCGACCGAAAGCTCGGTAATGTGCTGAAGATGGACCGCTATCGGTACGTGAAGACCGCGTACCACGGGCTGCGCAGGCTCACTCGGGAAGAGCGCCGACGGGCGTACCATACCCGGCGCCTTCGTCCGGGCAGCGGACGCTACCACTGGGTCGATACCCTGTACTCCCTGTCCGAGGTGGCGGTGTACGCGGCGGTGGTCGAGCATCTCGAGGCCCGCGGCGGCGACCTCGACTACGAGCAGCTCTTCTTCGACATTCGAGACTGCGCCGACATCTCTCATCAGGACGGCTCGATCCTGGACGTGGTACTCGCGGATCTGCCCAGGTATGTCGATCGTGACCCGGATCTCGGCCTGCTGCTCCACAAGCTTCGAAGCGCTGGCAAGCGCGTGTTCCTCGTGACGAACTCTGGCCCCGAGTACACCAAGGTCATGATGTCGTACCTGCTGGACGATGGGCTCGATGAGTATCCGAGCTGGAGGAACTACTTCGACTACATCTGCACCGCTTCCCAAAAACCCAGTTTTTTCACGGAGAAGGCGCCCTTCGTCGACTTCGAGACAGAAAAGGAGAGCCGGAATCCCTCGCGCGGCCGGGTGTACACCGGGGGCAATATTGCCGACCTCCAGCGGGCACTGGGCGTTGCGGGTGACGAGGTGCTCTACGTGGGCGACCACATCTACGGCGACGTGCTCCAGGCCAAGAAGGAGTCCACCTGGCGCACCGCGATGATCATCCAGGAGATGGACGCCGAGCTCCGGGTTCTTCGTGAGCATGCCCTCAGCTTCGAGCGCGCGGATTCGCTCGAGCAGATGCGAGACGCGGTGCAGGACGAGCTCCGTGAGCACCAGGCTCGCCTCAAGCAGGCCGAACGTACGCTGAATGAGCATGAATCAGGCCCCGAGAGAGCAACGTGGGACGCGAAGCGAGTCCGCCACAGGCGCTCGATCGACCGGCTGCGGGCCCAACTCAAGGACCTGGACGCCGAACGTGTTGCTCTATCCGACGTTCTGGAGAAAGCCTTTCATCCCTTTTGGGGCTCGGTGTTCAAGGCGGGCAACGAGGTCTCGAGCTTTGGCAGTCAAGTTGAGCAGTACGCCGGGCTCTATACCTCACGTGCGACCAACCTCTCGCAGTACTCTCCCATGCACTACTACCAGAGCCCGAGGCACAGGATGCCGCACGAGACCGGAAGCTCGCCGGGTGCGTAGGAGCGCGATTTTTTTGTTCGCAAACCGCCTCACTTGTCTATACTGCGCGCTCACTCACAACGGAGCGTGATATGGCGAAAGCGGCCACCAAGAAAACTACCAAGAAGCGGACGGCGAAAAAGTCGGCGTCCAAAAAGACTGTGAAGAAGGCGGCCCCGAAGAAGGCGGCCAAGAAGAGGGCAGCACCAAAGAAGGCAGCCAAGAAGCGCGCAGCGCCGAAAAAGGCAGCAGCCAAGACGCGCGCTCAGATCAAGAAGAAGATCACCAAGGCCAAGAAGAGCGCGAAGAAACAAACGGCAGCCTTGAAGAGGAAGGCCCAGAAGAGCCGCGCTCAGATCAAGAAGACAATCACCAAGGCTAAGACGCAGGCCAGCAAGAAGAGCGCGGCCAGCAAAAAGAAAGCCACCAAGGCGATCGCCGACCTCGAAAAGAAGGTCGAGAAGGCAGCAAAGCAGCTGAAGTCCAAGACGTCGAAGAAGAAAGCGCCCGCCAAAAAGAAGTAGGCTTTAGGTCACCCCGTAAAGCCGACGCGTCGCGCCGACTTTACGGGGTGGAGCCAAGGGGGATCGAACCCCTGACCTTCGCACTGCCAGTGCGACGCTCTCCCAGCTGAGCTATGGCCCCAAAGGGAGCCCGGCTTAGCACCCCACCGGCGCCGCGCAAACGTGCGCTCGCATTTCTTGACCTTTCCCGGTACCCCGGCGAAACGGAAAGGCGATGAGAGCGGTCGTCTTCTTCGTCACGTTGCTCACCGCGTGCAGCGGATATGACGATCTCGCGCTGCTCGAGGTGGACACCATCGAGCCGCCGGAGATCGAGCCCGGTGGGAGGCTTCGGATTCATGGTCGCGGCTTCCCGTTGGGGAGGTCGCCCGACATCATGCTGCGCGGCTCGGTCTATCGCCCCGGGATGCGGGCGAGCACCGTGGATGCACGCCTGGTTGGGGTCGTGCAGTCCGAGTCGCTGATCGAGATTCCGATAGGAGAGGAGCTCATCGACGCGCTCGGAGGCCGCGCTACGTTCGACGGCGAGCTGCGGGTTGCGTTCCGCGCTGCCGACGATCACCGCGACGTGTTTTCAGCGGAGCGGGTTCGAGTCGACTTTCTACCCGACACCTCTGCCCAGCTGCGCGCCGACAGTGCGCGCGAGGAGCAGAGCAAGCCGGCGGGGGTCCAGAGCTTCGGGCTGGAGCTTTCGCGTGAGGAGCTCGGAACCGTGGGCGTGCGCGTGGTCTCGGTCGACCCGGACGGGCTCGCTGCGATTCAGGGCGTGAAGCCGGATGACACGCTCGTCGGGCTTGACGGAATGAGCCTGTACAGCGGTCGCGACTTCGTCCCCGACCCGAGCAAGAACGAGTCGACCGTGCTCGTTGCCCGAGACGGGCTTCGCGGGGTTCACGCACTCCGTTGGCCCCACGAGGCCACGGAGCGTTTGGTAGACCCGATCGCGATCGGGATCTTCGTCCTACTGGGGCTGCTACTCGGCTGGCTCTCCCCAGCTGCGCTGTGCCTGCGCGCTCGGCCTGCGAAGGTCTCGCTGTCGGTGTGGCTGAGTCGTTCGAGTCTGGTGCTCATCTTCGCCACCCTGTTGTTCTGTGTACCTGCCTTGCAGTGGACGACTATGTGGATCTTGGGGTTGGGCACCTTTGCCTCGCTTTTCACGCTCGCGGTCCGGCATCGCGCAGGGGCGTTCAGCTTCGCGTTTGCTGTGACTGCGACGCTGACGGTCATGCTGCTAGCGCGAACCGCAAGCCTCTCGGTCATCGTCGCAGCGCAGAGCCCCCCAGTCTTGCGCTGGTACATCTTCCAGTCGCCCGCGTCCTTTCTCGCGTTCGGGGCGTACCTCTACGCACTTGGCGCAGTGGCCTCTCGCACCCTTCTTTCCGGGTCGCTCTATTCCGCAGCCGCAGCCGTGCTGGGGGGCGTTTTGTTCCTCGGTGGCTGGCCGTTGGCTGGTTCGGTTGCGGGCATCGCAGCACTCGTTGGCAAAGCGGCCGCTATCATGGTTGCCGCGCAGGTCTTCGATATGAGCCCCAAGGCAGCCGCGACGTGTGCGGCGTTAGGCCTCGGGCTCGCGCTGGTCGCGCCGCTGGTCGACCTCGGCGCGCTCTTTCCGCAGTGGAGCGCCCTCGCGGTTGGCTGCGTCTGCGCGATTGCAGTGCGTGCCCTGGTGCCGCCGCTCCGTCGAGGGTCAGCCCCCGCGATCGTCTAATCGTCTTAGACGGCCTGCTTCAGGAAGTCGTTGAGAAGCTCGCGCTGTTGCTCGGAGGGCGACAGAAACTGCAATCCAGCTTCGTGCATGGGATCGCCGGCGGGTCTAACCCAGCGGATCGATGCAGCGCATTCGAACGGCGATCGATCCGCGTCCTCGATTCCATCCTGCGTCAAGAAGAAGCTGACGGTCACGATCTCTCCGACGGTGAGAGGCCGCGCGAACATGATCGCGGCGCCGCCCGTGCTCAGGTTCTTCGTCTCCGCGTGCAGCGTCTGCCCCGAGATAGTGAGCTCGCAAGAGATACGCACCGGGTAGCGGTCGTGTTGTCGCTGCTGAGTCGGAGCCTGCGTCACACCTTCATGATGCGGAAGATGTCGCGCAGAGCAAAATTGCTGGCGCTAGTGAACGTGTGACCGACGCGCCCGCGAACGGACGCGCACCTCGTCGGCTTCCGCGCTCAGCTCGCGGTCCCCTGGCTCGTCGCGCAACAGCGCCGCGTAGATCGCAAGCGACCGCTTGAAGTGTCCTTGCTCGGCAAGGATGCGCGCCATGGTCCTCGTCGGGAACGGCTCCTCGAACATGCTGGCGCTCCTGGAAAAGACGCCAGCGGGGGGGCGACTCGGGGGCCCAGACTCGGATTCGGTCGCTGGCGCCGTCGCTGCCACTGCTGCTGGCACTGACGCTGCCACTGCCGCTGGCACTGACGCTGGCACTGACACTGCCGCTGGCACTGACGCTGGCACTGACGTTGCCGCTGGCACTTCCGCTGGCACTGGCACCGGCACTGACTCAGCTGTCTCGCCCCGTGGAGGAGGCGAAGTCTCTTCTTTACGGGGCTGCAGCGCCCACTTCGCCAAGCCGAGTACCTTGCCCAAAAAACCCTCCGGTGGCGGTCCGCCCGCCTGGTTTCGGATCGCGTGAATCAGCTGGCCGCGGCTCATCGCGTAGGTGTCGCTCACGTCCAGGCGCTCGGCTTCCGCTCGAAGCTCTGGTGTCGTCAGGTTGTAAAGTCGTGTCAGATCCATCGAACCAAGTCCGGGCTCAGTTGTTGTAGCGCGTTCTTGGCCTGGTCGCAGTCCCGATCGATCTGTTCGCGCAAAGCCTCTAGCCCGTCGAACTTCGCTTCGCCTCGGATGCGGCCCACAAAGCCCACGCGCATGCGCTTCCCGTAGAGATCTCCGTCAAAGCCAAACAAATGCACCTCGATCGAACGTCCCGCTTCGAAGGTCGGCCGATTGCCGAGGTTGGCGACACCATGGAGCAACGGCGCCCCCGCCTCGTCGAGCAGCCGTGCGACGACCGCGTACACACCGTCCTTCGGCAGCTGCAAGGGCCCCACCTCGAGGTTGGCTGTCGGAAACCCGATTTGCCGGCCCCGCTTGTCGCCTGGCACGACCAGCCCCGTCGTTTCGTGCGCTCGGGCCATCATGATGGCGGCGTCCTCTACGTTGCCGTCTTCTCTCAGGATTCGGCGAAGCCGCGTCGAGGAGACCGCATCGCCCTTGTACATGACCGGCTCCACCAGCTCGACCGTGAAACCCTCGCGCTCGCCCCAGTGCCGCAGCGTGGCGATGTTGCCGGAGCGCTTGTGCCCGAAGTGGAAGTCCGGCCCCACCACAACGCCCTTGGCATGACAGGCGTCCAACAAGACACACTCGACAAACCGATCCGGCGTCATCCTCGAGAACTCGCTGTCGAAGGGTAGAACCACCACATCGTCACAGCCGGCTCCCTTCAGGAGCTCGATGCGACGCTTCATCTCGGTGAGCAATACGGGCGCCCGTTCCGGCGCCAGAACGGCCGTGGGGTGAGGCTCGAAGCACATGGCGAGCGTCTGCCAGCCATGGGCGTCGGCGGTCCGCTTGGCCGCGTCGATGAGCGCCCTGTGACCCAGATGAACGCCATCGTGGTTGCCAGGGGTGACGACGGAAGGGGATCGGCGCATCAGCTCATGGGGCTCGGGAGCGGTGAACGTGCTCCCCCTTCAGTCACCTACAGCGCCCTCGGGGACACTTCAACTCGAATGGGTCCGATAGACAGGTTGGTGACGAAGGGCTTTCGGTGCTGTATGGTTGAAAACATGGGGAAATTGAAGGGGCGGCCGAGTTCGGCTGAGCAGGCTCCGTTCGAAGAGGTCATGGAGCGCCTCCAGACCGTCGTCGAGCAATTAGAAGAGGGAGATTTGCCTCTCGACGAGTCTCTGGCGATGTTTGAAGAGGGAGTCCGCTTGTCGCGGGCCGGAGCGAAACGGCTGGATGCAGCCGAGCGTAGAGTAGAGGAGCTCCTAGCAGCCGGAGATGAGCTGCAAAAGAGTCCTCTCGAAGAAAGCGAAACGGGGGAGCAATGAGCCAAGTCCTCACGGTACCGACACACTTCAATGACATAGGAGAGCTCTCTGAGGGCTTTCTCGATCGAGTCGAACAGGACACGTTGATCCTCTACGGGCCCGTCGCCTACGAAGGCGGTTCCGAGATCGACTTCGTGGTGCTGCTTGCCGACGGTTCGCCCGCTCTCGAAGTCAAGGGACGCGTACGCGCTGCTGTCGATGGCGGCGCCGACCGCGTGCCGGAGACTCGCTACGACGTCGTGGTCGAAGCGCTGCAGCTCGACGGCCGCTACGAAGTCATCTTCGAGCGCCTCGTTATCGCGCGCCAAGCGGTTTCAGATCATCCGGCGGCCCAAGAAGATGAAGAAGATGAACCTCCCACCAGCCAGATGAACGCTGCCCCGGACGACGACGATCCTGTCGTCGAGGCGGTTGAGCTAGCCGCCGACGAGACGTTCTCCCTGCTGCCCGACGAGGACGCGCCCGATACGGTGCCGCCCGAAGCGCTCGACGAGGAAGACGAGTACGACGACGAGCCGGCGACGGTGATTGCCGCGGTCGACGCCGAAGCCATCATGGCGGAGGCAGAGGCAGAGGCAGAGGCGGTGTCAGAGGCAGAGGCAGAGGCGGTGTCAGAGGCAGCGACAGTGTCAGAGGCAGCGTCAGAGGCAGAGGCAGCGTCAGAGGCAGTGTCGTCAGAGGCAGAGGCAGTGTCAGAGGCGGTGTCAGAGGCAGCGACAGTGTCAGAGGCAGCGACAGTGTCAGAGGCAGCGTCAGAGGCGGTGTCAGAGCCAGAGCCAGAGCTCGTGTCAGGGGAGGTCGACGCTGTGGTTGAAGCGACCACGAGCGACGAGGATCCGGTTGTCGCCGGCGCAGATGGCGGGTTCGACTCGGAGTACGCCTTTGAGCATGGCATTGCCGCCGAGCCACAGGTCGGTATGCCGGTTCCCATCCCTTCGATGGCAGCGCCCCCCGAGGCGCCACCAGCTCCGCCTACGCTCCGCCTCGCCGAGCCTCCCGAGGGCCTCACGCGGCCTTCCCTGGCGCAGGCCGAGGAGTCGCTGTTCACCGCGGACGGCGAAGTCAGCGATGTCCATACGACGGGCCTTTTCGCCTATGAAGACGGGCTTCCAATTCCGTCCCGGCCGCCCCTTCCGGACCCAAATGGTCCCCGGCGTGCGGCTACCGGTGAAGCAGTCGACGGTTACGACGTCGAAGAGTCGGAGCCACCGGAAGCCATTGACGACGAATACGAAGAAGTCCGCCTCAGCGACTTTGCTGAGGCAGCCGAAGAGGGGTGACACGTCATGAAACGCGTCGCTGCCATCCTCATTTGTGCCCTCAGCCTCATGGTGACGACGCAGGTCAAGGCCGATGCGGTCGTCCACGTCAAGGTCCGTAGCGCCGCCAACAAACCGGTCGACGGTCGTGTCGAGCTGAGTGGAGACGGTGGCACGTTCACCTGTACAACTAGTCAGGGGAGCTGCACCATGCGTTCGGTGCCCGGTGGCCGATACATCGCCGTATTCAAGCCGAGTGGCGGCAGCGCCACCGCGCCCAAGAAGGTGATGATCCCGCCGGACGGCAAAGTGGATCTTCACATCGCCGCCAAATAACCCTGCAAGTTGGCGCGGGGCACCCCCGAAATGTCATCATCTTGGGTGGGGAACAGGCGAGGGGAATGCGCAGGAGCTGGATACTGTCCTGTTTGGGGGGCATCGTCGCATTGGCATGCGTCGCGCCGGTGCATGCGCAGGACGACTCAGCGTCCAACGCGAGCGCGCGCGAAGCCCGGCTCGTCGAAGTCCAGAACGGCTTCAGTGGTCCGACGGGCGGCATTCGCATCATCGACGCGGGCTCCGGCCCCGAGGGCACCTTCCGTCTCGCGCTCAACTCCGAGTTCTTCATCATCAGCGATTTCTTCGTTCCGACCGATCGGGCGCACCACTTTGCCGGCAACCTTTCACTGAGCATCACACCAACGGAGTACTTGGAGGTCTTTGTGGCAGCGGAGGTGACGTCGGCGTGGGATGACTCCAACGACCCGATGTTGATCCAGCGCGTGGCCGACGTGCTCTTGGGACTCAAGGGCTTCTACCAAGCAAAGCCCTGGGTGATGGTTGGCGGTGACGCGAGCGTCGCGTTTCTCGGCGGAGTGGGTGACGGCAAAGCGACCTTCCGCGCGACGAGCTTCGGCTTTCGCGGGAACGTGACTTTGGACTTTCGCGACTACGAGCGCCGCGAGCTCCCGCTGATTGCGCGCTTCAACGCGCAGTACTGGTTCGACAACTCGGCGAAGCTCACCGAGGGGATCGAAGACCGCAGGTACGACGCACTCGGAGGTGTAGTGCCCCGCCCCCTGGAGACCCGTCACCTGCTGACCGCGTTCGAGCGGTTCGCGTATGGCGTCAATCGCACCGACTACGTTCGCCTCGCGGCCGGTCTCGAAGCCCCGCTCAAGGCCGGCAAAGTGGGCCTCCATCCGATGCTCGAGTGGCAGTGGGACATCCCGGTCGACCGGCAAGGCTTCCAATGTGTCGGCGCCACGACTCCGAACGACGACAGCTGTTTAGCAAACGAAAAGCTCAAGGCCTTCCCGATGCTTCTCACGTTTGGCTTGCGCATTCTCACCCCGCCTAAGGGGCTTGCTTTCACTGTCGCGGCCGACGTTGGGCTCACCGGAACGCGCAACTTCGTCCGAGAGCTTGCGCCTACCGCCCCGTACAACGTCATCATCGGCGTCGCCTACGCGTTCGATCCGCGTCGCCCGGCACCCGTCACCCCAGCTACCGGCCAGGAGCCTGCGGCGGTGGCCACATCAAGCGGCCAGGTGCGCGGCCACGTTTTCGAGCAGGGTAGCGAGACACCGGTTTCTGGTGCGGTCGTCGCAGTAGTGGGCGGGGACGTATCTCCGCAGGTCACCGATTCTGCCGGACGATTCGTCACCTATGGTTTGCCGGAGGGCCAGGTTCTGTTCGAGGTGTCGCATCCCGACTACGAGACCGCGCAGTGCAGCGCGCCCGTTCCGTCGGACACCGATTGCGAGCTCGTGCCTTCCAGCCTTGATGGCCAGCTCCGGATATCGGCCGTCGACCGCAAAGGCAATCCGGTTCCCAAGATCGAGATTACCGTGCGGGGTCCCTCGGAGCATCGTCTGATTTCGGACGAAGCCGGCGAGGCCATGGTAGAGGCGCTCGAGCCTGGGGCGTACACCGCCCACGTCGACGACCCGGCCTATTTGATTGCGGTGGCCAACCTCGACATCCTTGCGCGACAAGAAACCACCGTGCAGCTCCGAGTCTTTCTGAAACCTTCGCGTCCCAGCGTCGTCGTCAAGAAGAAGCAGATTGCCCTTCGGCGCCAGATCGGCTTTGCCACCGGGAGCGATGAGATCCTTCCGAACAGCGAGCCCATCCTACTCGAGGTCGCCGACGCGCTCCTTCGCAACCCGGACCTCGAGCTCGTCGAGATTCAAGGGCACACCGACAATAGCGGCGACCGCGAGCTCAACATGCGGCTGTCACAGCGGCGCGCAGAATCCGTTCAGCGATGGTTGATTCGGCATGGCGTGGAGCCGACGCGGCTGATGGCCAAGGGGTACGGGCCCACGCGTCCGATCGTGCCGAACATCACGCAGCAGAACCGCGCTCGAAACCGCC
>PVMK01120101.1_pt1 | contig 42316 bp, 39 predicted proteins | sample 1853481 | NCBI WGS metagenome assembly PVMK01 (sample SAMN08533507, study PRJNA380276) | Marine sediment metagenome, whole genome shotgun sequencing project.
GTATTTGTTTCCGGATCTATTTTTATATCCGTTGTTCCAGGGACCTGTTTTATGCAAACTGCTATTTTCATCATAATTACCTGCTTTCTAGATTACTCCTCTTTTTATCAGATCCAACGCAATGACATTTCTCTGGATCTGGTTCGTTCCCTCATATATTTGTGTTATCTTTGCATCCCTCATCATCTTCTCAACCGGGTATTCCCTCATATATCCATATCCGGCCAGAATCTGGACAGCATCCGTTGTGACCTTCATGGCCATATCAGAAGCAAAAAGTTTTGACATTGCTGATAGCCTTGATGCATTTTTTTCACCGCTATCGATGACCCTGGCTGTATGGTATACAAGAGATCTTGCTGCTTCTACACTTGTTGCCATATCCGCCAGCATGTGCTGGATCGCCTGGAATGAAGATATAGGCGAACCAAATTGTTTCCTTATCTTGGAGTATTCAAGAGCTTCTTCGAGTGCTCCCTGTGCAACACCTACAGCCTGCGCTCCTACTGCCGGCCTTGACTCATCAAAAGTCTTCATAGCTATAATAAAGCCCATTCCTTCACGTCCAAGGAGATTTTCTGCAGGAACTTTGCAATCAGTAAAAATCAGTTCTCTTGTGGCGGATGCCCGGATGCCCAGTTTATCTTCCTTTTTTCCAAATTCAAAACCCGGAGTACCCTTTTCAACTATTATTGCACTTGCACCCCTTGCACCCTTTCCAGGATTGGTCATAGCAAATATTGTATATATATCTGCCTCCCCGCCATTTGTGATCCACTGTTTCGTTCCGTTTAATATATAATGATCCCCGTCTTTTACAGCAGTTGTCCTGATGGCACCGGCATCGCTGCCTGCCTCAGCTTCGGTCAGGCCGAATGCAGCAAGTTTTTCACCGCTTGCAAGCTGGGGAAGAAATCTTTTTTTCTGCTCATCACTTCCACCGACATTTATCGGTATAAGGCCCAGTCCGGAAGCAGCAAAGGAGGTTGCTACAGAAAGATCTCCTCTTGAAAGCTCCTCTGTCGCAAGACATACTTCAAATATTCCGGTACCCATCCCCTCATATTCCTCTTTTATAAAAAGCCTGAATAGATCACTCTTTGCGATCTCTTTGATTATCTCCCAGGGAAATTCCGCTTTCTCATCAAGCTCAGCCCTGACAGGCTTGATCCTCTCTTCGACTATCTGGCGGCAAATATCTACTATCATTTTTTGTTCTTCAGTTAAAAGGTAGTGCATAGGTCCCCCCGAATATTATTATTTTACAAAACCAACTTTATAGAAAGACGGGGGTATAATCTAATAGTTTCACATTTTGCTGTCTTGACAGCCTACCATCTTGAAACTTTTATATTGAAGCAAGCGTCTTAGGTACAGGACTTTCACGCAAATTAGATCATCTTGAAGACAGAAAGGTTTTTAATGGTTAATAATGGGATAATACCTGTACCTGAAGCTACGGAAAGCACAATTTATCCAGGTATTAAGAAAATAACGATAAAACTTACATTTTCCATTATATTTGCATTACTCATGGTGGTTTCGGCAAATTCATTTTTTTACTTACCTTTTACACCGGTACCTGTGACCATGCAGGTTCTAACAGTTCTCTTTTCAGCCATAATGCTTGGTGGACCCTGGGCACTGACGAGCCAGCTTCTATATATTTCTATGGGACTTGCGGGTCTTCCGGTATTTGCAGGTTTTAAAGGTGGGCCAATGGTCCTCGCAGGACCTACTGCCGGTTATATCATCGGATTTGCAGTAGCTGCATATTATTGCGGATTCCTCTACCAGAACCTTAAAGACGAAAGCGGGACACCTGCTTTGGGCGGTCTCCTGGCTGGATTATCTTCATGTATTACGGGTCTTATGATCATATATTTATTAGGATATATGCATCTTTTTGGATTCCTTTTCTCATTATATCCCGGCCTTCCCACTTCTGACATAATATTTATGACCTGGAAATCTGGTATTGAACCCTTTATAATAATGGACCTCCTTAAGATTTTGATAATAATCAATGTTTTAGAGTTAGGCAAAAAAAGAAAATGAAAACTGTAAGCATAAATGACATAACTGTTCGGGATATTTTTCAAAATATCGATCTTGACACACTGGATAAGAAGAGTTTCCAATCTATTGTGGAAGGTTTCAGCGGACTTAAATATGACAGTCTTGAAATAATGGGAGGCTCAAGCTTTGAAAAAATGCTTGAGAGCAGATTAAATATGAATCCCTTCCAGGTAGTCCGGTTTGTGAAAAATATTATTCCCTCGATTCCACTCCAGGCTTTGATAGGAGCAAGGAATATGACAGGTCTTGAGATATATTCAGATAATATTATAGAAAAATTTATAAAACAAAGTATTGATAGCGGGATCAGCATATTCAGGGTCTATGATAGTTTAAATGACTTGAAAAACATGGAGTTTACCATTGGGGAGATCATTAAGAACAAAGCAGACTGCCAGGGAACCATTATATATGATGACCTTCAAAAACTTGACTATTACCCTGATACAGCAAATAAGCTGGTGGAAATGGGTTGCTCAAGCATATGTATAAAAGATGCTGAATCTACAATGCTTCCAAAAAAGTCGAATGAACTCTTTAAGATGCTTTCCCAAAAAATAAAGATCCCTGTATATTTCAGCGTCTCCAATCTCAGGGGACTCCAGACTCTTAACTATTTTGAAGCAGTGACCAATGGCTGTAGCGGAGTGGACCTTAGTTTTTTACCATCTTCATATAATGATTTTACTTCCACGGTATTTTCATTCCTCCTAAGTTTAAAGGATACAGATGTGTCCTATAAACTTGATTATAACAAGGTAGCGGAGCTTGGTGAGATCATAAAGAAATATGTCTACCCTCATATCAAACAGGATCTTTTCTCTACAAGATTCATTCTCCATCATGCAAATAAGAATCTTATGCCAAAATGGCTCATAACAAATATAGAACAGCAGCTTTTAGAGATCGGTGAAGAAGAATCGCTTGATTCTGTTCTGGAAGAAGTATTCCGGATCAAAAGTGAAATTGGAAATCCCTCCCTTTCTACTCCCGTGGGCCAGATAATAGGAAGCCAGGCAGTATTAAACAGCGTCATATCTGACTATAGGTGGGAAATCCTTTGTGATGAGATCAAAAAATTAATATGGGGAAATTTCGGCAAACTTCCCAGAAAAATAAGCAATAAAGTCCTCGAAAGGCTTGAAGTCCTGACAACTACGGAAAACGGGGACAAAAAGCAGGATATTGTAATTGAGGACACCTATAAACGGTGCGCAGAGGAAATTGAAAGATTAAGCAATAAGAGTGAAGATATCCTGAGCTATTGCATCTCGCCGGAGAAGACTAAAGGCTACCTTGAGCATATTAGAGGCATCAGGCCCTCAACAAAGATCAAAACACAAAAAGTAAAAACTACAGGTAAAAAATCCAGTGAATCCGCTTCACTTTCGGGTCTTGCAGGTCTTGATACCAAAAAACTTAAGGAAATAACAAATATTGTTGAAAGCAGTAATATTGATGAAATTAAATTTGAACTTGGTGATATCAAGATCTCTATAAACAGCACCGATAAGAAACTGGCTTCCCAACCGGCTCAAACTTCAGCCCAGCAAACTCCTCCAGCTCCCGGGCCAGCCTTAAAAGAGGGTATGGTAGAAATAAAAGCTCCTATCGTGGGCACTTTTTATGCTTCCCCTGCTCCAGGTGAATCCTCATTTGTAAAAGCTGGAGATAAAGTCAAAAAAGGCGACACCTTGTTTATCATCGAGGCTATGAAGCTGATGAATAAGGTAGATTCTGAATATACCGGAATAATTGAAAAGATCCTGATTTCCGATGAGGATGCTGTAGAATTTGATCAAACTATAATGGTAATTAAGAAAGACTAGCATAATTCCATGTTTAAAAGAATACTTATCGCCAACAGGGGCGAAATAGCTATAAGGATAATTAGGGCCTGCAGGGAATTAAATATAGAATGTGTTTCAGTATATTCAACGGCAGATAAAGATTCAATGCACCGTAAGATGGCTGATAAAAGCATATGTATAGGCCCTCCGCAACCTATCAAGAGCTATTTAAATATAGATAATCTTATAACTGCTGCACAGATCACTAATTGCGATGCTGTTCATCCCGGTTATGGTTTTCTTGCAGAAAATGATCAGTTTGTAAATGTTTGCCAGGATAATGACCTCACATTTATCGGACCTCCGGCTGAAGCCATAGCGCTTGCAGGCAATAAATCAAAGGCTATAGAGGTGATGAACCAAAACAAGATCCCCGTGATCCCCGGTTCAAATGGTAATATAGAGGACCTTAAATCTGCAGCAAGATTATGCCAGAAATTGGGATATCCTGTTATAATCAAGGCCGCTTTTGGTGGAGGCGGAAAAGGCATGCGGATATGCAATAACAAAAAGGATCTTTTTGAATTTTATCCATTGGCCAAAGCTGAATCGGAAAAAGCTTTTGGTGTGGGGGATGTCTATATTGAAAAATATATCTCAAAACCAAGGCATATAGAATTCCAGATAGTAGCAGATAATTTTGGAAGGATCATCTGTGTCGGTGAAAGGGAATGCTCCATACAGAGAAGGCACCAGAAACTTATAGAAGAGGCTCCTGCAGTGGACCTTCCTCCAAAACTTTCAAGACTCATGAGGGAGTATGCGGTAAGAGCAGCAAAAGCAATAAACTATAAAAACCTTGGTACGATAGAATTCTTGCTGGATGAGAATAATAATTTTTATTTTATTGAGGTAAATACAAGGATACAGGTCGAACACCCTGTGACTGAAGTCGTGACCGGCATGGACTTGATCAAGGAACAGATAAAATTAGCTTCGGGAGGAAGGACCAATGATCACAAGGAACATTATTTCCCCAGGGGACATGCAATAGAATTCAGGATAAATGCTGAGGATCCCCAGAATGATTTTGCTCCCAGTCCGGGAATAATAACAAGAAGCTTCCTGCCTGGAGGTCCCGGGGTAAGGGTTGATACATTTATTGGGCCAAACACCGAAATATCCCCATTTTATGACTCACTGATCGCAAAGCTCATAATCTGGGACAATGACCGTAAAAGTGCCATTGCACGCTCTGTGAGGGCTCTTGAGGAGTTTAAAATTGAAGGTATAAGGACAACAATACCATTTCACAAGAGGATCCTTGCCAATAAGAACTTTATTAAGGGAAATATCCATACTCACTTTATTGATGAAGAGTTTAAATAATAAAAGCCTTGATCTGCTTAAAAATACCAGACTGCAAACCCGGGTCATGTTCCCCGAAAGGCTCCTAGTAATTATATATCTCTATTAACAGTCCTTCTTTATCCCTGAGATAGAGAGTATCGTGATCATTATTCCATACCGGCCTTTGACTGTTCCAAAACAAATATCTTTTTTCATCATCTTCATTTTTATCTTTTCCTTCACCTGAAAATAATATTATCCGTGTATCCGGATTGAACTTATAGCTGCCAAAATGGTATATGCTAGTTCCACTGTCCTTTATCGTCCAACCTGAAGTATCCAGTATTTTTGAACCGATGTTTTCAAGTATTACAGATTCTCCATTTATATTTTCATTGTCGTTCCCACGGGCATCAAAAATGATCTCTATGCTGACCATATCTATTTTTGATGATTCCCAGAGGCCAAGATTGTTTCCCCTGGCATATCTTTCAGCTTCCAGGAACTGCTCTGAATATTTCACGTCGGGGGGATAAGTGAACATATTGGCAAATCCCCTTTTCACCATCTCAAGATTTACAAATATATCTTCATGGAAAATATAACGGAGTTTTCTGCCATATTGATCATAATCAGATATATCTTTTTCCAGCCGGACCTCTTTTCCCAGAATCATTATTTTAAGCACATCACGGGCCTCCTTATAGAAATACATCCCTTCCTCAGGAGTATTCATTCCTATAAACCTGACCCTTTCACCACCGGAGAGCACTATCGTATCCCCATCTATCACTTCTATCACTTCATACATGGGGGCACTATGGCTATCTTTTCCCTGGGAAGTGTCCCTGTCCTGTCCTGCTTCATCTATTATTATTTCTTTATATGCATTGTTTTCATTACGGTCAAAATCATAAAAGAGCCCGCAGCCTGTAATAGGGATAATACACAAGATCATAAGAATTACTGAGGTTACAAGTAGTAGGTTTTTACTTAATACCATTTGATTATTTTTTCCGCAGGTCTGAGATTTTCTTCTTTGTTTTTGGATCAAGTCTTTTCTCCAGCGGGAAAAAATTTCCACCGGACCGGTTCTTATTTTCCTTTATGGCATGTCTGATATTTTCTTTCACAGCATTTATTTCCAGGCTGAATTCCCTGCTGGATTTACGCGTAGTATTTTTTCCAAAGATTACCTTCTGCTGGGAATAATCTGATGTTACAACAAATACTCTTCTCTGCTCGGACCATTTTCTTACTAGTTCCTCAATAACCGTATCTGCTGTCTCACCTTCCCTGGAATATATTATTTCTATATTATCAATAGTTTGAACGCCTCTTACCCTATTAGAACTCCCTTTTGCATCAAAGACTGCAATAATACTACATTCTTTTTGGGACCCATAGGCTGAAAGATCTGAGACAAGCTGATCCTTTAAATTTTCAATATCTGTGCTTTTTAATTTACCGGTATTGTGGAAATTAAAAATATAATTATGCCCGTCTATGATCAATAAATCTTTCAATTGCCTTTCACTCCAATAGATTTCTCCTGTATATGATGCAATATGATCCCGCTTGCTACTGATACATTCAAAGACTGCATACTGCCAGTGAGCCTGATCGAGACCAGGACATCACAATTTTCACTAACAAGCCTGCTCATGCCCCTGTCTTCACTTCCCATTACAAGTGCCATTGGAAATGTAAAATCAGTTTTCTCAAGGACTTCCAGCCGTTTGTCTTCTGTAAGTGTTGTTCCGTATATCCAGAATTGTGCAGTCTTCAATTTCTTTATCGTCTTTACAATATTTGAGACCTTGAATATCCTGATACCTTCCAGTGCCCCGGCCGATATTTTTGAGACCATTTTATTTAATGGTACACTCCTGTTTTGGGAGATTATGATACCGTCGAATCCAAATGCATAACAATTCCTTATAATCGAGCCAAAATTGCCTACATCGGTCACACCATCAAGTATTATCAGCCTTGAACTTGCTCCGGCTTCTTTTTCAAGATAATCATCCAGGTTCCCTGAATTATACGAGGAAGCCATTGCCATTATCCCCTGGGGATTAGACCGATCACCAGATAGATCTCTAAAGTCCCTGTCTTCCATCATCCTGACCGGAACATTACACTTTTTAGCCAAATTTATGATATCAATTATACGTTTATCTTTTTTACGGCCTGCAGAGATCATTACCTCAAAGATCTTCCTATTGCCTGTATTTACTTCAAGAAGTGTATTTAATGTATTTATACCGAAAAGATATTCAGAATCCTTCATTTAATTTTGATCTCATTTCTATTGTCAATAGGTCAAGATATATTAAGGTCTTACTACTTATTCTTGTATTTCCAGATGGTCCCCTCATTCCTGTCTTCGAGGATTATCCCCCTGGAAAGAAACAGGTCCCGTATTTCATCTGCTTTTTTAAAATCCCTGTCTTTTCTTGCCTGGTTTCTCTCATCTATAAGACCCTGGATCTCTTTGCTCCCGCTGTCCCCCTGATCCTTACCTTTGCCCGATCCTTTCCCGGGGGTCAGTCCAAGCACAGAGCAAAGTTCAACTATCTTCCCGTATGCAATATTTAGCTCAGAAGCTGCAGGTTTGGTGATCTTAAAATCAGCATTCTGTATGATGGAATTTATATTCTTTATCATTTCAAATATGGCTCCAATAGCTCCTGCAGAATTAAAGTCATCATCCATGGCATCCCTGAAGCCTTTTTCTGTAAAGACTATGATCTCTTTAAGCCTTGAAGCTTCTTGCGCTTCATTCCCGCTTATCCCACTTTTATCCCCGGCTTCCCTGAGAAGAAAATCAATATTATTTAAAGTATTTATTATCCTGTCGAGAGCCTTACCGGCCTCTGTTAATTTTTTACGGCTAAACTCCAGTGGACTCCTGTAATGTGTGGAGAGTATATATATCTTAATAATATCAGGTGAGTATTTCTTCAAAAGATTTTTTAAGATCCAGTCATCTTTAAGACCCTGTGACTTTGACATCTTCTCAGACTTTACTTCTATCATGCCATTATGCATCCAGTATTTTACAAAACCGCCTTTTTCAGGAAAAGCTGCTTCTGACTGGGCGATCTCATTTTCATGATGTGGAAATACCAGGTCGATGCCTCCACCGTGGATGTCTATCCTGTGGTCCAAAATATTTGTAGACATTGCAGAACATTCAATATGCCACCCGGGCCTCCCCTTACCCCAGGGACTGTCCCAGCTGGGTTCACCTTCTTTTGCCTTTTTCCATAGTGCAAAATCTATACGGCTTTTTTTCACGTATTCAGAGTCTCCGTCATCTTTCATCTCTTCTATTTTCTGACCAGAGAGTTTTCCATAATCCTTAAACTTAGCAACATTAAAATATACATTGCCTTCTATCTCATATCCATAGCCATTATCGATTATCCTGGATATTACCCCGATGATCTGTTCTATCATCTCCGTTGCAAGAGGCGTAGAATCAAAACTACCTATTTCAAGACCTTTCAGGTCTTCATTAAATGCTTTAATATACCTTTCAGTTATTACCTTATAATCCACGCCTTCTTCATTTGCCTTATTTATTATCTTGTCCTCGATATCGGTGATATTCTGAACCAAGTTCACCTTATAATCCAGGTACTTTAGATAATTCCTGATCATATTGAAAACGACTATTGGCCGTGAATTACCAATAGAGATAAAATTATATACAGTGGGGCCCGCATACATACATATTGACCTCTCCGGGCACAATCGGTTCAAACGCCTCCTTTTTACGGTTTAGCGTATTATATAATCTTAGACTCAAACCTTATTTCTCCTTATTGTCTTTTTTTTGATTTTTCAATTCTTTTTCAAGGAAATCAATACGTGCACAGGCATCACTTAAAATATCGTTAACCGGATCGGGAAGATGCATTATGTGAGATTTATCTGAAAGCACCTTTTCCCCGCCGACTTTGACTATTCTTCCCGGTACTCCTACAACTGTTACATTGTCAGGAACTGATTTTATTACCACTGCTCCGGCTCCCACTATTACATTCTTACCTATCTCAATAGAACCTAAGATCTTGGCACCGGCAGATATTATGGTATTATCCCTGATCGTTGGATGTCTCTTGCCTTTCTCCTTACCTGTTCCTCCGAGGGTGACTCCCTGAAATATTGTGACATTATCACCTATCTCAGACGTTTCACCGATAACTACGCCCCATGCCGTGGTCGATAAAAAGCCCTTTTCCTATTTTTGCACCCGGGTGGATCTCTATTCCAGTAAAAAACCTGGAGCACTGTGATATCCACCGTGGTAAAAATGGTATCCTGTGCCTGTACATCCAGTTAGCTATCCTGTGATTCAGTATCGCATGCACTCCTGAATAGGTCATAATTATCTCAAAAGTATTCGTAGCGGCAGGATCTTTCTCCCTTGCTGAGTTAACCAATTCTTTTAATTCGCTTATCATTCCCATGTTAATTACCTGCTAGATTATTGATTTAATCATTATCCAAATATTTTAATGTTTGCTCAAGTCTTTGTATATAGTTTTAATCATAATATTAACACAATCAAAATAAAATCAGTTTTTGAAATTGATTTTTTGATAAAGCTCGGTGAAAAATGATACCTGAAATTGACAATCATATATTAATTGATAATTTCTGCCAGATAACTTAAGAAGACGCAATAATACAATGGGAATAATAACCTGAGTTATTATTTCAGAAGGGTAATTGCCTGGGCGGCGATGCCTTCTCCCCTGCCGCAAAAACCGAGGTGTTCTGTTGTTGTGGCTTTTAGATTTATTTGGGAAATATCAATCTTAAGAATATCTGCAATATTATTCCGCATAGCTTCAAAATATTTAGAGACTTTTGGTTTCTGGAGGATAAGTACGGTATCAATATTCTCAATCTCAAAACCCTCTGCCTCCATCTTTTCCCTGACCTCCCCAAGAAGGGTAAGACTTGATATATCCCTATATTCCATATCACTATCCGGAAAATGGATTCCGATATCACCCAGTCCGCAGGCACCAAGTATCGCATCCATAATGGCATGGACCAGCACATCTGCATCTGAATGACCCTCAAGCCCTTTCTCATGATCTATTTCTACGCCACCAAGGATAAGCTTCCTCCCTGAGGCATATGCATGAACATCAAATCCGGTTCCAACTCTCATCAGCTAAACACTTTCCTTAAAAAGATATTTTTACTTTTTTTTAAATCCCTGAAATATAATAATAAATAAATTGTATAATTAACTATGGTTTCCCATTTTTATTTATAAAAAGCTCTGCAAGGAAAAGGTCCACCGGGGTAGTTATCTTTATATTCTCATGCCTTCCCCTGGTTACATTTACCTTCCAGCCCATTCTTTCAATAAGGCTCGCATCATCGGTTCCTATAAATTCTTCCTCTGCAGCTTTACGGTGTGCCTCTATTATCTCCTTATAAAAGAAAGTCTGCGGAGTCTGCGCATGCCAGACAGTATCCCTTGGAATAGTTGCATCAATTGTGCTGCCGCTTACTCTCTTTATTGTCTCTTTTGCGGGTGCTGCAAGAATGACTCCTTTTACTTTGGAATCCTTTTTATTGTCGTTTACCAGTCTCCTTATGGTAGTATTTATCTCCTCAGGCGTTACCAGGGGCCTGACACCATCATGGATGAGGACAATATTTGTGTCTTCCGGAATACTTGAAATAGCATTAAAGACAGATTCCTGCCTGTGGCTTCCACCGATCACCAGTTTTCTGACCTTGGAAAATTTGTATTTTTCTACAATATTTTTCCTGCATGAATCCAGGTAATCCTCAGGAACAGATACATAGATTGCATCTACCTTTGGAGTCTTCTCAAAAATAGACAGGGTATGAGCCAGAATAGGTTTATTGTATATATTTAAAAACTGTTTACTGATATTGCTTTTTAATCTGGTGCCCTTGCCTGCTGCTGTAATAATCGCTACATTCATATTTTTCTAACTTTCAAGATCACTGTAACCCCGGAGACTACGCTCCGGCATATCTAAGGTTTTATTTATTTACACTTTGATCTTGGGTGATATTCCTCCCCTATTATACGGCTCATTATAGAGATAATATTCAGAATATTTCTTCAAGCGGTCATAAAGTGAATTTGCCCTTACCTTACCCATCCCGGCGACTTCGGATAATTCATCGATACTTGCATCAAGTATGCTTTTCAGGTCACCGAATTTATCAATTAAATTGATTATTATAGATTGGGGCAGCCTGCGGACATCGGAAAGTATGCGGACTCCCCTGGGTTGAAGGGTTGACTCCTTAAGGTTTCCCACTGTCTTATAACCCAGGATATGAGCTATCCTGTTAAGATCAAGAAGTTCATCCGCTGAAAGGGCATTTATCTTCTCCTTGATCCGGGAGGGTTCTGATTTATTATCAGGATGATTGTAGTCAGTCACAATATTTGTAGAATCACTTGCGACATTAGCCATAAGTTCTTCAATCTGCATACTTAGAAGCCTTCCATCAACACCGAGCTCATAAATATACTTTTTGACTTCCTTTTCTGTCTTCTCGACTATGCTTGATCTTTGTAGTACGCTGCATACATCGAATAAAGTGACAAGGTCTTCAAGCTCTCTTACAGTCAGATTGAAAGTAAGGGCATCAAGTCCTTCCTTGTATTTTTCCAGCGTCTGAAGTGCCTGGTTGGCTTTTGTCAAAACTACTCTTGGCTCCTCCAGCATATACCTGATATTGCCCTTATAGATGGTGATTACATCCCTCTTCTGGGAAATAGAGATAACAAGTGTGTCTGTTTGCTTTGCGACTCTCTCAGCGGTCCTGTGCCTTGTGCCGGTCTCAGTTGTCTTTATTTCAGGATTGGGAAAAAGATGGGTATTAGCATACAGTATCCTTCTGCCGTCAGAACTTAGTATTATGGCGCCATCCATCTTCGCAAGTTCATAGAATTTTGTGGGAGAAAAGCCGCAACCGATATAAAATCCACCATTAACCAGCTTCAAAACTTCTTCTGAATCGCCTATTACTATCAGGCCGCCGGTTTTTCCCTGGAGGATATATTCAATACCCAGGCCGAGTTCAGTGCCGGGAGCGATCTTGCGGAGGCTTTCCAGCAATAGTTCTTCTTGATTCTTATTATTCATAGTCTTAAAAGTAAATCATCTAATATTATACTTATTATAACAATTTTATTTGAAAACTGTTAAACAACATATTTGAAAAAACTATACTTTTAAGACGCTGGTGGAGCTACTAAGTTTCTTAATTTCAAATTGCATTTTGCCGTCTTTTGATTTCACGACTACTTTTTGTCCTGATTTTACTTCACCTGCAATGATCTTCTCGGATATCGGGTCCTCGATAAAGTTCTGAATAGCTCTCCTCATAGGTCTTGCACCCATCGTAGAATCATAGCCTTTATTAAGAAGCAGGTCCTTTGCGCTTTTTTTAATATCGATTAAGATACCCTGCAGTTCAAGTGTCTGTCCGAGCCTGGACATCATAAGATCCATTATATTAAAGACCTGTTTCTCAGTAAGTTTATGGAATACGATGACTTCGTCTAAACGGTTTAAAAATTCCGGCCTGAATACTCTTTTTAACTCACTCATAACCTTATCTTTTATCTCGTCATAAGAGAGATCTTCAGTATCTATCTTTTTAAATCCCATAGGTGTGTTCTTCTGTATTTCCCTTGCTCCGAGATTTGAAGTCATGATTATTACAGTATTTTTAAAATCAACTCTTTTACCCTGTGAATCAGTAAGGTGTCCATCTTCAAAAATTTGTAGAAGAATATTAAAAACATCAGGATGAGCTTTTTCGATCTCATCAAGCAGTATTACACTATAGGGTTTTCTTCTTACCATCTCAGTCAGCTGTCCGCCCTCGTCATAACCAACGTAGCCGGGTGGTGAACCTACAAGCTTCGAAACAGAATGTTTTTCCATATATTCAGACATATCTACCTGTATGAGTGTCTCTTCCTTTTCAAAAAGGAATTCTGCAATGGTCTTTGCAAGCTCTGTTTTGCCTACTCCTGAAGGTCCCAGGAACATAAATGAACCAATAGGCCTTTTGGGGTCCTTTAGTCCTGAACGCGATCTTCTGATCGCCTTGGATATTGTCATTATTGCCTGGTCCTGTCCTATGACTCTTTTGTGGAGGTCATCTTCCATTTTCATAAGCCTTGATGATTCTGTTGAAGTAAGCTTATAAACAGGAACACCTGTCCAGTTTGAAAGGACCTCGGCTATTTCATTTTCATCAACAATCTCTTTATTTGTCTTTTTTGAACGGCTCTTTTGCTCTTCTATTTCCTTCTTTTCCTTTAGGAGTTGTTTTTCTTTATCACGTAATTGAGCAGCTTTTTCAAAATCCTGATCCTTTATAGCCTGTTGTTTTTGCTCTACAATGCTTGTGATGCTTGCTTCCAGTTCTTTAAGGTCAGGTGGAGTTGTAAGTGTACGGACCCTTACCCTTGAGCTTGCTTCATCTATCAGGTCGATTGCCTTATCGGGAAGAAACCTGTCGCTGATATATCGTTGTGACAATTTTGCAGCTGAATTTATTGCTTCATCAGTTATCGTCAGACTGTGGAATGTCTCATACCTTGCTTTTAGGCCCTTTAGTATCTCGATAGTCTCAAATACAGAGGGCTCATCAACAAAGATAGGTTGAAACCTACGCTCCAGGGCTTTATCTTTTTCAACATATTTACGGTATTCAGTGACAGTTGTGGCACCTATTGTCTGTATCTCGCCTCTTGCAAGCATGGGTTTTAAGATACTGGCTGCATCTATGGCTCCTTCGGCAGCCCCGGCCCCTACAAGCGTATGGACTTCATCAATAAATAAAATAATATTTCCACTATCTTTTATCTCTGCAAGTACCTTCTTTAGTCTTTCCTCAAAATCTCCCCTGTACCTGGAACCTGCGACAAGCGCGCCCAGGTCGAGCGTAAATATCTTTTTACCCGAAAGATTGGATGGTATTTTCTTTGTTATAATATGTTGGGCAAGTCCTTCTACTATAGCAGTCTTCCCCACACCGGATTCACCTATCAGTATTGGATTATTTTTGGTCCTTCTTGAAAGGATCTGTATTATCCTGTCGATCTCCTTTTTCCTGCCGATAACAGGATCCAGCTTCCCGTCTTTTGCAAGCTTTGTAAGTTCCCTGCCAAACTGGTTTAACATCTTCAGTGTCCTCTTCGGCATGCTGCTTGCCTGGCTGGTCTTTGGATCTGAGTCAGCATAAAGTGACTGCCTGTTCAGGATCTCCTTTACCTTTTCTTTTACATTACTCAGGGTGATCCCAAGACTATTCAATACTCTTGCCGCTACTCCTTCCCCCTCGCGGAGAAGTCCCAGCAATATATGTTCTGTACCAATATAATTATGCCCCATCTGTAGAGCCTCCCTCAGGGAAAGCTCAAGAACTTTCTTTGCCCTGGGTGTAAAAGGTATGTGTTCATATGACTCAGAACTTCCTTCAGTGACTACATCTTTTATCGCAGCCCTTATATTATTAAAATCCATATCAAGTTCCTGGAATACTTTTGCCGCAATTCCTTCCTTCTCGTCGATCAGTCCCAGTAGAATATGCTCGGTACCAATATAATTCTGTTTCAGGAACCGCGCTTCATCCTGAGCCTTTACAACTACTTTTCTTGCTCTTTCTGTAAATCTTTCAAACATAATTTATTTCTATTCCTCCAATACTTTCTCTCTTATCAGGTCCGCTCTCTTTAAATCGATATCATCATCAGAAACCGGTCCCTCTATCTCAAAATTAGAGATTATATGAGAATCACTAATTATATTAATAAGTTCAAATAAATCAAAGTCCCTGGTTTTTTCGACAATTCCCAGATCAAGGCCAAGCCTTAAAATAGAGAGAAGCTCCAGAGCTTCATCAAAAGATAATATTTTAGCATATTTTAGAAGCCCATATGACCGGTATACATTATCTTTTGCTCCAAGAAGGTCCTTTTTAACCAGTTTCTTCCTGGAATTTTCTTCCTCCTCAATTATATTTAAGCAAATTGCCTGCATTTCTTCAACTATCTCTTCTTCGCTCTTACCCAATGTCTTCGAACTTGATATCCTGAATATATTGCCAATGATCTCAGAATTTATCCCCGAAAAACCACTTATAGAGCATCCTACCTTTGTGAGATTCTTGATAAAGTCTGCTATCTCCGGACTGATCGCAATTGCCGGAAGATGAGCTATTATCGATACTTCCAGCGCTGTGCCCAGATTGGCGGGATTTGCGGTAAGGTATCCCCATTCCTTGTCAAAAGAAAATGAAAGTCTTGATTCAAGTAATTTTTCCATTTTTCCTGTTATGGCATATCCTTCTTTTATACATGAACCCTGGGATGATACCTGTATCCTTATATGGTCATCCCAGCACAATAATATGGAAATGGCACTATCCTTTAAGGAAAGGTGGGGGGATAAGAGTATTGCCCTGCCTGACAGTTTTGATACAAAGTCTTCATCAATCTGATAATCATCAAGGATCATTTGCCTCTGTACTCTCGTAAGCCTTGAGAGCCTGTGGAAATGAAACTCGGGAAGCTGCTCTATACCTTCCATGCAATCATGGATTGTTCTTATTATCTGGTTTCTTTCATCAAGGGTGCTGGAAGAGGGAAACTTATGATTCGCAAGATTCCGGGCAATGGCTATTCTTGTGCTGAGAATAGTGGAGTTTCCGTCCAGGTTTCCTATTTCGGATTCATTCCCTGAAAGAAAGTTCCTTGAATCATTCATATATATTTTTCTCCAATTGCTTTATCTCATCCCGTATCCTGGCAGCTTCTTCGAAATTCTCAACAAAGATCTCTCTTTTTAACCTGTTCCGGAGATCCCTTATACTTTTCTCAAGCTTGATCTGCCCGGTAGTATTTTCCGGGATCTTTCCCTTGTGTTCGATATTTTTATGTATGGCTTTAATGATCGGAAGTAATATATTTTTAAACTCGCTATAACAGTTAGGACAACCCATCTTGCCAAGTTTTTTTATATTCTTAAGATCCATATTGCAAAAAGAACAGGATCTATTCTTTCTAACTTCAAGATTTTTAAGGTTTTTTAATTCCCTAATGCCATTTGCTTGACCTTCATCAGCTTTAAAGATCTTATAAAGGATCTTTGTAAGGTCCTTATGGAAATCCTCCTCTGAAAAAAAGGAAAAATCCCCGGCACATCCTGCACAGATATTCACTTTTTCAACATTATCATTCTGTACCCTGATAAGGTGGATCGTAGCTTTATTCTTTTTACAAAAATCGCATATCATTTATTATCACCATCTAATGGTACTCATCTTATTTAATATTTAAATTCTTAAGAAGCGGGAACAGAATCACATCCCTGATAGAATCGCTTCCGGTCAGGAGCATAACCAGCCTGTCTATACCTATGCCTTCTCCGCCTGTCGGCGGCATCCCGTATTCAAGAGCTTTGAGAAAATCAATATCTATTTTTCCAGTTATTCTTTCTTCTTCGTCCTTACTATTTGCCTGGTTTTTGAATCTATCCAGCTGGTCACGTGGGTCAATAAGCTCCGAAAATGCATTCGCCATCTCTTCTCCCCCTATAAAGAGCTCAAATCTTTCAGTCAGGTTTTCATTATCCGGGTGCCTCTTTGCAAGCGGGGATATCTCTATTGGATAATCCTTTATAAAAGTAGGCTGGATGAGTTTCGGCTCGACTACTGTTTCAAATATTTCATTTATGATCTTTCCGGTACCCCAATCCTTGCTGACTTCAATATCAAGATCTTTACATATTTTTTCCAGATCGATACGTTTAGTTGAAAAATCTATATTTATTTTTCCATAATGTTCTATGGATCCCAGCATTGTGAACTTTTGCCACGAGGGACCAAGGTCAATATCTTCACCCCTGTATTTAAAATCCAGTTTGCCGGTGGATTCTTTTGCAATATATTTTATTAGTTCTTCAGTTAGGTTCATCAGATCATTATAGTCACAAAAAGCCTGATAAAACTCTACCATTGTAAATTCAGGATTATGTTTATAAGATATTCCTTCATTCCTGAAATTACGGTTTATCTCATATACTTTTTCAAATCCTCCGATTATCAATCTTTTAAGATAAAGCTCCGGAGCTATCCTGAGGTAAAGATCCATATCAAGTGCATTATGATGTGTGACAAACGGACGAGCTGCTGCACCACCAGGTATAGACTGCAGCATAGGGGTCTCCATTTCTAAAAATCCCCTGTTGTTTAGAAACTGCCTTAATGCATTTATCGCCTTTATCCTGGTAATAAAAACTTCCCTGACATCCGGATTGACCATAAAATCCAGGTATCTCTGTCTATAGCGAAGTTCCTTATCCTTTAGTCCATGCCACTTCTCAGGAAGGATCCTGATGGATTTACTGAGAAGTTCAAAACTTTTCACGCCAAGTGACAGCTCTCCAGTCCTTGTAACAAATATGCTGCCTTCTATCCCGATCCAATCACCTATATCAAGTTGCTCCGAGAAGGAAGCATATTTTTCCTCACCAAGGCTGTTAAGGCTGAGAAAAAGCTGTATTTTCCCGGTAGAATCTTTGATATCACAAAAAGTAGCTTTACCATGTCTCCTGAATATCATGATCCGTCCGGCTATCCTGAATAGGCCCTCAGCCTTCTCTCCTGACGAGAGTCCTGAATATTTTTCCCTCAGGTCGGAAATATCAATATTTTTTTCAAATTTAGCGCTATAAAGCCTGACTCCCTTGCTCCTGAGGGATTTTACTTTATCAAGCTTTGCCTTAAGTGTCTCAGCAAGAGGCTCCTCAGTCTCCAGTAAATACTCATATCTGTCATCTGTTAACCTGGTTTGCTCATTTTTATTTTTAGAGCTACTATCATTCATTCTGTGGATTTCCTTTTAGATATTTTTTTGAATAGATGTCATTATAATTATTATAGCTTAAAGGCAGGGAAATAAAATTACCATTATTAAAAATACTTATTTTATTTTAAGCACTTTAAGCTTGATCATGCTTTGGGGTGTCTTTACCTGTATGTTGTCTCCGACTTTTTTACCCAGAAGCGCCATACCCATAGGGGACTCATCGGATATTTTATGATTTTCTGGATCAGACTCAACTGAACTTACAAGTATATATTTTCTCTTCTTATTTGAATCAAGATCCTTAACTTCAATATTGGAACCAATATCTATGATTTCATTATGATTATTTCCTTCAATGATCACATGATTGTTCAGGATCGCATTGATCTGTTCTATCCTGCCCTCAATGAACGCCTGCTCGTTTTTTGCATATTCATATTCATTATTTTCTGCAAGATCACCGGCATTATCCTTTGCATCCTTTAGTCTCTCGGCTATTTCTTTTCGCTTATTAGTGACAAGATCTTCTCTTTCCTCGATCAGCTTATCATGTCCTTCTTTGGTCAAACGGTATTCTTTCATTGGTTACTGCCCCCAGTACTTTCAAGCTTACTTTATTTCTACCGTAAATAGATACATAGCAAATAGTTTTAATATTTAATTGAGGTATTATATTGTATGAAAATAAAGATGTCAAAATAAATAAAATAACTTATAGACAAATATGCCTTATCCAGGTAAGTTCCTAGCCAAATCTACCCGTAATATAATCTTCAGTTCTCTTATCACCCGGATTGGTAAATATCTTATTGGTATCATCATATTCTATAAGTGTGGAAGGTTTTCCGAAGCTCTCCATGAGCAGGAATGCTGTCTTTTGGGATACCCTGGCTGCCTGCTGCATATTATGTGTAACGATGATTATTGTATAATTTTTCCTAAGGTCATCTATCAGATCCTCGATCTTCTGTGTCGAGATAGGATCAAGCGCGGACGCAGGTTCATCCATCAGGATTATTTCAGAGTCTACAGCCAGTACCCTTGCTATACATAATCTTTGCTGCTGGCCTCCTGAGAGATCCAGCGCACTTGTATTTAATTTATTCTTTACTTCATCCCATAGGGCAGCTTTTGTAAGGCTTGTCTCAATGATCTCATCCAGCTCCTGTTTTGAATGTTTTCTATGCAGTTTCGGCCCATAGGCAATATTTTCATATATGGTCTTTGGAAAAGGATTGGGTCTTTGAAAGACCATCCCTATTTTCTTGCGCAGCTCGACTACATCTATCGTATCTTTATATATATCTTTTTCATCAATTAATATATCTCCTTCCATTTTTGTATTGGGAAGAAGATCATTCATCCTGTTAAATGTCCGGAGATATGTAGATTTTCCGCATCCGGAGGGGCCGATCAATGCTGTAATGGTATTTTTTGGTATCTCCATCGAAATACCACCAAGAACTTTATTGGTCCCATAATAGAAACCATAATCTTTCACTTTTATTTTTGTGCCATTTACACTCAAAATAGCTGTACCTCATATTTATTTGATATTTTCATTAACGATCATATATAAAAAGCTAGATAAATTAAAAAATAATAATTCTTAAAGATCAATTGGAATGCCAGCAAAAATATTAATAAAACAACAATCAAGGCAACTATTTATTTTAATATTCCATATCGTGCTTGAATTTCTTTATTTTATCAGCCATATCTTCATCTGAAAGGGCGATGATCTCAATTGCCAGAAGTGCCGCATTCTTTGCGCCATTTATTGCCACGCAGGCAACAGGCACGCCTGAAGGCATCTGGACTATAGAAAGAAGTGAATCCATCCCGCCAAGGTCAGAAGTCTTTATCGGTACGCCTATTACCGGGAGTTCAGTATATGAAGCTATGACTCCTGGAAGATGTGCTGCTTTTCCTGCCCCTGCTATGACAATTCCTATACCAGATTTATTTAAGTTTTCCGCAAATTCTCTTGTCTTGTTTGGCATCCTGTGTGCTGAAAGTATATGAGTCTCACATTTGATCCCGAAACTTTTAAGGGTATCTGAAGCATTCTTCATTATGGGCTCATCTGATATGCTTCCCATCACAATAGCTACTTTCATTATATCTTTTTTCATTGAAGTCTCTCCTCTGCTTTATGGGCTATATCTTTTCTATACTGCATTCCATCAAATTTTATTTTACTCATAGCATCATATGCTTTTTTTCTCACTTCCCTGAATCCGGGAGCTAATGCGGAAAGGCCGAGTACCCTTCCCCCATCTGTAGCAATATCTCCATCCTGATTCCTGGTCCCGGAATGAAATACTATAATATCATCACCACTTTTAAAATTATCAAGTCCTGTGATTATATCACCTTTTGACGATGTGTCCGGATATCCGCGTGAAGCAGCAACCACACATATGCATTTATCACTGTTCCATGAAAGCGAGTCGACTCCAATATTTCCTTCCGCACATCCCATAAGAAGCGGGACCAGGTCATCATCAAGCCTGGGGAGGACCGCCTGGGTTTCAGGATCACCGAACCTGCAATTATATTCAAGGAGATAAGGTTCATCTCCACTTACCATTATTCCTGCATAAAGGATACCGCGGTAATCAATATTTTCTCTTCTAAGCGCTTCTGCAGTAGGGTAAATAATATTATCGAGAGCTTTTTTGTAAATGCTGCTGCTTATCATAGGGACCGGGCTGTAGCTGCCCATACCTCCGGTATTCTTACCTTCATCACCATCAAAGATCCTTTTATAATCCTGTGCAAGATCCATGGGGATTATCTTTTTTCCATCTGAAAGGCACAGTATTGATGTCTCGTATCCGGTAAGGAAATCCTCGACTATTACCCTTTCTCCCGAATCCCCGAATACCTGGCTTACCATACAATCATCCAGTGCCTTAATGGCCTCACTGGTATTCTGTACTATAAGCACTCCCTTTCCTGCGGCAAGACCGTCAGCTTTTATAACTAATGGAAACTTGTCCTGCTTTTTAATATATTCAACAGCTTCCATATATTGTGATCTCTCAAAAACAAAACCATCGGGAGTCGGAATGCCATACCTGGATGAGAGGTCCCTGGTGAATACTTTGCTTCCTTCAAGCATTGCAGCATCCTTTTTAGGACCAAAGGTCAGTATCCCCAGATTCTCCAGGTGATCAGCGATCCCATCGACAAGGGGAGCTTCGGGCCCGACTACAACAAGATCAATACCATTAGCTTCAATAAAATCAGTGATCCGTTCGAAACCACTTATGCTAATATCCAGGTCCACACATTCAGCTATTGAACTGATCCCGGCATTTCCCGGGACAGCATATACTTTGTCAACCAGATCACTTTGCGCAATTTTCCATACCAGGCAATGTTCCCTGCCACCACTGCCGATTACTAATACCTTCAATTTGCTCCTTAAACCTATTATGACAAAGAAAAACGAATATACTGATATTTTCATACCAGAAATATATTTATAATCTAAATAATAAGGGTCGATCGGTTATTTGATTCAAAAAGTCTCTTTTTTAGATTATCATCCCTGATGATTATCTGGTTCCTTTCGGGTCCTACACTTACCATGGACACCGGCACCTTAATTATCTCTTCAATACTCTCTATATATTTCCTTGCAGCCGCAGGCAGATCTTCATAATTCTTGATCCCTGTGATATCTTCTGTCCATCCTTCAAATTCTTCATATACCGGGGTACATTTATGGAGTATAGTCTGGTGGCATGGAAGATTCTTATAGACTTCCTTTTTATATTTATATGCTGTACATATCTTTATTTTTTCAAACCCTGAAAGTACATCGAGCTTAGTAAGTGCTATACTGTCAAGATAATTCAGCATAACAGAGTATTTAAGGACTACGGCATCAAACCAGCCGCATCTTCTAGGTCTTCCCGTAGTGGTCCCGTATTCATAGCCCTTCTCCCTCAGCAGGTCTCCTATGCCCCCTTCGATCTCGGTTGGAAAAGGTCCTGATCCAACTCTGGTAGAATAAGATTTCGCAATTCCGAGAACTTCATCCAGTCTTCCCGGACCCACTCCTGAACCGGTGCAAACTCCCCCGGCTGTAGTTGAAGAAGATGTCACATATGGATATGTTCCATGGTCAATATCAAGCATGGTAGCCTGAGCCCCTTCAAATAATACGCTCTTGTTCTGGTCAAGGAATTCATTTATCAAAAAAGCCGTATCAATAATATATTTGCCTATTCTCTCGGCATAAAGCATATAATCTTCATATATTTCCTCCGGGTCCAGAGGCTGCATACCGTATACTTTCTCTATGATAGCATTCTTCAGGGAGAGCTCTTCCTCCAGTTTTGCTTTAAATATCTTATGGTCCAGAAGGTCCTGTGTCCGGATACCGGACCTGGAAGCTTTATCAGAATAGACCGGCCCTATACCCTTATGGGTCGTACCTATTTTTGATTTTCCGAGACGGTGTTCCCTGGCCTTATCCAGGACTACATGATAAGGCATCACCATGTGCGCCTTGCAGCTTATCTTCAAGTTTTCAATATTGATATTTTTTTTCTTCAGATTATCAAGTTCCTCTATTAATACTGCAGGATTTAAAACTACTCCATCCCCTATAACGCAAGTTGCTTCAGGATATAGTATTCCTGAGGGGATCAAGTGCAATTTAAACACATCTTTACCTCTTACAACAGTATGACCGGCATTGTTCCCGCCCTGGAATCTCACGACCATATCCACCTGGCTGGAAAGCAGGTCCACTATTCTTCCCTTTCCTTCATCTCCCCACTGTGATCCTAGAATGGCTAAACTAGACATTTCCTTCACCTCGTTTTTCTACCTGATGTGATTTAGCTATATTTGAAAATAATGCAAATCTTTGATCAAATTGCAGCTTTACCTTTCCTATAGGTCCGTTTCTATGCTTGGCTATTATCAAGTCTGCCTCACCTTTTCTTTGTGAATTTTCATCATAATATTCATCCCTGTATACAAAAGCTACAAGATCCGCGTCCTGCTCTATTGAACCTGACTCCCTCAGGTCCGCAAGCTGTGGTCTTTTATTCTCCCGCTTTTCTACTTCTCTTGAAAGCTGCGAGACAGCGATTACGGGTATATTGAGTTCTTTGGCGATACCTTTCAGGTTCTGGGATATTTCAGTTATCTCCTGAACTTTATTGCCCCTGTAATTTGAAGTCGACTGCATCAGCTGAAGATAATCGACTATTATCATCTTAATACCATAAGTTGATACCATCATCCTTGCCCTGGATCTTAAGTCCATTACTGTTAGGAATGCTGAATCATCCACATACAACTTACATTCTGCAAGTTTTTCAATAGCACTGGCTAATCTCGTCCATTCATGTTCCCTTATCTTACCATCCCTTAGTCTCTGGAGATCGATCTTTGACTGTGCACTCATAAGCCTCTGGGCTACCTGGTGTTTTGACATCTCAAGAGAAAATACTGCAACCGGGATCTTTTCTTTGAGCGCAATATTATTTGCCATCCCGAGCACGAGGGAAGTCTTGCCCATACCCGGTCTTGCCGCAATTATTATTAGATCTGAATTATGGAAGCCGGAGGTCAAATGATCGAAATCTATAAAGCCTGTCGGAATACCTGAGATATCAGATCCTGACTCATGAAGCTTTTCTACTTCCTCATAGACTTCAGACACTATGTCCTTCATGATCGATACAGAGTTTTTACTGTTTCCCTGATTAAGGTCCTGGTAGATGGAGAATATCAGCTCCTGTGCCTTATCGACAGTTGCAACAAGATCCTCGGGAACCTCATAGCCCATAGTAGCTATATCAGTAGCAGCATATATCAGTTTTCGTAATATTGAGTGATTTCTTACTATCCTCCCGTAATATTCGGCATTTGCTGCAAGAGGTATATTGCTGATCAGTGAGTGGATAAAAGTTTTTCCACCTACTTCTTCAAGCATACTTTTCTTTTTTAGATGATCTGCAATCGTAATAGCATCTGCCGGCTCCCCCTTTGCAAAGAGTTCGAGAATAGCATCGAATATCATCTGATTCTGTTTCCTGTAAAAATCATCTGACTTGACTATCTCCAATACCGAGGATGTGGCATCCCTCGATATAAGCATGGCTCCTAGAAGTGACTCTTCAGCCTCAATATTATATGGAGGTATCCGCTGAAGCCTGCTGGTGTCCAGCGGTGATAAGCGGCTATTATTTTTTATTTTATCCTGCATAAGCTAAATAATTTTAGTCTTATTTATCTTTTTTATCAGATTTGCTTTTCTTTGAGTTCTCTTCTTCGTCTTCTTTTACTTCTTCAGCAGGTTCGGCCTCTTTAGACTCTGAAGCATCAGGAGGTACCACATCTTCTTTTGTGGCTTCCTGGGTTTTTCCCTTAGCAGCCTCAGCTTCTATATCAGCATCGATCTTTTCCATTTCTTCAGCTTCTGTTACTTTTTTTTCTTTCTGATGAGATTCTATCAGGGCCCTTGACTCATCATCAGGTTCCACTATCACTTTAATGGTCGCTTTTACTTCTTTGTATAATTTAATATCAACATCATATTCACCAAGTTCTTTTATATGCTCCGGAAGGTCTATCTTCTTTCTATCTATCTCAATTTTCTTGTCTTCCATTATTTTTGCCGCCAGGTCCTTATTGGTAATAGAACCATAAAGTTTACCCTCTTCACCGGTCTTCACGATAAAGTTTAAAATGATGTCTCCAAGACCTTCAGCTGTCTTGCTTGCTTCCTCAATATTTTTTGACTCAACCTTTATTGCAGCTTTTTTAACAAGTTCCATCTGATTTATATTACCCTTTGTGGCTATAACAGCTATTTCCTGGGGTATTAGATAATTATTGGCATATCCTGCCTTGACTTCGACTATATCGCCGATATCGCCTAATTTTTCCTGATATTGTTTTAATATTACTTTCAAGTCTTCCTCCCGTATAAATAAAGATTAGTTTTCATAATTTATTTTTTATTTTCTTTTTATTTTCCTGAAATTCGCCCATATATCGATGAGTCCCAATAATGGAAAAACTATAAGTGCAAGAGCAAAAAAGAACCACAAAGATGCAAATATAAGTACTTTCCAGATAATTCCCATCTTGAACCTGGCAAAAATTCCAAAAAGAACCGAGATTCCCAGCAACAGATAAAGAAGGCCGAATATTATTATCAAATTATAGCCTATTATATCCGCAACAGTATTTACTATTAAAGAGCCTCCATCTATCGAGCTGCCCATTTCCGGGACCAGGACAAGAACAAGCCCGATTATGATTCCCCAGACATAATACCAGGGAAGATCCCATCTTATAAATGGAACCATCGGTTTAAGCTCTATCTGGTATCTTTTAAATATCTTTACGCTGAAAACATGATTCAGCACACTTACTATCCCAAAAGATACTACTAATATCCCCGGCAGGATCTTTGGGATAAATCTCAGCATACCCTGCGTTTGAGCAATTACTTCACTCATCTGCGACCTGTCAAGCACCATCAGGCTGCTGTATGCATCCACAAAAGAATCATCCATCAGATTGTCTATATATTCATTATATACTCCAAGGGCCTCTGAAAAAAAATTTACCCTGTAAAAAGCAGAGAATAATATGATATACAGCATAATGGCTGCAAAAAATGTAAAGAATACTGCCCCGATCACCTGCCAGTAATCCTTATTATTTTCAACGGCCCACCTATAGATAAAAGCTACCGAAACGATCAGGATAATAGCTACCGGTGCAAGTATATAATTAAGCGCCAGTATCACCAGGCATGCTGTTGTTGCACATATGATGCCATCCCTTATCCTTCCCATTACCATAAGCAGGACCGAAGGTACCGGCAGTAGTGCTACCCCAAGCAATCCGATCCCCGGTACAAAGAATGAAAATACCAGGGCTAGAAATGTAAACAGGATAAGAAGTCCCAGATTTAATTTCTTTGTTTTTATCCTGTTCAAGTTATCAAAGGACATATAAAAATCTCTATAGACTATCTTTGATAATATGGGATCAAAGCGAGGACCCTGGCCCTCTTTATGGCCACAGCAACCCTACGCTGATGCTGAACACAATTTCCTGAAGACCTCCTGGGCCTTATCTTTCCTCTATCAGAAATATATCTTTCAAGCATGCCAATATTTTTATAATCAATAATATCTATATTCTCTTTGCAAAAAAAACAATACCTCTTCCTTTGTCTTAGACCGCCAGGGCCCGCATTTTTATCTCTCTCATTCTTCCTATCATTATCTCTAATATTCTTTTTCCTTGCCAACTGTCTTTCTCTCCTTTCCTAAGTATTCAACCTGGATCATTTATTATCTGTATTATTTATTAAAATGGTATGTCTTCATCTGTGAAATCTACTTCTTCCTTTGTACTGCTGGCAGCCGCCACCCCTCCACTGTCCATTTTTGGATTCTTTTCAAGCTTGCATGTAGCAAATTCCAGGCTGGGCCCGATCACGCTGGCTATTATTTTTACAGTTGATCTCTTTTGACCTTCCTTATCTTCCCAGCTATCCTGTGAAAGCCTTCCTGATACAATTACACGATCGCCTTTACCCAGGCTCTCAGCACAATTCTCCGCCAGCTTATACCATGCGGTTACATTAAAGAAATCTACTTCGGTCTGCCACTCACCTGATTTTTTATTCTGGATATTACGGTTTACTGCAAGCCCAAAGCTTACTACAGCCGTTCCGCTTGGAGTAAAGCGGAGTTCAGGATCTCTAGTAATATTTCCCAGTATGGTTATATTGTTGACACTAAAAGCCATATAATATCACCCTTTTCTGATCATAATAATTTTGATTATTGCTCACTTTTTACTACCATGTGACGTAAAACAAGATCATTGATCTTATTAATACGGTCAAGCTCAGGAATAATATCACTTGTACCATTGAAATAAATAATGGCATAGAATCCATTATCCTGTTTTTTGATTGGATATGCGAGTTTTTTGACGCCCCATTTATCTATCTTGGCTATCTCGCATTTTTCTTTTTCAAGAAGTGTAGTTAGTTTCGCTATCTCCTGGTCGATCTTTTCTTCTTCCAGTGTAGCCACAAATATAACAGTTAATTCGTACTCTTTCAATCTCGCGATCCTCCTTTGGACTAATTAACAAAATTAGGTTCTACTTATGAAATAGAACAGAAAGATGAAAAATATTCAGTTTTTCAACTTGCATTAACATTAGGGATAGTATAACAAATAAAACTATTAATCAATAATAATCTTACCCTTTTTTTGACCACAAAAATAATATTTTCTATTGACTATTCCTCATATAAACATTCGTGCAGGGATATGGTATCTCAATGCCTTTCTTGTCAAATTTATCCTTTATCCTTTTCCTGAGCTGCCTGGATATATTCCACTGTTCACCCGGTTTTACTTTGCACACCAGCTTAAAAACTATAGCAGAGTCCCCAAGCTCGCTTATTCCATCATCGCCAAGTATCTTAGGTCTTTCAAGGATCATTTTCATATATTTTTTATCAATCATTATCTCATCAAATATTTCCTCAAGGACCTCTACTACCCTGTCTGTGTCCTCATCATAATGGACCCCGACTTCCACGACTGCCCTGGACCACAGATGGGTACGGTTGCCAAGTACTGTTATCTCCCCATTGGGGAAATAATGTACTGTTCCCGCGATATCCCTTAATACTGTTGTCCTCAGATTGAACCTTTCCACTGAACCTGTGATGTCCCCTACACTTACAACATCGCCTACCTGGTACCATTGTTCAAAAAGTATAAAGACTCCGTTTATAAGGTCCTTTATCAGGCTCTGGGCCCCGAATCCTATAACGATCCCTGCAACACCTGCGCCTGCAAGAAGAGGAGTGACGCTGATGCCCAGCTGGTCTGCTATTATCATGGCAGCTGCTATAAAGGCTACAATTATTACAAGATTTGATATAACACTGTTAAATGTGAGCGTACGCTTTCTTACAAGTATCCGGTCCTCGGGGATCTTCTTTTCAACAAATCTCCCGAGCCTTCTCCTGACAATACTGACAATTATCACAAAGACCGCAAAAGCTCCTGCGATTATTACTATATCTATCCAGTTATTTAAAAAATTCTGGATAAAGCTCCCATTCATTATGCTTGTACTTTCTTCCATTTGTAAAACCTCCGGTTTATTTATTATTCCTTAAACTACTGTATATTTTTATAACTTTATCCTCAGTATCATCATATACCGGTTTCAAATGTCCTGTATAATTTATTGCTGATATATATGGATACCCCTTATCGATTACTGCAATATTTATTGCCCCCTGCCTTTGTATTATCGATTTCCAACGTGCCAGGGGGATCTGCAGCCAATATACTAAAAGTGATAGTATCACACCCCCGTGTGCGACTACTGCGACACTTGTACCATCAATGTTTTCAGAAACGACCCTATTGATCTCTGCTGTCGTCCTCTCTGTTGTTTCCTTGAAATTCTCCCCGCCGGTGGGTCTATTATTATATGGATCCTCAAGCCAGTTTTGGTAATCCTTGTGATATTTCTCATTTATTTCATGAAATTTCAGGCCTTCCCACTTGCCAAAACTCATCTCTTTCAGGTCATCCCTGACTTTTATCTTTAGATCCCTCCTGCCTTTTATTTTCTCTGCCGTAAAAAGAGTACGTTTTAAGGGACTGGAATAAATATTTGCAAACTCTACCCTGGAAAGGTACTTTGCCGCCAGCTTTGCCTGTTTGATACCGACCTGGTTCAGTTCTATATCGTGATCCCCCTGATATCTTCCCTCTTCATTCCATCTGGTCTGCCCATGTCTTATTAAAAATAATTTTACTCCCACTTATGGCCCGTCTTTCTATGATCTTTAATTTCTCATCTTAATCATGCTTTTGAAAAAATCCGCCCGGCTTTGCCAACTTTAAAAATACAGATATCCGGGAGTTGTATAAAAAGTGATAAATTTTAAAATAATGATACCATCTAGCGGATAAATTTTGTAGAATTACATAGATACCAGTTCTAAAAGGGTCTGTTTTCTGTAATGGTGATTTTTGCCGGAGGGAAGGACTATATGAAAAAGCTTGCAGTCATATGTCTTATCGCTATATTCGCACTTGTTTCTACTATCATTCTTTCTTCCTGCATGAAGACAGTCACATTGTATTTTGCCTCCCTTGAAGATGACCGGGCATATCTCGTAAAAGAAACGAGGGAAGTAAGAAAAACCGGGGAAAGTATTTATAAGACCCTGATCGAGGAATTAATAAAAGGTCCCACATCTCAAGATCTCTACCCTACCATTCCTTCCGACTCTATAGTTAATTCAGTGAAATTGTCTGGTGACCTGGCAATAGTAGACTTCAATCTCCGCATAATCACAAATTATGAAGATATTCCTCACAGCTCGACTACTGAGACCCTGGTTATTTATTCAATTGTAAATACACTTACGGAATTTGAAGAGATCAAGATGGTAAAAATAACCATAGAAGGTAAAGACAGCGGTGAAATCGACGGCATATTTATAGAGGATTTCTGGGGACATATAGGCATTTATGAAAATTTTTATAGGAATACAGAAATAATAAAGGACAATGGATAAAGCTTTCAATTTTGATGAACAATTCCGGCTGTCACTGAGCAGTACAAAGAATACAAAAAATATAGGATGGCTGTGTACATATACACCTGAGGAGCTGATAATAGCCGCAGGCTTTAATCCTGTCAGGATCCTTGGCAGTAAAAGACTCAATAGATCAGAAAGCTATTTTCCGATAAATTTCTGCCCTTATCTTAAATCAAGCTGGGAAGCTCTCCTTGATGCAGGAGATACTCTCTCTGCAGTGATATTTACAAATTCATGTGATGGAATGCGGCGCCTCTACGATACCGCAGAACATTACCTAAAAAACATACCGGTCCATATGCTTGATGTCCCCAGAAATACTGATGACCGCTCTAAAGACTTTTTTACTTTAAATCTTGAGGACCTTAAAGTATTCCTTGAAGGTCTTTCAGGAAATAAAATAGAAAATGATAAAATAGCCAGAGCAATAAAGCTCATGAACCGGAAAAGAACACTGCTTGCAGATTTTAGTGAATTATTCTTTAAGGGCCATACAGATATAAATATATCTGACTATTACAAAATAATGGAACTATCAACTTTATCACGGACTGGTGATTTCATTCCTGAGTTTGAAAAACTTGTAGATTCACTTGATCAGGAGAAAAACAATAGATCCGGCCCTTCCGGAAAAGTGAAGGCATCAAAAGATAATAATATTCCTGAAGTGATGATAATCGGTAATCTGATCACAGAGGAGAAGCTCTGGGACATGCTCTCATCAATTGACCTGAGGCTTGTATCAGACGACCTGTGTATTTCAAACAGGTATTACACCATGCTTGTAGCTAATGGATCACCTGACCGGTCCGGTGATGGGAACAAGCGGAAGAAAGATATGCTTCTCAGGGCATTATCTGAAAGATATCTCAGCAAGCCTCATTGTATGAGGATGGCCGATATGGGGGCCAAGGTAAAAGAAATTATAGAAAAAGTAAAAAAAGATGATGTCCGGGGGGTTATTTTTATAAGCCTTAAGTTCTGCGATACCATGCTTTACTCATTCCCGCTAATAAAGCAGGCTCTTGGTAAACTGAAGATACCGGTGCTTTATCTTGAAATAGAATATAATAATTTTTCTGCGGGACAGGTCAAGACCCGTACCCAGGCTTTCCTGGAAATGCTTTAAATCATTGGATATATTATGGGAGTAAAAGAAAAAGTTAAAACCAATATACAGAGGAATCTAAATCAGCAGTATATTAAAAGACTTCTGGGGATAATTGCAAGGAAACCGGTACTATATGCATACGGCCGTACTTCCCCGTCTGCTACATATAAATACCTGAATACAATTTCAATCAAAAGCATGCAGGACGCCTATAATGGCAAACAAGCTGTCGGTTTCGGTTCCCTCTTTCTGCCTTATGAGTTTTTTCATGGTATTGGCTCCACACCTTTCCTTCCGGAAGTGATGGCCGGTTTTACCGCAAGTCTCGGACTGGCTGACCGGACTCTTGAAAAAGCAGCTTCAAGCTGGTATTCACAGGACCTGTGCACATTTCACCGGAGCGCTTCCGGAGCGGTTGAGATGGACATTTTCCCAAGGCCTTCATTTATCATCAGCTCAAACCTTGCCTGTGACGCTGCACAGAAATCTTTTTACCATTTCGGAAAGATCTATGGTATAGAGAAGCAATATTATCTATTGGACGTCCCATATAATAATAATCCTGAAGCGGTAAGCTACCTGTCAGGACAATTAAAGGAAATAGCAGGAAATATTATCGAGAATACAGGTCTTCAGGAAAATATGTCCAGGCTTTCTGAAACGATCAGGATTTCAAATGAATTCAGGAAATGGGCGCTAAAAGTAAATGCCCTCAGGAGAAAACTCCTGGACTATCCTTCATACTATAATGGTCTAAGTTTTATCCTGCCCTTTCACGGCCTGGCAGGTACCAGGGAGACTGTTGCACTTTATAAACTGATGCATGCCGAACTTAAAGATATTCTCAAGACCCAGCAGAGCCAGTCTGCTGAAAAAAGATCCATCCCCAAAAGGATACTGTGGCTGCATCTAAAACCTTATTATAATAATGATATTTTCGAGATCATGGAGCAGTCAAACTGCAGTGTAGCATTTGAAGAAATAAATAATGTCTACTGGCCCGAACTTGATCCCGCCAAACCTTATGAAAGTATGGCCATAAAAATGCTGTCTCATCCTCTTACAGGGAAAATTGAGAATAGGCTAAAAGCATTGAAGCAGATGGCATCGGATTATGATATTGACGGGGCCGTGCTGTTTTCACATTGGGGATGCAGGCAGAGCAATGGTGGCGCAAGGATAATAAAAGATTTTTTCGCGAAAAAAGGAATACCACTCCTTGTGCTTGATGGTGATTGTGTTGACCGGAGTAATTCTTCTGCCGGACAGATAAAGACTAGACTCCAGGGTTATATGGAAATCCTTGATTCAAAATAATTATAATTTTAATTAATCTATATGCTAGAAGGAAGGGCTCAATATGTACACTTGCGGGATAGACATCGGTTCAGTATCTACGGAGGTTGTAATCCTTGAAAATAATAATGGAGAAGCCAATGGAAAGATACTCTCCTATATCATCTCCCCTACAGGAGCCAATAGCAAGATCGCTGCTGAAAAAGCCCTGACTGAAGCCTGTAATTCTTCAGGCATTGACAGGGAAAGTATAGGACCCATAGTGGCAACCGGATATGGAAGGATAAATGTACCTTTTGCAGATAAAAACATAACCGAGATCAGCTGCCATGCCCGTGGAGCAATATCTACCTTCCCGGATACCAGGACTGTCATAGATATAGGCGGCCAGGATAGCAAGGTCATCAAGCTTGAAGATGGTAATCCTATAGATTTTTTAATGAATGATAAATGCGCAGCTGGGACTGGTAGATTCCTGGAAGTAATGGCAAGAGCTCTTGAGATCGAACTGGATAGTTTTACCGATATCTTCCTTTCAACTGCTGAGCATGTCGATATTTCCTCTACATGCACGGTGTTTGCAGAATCTGAAATAGTGTCCCTTATAGGCCAGGGCATAGACAGGAACAAGATAATCCGCGGACTTATTTATTCTATAGTCTCCAAGATGACTTCCATGGTCGAAAGGATAGGCCTTGAGGAACCTGTATGCATGACGGGTGGAGTTGCAAAAAACATGGGAGTGGTAAGAGCCCTTGAAGAAAAGCTGGGGGTCAAGATAAAAATACCTGATGAACCCCAGATCACGGGTGCTCTTGGTGCGGCATATCTTGCTCAAAAAATATAACCGATTTTATCCTTATGTCTCCCCCCATATCCTGGATAGATAAGGAGATCGCTTCATTTCATATATCTTTTATAAAAACCGTGCCCGTTACCAGTTTTAGCTCTTGGGGCTTTTATCTCCTGTTACATGATATTCAAATATTTCTCTTCTTTTTTTCGACTGTCCCGGATGGCATTATAATTAAATAAATGTATACAATAGGAAAAACAAAGTTTCCGGCAATTAGAACTTTAAATTAAAAAAAAATAATATATATTTAATTTGTATGAGTAACAATTAAGTATTATAATAATTAACAAATAATTAAATACAATATTATATATAAGTATATATAAAAAATGTAGATATTAAGTCTTTAACATAAATAGGGAAATAACTGTTTTCATTAGATGCAATACTCTTCCTGGACAGTAAGAGGCGGTCAGGGAATTTTAGCAAGAGGATAGGATATTATCTATATGAGCAAAGAAAAAACAGACCATAGGTTTAAAAGCCTTATAGAGAATTCTCCTAATGGAATAGCTACTGTAAATAAAATAGGAATTATTACTTTTTGTAATCCTACATTCTTAAAGCTAACCGGTTATCCGGAAGATGAAATAGTAGGAAAACATATATCTAGACTTCCCACAATACAAAAAAAAGATATTCCCAGATACCTAAAACTGGTAATCTCTGCATTTAAGGGAAGCAACCTCCCGGAAATTGAGTTTGAATATATAACAAAAAGTAAAGAAATACGTTTTGGCAAGGCTATTCTGAGTTTAGTTAAAAAAGATGGTAAAGTAATTGAGCTCATGCTTATCCTCAGGGATGTCACAGATGAAAAAAATACTGAAAAAGTTATATTATCTGAGAGGAATAAATTTAAGTCTTTGATAGATGGTTTAACTGCTGCTGACATTGGAATAGACATAGTCGGGCTGGATTACAAAATTTATTATCAAAATAAGCTTTTAGAAGATGCTTTCGGCAAATTATCAGGTGGGGAGTTATGTTATAAGACATATAAAGGTTTTAAAGAACCATGTGAAGATTGCAATATAGATAAAGCACTGAAAGAAAAAAAGCCCTTTAGTAGGGAGGAAAGAGGAAGTGATAATAAAATCTATAATGTACTTTCAGCACCTATTCCTTATTATGATGGAAAAGGGGATAAGGTAATTGAAGTTATAACAGATATTACAGAGAAGAAAAACACAGAATTGAAAATTAAGGATAGTTATACAAAACTACAAAAAACATTTGATGATACTATAAAGACTCTGGCCTCTATTCTGGAAACCAGAGACCCATATACTTCAGGCCATCAGAAAAGAGTTTCGCAACTAGCTATCGGTATCTCAGAAGAAATTGGACTTACTAAAGAAAAAATTGAAGCTATCAAAACCGCAGCTCTACTGCATGACATAGGTAAAATAAATATTCCAGCCTCAATACTGGCAAGACCTGGTAAAATATCTGATATTGAATATGAAATGATCAAGACTCATTCTCAACTAGGATATGATATATTAAAAAATATAGAATTTCCTTGGCCTGTTGCAGATTTTATTCTTCAGCATCACGAAAAAGAAGATGGTTCAGGCTATCCCAATGGACTCAAAGGAAAAGACATTTCAGTTGAAGCAAAAATTCTTTTAGTGGCAGATGTAATTGAAGCGATGTCTTCTCACAGACCCTATAGACCTGCATTGGGGATGGATAAAGCTTTAATGGAAATAAAGAAAAATAAGGGGAAACTATATGACCCAAAAGTAGTGGACGCCTGTATTGAATTATTTAAAAATAAAGATTTTAAATTTACAGATTAATATTTCTATATAAGGGTCAAACAGACAAAGAGGCTAAAGGAACCGGGAAGAGAAAAGGTTTCCGGCATTATTCATTTTACAGATCCCATCAATTCTATTGCTTTTTGAAGCTGGCTTTTCCTGCCTGAGATCTTTCTATTCAGTTTCAGGGCAAATACTTTTTCAAGAACTTCTTTAAACTTATATGAAGGTTCATATCCAATGTCTTTAAGGTCCTTTCCGCTTATCTCGAGTTTTACAGCCGAAAGTCTCATAAAGTATTTTCTTATGTTCTTTTTGTATTCCGGGCCCCAGCTGTGTGCGATGACCTGGAGTTCGGGCCGGTAACCCCTTACTGTCCGGTAAAGCGTATAATTATCTTTTACCGGGTACTGTATCTCTTTCCTGGCTTTATTTAAATGACTGCGGACTTCTACAATAACTGCAGCATCCTTTTTTCTTATCTTCATCTTTACACACCACTTCTCTATATCTGAAGTGCTCATATTCTCAAAGAGAAGTATCAGGAAAAGTCTCCATTTCTTTACTTTTTCGCCGGTGAAAGGTCTCATCTGATCCAGGGATCTCAATACTTTCCTGGCAGCTTCCATAAAGACCCTGTCAATGGTGATTCCTATTTCTATCTTTGCAAGGACCCCAAGTTCATATAATCTTTTTATGGCACTATAGGGTTTTTCTTCATTGAGTATATAGATAAGTTCATCCCTGATCCTGACACCGGTCAATTTGGGGACTATATCCATATTTATTGTGTTTACTGCAAGGTTCTCAGTCTCGGGGTCCATTGTAAAACCAAGTCTTTTTTCAAAGCGGACCGCCCTGAATATCCTTGTCGGATCTTCTATGAAGCTCATTTTGTGAAGTATCTTTATTTTCTTATCCTTCAAGTCCTGTCTCCCGCCAAAATAGTCGAGTATCTCTCCAAAATTTTTCTTATTTAAGGAAAGTGCAAGACTGTTTATGGTGAAATCCCTTCTAGCAAGATCTTGCTTTATATTCCCGGATTCAATACTCGGAAGTGCGGCTGGTTTTTTATAATACTCTACTCTTGCGGTAACAATATCTATGTGTTGCCCGTTTTTAAGCACAAGGACAGAGGTCCCGAATTTCTGGTGAGTTTCCAGTTTGGCATCTAACCTGTCAGCCAGTTTCTGTCCAAACTCTATTCCGTCGCCCTCCACCACAATATCAATATCATAATTTGGGATACCCAGGAGTGCGTCTCTCACGATCCCCCCTACAAGATATGTATTTACTTTAAATGACTTTGAAATGCTGGATACAGCTTTTAGTATACCTTTTACATCTGTTGGAAAGAATTCAATTATTTGTTCATAATTCCTACCATGCAGATATCTTAATACATCTTTCCTGGTGATTATCCCCACTATTTTCCTTTTCACGACAATGGGAACTCTTCCGATACCATTTTCAATCATTAAATCCTGGATCTTGTTTATACTGGTTCCGGGACTTGCTTTAACCATATTGTGGGATTTAAATCCTTTTACAGGAGCATGGGAAAGGCCGTGTTTTATGGCCTTATCGACATCTTTCCTCGTTATGATCCCGGCAAGTAGTCCAGTTTCTCCTAATATGGGAATACCTGAGTGACCAAATTTTTTAAGTATCCTGTCTACCTGTTTTATGCTGTGATCCTGGGATATGGTTCTTACCGGATAAGACATTATATCTCTTGCCAGGAGTGGTTTTTCAATATTTTTCCTGAGGGAATCTATGATTTTTTTTTCGATCTCTTCAAAAGCCGAGGCACTTAATACGGCAGACGCTGCCTGGGGATGGCCTCCCCCGCCGAGTGCACCCAGCACCCTTGATACATCCACACTCTTATCATCATTTCTGGCTACTACATATACTTTCCCCTTCATCCTGGCCCAACAAATGACTATGCTTACCTCTTCTATCTGTGAAAGTTTCCGGGTGAGCACTGAAAGACCCTCAATATAGTGGGGCATGTCTACCCATGACATCAATACCTCTTTTTCATTTACTTTTATTATTTTTGAGTTAATGATCAGTTTTTCTAAAAGTCCATGCTGGTCCGGGGAAAGGGACAGATTTAAAAACTTAAGCGCTATAAAAAGATCAGCCTTATTTTTAATTAAATATGCTGCAGCTTCCAGGTCACTTGCAGAAGTGGAAGGATAAGTAAAAGAACCGGTATCTTCATATATCCCTATTAAAAAAAGTGTTGCTTCCAGAGGTGTTATTGCCACCCCTTTTTTATGAATATATTTTACCAGGATTGAGGTAGATGCCCCAATATCCTCCGAGTGATCTTTTTTTACCTTGAGGTCCTTTCCGGTTTTTAAATGGTGGTCATAGATGATCACTTCTACTCCGGGATCCTCAAATACCTGCTGCGCCGGACCTATTCTCGCCTTAAGCCTAGTATCTATCATTATCAGCTTTTTTACTTCTTTAAAATCCAGGTCTCCTGCCTCGACCAGCAAAGGAAGTTCATCCTCGTAAAGGGAAATAAATTTACGGACATTTGAGTTTATGGCAGTAGGAAGGACTATGGAGGCTTCAGGAAATAGCTTTTTTGCGGCAACCATGCCAGCAAAAGAATCAAAGTCAGCACTTAGATGGGTAACGATTATTTCCATAAACAGTGGTAATTTTATAGTATATTAAAATAATGCTTTGAAAATTATAATAAAAATATTTATATATCAAAAAATGGTGTTTAAAAATATTTTTCATAGCTTATGATCTCAGTAAGTGGTTTCCTTCCCCTGACTGATCCTTCCCTTGCAGGATAGCCGAGCGGAGTAAGGGCCACTACTCTTACTTCTTTAGGAACACCCAATATATCCTTGACCAGTTGTTCCTTGAATGCCCCGATCCAACAGGTCCCCAATCCTTTTTCGGTAGCTGCCAGAATAAGATGCTCAAGGGCGATCGCAATATCTATCGGATAGCTGTTCATATATCCACCCATGGTCCCATAAGCTTCTTCTTCTTTTGCACAGGCAGCTATTATCACGGGAGCTTCTTCCATAAATGACTGATTATTGCACGCGTTCGCAAGGTCCATTATTACTTTTTTGTTTTTAACAATAACTAGCTTCCAGGGTTGAAGATTTTTTGCAGATGGTGCTTTTCTGAAAGCCTGCAATACGTATTTCAACTTATCTTCCTCGACCTCCTGGTCTTTATAGGAGCGGATGCTCCGTCTTTTCTCAATAAGCTCCATCAATGTAGTAAAACTCTTCATATGGATTCGCCCTCCTTAAAGTAAATTGAAATTACTGATGATTAAAATCTAAACACATCAATATATTAGCACCAGCTATTTTTTTAGTAAAATTATTTTTCGGAAGAATCCTCTTGCATGGCCAATATTCCTAACCTGTAAAGGTTAACCAGTCTCGAAGTAATGTCCCCCGGGACAGATCCTTTTACATTATGAATATCTATTTTTTTTACCGGTAATATCTCTATTACTGAATTAGTCAAAAAGACCTCTTCCGCATTTATGAGATCGCGGTAATGAAGTTTTTTCTCCCTAATTTTGATGTCATTTTCCCTGCAAAGATCGACTACAACACTTCTTGTCACTCCGGGTAATATATTCTGGGAGAGTGAGGGGGTATAGACTGCCCTGTTCATTATAATAAATATATTTGTGACCGCACCCTCAAGGACCAGTTTATCAGCCGTAAGGAAAAAAGCCTCATATGCATTCTTTGAGAGAGCTTCGTTTTTTGCATAAAGATTCTCAAAATAATTCATAAGTTTATGTGTATAGACAGGATTCCTGGTCGATATCCTCCTTATTGTTGAGGAAATAATATCCACGCCTCTTGAATATAAAGCAGGAGAAGGGACTGTAAGTTTTTTTGTGATTATTATAAGTGAATTATTGTATCTGCCGCTGAAGCTAAAATCACCCAGATGCTCCCCTCTTGTTACCATTATTTTTATATATGCATCACTTTTCAGCAGCCTGTTTTTTTTAAGAGTCTTTTCTACCGCTGCCATTACATGGTCCTTATCAAAGCTGTGATTGAACCTTAATGCCCTGAGACTTGTAAAAAGCCTGTCCAGGTGGCGGGAAAACATAAAAATATTTCCCCTATAGCTTCTCAAAGTCTCAAATACTCCGTCACCAAAAGCAAAACCCCTGTCTGATACCGGGATCTTTGCTCTGCCGGATGAAAACAGCCTGCCATTAATATATGTATACTCAAGCATAGCCATACTCCTGGAATAATAATTTCATATTAAATAGCCTTTACCATATTATTTTACCGGGTTTTATCAGCTAAAAGATTATCCTTTTTAAAGAAATTCAGAGTATCCTCCAGGGCAATACCCTTATCCAATGTCTCCTGATACTCCATCATGGGTTCAGAATCTGCTACGATCCCTCCTCCAACATTATAATAGAACCTGCCATCTTTTATTATAAAGGTTCTGATGACAATATTTAAGTCCATGGTGCCGTCGATTGATATATATCCTATTGAACCTGTATATACTCCCCTGCTCGAAGGTTCGAGCTCATCTATTATTTCCATAGCTCTTATTTTTGGTGCTCCCGTGATCGATCCGCCCGGAAAAGCCGCCTTTAATATATCAGCAGCATCGATTCCTCTTTTTACTTTTCCGGTTACCGTTGAGACTGAGTGAAATACTCTTGCATATTTTTCAATGACTGCATGCTCAACTACATCTACAGAACCATAATAACAGAATTTTCCAAGATCATTACGCTCGAGATCAACGATCATATTAAGCTCTGCCCGGTCCTTTGGACTTTCTGCAAGTTCTTTTGCATATTTTGCATCTTCTTCACTGTTCTTACCTCTTGGCCTGGTCCCCTTTATAGGTCTTGTCTCTATTATGTCATCCTTCTGGTAAAGGAATCTTTCAGGAGAAGAACTGCCGATAACAAATTCAGGAAATCCCAGATATGCAGAAAAGGGCGCAGCATTTTTTCTTCTCAAAATATAATACATATCCATGGGATCAATATTTGCTTCCGAATGGAATCTTTGTGAAAAATTGACCTGGTAGATATCACCCTCATATATGTATTTTTTAGTCCTCTTTACACTCTCAATATATTCCTTTTTGTTCATATTCGACTTAAGCCTGATGGAAATACCACCGCCTTTTAGATATTTATCTACTATGTCTTTACGGATATCTTTTTTCCTCTCATCAATTATATCCTGAAAGTTTTCAAAATCCTTTTTTACCCTTTCCATTATCGCCATATCATCTGTCCCCGGATCTGCCAGGTCCATAGGTTCAAATAATTCCCTGAGCCTGTCTTCCCTGTTATTGCCGGACTTTTGTGTATCCCCGGATGGGCAGATAATGAAATTTCTTATGAAATACCATTGTTTTTCCTGGTGGTTCCAGGCCAGTACTTTATTGTAATAATTCTGGTAGATAATAGGGATGTTTATATCATCAATAGTGCTTTTTGGAAGTTCCTCTAAATGATCTTTAAGATCATATGAAAAATATCCCATAAATCCCCCGATAAAGTCTGGAATATTTTTATCTTCTCTCCTGGCTAAAAGTTTAATCTCACTAATATCATCACCCTTATTGTAGAGCACCCTGATATTATCCCTTTTCTCTTCTTTCAGATTAAAAATAAAATTATTAAGATTTTCCTTAAAATACTTCAGGGGATGATAATAGGAAAAATTATTTATTTTTTTTGAAATATTGATAAACTCGTTTTTTAGCCCGCAGCTTTTTATCGAAAAAGAGGGTTCCCATCCAATATATGAAAACCTGGAATATTTATCAAATTGCAGGCTGCTGTCCAAAAAACATAAATAGTCGGATCCTCTTAACTGATAAGCAATGTCCTGGGGACTTAAGTTAAGGGCGACTTCTGTTATTGTAGATATTATTCTCATAGATCAATAAAATTTTCCAGAATCCTCATCCCATTGTCTGTCAGGAAAGATTCGGGATGGAACTGTATACCCTCCAGCGGATAATCTATATGCCTTATTCCCATGACTATATCATCTGTAGTATGCGCAGTTACTTTTAGAAAAGGAGGTATAGTGTCTTTTTTTAAGATAAGAGAATGATAGCGGGCAGCTGTAAAGGGGCTGTCCACTCCTTTGTAAATTGTTTTTCCATCATGATGAACTTCGGATACCTTTCCATGCACCACAGTTCCTGAATTTATAACCTCGGCTCCAAAAACTTCTCCTATGGATTGATGTCCCAGACAGACACCAAGTATAGGGATCTGCTTATAAAATCTCTTGATCAGGTCCTTTGATATCCCTGCATCATCAGGTCTCCCGGGTCCTGGAGAGATGACTATTTTTGAAGGTGCCATATCTTCTATCTCATCCAGATCTATCTTATCATTTCTCCTGACTTTTATATTTTCCCCAAGGATGCCCAGGAACTGGACCAGATTGAAAGTAAAGGAATCATAATTATCAATCATCAATATATCAATTTTTTTAGTATTTTTCTTTTGTTTAACCGCCATTATCTCTTCCTTTCTGTCAATAAAAGGAATTATATTCAAATATAGGCAAAATCACAAAAGAAAATTCTATTTTTTCAATCATCATCCCAATCTGCAGTTCTGTCCATATTATTTTGATCTTTATGGTGAAAAATTCTACATGTATTCGCTCCTGCACCGGGAATTAAGCTAAGCCCTTCACAGTGAGATCATTCAGGTCCTTAAAACTATTGATTTTTAAAATATTAGCAGTAGAATTTTTTTATATGATAAGCGTTAATAATCTTACAAAAGAATTTGAAACAGTAACTGCTGTTAAAAACATATCCTTTGATATAGAAGAGGGCGAGATATTTGGTTTCCTTGGCCCCAATGGAGCCGGAAAGACTACCACCATCAGGATGCTTTCTACCCTTATTTCCCCCACCTCGGGAAATATTACAATAGATGGGAAGGACTCGAAAACCAATGGAAAACATATAAGATCCATCATCGGACTTTTGACTGAGTCGCCCGGGTTGTATGAGAAGATATCCGCTTATGCTAATCTTGATTATTTCTCGAGCTTCTATGATATGCCGGATAAACAGAGGAAAGACAATATAGAAAAATATCTCAAGATGTTTGGTCTCTGGCAGAGAAAGGATGACCTTGCAGGCACCTATTCTAAGGGTATGAAACAGAAACTTGCGCTGACCCGTGCTCTCATCCATGAACCCAGGATACTTTTCCTGGACGAACCCACTGCCGCGCTTGACCCGGAAAGTGCCCATATGGTCAGGAGTTTCATAAAGAACCTCAAAAGGGAAAAGACCACTGTATTTCTCTGTACCCATAATCTATCAGAAGCTTCGACCTTATCTGACAGGATATGCTTCATCAAAAAAAAGATAATAAGAATAGCATCGCTTGGAGAGCTTCAAGACCATGATAGACACCGTAAAGTAGAAATAGTCTTTGCACGGATGATGCTAAGAGATTTGTTCCTGTC
>PVMK01182300.1_pt1 | contig 42316 bp, 52 predicted proteins | sample 1853481 | NCBI WGS metagenome assembly PVMK01 (sample SAMN08533507, study PRJNA380276) | Marine sediment metagenome, whole genome shotgun sequencing project.
CAGGAGTCCTTTTGGAGTACATGTATATGCGATCGGGGGCAATGAGATATTTGCGAGGATGGCTGGAGTCAATGTTAAAAGAGTCAGGATCGGGACCTATGTAATATCAGCAGTTCTGGCTGCAGTTGCAGGATTAATAATAGCAAGCAGGATAGGTTCAGGTATCCCAAATGTCGGTAATCCTTACATGATGGACTCATTGACTGCGGTTATAGTAGGAGGTACGACATTTGCAGGTGGACAGGGTTTTGTTTTAGGTTCCCTGGCTGGAGCAGTCATTATATCTGTGATCAGCAATGCATTAAATATCAGTGGAGTATCTCCATTTTACCAGTATATTGCCAAGGGAGCTATCTTGCTGATTGCCATGATAATTAATTCCCGTAGAAAAAAGGTATAACTTAAAATGAATAATATAGAGAGTGATCTAAAGACTGAAAAAAGTAAACTTGGTGTAAAGGACATTCTTTTAAAGATACTAAGAAATGGTGGAGTTTATCTTGCTCTATTAATATTTATAATAATTTCCGGTATATTAGAGCCAAGATCTTTAGAGGTGGGACACGTTCTTGATATTCTTAAAAATACATCTGTGCTGGGGATAGTGGTAATAGCACAGACTTTACTGATAATTACAAGGGGAATAGACCTTTCAGTCGGAGCTCATCTAATATTGATCACCCTGATAATCGACGGTATCTCGATGGGAGTTCCCCAGAGGACTGTGTTTGTGATAATATTTTCCCTGGTTGTAGGTGCACTGATCGGCCTGATCAATGGTTTACTAGTAGTAAAGCTCAAAATAGAACCTCTTGTGAGTTCTCTCGGAGTTATGACACTGATTACCGGCATAAGTTTTATTTATACAAAAGGCTTTGCAAAAGGAAAAGCACCGCCATTTGTAAATATGCTGGGAGGAAAAGAACTATTTGGATTTTTACCGGTTTCAGTCATTATCTGGGCAGTGCTGGCTGTAATTGTTATCTTTGTCCTTAAAAGGACTGTATTTGGACGTTTTGTATATGCGATCGGAGCAAATCCGAGGGCAGCCTCTATTGCGGGCATCAAAGTTGATAAAGTGGCTATCCTTATTTATGTTATAAGTGGTGTTCTTGTTGCAATTGCAGGAATAGTATGGGCCGGTTATATTGGTGTCCCATCGCTTACCGGAGGGGAGTCATACCCTCTGGATTCCATAGCAGCTGTCATCATTGGAGGAACAACATTTGCGGGCGGCAAAGGAGGAATAGGTGGAAGTATAGTAGGTGCTATTATTATAGTATTTTTATCAAGTTTTCTTAATATTCTCGGTTTGGGATATGCATGGAAGATAATTGCACAGGGGCTTATCATACTATTATTAGTATTTAGCTATACGGGCAGAAAAAGGTTGAATTGATTTACAAATCTTAAAAGTTTACCGGAGTAATCGTGGAAAATAATGTAATTTTAAAAATAAATAATGTAACTAAAAATTTTATTGGAGTCAAAGCCCTCAAGAGAGTATCCCTATCCTTAAAAAAGGGAGAAATTCATGCTCTAATAGGAGAAAATGGTGCAGGTAAATCCACTCTAAATAAAGTTATATGCGGAGTGCATGATTATGACAGCGGTGAGATCACCTATAAAGGGAAGCGGCTCCCGAGAGGTAATCCAATAGCAGTGCAAGAGCTTGGTATATTCATGATACCGCAGGATCTGGGCTTAATACCGAAATTAAGTGTGATGCAGAACATCTTACTCGGAAGAGAATATGGAAAAATGGGAATTGTAGACCTCAAAACTTCCAGGGAAGTATGTACCAATATAATGAAAAATATTGGTACTGAACTGGATCTGGACACTCCTGTTGAAGATCTGGCAATCGACCAGCAACAGTTTGTTGCCATAGCCAGAGTTTTATCTGCCAATGCAGAGTTGATCATCCTGGATGAGCCTACTTCAACATTTTCTGATAGTGAAGTTGAAAATCTTTTCAGGATAATTCAAAACTTAAAAAAACAAGATATTTCAATTATCTACATCTCCCACAGGCTGGACGAGGTATTTCAAATCGCTGATAGTGTTACTATTCTAAAAGATGGTAGCCTGGTTAAGACTGTAGATGTCAAAAAAACCAATAAGAGTGAATTAATTAATAGCATGGTTGGAAGAAATATCTCAAATACTTTTCCTTCAAAGCTTGAAAAATTGTCTGAAGAGTGTTTTATGAGGTTAAATAATATTTCCATCAAAGATAGAATATCAAATATCAATATTGATATTATGCGGGGTGAAATACTTGGAATCGGTGGATTAGTAGGTATGGGTCAGTCTGAACTTCTTAACGCGATATTTGGTAATATTCCAATCAGTGAGGGTCATATAAATTTTGAGGGTAAAGAAATAAAAAAGGTAAATCCTTCTTTATCAATCAATAATGGAGTCTATTTCATTTCAAGCGACCGTAGGAATGAAATGCTTTTTATGTGCCGAAGTATTAAGGAAAATATTTCTATTGCAACATTGAATGATTACCAGAGATTTGGAATTATCAGTCAGAGGTCTGAAATAAAGACCGTAAATGAACAAATTGATAAATATGATCTTGTTATTTCGGATCTAAACCAGGAAGTACAATATCTTAGTGGTGGAAATCAACAAAAATCCATTCTGTCAAGATGGCTGATCCACGAACCAAAACTACTTCTGTTGGATGAACCAACTCAGGGAATCGATGTGGGCGCAAAAGAGGATATATATAAAAACCTGAGAGAACTGGCTGATAAAGGTATTGCTATTGTTATTGTGTTCAGTGATATGATTGAGCTTCTTGGTATGTGTGACCGCATAGCAGTGATGTATGAAGGTAGAATTACAAAATTATTCAATATGAAAGAAGCAACTGAAGAAAAAATAATGGCTGCTGCCAGTGATCATTTTATTGAATAAGAATTCATAAAGTTTTACCTGTAAGAATTTAAACTCCCGGAACATAAAGCCAATAATCATTGAATCCACTGAAACGATCCAGTCCATATAGTTCCAAATTATTAACCAGATCTAATTCAATAAATTATTTACATTGCAGCATGATTGCAAAAGATTCATCCTTAAGTGTATAATGCTAAAAATACAATTGTTTTATTAAGGCAGGGGACTATGTCAATGACTGAAATCGATCTTATAATCTCAGAGATATTGAGGTTCTTGCCGTACTTAATACCGGTGATAATCATAGAATACGGGCTTCTTATATTTGCTATCGTACAGGTTGCAAAGAATGAAGTAAGATACCTGCCCAAATGGGGCTGGATCCTTATAATCGTCTTTATAAATATTATCGGGCCGATAATATTTCTGCTCATCGGTAAGAAAAGGGATGCAGAATGATAAAGGTTACTGGTCTTAAGAAAAGTTATGGTAAAACCCACGCACTAAAGTCTATAAGTCTTGAAGTAGATAGAGGTTCAGTATTTGGTTTTATTGGAAGAAATGGTGCAGGCAAGACAACGACCATGAATATTTTAACCGGTCTTATGGGATATGATGAAGGTAAAATATCTATAATGGACAGGGATTTTAAAAAATATAAAAATGAACTTATAAAAAAAATCGGCTACCTGCCGGAAACTCCGACATTCTATAATTATATGAATGCATATGAATACCTGGGCTTTATTGGAAAGATCGCAGGCTTCGATCAGGGAAGTATCAAAAAAAGGATAGAGGAACTACTCCATTTAGTAGGGATGGACAAAAGAGGTAAAAAAAAGATCAGCGGATATTCAAGGGGTATGAAACAAAGACTTGCCCTTGCAACAGCAATATTTAAGGAACCGGAGATCCTTTTTTTAGATGAACCGTCATCTGCCCTTGATCCTGAGGGAAGGCTTGAGATGCTGGACCTTATTGATGACCTTAAGGATAATAAGATAACAATCTTTCTTTCGACGCATATTTTAAATGATGCGGAGAGGGTATGTGATACTATCTGTATAATTGATGAAGGAGAAATAATACTGACCGAAAAACTTTCCAGATTATATGAGAAATATATTCAACCGGTCTTTGATATTGAGTTTGAAGGGGTACCAAAAATAGAGGCCCGTCTGCTGGAAAAACTCGATTGGGTAGAGAGCATTATTGAGAACGGGAAGAAAGTAAGCCTTCAAGTCAATGATATCGATCATGCAAAAAAAGAAATACTTTCCGAACTATCAAAGTTTGATATGAATATTATCAGTTATCAGATAAGGAAGCAGAACCTGGAAGATATCTTTATAGGAATGGTGAAAAAGCGTGAAAACATTTAACGCATATTTTAAAAAGGAAATACTTGAGGCAATAAGGACCAATAAATATTTGATCCTTTTTATCGGCAGTGTTTTTTGGGCGCTGATAGCCCCCCTGATATTAAAACTTTTACCGCTACTTTTTAAAAGCCTGCCTGTAGATATATCTGCTGTCTTTGAAGGTTTTAACCGCGATGCGGCATACCTGAGCTTTTTAGGTGATTTCTTTGAAGTCGGGACACTTTTCTTTGCCCTTACACTCATGGGTATTATCTCTAATGAAGTCTATTATAAGAGACTTGTCTTCCCTTATTCTTCCGGTGCTGACCCCACCGGCATAGTACTTGCAAAATATATTCATTATGGTCTCACTTTCTCCATCTTTATATTTATAGGTTTCCTCACGAATTATTTCTATACGAACAGGCTTTTTGAAGGAGGCATGCTCGAAATAGGAATGGTAATAAGGTCCTCATTTCTTTATATGCTGTATTATGCATTTTTACTGTCACTATTGATATTCATGAGCAGTCTTTTCAGGAGGGGGATCATTGCGGGGATAACAGTTATTGTCCTCGGATATACATTGAGCATATTTAACCAGGTAACCAGTATAAGGGTTTATCTTCCAAACTACCTTCTTTACAAAGCAGCAGATATCTCAAATATCTTTGATAGCACACTTATTCCTACTATTATCATAACAGTGGTACTTATCGCAGCATTTTTATTCTTTTCCATCATCAGGATAAAAAAGCTGGATTTTGCATAATTGTCTATTTTAAATTTTCAGGATTCAGGCATTCAAGAGTAGGTATTACAAATCTTCCGTCTTTTCTAATGAGTTTATTGTCAAAATATATTTCTCCCCCTCCTTGTTCGGGGGTCTGTATAAGTACAAGGTCCCAGTGTATTGAGGAAGAATTATTATTTTCCGTCTCATCATAGCATTTCCCCGGAGTCAGGTGTATGCTGCCCATTATTTTCTCATCAAAAAGAGGATCCTTCATAGCTTCTGTGATGAAAGGGTTCAGCCCGATCGCAAATTCACCAAGGTATCTTGCACCTTCATCGGTATCAAGCACCTTGTTTATCCTCTCGGTAAAATTTGCGGTAGCTTTTATGATCTTTCCTTCTTTAAATTCAAAATATATATTTTCATAAGTTATTCCCTGGAATACTGCAGGAGTATTGAAAGTCAGGCTGCCATTTACAGAATCCCTTACAGGGGCAGTAAATACTTCGCCATCCGGGATATTCCGTTCACCGGAAGCTTTTATGGTGGGAATATCCTTTATAGAGAAAGTAAGATCTGTACCCGGTCCCTTGATATGTACTTTGTCGGTTTTATCCATCAGGCTGATGATGCTGTCCATTGCTTTTGACATCTTTGAATAGTCGATTGTGCATACATTGAAATAAAAGTCCTCAAAAGCATCAAGGCTTGTGCCTGCAAGCTGAGCCATTGAATTATTGGGCCAGCGGAGGACTACCCATTTAGTATTTGCTACCCTTTCATCTTGCACAGTACTGCTATAATCCTTCATAAACAGGTTCATCTTTTCCCCGGGAAGGTCACCAAGCTCATTCACATTATCATGGGCCCTTATGCCGATGAAAGCATCCATATCTTTCATCTGCTCCATATCATGCCTGGTCATTATACTGAGCTGGTCTTTCCTGCAATTTTTAATGACTTCCCTTAAAACACTGTCATCTTTAAGAGTGACATAGGGGATCGCTCCTGCTGCATAGACTTCCTTTACAAGTTCCCTTACAAGCGGAAGCGGCGTCATCCCATAGCACTGTATCAGTGTATTTTCATCCTTTTTTAATTCACAGGAATAATTTACGAGTATCTTTGCAAGTTTTTTGGTCCTCGGATCCATATTATTTTACCGTCCTTTAAAATCGATATTGAAATACAGGTATAAGTATATCTGATATCATGCCCTGTTGTCTTTATTATACCTCAACCATAATGCTACGGCTGTAATTATCAGGGATAAGACTGCAACATAAATGGAGACTTGCAGCTGATCCAGATAATTTGCTGTATATAGCACAACACTATAGTTTAGTAATGCATGTGCAAAAGAGACTATAAGATAAAACTGCCATCCGCGGCCCTTTGCTAAGCCCCAGCCGGCTATAGCGCTTGAAGCGGTATGAAAAGCTACTGCAAAAAATCTTTCCCAGAATGGAAGAAGGCCGAAGATAAGGCCAGTGGTGCCAACTGAAGCATTCCAATCCCATCCTGCAGCAAATATACTATTATGTATCCAGACGGCCTCAAAGACACCGAAACCTAAGCCCGCAACAGCTCCTATTATGAGCCCGGTTTTTGGATCCAGTTTTTTACCTTTCTTCCACCAGAAAAATACAATAGGGACCATTTTTGAGCCTTCCTGGACAAGTCCCGAATATAGTATTTGAGGGATGATTGCCAGGAGCAACCATTGCATAAGCACTGTCTGGTCCCAGAATATGTTTAGAACCTGTGTCGTAAGAGTCTGGAGGGGAACCTGGATAAAACAAACAGCAGCCCATGTTAGAATTGTGCTTACCCCGATTATGGCCCAGGAATAGGGTTTTAAAAGGACAGGTGTCCAGTATAATAAATGCCATATGGCTCCAAACAGTATTCCCAGTCCTATCCCTATAAGTAAGCCACCCCAGGAAATACCGGGGAAATAGAATCCGGATATAAATAGATCAGATATATATGTGCCCATAACATCCTGCTTCCCGGCCAAATGGACCTTCGGTGGTATTATCTCAGATGGTCACCTTTTCAATAGTCGGCGATCATATTATTTTTTTTCAAGCTTTATCTTTTCCCTGGCCTCTTCAAAGAAAGGTTCTGCAAAAGAAGAGGAATAGGTCCTTTCTTCAAAAGATTTAGTTTTTAATGTATTTAAAAACCCCTTGAATTCTTCAAAATATGAACCATAGATATGGTAGCTATCCACCATATCAGCATATCTTCCTACTTTGACTTTCTTTCCGATAAGTCCGGAGAGTTTTTCAGCAATAGATCTTTGCAGATCAGTAAGAGCAAAGATATTCATAAAGGCTGCCTTATAAGCATCCCTTGATCTCCAGTGTGTATTCATATTAAGGACCAGACCTTCGTTCGGGTCTTCAAGTATCCTGAACCACATCCTCTGGAGGCATGGAGGTTCAGGGTGTTTTGCATCCAGCCCGGGAACCCATGTTATAGACTGCGCCCTTCTTGTATAAAAACATTCTGCCAGATTATTTATGGCAGCTTCTATCTGGTCAAGACTGCCGGACTCTGACGGATAATTAAAGAGCCTGTCATGATAACTATAGGACCAACCGTGGCTACCTATCCAGTGATCATGGACCCCCAGGACGACCTCTTGTCTGTAGATCTCAAGTTCATCCAGCCCTGTGGGCAGTGCCCGGTGTATCCTCGGCTCCGAGAGTGGTTCATGGACAACCATTATCATAGAAGCATCCCTGCTCGGTGGATCTATCGACCTGTCATATTGGGTTTTTATTGAGACCCCGTTCTCCCATACAGAGAGAAGGGACTTTTCCCAGGCTTCAGGCAGTGACTTGCCCTCTACTTTCAATACAGGTATATACCCGCTGCTGAATGTTATATCCTGATTATTTGGTCCCTCTTGCATATTCCCGCCTTTCAAATCCTATCTTGCTAAAGAGAAAATATTGCTGGTGAATAGAAAAAATCTATTTTTATTTTATCTCGATCATGTTTTTTGATATTGCATAAAGAAGATCCCCTATTCTTTCAAGATGAAGTATTGTATCTGCAAAAAATACTCCGGAATGCGGGGGACATTCTTCCTTCCTCAACCTCATAAGGTGATTTGTCCTTGCCTTTTTGACGATATCATCTATGCTGGCTTCGATTTCTTCACATTTTTTTAATTTGACCAGGCTGTCATCTTCCATTCCTACAAGAAGAGTTTTAAACATATAGTCGACCCTATCAAATGTTTCATTAAGTTCATCTGTCTCCGTCTTGCCGAGTATCATATTATTTTCTTCCTTGACCCTTATAAGATAAAGTATGCTCTCGGCATGGTCCCCGGTCCTTTCAACATCATATGAAATATGAAGGAGGTTTGTAAGTTGATTTGATACCCTCATCCCCAGGGTTTTCTGGGATACCCTGGTGAGGTATCTTATTATGTCTTCTGTGATACTGTCAATCGCGGATTCCCTGTCAAGGATCTTCTTTTCGGTAAGCGTGTCTCTTTTACCCAGTCTCTCAAAAGAAAGCTTCAGCATCGTGTGGGCTATCTTTGTCACCCGGATCAATTCCTTCTTGGATTGTTCCAATGCGAGTGGTGGAGTCTGGATAAGTCTTTTATCCAGGTACAGGGCGTTCTTGTGCACGGTAACATCTTTTCCGGGAAAGACCTTTACTACAATTTTTTCAAAGAAACCGATCAATGGAAATAGGACGATCGTGGTAATAATATTGAAAGAAGTATGAATATTAGCGATCTGATGTGCCACACTATTACCGGAAAAGCTGATTATAAAAGGCTGCAGCCTGAATACATATAAAATAATTAAAAATATAGCTGTACCGAATATATTAAACACAAGATGAGAGAAAGCGGTTCGTTTTGCTGTTATAGTAGTGCCGATACTTGCAATAAGTGCGGTAGAACATGTTCCTATATTATCTCCTATCAGGATGGGAATAGCTGCTTCAATGGGAAGCAGGCCTGCTGAACCCAGGGCAATCATAAGGCCGATCGTAGCCGAACTACTTTGAAGGAGTACTGTCAGTCCCAGACCTGCGAGTATGCCGTAAAAGGGATTCTTGCTAAATATTAATAGGAAAGTCTTAAACCCTTCATTATCCTTTAATGGACCAAGGGCGTCTTTCATGATAGTCATACCCAAAAACAGGATACCAAGTCCTATTATAGTCATACCAATATTCTTAAGCCTTCGCCTCTTTGCGATAAAATGTATTAAAAATCCAATGATGATAAGAGGAAATGCAAGAATATCTATTTTAAAGGACACTATCTGGGCGGTAATGGTAGTACCGATATTTGCACCCATGACTATGCCTATTGCCTGTCTCAGGGTCATCAAACCAGCATTTACAAAACCTACAGCCATGACAGATGTGGCACTACTGCTTTGTATCAGCATTGTCGTAAACATTCCCACCAGAACAGTTGCCCAGGATTTCTTGGTAACAATATTTATAACGGATTTTAATCGGTTCGATGTGATCTTCTGAAGACTGTTGCTTAATCTATTGATACCGAAAATAAATAGTGCAAGTCCTCCGAGAACTTCTAAGACTAATTTAAAGTACATATAGACTTTAAATTGGGTAATACTTATTAAATCAGTGATGATTATAATAGAATAAATGGAATTTTAAAATGGTTAATATTGTTTTATTTTAAAATCTTTGACTCATCAGAAAATATTTACAAAAATACGAAAATTATTTTATTTGATTAAATTATATGATAGTATTATACGAAAGAGTTATAAAATAAAGTAATATCGATATAGTAAAACCGTAGACGCCTTAAAAGTAAACAAATAATATGATCGTTCTAATAATGCTAGTCTCCTCATTGAAGGAATTTTTGAGCTAAAGAAACAGTTTCGGGGGGTCAGTATGAAGATTTCTTTTCAAGGATATCTATTATTCTTGGTATTCTGATAAAAGCTTGCGGGACGGTAAGGTGGTAGGAGGATCAGGGACCTGACCGACATCAATAGACCTCGGGGGTTGCGTAAAACTACGCAACCCTATTTTTTTATATAGCAGAGTCATTGTTTTTCATGAAATTTTATCACAGAGTTTAAAATACCCGGGACAGGGATCCAATAATTATATAAATCCAATAAAATAAACTTTCAGTATTCCAGCATTTTATTATATTAGTGATGAGGCTATACTAATAAAAAATCTCTATATAGAAGTTTCCGGGCTAATCATAAAAAGGGAGAGTATTTGAATAGATTATTCAAAATCCGTTACTGGATATTGATAGTATCAGCGGTTCTTATTTTTACAATCTTAAGCGGCATCGGTATGGGCGTACCCATACTTAATATATTTTTCGGTTTTGTTGTGGGATGGTATGGCACAAGGAGAGTGCAGAAACTGTATGGGGATCATAAAAAAAGATTAATGAAGATATTTATATACAGTCTTTTTTGTGCAGGGATCACACTGGTCATAATGATTGCAATATGGGGAAGGACTATCCCGATGGCTTTTGATCCGGCAGCCGATTTTGAAAATTTTGGCCATCCTATGATACTTTTTGATCCAAGAATAAGTTTTATCGGATGGCTCATATTGATGATAATCATATCTCCAATAGTACAGCTTATGGCATCAATTTTTTCAGCATTTATTACTCTTATGAAATCAGGGGCAGGGACTTTGAAATAGTGATTTATCAGGAATCCTCTATTAAAACTATAGTCCTTTTCAAAGTTTTTTTAGAAGGCCTGCAAGCTCCTTTAATGGATCCTTTTCCTCAAATATTATACTGTGGATTATATTAAAGAGAGGCAGTCTATTAAGCAGACTTTTGTGATTGTCTTCAAGCCACGACTCTACCAAGTTTTAATGTATGATAGCCTTCGGCCAACTCTCCGTCTTCAAGCATTTCATTATATACTTTTTCAGGCGGTTTACCGCTTCCGATAAGTTCGCCGAATTTCCGGTTTCTTCCTGATTGTGAAGTAGTATAAAGGTCGCCGATACCAGCATTATCAAAAACAGTGATCTTCTTACCGCCTTCCGCCTCAACGATCTCAGATATTTCAAGGATGCTCTGATTGAATATAAGGGAACTGAAATTATGATAATTACCAGCCATTTCCGGCCCGTAAAGTCCATCAATTATCCCCATACCCGTAGCATAGACATTTTTAAAATCGGCAGACAATTCAACACCGCTAATATCATCTGTGTGCATTATCCTGTAATAATCTGTTGAGAAACCTGAAGCCATATCAGTCATTTTCCCAGAACTGGAAGCATAAACACTAATAGTTGGAACTGACCTGCATATTTCAAGAGCTTTTACCGGACCGCCAATAGAGGTCCACAAAAAAGGATCTTCGGGGAATCTAAGGTCCAGCAGTTCTTTGGCAGCAATACTTGTCCTTTTAATGGTTCCATTATCATCGACAAAACCTTTTGTAAGGGCATAGATATATATATTATGGTCGAGCGCTTCTAAGAGTTTCTCAAATACAGGAAGGAAACCTTCACTGGATATACCTATAAATACAATGTCTGCATCTTTTAAAGCTTCCTTGAGCTCCTTTGAGTAAAATAGGTCAACCGAAGAAGGAAGAGGTTCTTTTAACTTCGGGTGCTCACCACCGATGCATTCCTCTATTATCCCATCATCAAGCCAGGTCCCCCAGAGTTTTACATTATTATCACGGGACAGTGGAAATGTGATGGCGCTTCCCATATAACCCGCGCCGAGTACTGTGATATTATACATAATAGACTTCCTTAAAATTTGAAAAATTATTATTTTTTATAGGCTACATAAATGTCAGCTTCCAGCATTACAGAGTCTTTATAGAAATGATGTGTAAAATAAATATTGCCCTCATTATCAAGAGATGCCTCTCCAGCAAATTGTGAGATGATGAGTTCGGGTTCGCTCCAGTTCCCCCCGCTCTCCTTAATGGACCTGAATATTCCGGGGGAACCATTATACACACGGGTGATCCATAATTCTTTTCCATCTTCTGAGACAAACGGCCAGCCCTCCAATCCTTCCGAGTTTACTGAGGTTATATTTTCAGGTTCCTGCCAGGCACCGTCTATCTTGCTGGTCACCCAGATATCCATATCTCCCACACCTCCTGTTTTTTCAGAGTGGAAGTATATCTGGTTTCCATCAGATGTGATGTGAAGCTCCCCGATACCATGATCTACATTCAAGAGCTCTCCTGCATTTTTCCAATCTGTCCACCTGCCGTCTTTCAGCTGTGCAATATAGAAGTCTATTTCCCTCTTATTACCAACTCTTGCAGAGCAGAACCACATAACATCACCCTGGACAAATATGCAGCCATCAAGAGATAGCTCTCCTCCCTCCTGAAGAATGGCCCTTTCGGGTTCGGTCCAATCATCGCCATCCTTTTTGGACCAGTAAATACCTGTTACCTCATCTACTAATTGCTCACTTGCCTCTATTGAGACATCCGGGGTAAAAAAGAAATAAAAATCCATACCGTCAGGAGTGATAAAAGGAGAGTCTTCTCCTCCTTTAGAATTAATTGCAGGCGACATGGATACAGGTTCATACCAGTGGTCTGAATGAATTATGGGTGGGAAAAGGTCGTCTTCAGATTTGATCTTTACTGCATCCTCAGTGATCCTTGAAAGACGGTGGGGAGGGGGCACCTCCTCCTTTTCAGGTGCCTGGGAGGTGCATGAAAGTACAATGATAATGATTATGATGAATATTGAAAATATAATTATTTTTTTCATTTGATATTCCCCTGGATTTTAAAGAATAAGTCTACTAGAGAGAAACAAAAAGGACAATGATCATCTGTTGATAAAAACAAGGGTCACTACTCTCCTGCTTCCACTATCCACGACTCCAAGACCAAACTGGCCAAAGTGAGGGTTCAGTAAATTTGCGCGGTGCGGATTGCTGCTCATCCAGATATTGACAACTGTTTCAGGATTACCCCATGATGGAGGGGATGCCTGGCTTAAGTTTTCGCCGGCAGCTGCATACATTATTCCATTTTCAACAAATATATTAAAAATGTTTTTACCCTCCGGCGTGTAATGCGAGAAGTAGTTCCGGTTTATCATATCCTGGCTTCTGGACCTGGCGATACTGTTGAGAACGGGATTGGGGTTAAGAAGCTGAAGGCCATGGCTTGATCTTATAGAATTGATCAAGTGTAGCATCTGTGATTCAACATAATTAATTCCAAGTACAGTAATAACTCCCTGCTCAGGTGGATCTTCTACGGCTGAAGTGTCTGCATTGTCCTGGCTGGTCTGGTCATCCTTATTTTCTGCCCGGGCGATACTTTTAGCCTTCTCTTCCTTAAGCCTCTGTTCTCTTATCAGTTTGCTTTCAGTTTCCACAGAGTCTGATACCATCGTATTTATTTCCTCTATGGAATCCTGTTTTTCCAAATCAGATAAAATATCTGCTTTGGCCATAAGAATGAGGCCTGTATCTCCAGAATATTTAGTATCATCAACAATCGTATAGAGACTTTCTCCAGAAAATATTACATTAATATTATTGATATTATCCCTGAAGATCCTGGTGTATCCGAAGTATAATCCGAACAGCATAACCGGCACAATAATGCCCAGCACTAGAGATATTTTTATTTTTGGACGCCTGGTTTCTTTTTTGCTACTCATTAAATATATATTTGCTTTATTTGGTATCAGCTATATTTTCTTTAAGTATTTTTTATTTATAAAAAGTTTATTAGTTTATAATATTTATTTATAATAAAATTTTTAAGAGTTTATCAAAAATTACTATAAATAAAAAGACTTTCAGGGCTAAAAATAATGGATTTATTTTTATTTCAAATCAAAATATAATATATACAGGGTTTATGCTGATAAAAATAATATACAATCATACCATACATATTGGAGGATAAAATGAATGAAAGAAAAGAGTTTGTGTATTTTATGAGATCAAGACTTGTGGATGGAACCATAAAACAATATCCCGTATATAAAAAAGGTGAAGATTATTATATTGAGGACCATAAAGTCCCGGTCGGAACAGATATTGAAGAGGAAATAAAAAAGGTATTTGGAGCAACTGTGATAGAGCCTGTAATGCCTCATCCACTCCATGAAGAGACAAAATTTAAAAAACCATAAAGCCTGTTTTTTATTAATTGCCCGGCAGAGGCATTGCGTCTACTACAAAATCCATAAGTGACTTTATCTCAAGTTCAAGACCGTGTTTCTGGTTCAAATTATCTAACTGCAACCTGCAATTTTCGCAGGGACTGACTATGGAATTTGCACCAGTTTCTTTGATCTGGTCGATCTTTAATTTTCCCTGTTTTAAGACGGAAATCCTCGAAATCGGGATTGGCGACCAGGCCACCACCGCCTCCACAGCACCAGTTCCTTTCCCTTCCGGGCGTCATCTCCCTAAAATCTGAGGCTATAATGTTTATTATTTTTCTGGGTTCATCGAAGAATCCTGCATTTCTGCCGACCTGGCAGGGATCATGATAGGTGATGGGTTCTGTAAAGCTTCCCTTATTTAATTTGATCTCCCCATTATCTATATAATTACTCATTGCTTCGATGATACCCGTAACCTTAAAAGGCAGCTTTTCCTTTGCCCATGCTTCGTATAGGAAATTCAACACACGGTAAGCATGACCGCACTCAGTGATTATGACTTCTTTTACTTTTAGAGCTTTAGCTTCATCGACTATTCTTGCGGCGATCTGTCTGGCTTTATTGGAATCCCCCAGGAAATATCCATAGTTGGCAGCTTCAAATAAAGAAAGTGTCCAATTCTTTTTTGCTTCATGGAAAATAATTGCGGCGGGCAGTATTGTGTGTGTTCCTGAGAGAGCCACGTATAGTATATCTGCACCCTCCTTTTCAATGGGAAGAGAGGCATTCTTATCTCCGGTTTTTTCCTGGATCTCCTTTTCTGTATCCTTAAGCATATCGATCATTATATCCTTGAACAGATCGATACTTTTGCCTTTTTCTATTGATGCATTGGCAAGCTCTTCCAGGATAGAGCAGCCCCTTCCGGCTGCATTAAGGATCTCTTTGGCGACACCGAGTATCCAGGTAGTGTCTATGCTGAAAGGGCAGAAATACATACATCTCCTGCATCCGGTGCATGTATAAGTTGCGGTATATAATTCATCAAGCAGCTTCTCATCATCAATATCTTTTCCTTCGTAGAATTTAGGGAATATCCTGCCAATAGGGGAATGGTATTTCTTATATATCCTCCTTATAAGCTCCGCCCGGTAAGCAGGAAGATAGAGCACATCCTTCGTGACATTATACTGGTGACAAGCATCTTTGCAGATAGAACATCTTGCACATAGATCCAAATAATAAAGGAGCTGTCTATTGATCTTTGACTTTAAGACTTTTTTTAATACTTCTCTATTTTCACTATCCACCACTAATCACTCCTCACTTTATTGGCAGCAAAGGTACCTATGATATGCATCAATTTGCTGAATGGGAAATATATTACTAATATGTTTACAAACATCACATGAAGGCTCAGCACTATTTTTGAACCTGAATTTGCAATAGCTTCCGGATAGTATGGTTTAAATACCAGCAGGCTCTGCACATATTCACGGTAATCCGTAACATGAAATTCACCATAGAACCTTAAATGGTCCCCAAAAGCGATAATGCAGATAAGTATTATCACCAGGAAATAGTCTTCCGGTACAGAGAGTTCCTTATGGGGGGTGATAAATCTCCTGAAGAGATAAAAAAGTACCGGAAATATTATTACTATCCCCAATGTCTTCCCTCCAAGTGAGGAAAGGGTGTTCATACCTTCCATTCCAAGAAGTCTTACAAGTGGAGTAAATTCACGTACCAAACGGAAATGGGCCAGAAGGATGACCAGAAGTGCGCCATGAAAGACTATGGTAAAGATCCAGGTAACCTTATCAACAGAATAAGACTGGGGGAAAATAAAAGAATCTTTAAGTACCTTGAAGAATCTTCCGGTCTTTGTTTTCGGCCTGGGAAAGAGCCCCAGTCTCACAGGAGACTTTGGAGCCCTGAACCAGCCTGTTATCTGGTATATCATGCCGCCGATAAATACGGCGACTGCTATATAGACCATTATCCCGGCTACTATAAATGAAAAAGCATCCACATTATTTCACCCTTTTAATATAGAAAGTTATTTCTTTATCTTCACGGTCTGTCTTTAGGACTTCATTTCCTGTGCTTCTTGCCCATGAAGGAATATCGGCAAGTGCCCCTACATCTGTAGCGACTGCCCTTATTATCCCGTCCACTGGAACATTTTTTATGTTCTGGCTGACTCTAACCATAGGGAGGGGACACAGTAGTCCCTTAAGATCAAGCTCCAGGTCCACCTTATATTCTTCGGCCATATTATTTACCTCCTTTTTATTTATTTGCCGGTAGATCTGCAATTATTTTTCAGACCCACCCTTTTTTGAATAATTATTTCAAATACCGGTTATTTTACTTAAATAGCCAGTTTTAACCGAGATCAATTGCACCCTGATCTAATCAAATAAAGAACTGAACGTCAGCTTCAAGAGCCTTTTCAACAAAGAATCCTCCACCCACGCAGTCCTCGACTTCATCTATCAGCTTTTCTCTTGGTATCTCCATGACATCCATGCTCATCTGGCAGCCGTAAAACTTGACTCCAAGGTCAAGAGCCATTTGCCTTAGCTCCGGAAGTGAAGCGACGTTCTTGGCTCCCATCATCTTCTTGAACATCCATCTTCCCATGCCTCCCATGCTGTACTTGCTTGGATCAGCCTTATTTATGTCTCCGCCTTCCATAATACCCATCATCTTGCCCATTAAGCTTTTACCTGTTCTCTCATTTTTCTTAATGGCCCTGAGCCCCCAGAAAGTAAAGAACATGGTAACATCCATATTCATGGATGCAGCACTTGTGGCTATGATCAAAGCTCCAAAAAGCTTATCCATATCACCGCTCATCACTGCTATTGCCATTTTTTTCTTTTCCTTTTTTCCTCCATTTTCAGACATTTTTCCTCCTGTTTTTAACCTTTTTCAATTGACTTATCTTTTTTGCTGTAAACTATTTTACTGATCATAAACTGCCAGTACCACTGTAGCCGCACTATTAACCGGCTACCTCTCAATACCTTTCTTTATTGCCTTATCCCTTGAAGTAGCAGAATCTTTCAGTACTTCACTTATAAGATCATATGCTTTAATGATCTTTAAATCCGATATGGAATAGTACACATTATTTCCATCCCGGCGGGTGTTTACGACCCCTTTTGATCTCAGTATCGCAAGATGTTGTGACAGATTTGCCTGGCTGATACCTGTTTTTTCGATAAGCTCAGAAACTGTCATCTCATCGTTCCTTATGGTGTCAAGGATAGCCTGTCTTCTGGGATTAGAAATAGTCTTACACATATCTGCGTGTAGATTATAGAAATTTTCATTCTTCAATTTTTTCTCCTGTCACTCATAACATCATTACTTCTTGTCTAACTGCTTATCGGGAGTTTATTCCAGATCTTTTCCGCAGCTTTCCGGTAATCTTTTTCATCCGTTATTTCCCTGCCTATGATCGCATAGCTGTGGTGCTGCTTTACTATCTCACATGCTTTCACAAGATCATCACATGTCTCTACACCCACACCAGTAATAAACAGGATAGGATTGTTTACCATATTGCCGAGTCTGTGGCAGTAGATCCTCATACGGTCCAAACGGGTGCATGGTATAACAAAATGTTTTGCACCAAAATTTGCCCCGTCGATATACATCTTTCTGGGGGGCGGCATTATCTATGTAGCCGTTTTCCTCTTCCGTATATCCCTCATGTACCATATCACCGCCGATTATCGGTAAGATTCCTAGCTCAAGGCATTTGCGGACAGAAACTTCCAACGAGCCCACTCCCCCAAGCGGAAATATGATTAAACCGTCTATACCGGCATCCTTTAAAGTTTCCAGAAAACTACCCCCACTAAACATTGGATCATCGGAGCCGAATTTCTGGTGGTCATAGATCACAGGAAGATCGGTATATTTCTTTACTGCACCCACAATATTTTTGATCCCGGAAGTGACAGCAAGTTCAGCCCCTACTTTATATCCAACTACAAAGTCCAGGTCATTTGTCGCCTCCACCACAGCTTCGAGCTTACCTATCCCGGAGAAATTAAATTCAATTATTATCCCGTGGTTTATATTAAAGTATTCCATCTTGCCTCCAGAAAAATAAATCAGTAAAAATCCAAATTATTAAAATATTTTAATCTAACTTAATAGATAATACTATGTATATTCTAATATTGCAATATAGATTATTTATAAATATTTGGGAGATTATTTAATTTACGATATATTGACTTTTGCAGATCAAGCATTGAAGTTTTTGTGTATTTTAGAAAAAACACAAAAAAGGGTATTTTATCTTGTATTGGTAACTGAGTTTATTTGAATAGTACCGATAGAATTGATTTACAAATCTGATCAATAGTCTATTTTTGTTGTTCCCGGAGAATACAAAAAATATCTTGAGCTTACTTTTTTTGTCTGTGATCATGGTATGGTCGCTCCCCCGGGGTACATTTATAAAGTCCCCGGCCCTTATGCTGTGGGTCTCTTCATCTATTTTTACACTTCCCTTGCCGGAGATTATATATAGTCCCTCATCCACATCATGTCTATGTGTCAGAGAGGTCTTTCCATCGCTGAACTCCGTTATACCCATATTAAGATTTTCAGTCCTTACCAAACCTGCCGGACCGAATGCGAACTTTACCCAGCGGTCATCAAAGACCTTTTTTTTAATATCTTCCTCATTAAATACCTGATTCATAAAAACCTTTCCGGGAAATTATATTAATGATCATTAGCTATCTTCAACTGCAAACTTTTCAATGCAAACTGAGTTATAAGTAGTTGAGACTTATTCAGTATAAAAAATTTTACAATTATTAATTATTATTTGCTATAATCAATTGCGAAAATTTACCTTTTATAAATAAACTAATAAAGAGGGAGCATGGGAGTTACAGATCTGCCAAAATATGAACTTAGCAAAGAAGAAAATATAAAGGTCGGAAGTATTATTTCAAAATTTTCCGGGATCAAGAATGCATTAATACCTGTGTTGCAGGAGATACAGGACTGTGTAGGTTTCCTTCCTCTTAATGTTCAGAGAAAAGTCGCAGAGGGGCTGGGTGTTCCGGAAAAGGATGTATATGGAGTTGTGACTTTCTATTCATTTCTTTCACAATGATACCAAGGGGCAAACACAATATAAGGGTATGCATGGGAACAGCTTGCTTTGTGAAGGGCGGAAAGCAGATTGCCGAAAATATAAGCAAGGGACTCCAGATAGAACCCGGACAGACTACACCGGATAGGAATTTTTCGCTTGAAGTAAACAGATGTGTCGGTGCCTGCGGGATTGCTCCGGTAATAATAATAAATGATAAAGTATATAAAAAAGTGGATCCTGATACAGTAATGGATATTGTCAATTCACTCGAATAATTTGTTGACGATTACCAGTTTTTTACGGAAATGATTTTAGTAGAAAGATAAAGACTTAGGGACATTTAATAATTAGGACAGGTAATATGAGCACTAAGACCACAAAAATTAATACAGGCAAGGATCTTGAGAGTAAACTGGAAGTCTTAAATAAGGATGCTGAGGATAAAATAGTCATATCTCTATGTTCCGGAACAGGGTGCAAGGCCGCCGGAGCGGATGATGTTTTTAAAGTATTGAAAAAGGAAATAAAAAAATGCCAGCCAGACATAGACCGGGGAAATAATACTGCGGAGGACCGGTTGTCATGGTTTCTGCGAAAGAGGCCCGCTGATCATATTTTATCCCCATGAAATATGTTACCTGGGGGCAGAAGAGGAAGATATTGCCGAGATAGTCAGTGAGACTCTTAGTGGAAAGACTGTAGAGAGATTATTATATAAAACTGACGATGATGAACTGGTAAAAAAAGAATTTGATATTCCATTCTATAAATACCAGAAAAGGATACTACTTGAAAACAATTCGAAGATAGACTCAAAAAGTATTGATGATTATATACTTTTTGGAGGTTACAAAGGCCTGGCCAAGGCTTTAGGGGAAATGGATCCAGAAGAGGTTATAAAAGAAGTAAAAGACTCCGGACTCCGCGGAAGGGGAGGAGGAGGCTTTCCAACGGGCCTCAAATGGGAACTTACCAGGAAGGAAGCTGCTGATCCAAAGTATATGATAGTAAATGCTGACGAAGGTGACCCGGGAGCATATATGGACAGGAGCATCCTTGAAGGAAGCCCCCATAGTGTCCTGGAAGGCCTGGTAATCGCAGCTTATGCTATCGGGGCAGGTAAAGGATATGTATATGTCAGGCAGGAATACCCTCTTGCAGTAGAGAATATAAAGGAAGCCATCAAAAAGGCAAAAGAATATGGATTTCTTGGGAAAAAATATACTGGACTCAGGATTTGATTTTGAGGTCGAAGTATACCAGGGTGCCGGAGCTTTTGTGTGTGGAGAAGAAACTGCACTCATAAGGTCAATAGAAGGAAAAAGGGGAATGCCAAAACCCAAGCCCCCATTTCCAGCAAATGAAGGCCTTTTTGGAAAACCAACCTGCATAAATAATGTGGAGACTTATGCAAATGTCCCGCATATTATCTATAAGGGTGCAAAAAAATTTGCAAGCATTGGAACAGATACCAGCAAGGGAACAAAAATTTTTGCCATTACAGGTGCGATAAATAATACCGGTCTTGTCGAAGTCCCTATGGGGATGTCTTTAAGGGACATAGTATTTAAGGTAGGCGGCGGGATAAAGGACGGAAAGAAATTCAAGGCTGTACAGCTCGGAGGTCCATCCGGAGGCTGCATCCCGGAACAGCATTTAGATGTAATGGTAGACTATGAAAAGGTCAAGGAAGTCGGGGCCATGATGGGGTCCGGGGGAATGATAGTCCTGGACGAGGACCAGTGCATGGTTGATATTGCCAGGTTCTTTATGGATTTCATACAGGATGAATCGTGCGGCCAGTGTACACCCTGCAGGGTGGGCACCAAGAGGATGCTTGAGATACTTACAAGGATAACTGAGGGAAAAGGCGAAGAAGGCGATATCGAAAAGCTTGAAGAGATGGCCCATATGATAAAGGAGACTTCATTATGCGGACTGGGAAAGACCGCACCTAATCCTGTGCTCAGCACAATAAGGTATTTCAGGAATGAATATGAGGAGCATATAGAGACTAAAAAATCCTGCAAGAGACTACATAAAAAAGCAAAGAAGAAAAAGGTGGATAAATAATGCCGGAGTTTATTGATAAGTCTGGAATTAACAAAACTGACGGAAGCTGCTGCGGGATAGGGGACAGCAGTAAAGACCCGGATCCGACAAGCAATATTGAAAATTGTTATCATTGCACAAATTCTGTATGCGGATGCAGTACAGGGTCTAATTATAAGGAAGACCTGGTAAAAAATATAACCATAGATGTATTGAAAGAGTAATCTTGTGCATCATATATAGGTAATATTTTTGTATATAGATTATGGTGTTCAGTATCCCCGCGATTTTTCACGCTATATGTGCCATCATATTATTAGAAGGAAAAAATGGTAAAGAATATATCAGTGGGAGTAGTGGGATCCGGTTCTGCAGCACACCAAAGATGCAGAGCTGTTAAGGTAATGATGATTATGTAAAAAGATCACAGATGCTGCTGATTCCCTTATTGCCGGGCTGATTACCTCCCACGGGTGAATATGTGAAAAAGTAAAGGAACCCTGGGATTTAAGTTCATAAAATATTAAATGCAGAAAAGAACCTTGTATTTTAGTCAAAAATTGCTGGAAATACCCTTGTAATATCTGCACATATTGCTTATAATTCCTTTTTATAGGTTTTAACGACGAATTGGAGGTAAGAATGAAAAGGGATATTGAGAAATTATTGAAGAAATGGAGGGGTGAAAAAAGAAGATATCCACTTCTGGTTAGAGGTGCAAGGCAAGTTGGGAAATCTTATTCAGTTAAGAAATTCGGGAAAGAAGAATTTGAAAACCTGGTAGAGATCAATTTTGAACAAAACCCTAAATATAAAGTATGCTTTGACACTTTGGATCCGGAAAAAATCATTGAATCTATTTCAATTCTATCAAATGATAAAATTACTCCCGGTAAAACTTTATTATTTTTTGATGAGATACAGGAATGCCCAAATGCAATAATTTCATTAAGATATTTTTATGAACAGTTTTCAGACCTTCATGTTATCGGAGCTGGATCATTGCTGGAATTTGCTCTATCTCAGGAAGATTTTAAAATGCCTGTAGGCAGGATACAATATGTTTTTTTAAAGCCACTTTCTTTTTTAGAATTTCTTGATGCAATTGGAGAGGTAAAAATAAGAAAAATAATTGAAGACCTAAGTCCAAATAATTTGCCCTCCAAAGTTATTCATGAACATATCCTATCTTCTATAAAGATGTACTCTATTATCGGAGGAATGCCTGCAGTTGTTTATGAATATATTCATTCTAAGGACATAAAACGGTGCCTGGATGTGCAAACTATAATTATTCAAACTTATCGTGATGATTTTGGGAAATATGCAAGCAAAGTAAAATATAAATATCTTCAAAAAATATTCTATGGTGTTCCTAAAATGGTAGGCAAGAAATTCAAATATTCAAATATAGACAGGGATATGCAATCAAGAGATTTAAAAGAAGCTTTGAGCTTGCTGGAAAAAGCAGGTATAGTTTTCAGAGTAAAGCACACAAGTGGAAACGGACTTCCGCTTGAAGCTGAAGCGAAAGAAAATATATTTAAAACAGTTTTTTTGGATATAGGATTAATGCAGAATATATGTGGTCTTAATAGTGATATTTTCCTAGCCTCTGATGAAGATTTTATAAAAGTAAATGGTGGAGCCATAGCTGAGCAGTTTGTGGCTCAGGAATTATTGAATTACCAGGATCATTACATACAGCCATCATTATATTATTGGGTAAGGGAAGCTAAAAGCAGTAATGCTGAAGTTGATTATCTGATCCCCAGCCACTCAAAAGTTCTACCTATCGAAGTGAAATCCGGGAAAACCGGAACTTTGAAAAGTATGCATCTATATTTAAAAAAAGCTGATCTTTCTGTTGGGGTGAAAATTTCCCAACTTTCATTTGATGACACACTCCCTGTCATATCAATACCCTTCTATGCTATCAAAAAAATCCCTGAGCTTATAAGTAGTTATATTTGCAAATAACTGATAACTTAATATATCTTCTATCTAAGTTGAGTGCTTGTTGTACAGGAATATCACTGAAACTGCAAAGCCCCTTATTTCTGGATTGTTCACTTCTCTTGGATGAGGGAGGAGGGGAACCCTGGGAATAAGTGTCTACCTTGGTAAATTGTCTATTATGAGTGGTGTTAAAACTTTCTTGATTTTGACAATCATCATGGATATAGAATTAAATTTTTGGATTATTAAATATTGTCATAAAGATATTTTCTTAAATTTTTATTTATATTTCTCAAAACACCATTTAAATCTGGAAGGTTTTTTACTTGATTAGACAAACGGGTTTCCCACATCCGCTCTATCGTACTTTTTTTTCGCGCAAGTATTTTTTTGATATTTTTTGTATCAATCCCTTTAAATTTTGCTTTCTCTATAAAAGCATATGGCAAAGAACCAAAATCAAGATCTTGTTTAAAAAGAAAATCTATATCATAGATATCTCTTGGTTCGGTACGGCCAATCATTGCACAAAGTTTCTCTACTAATATTTCCTCGAGCGAATATGTTTTAATTTTTTTCTTTATTGTATCGCTATACTCGCTAAAGATAATTTTTGGGAGGATATCAAATATTACCTTTTCATTCAATGTAAAATCTACTTTAATAAAGCGCCTGCCTAATCTTGCCTGAAGTGGACCAACAAAACCAATATAAACTGTAATCGAATCGGTGCGTGTCTCAGTTTTTTCAGGAGGAATAGTAAACTGGAATCCCTGATTCTTAGAGAGATCACTAAGCATAAGTTCTAAATTTAATAACAAATCTTTTATAGTTGTCTTTTCTAAAAGAGTAAAATCTAAATCCTCTGAATAACGATAGTTAGGAAAATATATTCTTTTGAGTGCTGTCCCACCTTTGAATGTAAGTATAGGAAAAAGTTTTGAGTCCGCAATGCCTAATAGTATCCACGTAAGAACATAATCCTTTTCAAGAATCAATTCATTCATTTTTAACCTATAAGAAAGCCTGGATAGTTCTTCTCTGGGAATCATATTTTCCCTTTTAGTTTATGTTTTTATAATATCTAATAGTTCATTCTGGTCTACATTTACTCTTAATTTCCAGGCATCCAGAAACCGCCCGGTATCTTCCAGAGTGGAATCAAGCCTTGCATAACTTGGAGATAATAATTTTTTTAAATCTAATAGAGTTTTTTCATTTGCAATATCATAAATATCCAGGAGAAACCCAAGGCGTTTAACAACACTCTTTCGATTAAAGAGGACCAGGTATCGTATTAATTTTTCAAAATCTAAGTCATTTCGTTTAATCCATATCCCCTTTGCTACTTCAGTAATTCCACCACAAAATTCCAATCGATCCAAACAATCAATAATGGTTTTCTCTAAATCACTAACTTTTACTTTTTGCGATGTAGTAACCCAATTATCTTCTAAGCCCCACATATTTTTTTCCGGAGCATATACAAATTGAAAGGTAGCACCTAATATATTTTTGGGTCTTTTTTTATTTGGAGTGCTTATATATATTTTAAAAACAGGTTGAATTGTCATTTCATGAATTTCAAGGGCACTAAAATATGAAATATAGTAGATTGAAGGTTTAATTAAATTTTTTGCAATTAAATACCAGTTTTCAGAATGCTCGCCTTTTTCACCGGCAGATAAAGGAACAATTAAATATTTTCCTGAAGAAAGACGAATAAGCCATCTTTTTTTTACTAATTTGCTTAAAATAAGTCTTGTTGCGGAATTGGAGGAGTTAGTAATATTCTGAGCATCTTTAGTTGTAAAGATAGTTTTATCTAATGATGACAAGGTACTTAGTATTTTAGATTCCTTATTTCCAAGTGTATGTTTTATTTTTCCCATAAATATTACCTTTCACGTGCAATTTATATCATAGTAAGATACATTATGCATATGAAACATAAATATTTCAAGAGTTTTATTAAATTAATCAATTTTAAAAATGAAGGAAAAAGTTATAGTTTTATATCATCTGCTTCTGCTTGAAACTAAAATAACCCTCACAGCCTACTATTATATGATCCAGGACATTTATTCCTACAATATCAAAAGATTTACATAGCCTCCGGGTGACTTCGATATCATCCATGGAAGGTTTCGGGTCACCGCTCGGATGATTATGTAAAAAGATAACAGATGCGGCTGACTCCCTTATTGCCGGGTTGATCACCTCTCTAGGGTGAACGAGTGAAGAAGTTAAGGGATCCTTGTGAGATGAGTTCGTCCTTCATAATTTTGTTTTTTCTATCGAGCAAAAGTACCCTGAATTGTTCCTTCTTAAGATCTTTTAGGATAGGGACATAGTAAGAGGCCACTTCCTCGCTGCACCTGAAACTTCTACAGTTACCATTTTTTAATGCCGCAGCTCTCCTGCCCAGTTCAAAAGCAGCTACAAGTTTTGCTGCTTTGGCTTTACCTATCCCTTTTAGGTTTAATAGTTCAGAGGGCAAGACATTGATAAGGCCTTTCAATTCCTTAAACTCTATTAGTATTTCCCTTTGCAAGGTCCATAGCAGAAATGCTGGTGCCTTTCATATCTAAAACCTGTCTGCAATAATATGGCAAGAAGCTCACAGTCGGAAAGCTTATCCGGCCCCAGCATAAATAATTTTTCCCTGGGTCTTTCAGCGATCTGGCCACTTATTTATAGCAGACTTTTTCATACACTCCTGGAAATAAATAATAAGTAAATATACATAAATACATAATAGCACATATACAGAAATTATGAAAAGATTCCAAAGTTTTAAAAATAAAGTCAAATAGTGGAAGTTTTAGGTAGAGTTATATTCTCTCGATACATATAGAAACATCTCTTATCTTTGGAATGTCATTAGGAACTAGAAAAAGACTCCTAGAATTAATATATTAAGAAACAGCGATGTAATCTACTTTTGATCTGGCCTCTGGAGAAGGCAGACCATCATTTTTCAATCCTTCCAAATGAATAAGAAGAGCTTCTTTGATATTTTTTTTTGTTTCCTCAATAGTCTTGCCTGTTGCGATGCATCCTGAAACATCAGGTAAATACGCAGAATAATTATTTTTAATTTTTTCAATAATAACTAAATATTTCATTTACTCTTACTCCTTTTTAATCCAGCTTGCTTTAAAACACTGTTTAAAGTTCCTGGTGCTATATCATCACCTGGATTACCGGCAATTGTCACCCTTCCGGGCTTTACAGGGGTGTTTGAATTGTATATGACTTCCTTTCTGTACGACAATATACCACCCATCATTTTTTATTATTTTTATTATCTCACGTAATTTCAAATTAAAAAACTTTCTGAACTGATAACTTTATCTGAACTCGACATAAATAATTTTCCCCTGGGCCTTTCAGTCTCTGCCTATTTTTTATTGATGTTCTTTCCAAAGTACTTCTGGATATATTAATAATGTAATAGCACAAAAACATAATAGCATAAAACATTAAAATATGGAATAATAAGACTGGTTAAATTTATGTATTCTAATATATTAAAAGTTTGACGAATGTATATTATCATGATATACATATTTAAAATGGATATTTATAGGAAACTTAGCAGGTGTACTGGTTTTCAATGGGACGAGGGAAATGCTGGAAAGAATTGGTTAAAGCATAGAGTGAGTCCTTCTGAGTGTGAACAAGTATTTTTTCACCTTCCCTTGATACCTTCTGATGATATAAGACACTCAGAAGAAGAAAACAGGTATTATGCACTTGGAAAAACAGATATGGGACGATTACTTTTCATTGTTTTTACAATAAGAAAGAAAAATATCCGTATTATTTCTGCAAGGGATATGAATAAAAAAGAAAGGCAGGTTTATATAGATCATGAGAAAGATTCCAAAGTTTAAAAGTGAGGATAAAGAGAGGGAGTTTTGGGCAGATGCTGATTCCCTGGAATTTATTGATTGGAAAAAAGCAAAAAAAATAGTTTTACCTAATTTAAAACCTTCAGTTAGAACTATATCATTGAGGCTTCCAGAGTCAATGCTTGAAGAGATTAAACTTCTTGCAAATAAGAGGGACGTGCCTTACCAATCATTAATGAAAATGTTTTTAGCTGAGAGGATAGAAAAAGAATTAAGTGCATAGCAAGGTCCTATATCAATGCATCTAATATGAACTTGACTCCCAGGTAGAATAGAAACAGGCTGCAAGTGATAAGGATACCATTATATATTTTCTGATTAAGGAACCTTCGGCCTGTGCTTATAAGGAAACCGATAAACAGATACCAGATAAAATCTGCACTGATATGGCCCGTGAAGAATGAGACTACTCCGGGGATATTGAATTTTACACTTTTTATTATAAATGCCGCGCCGATGCTTATCCACCATATAAACCAGTAGGGATTCATGAGGCTGACCAGTATGCCCTTAAGTATTATGATACCTGTCGACCGGGTATTCATGGTACGCTTCTTGACCATTGACTTAAAATCAATAATAAACCTTTTGCGGAAAACTGATATCAGAATATCCACTCCAAGATAGAGCAGGAATACTCCTCCGAGAATACCGATTATTTTGGCGACCAGTGGGTTCTCAAGATATCTGAGCAGGCCGAGAAAAAAAGCAGCTACTATCAGCAGTTCCAGGATAGCATGCCCCACTACAATAAAAAAAGATGTCCAGAAACCTTTTTCAGCCACACTGGAGATTACAAGAGTAAGCATAGGACCAGGGACCAATGCCCCGGAAAAACCGACGATCATCGCTCCAAAAAATATCTCGACCATTTCATTCATAATAAATTCAAATGTTTATTCTATACTATCTTATTAGTGATCCTTCCAATCTTTTCAACTTCACATATGACCTCATCACCGGGCTTAAGGAGTTTTTGCTCCTTCATAAAGACACCAACACCCGAAGGAGTCCCTGTAGAGATCAGGTCTCCGGGATAAAGAGTAATAGACCGCGAGATATATGAAATAAGGTCATATACCCCGAATACCATATCATTTGTATTTCCATCCTGGCGGAGCTCGCCATTCACATATGACTTCAGGCCTATATTATAAGGATCGCCAAAATCTTTTTGTTTTACTATTATCGGGCCCATTGGTCCAAAAGTATCAAAACTTTTGCCCCTGTACCACTGGTTCTCATTTTTCTGGATATCCCTGGCAGTAATATCATTAAATACTGTATAACCGTATATATATCCCGGGACATCTTCTTTTTTGATTCCTTTTACTTTTTTACCTATTACAGCTGCAAGCTCTACTTCATAATCAAGTTCTTTTACTTCTGGTGGATATACAATATTGTCCCCATCTTTTATTATACAGCTCCTGGCTTTAGCAAAGAGTACCGGTTTGTCCGGAAAGCGCCCATCCTGTTCGGCAATGTGGGAACGGTAGTTCTGTCCGACACAAATGATCTTTCCGGGTATATAGTTTTTTATATCCATATTTTTTAGATCGTCTTCTGTATAATCCATATGTTTTCCTTACTGGTAATTATATTAGATATATTTTAAAGATTTTGGTTGTTTTGTAAAAGAGGATATTTACAGAATTATCTTTATTAAAAAACAATCTCATTAAATAAAGAAATTAGGAAAATATCAAATGGATTTAAAAGTATATTGGCCGGCTTATAAAATCATATTAATTTTTATTGGATCAGGATTATATATATTAATATATATCCATTGCCTTTTTCCATCTACTTACAAGTTCCGCCGCCCTCTCAGGGGTGCAATTGGTTGAGTAGATGTCCCTGAAGATAATTTCCACACTTCCATCTTTAGTCGCCTCCCTGGTTGCTGCAGCCTCCTTTTCCACAAGGTCCCAGTTGGCTGTCTCTCCACTCACATAAGCGGGAACAGGCTTACGGCTGTACACATATTTGTTGCCAAGCATCTCACCGGCTTCTTTAAAATCAGACCATCCGGAAATAGAAACTGTCCTTAAATTTGGAATAGCTTTTGCTATATATTCAAACCTGTCGGTGACCCTTTCACAGCAGCCGTAATAGGACATTCCAAACATATTAGTGATCTCTGCAATAGAGGGCAAAAAGAATTCATTGAACATAGAAGGAGAAAATGGTTCTGATTCCTGTGATTCGGGCCAGCACCATAAGTCCTTAAATGCTAATTCTTTATCTGAACCTACAGGGGGTAATCCTGATACATATCCATAACTTGATGGGCCCGCCATCTGATTGTCTGTATTAAAATCCAGAAGTTCCTCTTCTAAAAGAAAACGGTAAAATCTTTTTTTGTCATCTACCAGGAAATCACATAATCTGTGCAATGCATCAGGGTGATCATAGGCCCACAGCATCATCCTTTCTGCTCCTAAAAGCTTAAAGACATCCCAGGTTATGCCGATAAAATTATTGCCAGTAAAAAACTGGTTTCCGAGATCAGACACAAAATTATCAAAATTGCCGATCTTTACCGGCAGAATATCCCCGAATATTTCCTCAAGCTTCGCTTTTAGATCAAGCGTAGGTTTTCTGTTTATTTTAAATTGACGTGGAGTAAGTTTATTTAGATCATCAGGTTTTTTGATTGGAAAATTGGATAAGTATGCCAGTGATTCTTGTGCAGCATGACGTTCTTCGATCTCTATTTCACCAAATTTCTTTCCTGTTGCTAGAAGTTCAGGATCCCACCAGGCGAGCCTGAAATATGGTTCAAAGACAATATCGTCACCCAATTGCTCGTACTGTCTGATATTATATACAAACCTTGTCTCTACATTCCGGAGTGCAGGATCCTCACACCTGAACTTATAATCAGCAAGATAGCCCTCTAGTGAATATGGTTCAAAAAGTATCATCGGACGTTCAGGGTCAAGATCATGAAGTTTTTTCCAGAGATCCTTTTTTTTGGCCATTTCATCAAGAGAAGCTATTTCAATATAGCGGTTGGCCAGTTCCCTTATTATTTTCTTATCTTTATTGCTTATTAATCTTGAATTCATGGTCACCCTCCAGGAAATGAAGTCAATTTAAAAAACTTTTTACAGAAAAATATATAAAAACAAGCGAAACGTTTCGCCAAAATTATAGATATTATTAATTCATAAGTCAAGGAAACCAGTCCTTCTATATTATTGGATAATATTATTAATTAATAATAGTTCCTCAAATTAAAAAAGCCGCCATTTATTGAAGATCCGGGTACGCATTTCCCAATAATAAATAAGGGTTTGGAAAGCTTATTATAAAGAATAATTTAAAAAGATAATTTTTTTGGCGTCCATGAAAGGTCCTGTTGGTTTCATCTTTTGGTATTTTGTAATGCATTATTTTGAAGCGGTCAATGGTCATTTTATATATCCTTAAAGCATTAAGATAGGTTGAAATCCGGACTGCAAATAATTGCGGTGTAATTATCAAAAATTTTCTTTCAATTAATCGCATTGTATGTATAATATGTAACCAGTTTGTAAGTGGCACCAGGGAGTAGATGCAAGAGCAATTTATCGTTAATTACTTCACTCTTGGACTGTTTTTCATAGTCAGTATTATCTTCGTTCCCGGTATCATCTTTTTAACCAAATTCCTTGCACCGCATAATCCCACTGAAGAAAAGCTTATAACTTATGAATGCGGCGTGCCTCCAAGAGGCGGGATATTCTCACATTTTTATATCCGTTATTATATATTTGCTTTCCTTTTTGTGATCTTTGATGTGGAAGTAGTTTTCTTATTTCCGTGGGCAGTTCATTTCAGGGTTCTTGGGCTGGCCGGGTTTATTGAAGTACTGATATTTATTTTGATTTTGATCCTTGGTCTTATTTATGTTTGGAGAAAGGGAATACTTAAGTGGGTTACTTAGAAGGAAAGTTTAAAAAACCAAATTTTGTCACGCTTTCATATGACAAAATCATGAATGCTGCAAGAAGCCGCTCAGTGTGGTACCTTACTTTTGGAATAGCCTGTTGTGCCATAGAGATGATGGCAACAGGAGCCTCCCATTATGACCTTGACCGTTTTGGGATGTTTTTCAGGGCCTCTCCAAGACAGGCTGACCTCATTATTATATCCGGATGGATAACAAGAAAATATGCTCCTGTTGTAAAAAGGATCTACGAACAAATGGCTGAACCAAGATATGTGGTGGCTATGGGTTCCTGTGCCATAAGCGGGGGACATTGTTATGATTCATATAATATTGTGCAGGGTGTAGATAAAGTGATCCCGGTCGATATATTTGTACAGGGTTGCCCGCCAAGACCGGAAGCGCTTTACAAGGGTCTTCTGGAGATGAAGAATGTCATCAACCGGGAAACCATAGTAGTTAAATAAAGGATTTTAGAGAACCAAATGGAAATAAGAGAATATAAATACAGGGAAATAGATAATCAGGAAATAATCGATACTATTGGAGCAAAGGTTAAGAAAGCCGGTATCGGTATTGAATTTGATACTTATTTTGACCAGGTCTACGGAATGGTAGATTCAAAAGATATCCTTAAGCTTGCAAAGATCCTGAAAGATGATAAAGACCTGAGTTTTAAATATATAAGATCCATAACAGGAAGCGATTTTGAGGATCATTTCGAGATCGTCTACAGCCTTTTCTCATTTGAAAATAACTGGCCGGTAAATATAAAGGTAAATCTTGGACATGAAAAACCAAAAGTCGACAGTATAGTATCTGTTTACAGGGGAGCTAACTGGTTCGAAAGGGAAATATGGGAGATGCTTGGTATTGATATCAAGGGACATCCCGGATTAAAACCGCTCCTGCTGGTAGGAGACGAGGATTTTCATCCTCTCCTTAAGAGTTTTGAGCTCAAATGGGAAGACAGGAAATACAAGCCGACTGAGAAATTTGAATAAATAAAAGTATTTGAGAGATATATGTTTAATGAAGAATTTGAAACAATAACAGAAGATCTGCCGAAAGACTATATGGAAGTCAATTTCGGGCCTCATCACCCATCAACGCATGGCGTGTTCAGGTTTATAGCAAAGATCGATGGTGAAAGGATCGTCGCCATAGAGCCGGTGATTGGGTATCTTCACCGCGGAGTTGAGAAAATGGCTGAGAGCAGGACATATGTACAGTTTAAACCTCTTGTGGACAGGCTGGATTATACAGGTGCTCTTTTAAATGAATTATGCTACTGCCAGGCACTTGAGAAGATGGCGGAAATAGAAGTCACTCCAAGAGCCCAGGCAATAAGGGTCATCAGCGCGGAGCTTAACCGCATCTGTGCCCACCTTATATTCTTTGGAGCAATGGGACTGGAAACAGGTGCCTTTACACCATTCCTTTTTGGTTTTGTAGAGAGGGAGAAAGCTTTCAAGCTGCTTGAGATGCTTGCAGGCGGAAGACTTACTTTTAATTTTATAACTATAGGCGGAGTCAGGGAAGACATCCCGGAAGGTTTTAAATCCGGACTTGATGAATTTATTTCCACATTCCCGAAGAGACTCAAAGTATTTAATGACCTTTTTACCGGAAATGAGATATTTAAACAAAGGACCCGGGGCATTGGAGTAATAAAGACTGAAGATGCCATTGACTGGGCTATGAGCGGACCTACACTCAGGGGATCCGGGGTAAGGTTTGATATAAGAAAGGCAGAACCATACAGCGGATATGAGAAATATGATTTTGATATACCTGCAGGAGAAAATGGGGACGTCTATGACCGGTACCTGGTAAGGATGGAAGAGATGAGGCAGTCACTCCGTATAATAGAGCAGGCTGCAGATGATCTGCCTAAAGGAGACATACAGGTAAAGGTCCCAAGGGTCCTGAAACTTCCCGAAGGAGAGTTATATTACCGGAATGAAGGTACTAAAGGCGAGATCGGATTCTATATAATATCCAATGGTGCTAAATACCCGTACAGGATGAAAGTAAGGGCTCCATCCTTTTCTCACCTGAGTGCCCTGGAGTTTTTACTTAAAGGTGCATATATAGCTGATGCAATAGTTATACTTGGAAGTTTTGATACAGTAATGGGAAGTGTTGACAGATAGGAGAAATTGATGGTCTGGTGGTCAGTGCTCTTATGGGCGCTACTAAAATTGGTGATAGCAGCGGGGTTTGTATTGATCACTGCACTGGTACTGATCTATATGCTCAGGAAAGTCATGGGGCATATGCAGTTAAGGATGGGTCCCAGGCACCATGGACCTCACGGTATTTTCCAGACAGTATTTGATGCGCTAAAACTTCTGGGCAAGGAAAATATAATCCCAAAAGATGTAGACAAGTGGCCATATCTGTGGGCACCCGTGATAATTTTTGTTCCCTCGCTTACGATCTTTGCCCTGCTTCCTTTTGCAGATAATATCGTAGCCACTAATATTGAGATATCCTTGATCTTTGTCTTTGCCATACTTGGCATATCGACCATATCCCTGGTAATGGCCGGATGGGGCTCGAATAATAAATACGCACTTCTCGGAGGGCTCAGGAGTGCTGCACAGATGATATCCTATGAAATACCCCTGATCCTTTCAACGATCGGTGTGGTAGTAATGGCAGGAAGTATGAACCTTACGGAGATAGTCAGGGCACAGCAGAATATATATTATATAGTACCCCAGGCTATTGCCTTCTTTATATTTATGACAGCAGCTCTGGCTGAATTGAACCACACACCTTTTGATATCCCTGAAGCCGAGTCAGAGATAGTAGCAGGATTTAATATCGAGTATAGCGGTTTCAGGTTTGCTGCATTTTTCCTGGCAGAGTTTGTAAACCTGTTCATAATATGCGCACTTGCGACACTTCTTTTTTTGGGGGGCTGGCTTCCATTTACAAATCCTGTATACGGAACGCTTTTCTTCCTGTTCAAGACTTATATCCTGATCTTTATAACCATATGGATAAGATCCACATTCCCAAGACTCAGGGTAGATCAGTTTATGAATTTTGGATGGAAGGTATTACTTCCGCTTTCGCTTGTAAATATTTTTGTAACTGCCGGCATTGTGCTTATCGTAGATAATATAAGAGGTTAATAATGGATAAACCTGGAAGAGTATATAGGAAGGAAAAAGTTTGATAGGGCTTATCAAAGGTCTTAAGACAACATTAAAAGCTTTTTTTACCAAACCGGTAACGGTGATGTATCCCTATCATAAGATGGAGATAGCTCCAAGAGGACAGGGACTTATCAGGCTCAGGATGACGGAGCTTGGTGACAGGCCGGTATATAAATGTACGGCCTGCGGTATCTGTGCAAAGAACTGTCCGCAGCGATGCATCATAGTCAAGAAGAAAGAAGACGAAAAACAGCCAGAAGTATACGAGGTAAACTATTCCATGTGTATATTCTGCAGGATCTGCATCGATACTTGTCCCTTTGATGCGCTTGAACAGACCCAGGAATATGAATGGGTGGGAGAGACCAGGGATTATTTTATAAGGGATAAGGAGGCGCTTGCAATGGATGAAGTCTTCCAGGAAGCTGTAGAAGAAAATGTAAAGGAAGAGGAGGTATAGAAGATTCTATCTTTTATAATATTTTTAATAGTAAGTCTGGTGCTGATATATTCTGCAATAATGGTAGTATCTGCAAGGAATATTGTACATTCAGCTTTTTACCTGGCAACAACACTTTTATGTGTGGCTGTTTATTTTATTATGCTCAGGGCCCAATATCTTGCCGCGGTACAGATACTTGTATATGTGGGAGCAGTTGTGGTGCTTATCCTTTTTGCCCTGATGCTCACCAGGACGGCAGTAGGTGATTATACAAATATCTCCAGCAAGCAGACAGTATTTGCAGCTGTAGTAGCATTTATGCTTTTTGCTGCCCTTACTGTAGTATTTCATATGACAAATATCCAGGGATGCGGGTGGTAACGTCAGCGGGATCGCGATCACTTCCATAAAAGATTTTTCAGGTATATTGTTTTCAAAATATGCACTTCCTTTTGAAATAGCCTCAGTGCTCCTGCTTGCTGCATTGGTGGGGTCGGTTGTGCTTGCCATCAGGGGGAAACAGGATACAGAAGATGAGGGGCAAAAGCAAATAGGTGATAATAGTGGTGCCGGGGAGAAAAAGAAAACCAAGTAATAATTATAGAATGTGTTTTTAGGTGATATATTATGCAATTGCAATTGGGATTTGATTTAAAACTTATACATTTTCTTGTAGTGTCAGGAGCACTGTTTTGCATCGGTATTTACGGTGTTCTTTCAAGAAGGCACCTGGTACAGATACTGATGTCTATAGAACTGATCTTAAATGCTGTGCTTATTAATCTCATAGCATTCTCAAGTTTTTCAAACAATAGTGGACTTACCGGCCAGATGTTTGCGGTTTTCGTGATCGTCATAGCTGCAGCAGAAGTCGGAGTCGGATTGGCTATCATATTATCTGTATACAGGAAGAAAAAATCAGTAGATATAGATAATATAAATATTTTGAAGTGGTAGGTTGCAGATATATGCGGACCTGTTCCGGAAGAGAGGTAAGAGTTGACTAATATAATATGGTTCATACCATTACTGCCCGTTATAGGGTTTGTTGTGACACTATTGCTTGGAGGAAGATTTGGAAAATTCAGCTCCAGGTTTGCAACAGTGGTATTGGGTATTTGCATGGTCCTTTCTTTCTACGGGGCATATCTTGTTTTTACCCGGGGTGAGTTCTCTATTGAGAAAATATGGTTTGTCACAGGAAATATTAAAATAACTATGGGCTTGTTGGCTGATGGACTGTCGGCAATGATGCTTGTAGTTGTCACTATAGTAAGCTTTTTAGTCCACCTTTATTCCATAGGCTATATGCATGGCGACAGGCGTTACTGGCTGTTCTTTGTAGAGCTCCAGCTTTTCAGCGCTTCAATGCTCGGACTGGTACTTGCCAATAATTACCTGCAGATGTTTATCTGTTGGGAGCTTGTCGGCCTTTGCTCATATCTGTTGATCGGTTTCTGGTATGAGAAGAAATCTGCAAGTGATGCCTCCAAGAAGGCTTTTCTTGTAACCAGGGTCGGGGATGTTGGGATGCTTATCGGGATCCTGCTTTTATTTACCACAACCGGGACACTCACATTTGGCGGTGTTTTTGGCGCAGCTGAGGCTGGTTTAATATCGCCTGCGATGATAACTGCTGTCACAATCCTTCTTTTCCTCGGTGCTATGGGAAAATCTGCACAATTTCCGCTGCATGTATGGCTTCCTGATGCAATGGAAGGCCCTACACCTGTAAGTGCTCTCATACATGCCGCCACGATGGTAGCAGCAGGAGTATATCTTGTGGGAAGAAGTTTTCCACTTTTTTCACATTCTCCCCAGACTATGATGGTGGTTGCGGCCATAGGGGCGTTTACCGCTATTTTTGCAGCATCTATAGCAGTAGTCCAGACAGACATTAAAAGAGTGCTTGCATATTCTACCATCAGCCAGCTTGGATATATGATACTTGCCCTTGGGATCGGGGCATATGTGGCAGGGATGTTTCACTTGATGACACATGCATTCTTTAAAGCGCTGCTCTTTTTAGGTTCAGGAAGCGTTATCCATGCAGCCGGCACCCAGGATATCAGGGAGATGGGAGGCCTTGGCAAAAATATGAAGATAACAACATGGACATTTGTGATTGGTTCTCTTTCACTTTCAGGATTTCCACTTCTTGCAGGATTCTGGAGCAAAGATGAAATACTTGGATTTGCCTTCTCGAATGGAAGATATTTGATATTTGCAATAGGTGCCTTTACTGCATTTCTTACAGCTTTCTACATGTTCCGGTTAATATTTGTAGTATTTTACGGAAAAGCCAGTAAAGCTTCGGAGCATGCCCATGAATCTCCCAAAGTCATGACCATTCCGCTTATAATACTGGCGGTTTTTGCAGTAATAGCAGGATTTGTGGGTACTCCGTTTAATCCTGAAAAGTTCAGTATAGCAAAATTTATCAGCGGCAATATGCATATCGAACATTTGGAATTTGATTTTATACCGATGATCATATCAGTTGCCGTGGGATTTGCAGGGATACTCCTGGCATACCTGATGTACGGCCGCAAAGTCATACCTACAGACTGGCTCTACAGATATATAAAACCTTACCATAAATTACTTGTCAATAAATACTATATAGACCTTGCCGGGTCAAAAGTATTTATACGGCCCACCATTAGATTCGCAAGACTTATTAACTGGTTTGACAGCCGCATTATTGACGGGCTTGTAAATCTTTTTGGAAAAGTGACTATGATAATATCAAAAGGAGTACATTTCTTTGATACGGGAATTGTCGACGGTATAGTCAACTGGACAGGCAGGGAGACTTATAGCAGCGGAAAGAGATTAAGGCTTCTCCAGACAGGTAATATCTCGGGTTATGCCATAGTGATGTTTGCAGTTTTAGCTGTATATATAATTTATTTGATAATAAGGACCATAGTCTAGGTGAATAGACAGGAGGATATACATGGATTTTAATATACTTACACTGATCATTTTTATACCGCTTGTAGGGGCTATAATACTTGCCCTTGTCCCAAAGAAGGTGGAAAAAAGTGCCAAATACATCGCTCTTGCCGCTTCACTTGTGATGCTTGGACTTGTAGTATATCTCTGGATCATCTTTGATCCTTCGGTACCTACAATGCAGTTTGTTGAAAAATACCAGTGGATACCAAATGTAAACGTATATTATCACCTTGGAGTCGATGGTATCAGCATGCCCATGGTATTCCTAACAGCCCTCCTGACAGTACTGGGTGTCCTTGTATCCTGGAATATTAAGAATAAACCGAAAGCATTTTTTGCATTGCTCCTGCTTCTGGAAGTAGGTATGGCAGGGGTATTTTTATCACTGGATTTTATACTTTTCTATGTGTTCTGGGAGCTTGTACTGCTTCCCATGTATTTCCTTATAGGTGTCTGGGGGGGGTCAAACAGGCTTTATGCAGCGATCAAGTTCTTTATTTATACACTACTTGGAAGTGTTCTGATGCTGGTCGGGATACTTATGATATATTTCAATTCTGGCCTGGGAACCTTCGACATGATCGAGCTCATTAATAATGGGATGGCAAGAAACCTTCAAAGCTGGATATTCCTGCTCATGTTTATGGGGTTTGCTATCAAGGTTCCCATGTTTCCATTCCATACATGGCTGCCGGATGCTCACACAGAAGCACCTACAGCCGGAAGTGTGATACTTGCAGGGGTGCTCCTAAAGATGGGTGCATACGGATTTCTAAGAATCGGTATTCCCATACTTCCTGAAGCAATGAAGGCCTGGGCGCCAGCAATAGCCATTCTCTCGGTGATAGGGATAGTCTATGGAGCTTTGGCCTGTCTCATACAGAAGGACCTTAAACGGCTGATCGCCTTCTCATCGGTCTCTCATATGGGATTTGTCATGCTGGGTATCTCTTCCCTTACACCGACAGCTGTAAATGGAGCGGTACTGCAGATGTTTAGTCATGGAATTATCACAGGGATGCTCTTCCTGATCGTAGGGATGATGTATGAAAGGACCCATACAAGGATAATCTCTGACCTGGGCGGATTTTCAAATAAGATACCACTTCTTTCAGGTATACTGGCATTCACTGCATTTGCTTCACTGGGTCTACCGGGTCTCAGCGGATTCTGGGGAGAGTTCCTGATACTGTTAGGGACCTATAAGTTAAATACAATATTTTCGAAAGTGATGGTATATATTGCAGTTATTGGGATAGTACTCGGAGCAGCATATCTATTATGGATGCTGCAGAGAGTCATCTTCGGAAATTATAATGAAAAGCTTGGGGATCTTAAGAGGATAACATGGATAGAGTTTGTCACACTTGCACCGCTTATCATACTAATAATCTTTATCGGGGTCTATCCTACACCGCTTATCAATATGATTAATAATTCAGTAGTACATATTTTGGGGATGTAATATGAGTTTAGACATTATGGCAATAATTCCGGAAATAATACTGATATGCTTTGGTTTTCTATTGCTTATGCTTTCAGTATTTATCGGTAAAAGTTTTGACAGGGTTATAGCACCGCTGGCAGTATTTGGATTGGTCGCCTCAGCGGCAGCAATCTTTGTATTTAACTTTAACAGGCTGGATTCATTCTTTAATATGTCTTTTGTAGTGGATGATTATTCTATATTCTTCCGCCTGTTTACATTACTGACAGCAATAATAATAATAGGTCTTTCAGTTACATATATTAAAGACAGCACTATCATCAAAAGGAATGTAGGGGAGTTTTATTTCCTTATTCTTATGGTGACTTCCGGTACCATGCTTATGAGTGCTGCAGGGGACCTGATAATGCTCTTTATTTCTCTTGAACTTGTAAGTATACCGACATATATACTTGCCGGTTATGAGAAGACTAATGAGAAATCCAATGAAGCCTCCCTTAAATATTTCATACTTGGCGTACTTGCCTCGGCAGTACTTGCCTATGGTTTTTCACTGATCTATGGAGCTACAGGCAAAATAATACTTACAGAGATCTCTGAAGTCATAATTTCCGGTGGTATGATTCAGGGAAATTACCTGCTTATCACCGGGGTGATAATGGCACTTATTGGTTTTGGCTTCAAGATCGCTGCTGCACCTTTCCATTTCTGGGCGCCGGACACATATGAAGGTTCGCCGACTATAATAACGGCTCTTATTACAACAATTGCAAAGCTTGCAGCATTTGCTGGACTTATTAGATTTTTATATGTCGGTATAAGTAATTTTGGCAGTTCACTGTGGATCATTTTATTCATAGTGGTACTTTCACTCCTTTCAATGATCCTTGGAAACCTGATGGCCCTGCCACAGAAGAATTTTAAGAGGCTCATGGCATATTCATCAATAGCCCACGGCGGATATATGATGATAGCTTTTGCGGCGGCAACAAGGGGAGCCCAGTGGGCAGTCTTTTTATATCTTATGGCCTATATATTGATGAACCTTGGAGTCTTTGCAGTTGCAATGCTTGTGGAGAAGACCAGGAAGTCAGAGGAAATATCTGCTTTTGCAGGGATCGGTAAGAGCAATCCCTTTATTGCAATATGCATGATAATCTTTTTGGTATCGATGGTGGGATTACCTCCTTTTGCAGGATTCATCGGTAAACTTTTTGTATTTAAAGCAGGTATAGAAGCAAACCTTACCTGGCTTGTAATAATCGCTGTACTTACCAGCGTAATATCACTGTACTATTATGTGAACATAGTCAAACACATGTTTTTCATTAAATATGATGGAGACAAGGAAGTATCAAAGATCAGGACATCGAAAATATATTTTGTGATCATCAGTTTCTGTGCATTGGCCACCATTCTTATGGTCATCCTTCCATCCATATTTATATCGATCTCTGAAACGGCGGTTATTGCAGGATTGGGATTTTGATCCACCCCTTAAAACACTTGAAGTAAATATATATCCTTGATTATAATATACTCCAGTAGCTGACTATACCGGGAAAGTATTTCATATGGAAAAATGGAAATTTAAAAACTTTTTGGTTGTAAAAAAACTACTATATATCAAATTAGAATTTAATGGGTTTAAAGGATAATATATGAGATTTGTTGATTATAAATGTGAGGAATGTGGCGAAGTATCTGAACTTTTCATCAGGGGAGATGATGAGTCCCTGATAAAGTGTGAAAAATGCGGCTGCAATAATATGGCAAAAGTATTTGCCGCAGTGGGACTTAAAAGCAATTCTTCCGAAGGTAGTTTCTCATCGGGTTCTTCCTGCGGCGGATGTTCTGGCGGAGACTGCGGTAGTTGTTCACAATAGGTAGATTGCGGGGATTAAAGAATTTTCCAGAACCAGGTACCGGGGATTGTGGGACCATATATAAAATGGTCCATTAAGTAAAAAAAAGAAATGGGAATTTTTGTGAAGATCAATTTACTAAAGTTTACAGAAAAACCAGAGACAATGGTAGCAATTGCTGCAAGATTATGTTATTCACCTGTCGGCGTAGATGAGCTTATGGAGGAAATGGGTGAAGAGGATATTAAGAAGCTTGTAAGATTTGTGATCAAGAGCGGACACTTGAGCACGACCGAGCATATAAGCTTTCACTTTTGCTATTGAAGGAGTCTCAAGGGCTCTCACACATCAATTAGTAAGGCACAGGGTTGCCTCATATAATCAACAGTCCCAGAGATATGTGAGTTTTAAGGATAATTTTGAATATATAGTTCCGCCCAGGGTAGAAGAAGACAGAGATATAAGGGAAGAATATGACAGGCTGATAAAAGATGCTCATGACCTGTATAAGAAGTTTCTTGATAAAGGTATTGAAGCAGAGGATGCAAGATATTTGCTTCCAAATGCATCAGAGACAAAGATAATAGTGACCATGAATGGCAGGGAACTCCTGCATTTCTTCACGGTCAGGTGCTGCAATAGGGCACAATGGGAAATAAGGAAGATGGCCACTATTATGCTCAAGCTGGTCAAGAAGACTGCTCCTGTCGTATTTGAGAAGGCGGGGCCCAATTGCCTGAGAGGTCCATGCCGGGAGGGTAAGCTCAAATGTGATGATCCACCAAAAGCAAGTGATTTTAAAGTTTAGTTTTATTAATTGACCAGGTCCTTTTTCCTGTTACGGCAAAGATAAGTAATTAGGTATTTTTATGAAGAAAAGAATAGATGATCTAAAAGACCTTGATATAAGATTTGCCGTAGAAGGCGATTCTGAACTGCTCCTGGATTTTATAAAACATCTTGCTGCGTATGAGAAAAAATCAGGCCAGGTAGTGGCTACAGTATCTGATATAAAAAAGTCACTTTTTGAGAATAAATACGCCGAAGCTATTATAGCTTATTATAAAAATGCTCCTGTTGGTTTTGCAGTATTTTTTCATAATTTTTCAACATTTATTGGAAAATCCGGTATTTATATAGAGGACCTGTATATTGACGAGAAATACAGGGGAATGGGGATAGGATCCAAAATACTTTCTTTCATTGCGGACCTGGCCTTAAAGCGTGGATGTAGCGTCCTTGAATTCAGTGTCCTGAAATGGAACAAACCCTCTATCAGGTTTT